>Ga0310695_10006522_pt1 | contig 19215 bp, 16 predicted proteins | sample RumenRJG_04DNA_FD_203882 | JGI IMG/M metagenome (GOLD analysis project Ga0310695, IMG submission 203882) | Bovine rumen microbial communities from Lethbridge, Alberta, Canada - RJG_04 (v2) (version 2) | ecosystem: Host-associated > Mammals > Digestive system > Stomach > Rumen | place: Canada...
GTTTGCGATACAAAATGTAGGCTTTGGCCACGTTGACGTAGTTGGTCTGGATCAACACTACCTCTACGCTGTCCTGCACGTCTTCTACGCTGACCAAACCATCTTTGATCTTGGGCGCGAATTCGCTGGTAACGCGCAAGGTGAGCATATCCAAAATCTCACCGCTGTAGGGCGTGTTGGTGGCGTCGAACGCCGCTTGAATGGCGTCCCTAATTTTGTTCAGGTTGAACTCGACGACTGCGCCGTCTCTCTTTTTGACTCGATACATAACTAACCTCCTAATGAAACTGTCGGGGTTATTATACAAAACCCACGGGGCAAAGTCAAGCCCCAAAACACAAAAAAATCACCATATATATGGTCAATAGGTTTTGTATACCACAATATGTTGTGGCAACATTAAGGCACAACAAAGTGTATCGACTCCCTTGAATTTATGCAATACAGTGCGTCGAAAGCCTTTGACGCACCTTCTAAAACGCGTGTTTTCGGGCATTTTTGAAAGAAAAACCGAACAAATAAAACGTTTTGTATAGTCCCATTTTGCATATTTACACCGCTTTGGGCGGGTCGATTTATGCAACAATTTGCCGCATAATGTCGAGGCACTACCCATATCTTGTGCCGAAAATTAAATTTGAAAAGTCGATGCCGCTACACTACCCTTGCCTGCGCCATTCACGCACGGGCATACGCACGCGTCAAAATAGGATAGAACATACAAAAAGCACCTCGACGGACGAGGTGCTTTGCTTCCGCGGGTTTATTCGATGGGCGACAACGCGTAGCCGTCCTTGCTGTCTTTGACAGCCCAGCCCATCGCCGCCAGTTCGGCGCGCAAGGCGTCGGCAGCGGCCCAATCTTTGGCCTTTTTGGCCTCGTAGCGGCGAGCGGCCAAGGCCTTGACCTCGTCGGGCACGGCCACGGCGTGTTTTTGGTCGTAGGCCGCTACCACCGAGGCGGGATCTTTGGTGAATAGGCCCAACAAAGAGTAGCTTGCGACGATGCCGTTGGCGATGCGCTTTGCCTCGCTATCCTTGGCGGCCAATGCGGCGCGTATGCGTTTGGCCCAGCCGAACAAATCGGCCAACGCCTTGGCTGTGTTGAAATCGTCGTCCATGGCGGCGTTAAAATCGGCGTCCACCTGCGGCTCTACCCCCTGCTCCGCAGGGAAAGCGGCATTGGCCTCGGCAAGCAACCGATAGAACTCGGTCAGTTGCTTGTCGGCCTCGGGGAACAAGTTGTCGGTAACGTTGATATCCTGCCGATAGTTGTTTTGCAACAGCGCGAATTTGATGGTTTCGGCGCTATAGGCGTCCAACAGATCCTTGAGAAGCAGGCTGTTGCCCAAGGACTTGCTCATCTTTTGCCCGTTGACCTTGATAAGGCCGTTGTGGAACCAATATTTGGCAAAGGGTTTGCCCGTCAACGACTCGGTCTGGGCTATCTCGTTCTCGTGATGGGGAAAGATCAGATCCCTGCCGCCGCCGTGAATGTCGATCTGGTCGCCGAACGCCGCGCGGTTCATACAAGAGCACTCGATATGCCAGCCGGGACGGCCGTTGCCCCAAGGCGAATGCCAAAAGATCTCGCCGGCTTTGGCGCTCTTCCACAAAGCAAAGTCCAGCGCGTCGCGCTTTTGCTCGTCGGGGTCGATGCGCACGCCTACCTTGGCGTCCTCGAGATTGCGATTGGACAGATGGCCGTAGCCCGCGTAGCTGTCCACGGCGAAATACACGTCGCCCTTGGGCGTGGCGTAGGCGTGGCCTTTTTGTATGAGTTGGGACACAAAGTCCACGATGTCGTCGATGTGTTGGGTGGCACGCAACCAAATATCGGGGTCGCCCACTTCCAACCGACGCATCTCATGGTCGATATTGGCTATCATTTGCTCGGCGTATACGGTGGCGTCTACGCCCGCCTTTTGCGATGCGGCGATGATCTTGTCGTCCACGTCGGTGTAGTTGCGCGCATAGGTCACGTCGTAGCCGGCCTTGACCAAATAGCGGCGAATAATATCGTAGATGAGCGCTTGGTAGGCGTGGCCGATATGCGCCTCGCCCGATACCGTGATGCCACACGCGTACATATTGACCTTGTTGCCGTGCAAAGGCTCGAATTTTTCTTTTTGACCTGTCAGCGTATTGTAAACTCTCAACATATTATTTATCCTCGTCCGCGTCGGTGGTGGCGGGTACTTCCTGCGAATCGCAAGTGATGGTGTAGCGGCAAGCGTGTACGCCCGCCTCTTTTTCCAACGTGTAGATGCGGTCGTTCAAGCGGCGCAATTCCTCCAAAATGGGGTCGGGAATATGCACTTGGTCGAGATCGGCCACGCGCACGTTGTTGGTCTTGACTACCCTGCCGGGTACGCCCACCACGGTACTGAAGGGAGGCACGTCTTTGAGGACCACCGAGCCGGCGCCTATCTTGCTGTCGTGCGATATGGTGATGGGGCCAAGCACTTTGGCACCCGCAGAGATCATCACCCTATCCTCTACGGTGGGGTGGCGTTTGCCCGTATCCTTGCCGGTACCGCCCAAAGTTACGCCTTGGTAGATGAGCACGTCGTCGCCTATCACGGTAGTTTCGCCCACCACGACGCCCACGCCGTGGTCGATAAAGCACCTGCGGCCGATCGTAGCCGCGGGGTGTATGTCGATGCCGGTAAGCCGCACGCACCTGGACGCGATCTTGCGCGCCCAAAAATAGTGCCCGCGGCGGTACAGTTTGTTGGCGCGACGGTGCATACGCAACGCCTTGACGCCGTTATAGGTAAAATATACCTCCCAAAAACTGCGCGCAGCGGGGTCGCGCTCCATAGCGGTGATGACGTCCTCTTTCCAAAGTTTCATACTCTATTATATGTGGATTACGATTAGTATTCCAAGATGGCCTTGATACGGCGAATGCCGGCCGATGACGATTGCTCTTTGACTATTTTGAAGTGGCCCAATTCGCCCGTGCGCTTGGCATGGGGGCCACCGCATATCTCGCAACTGAACTCGCCCATCGTGTACACTTTGACCACGTCGCCGTATTTGTTGTCGAACACGCCCATGGCGCCCTTCTCGCGGGCGGCTTCGATGGGCATCTCTTCGCACACTATCTCCACGTCGGCTTTGATGGCGGCGTTGACCCAATCCTCCACGGCCTTGATCTCGTCGGGCGTAAGGGGACGATCGAAGTTGAAGTCGAAACGCAAGCGCTCGGCGGTGATGTTGCTGCCGCGTTGGCGAATGTTGGGATCCAGCAAGGTGCGCAGCGCCGCATTCATCAAGTGGGTGGCGGTGTGCAGTCGGCTGGTAGCCTCGGCATGGTCGGCAAGGCCGCCCTTAAAGGTCTGCTCGGCACCCGCTCTCGATTTGGCCTGGTGCTCCTCAAACGCCTTGCTGTAGCCCTTGATGTCTACGTCGTAGCCCTTTTCGGCAGCCAATTCTTGGGTCATCTCGATGGGAAAACCAAAGGTGTCGTACAGGCGGAATGCCGCTTTGCCCGACAAGCGCTTGCACTCGGGGGGCAGATAGCCGATGACTTTCTCGAACTCTTTGATGCCTTGTGCCAACGTGGTTTGGAATTTGGCGGCTTCTTTGCTGAGTTCCAGCACGATCTTGTCGGCATTTTGGCCGATTTCGGGATACACTTCGCGATATTGCTCGATATATACTTTGGCCACCTCCACGATGCCGTCGTCGGGCAGGTTGATGACGCGTGCAAAACGCACCGCACGCCGAATCAGACGGCGCAGAATGTAGCCTTGGTTGACGTTGGAGGGCACGATACCGTTTTCGTCGCCCAGCATCATGGTGGCGGTGCGAATATGGTCGGCGATCACGCGCATGGCGCGGGTCGACTCGGCCTCGGCTCCATAGGTTGTGCCGGACAAGCGGGCGATGGTAGCGATGGCGGGCGCAAACAAGTCGGTCTCATACACCGATTGTAGACCGTTGAGCACGCAAACCGTACGCTCGAGCCCCATGCCCGTATCCACGTTCTTTTGCTTGAGGGGGCTAAAGGTGCCGTCCGCGTTTTTGTGGAATTGCATAAACACGTTGTTCCAAATCTCCAAATATTTGCCGCACGAGCAAGCGGGGCTACATTCGGGCGAACACTTGGGCTTGCCGGTATCTATAAAGATCTCGGTATCGGGACCGCAAGGGCCGGTCTCGCCGGCGGGGCCCCACCAGTTGTTCTTTTTGGGCAAATAGAAAATGCGGTCGGCGGGTATGCCGTTTTGTTGCCAAAGCGAGGCGCTCTCCTCGTCGCGGGCGCAATCCTCGTCGCCGGCAAATACCGACACGGCCAAGCGCGCGGGGTCGATGCCCAACTCTTTGGTCAACAACTCATAGCTCCAACCGATGCTTTCCTTTTTGAAATAGTCGCCCAGCGACCAGTTGCCCAACATCTCGAAGAAGGTGCAGTGCGAACTGTCGCCCACCTCGTCGATGTCGCCCGTGCGCACGCACTTTTGCACGTCGGTCAGGCGGCGGCCTGCGGGATGCTTTTCACCCGAAAGATAGGGCACCAAGGGGTGCATACCCGCCGTGGTAAACAAGACGGTGGGATCGTTCTCGGGAATGAGGGACGCCGACTTGATGACGGCGTGGCCGCGAGCGGCAAAGAAGTTGAGATAGGTGGCGCGTAGTTCTTTTGACGTAAGTTGTTTCATAAGTCCTCCAAATAGCTATTGCTTTTTGATGATAGATTCCATAAACTTGGTGGCGGCGAAATTGAGCGGAACGCCGCGCATAGTGGCAATGGTAATGTTGCGGCGGGGCAACTTGAAGCTGATAGGCACCTCGTAGAGGGTACCTTTGGCCAAGTCCTCGGCGACGAATTCTTTGGTGACCAAGCCCACGCCCATGCCGATTTTGGCACATTCCACTATCATATCCACCGAACACAATTCGAGAGTGGGATGCACGTTGCCGCCCGCCTGAATGATGGCGTTTTCGATCTCGCGCCGCGTGCCCGACTTGCGCTCGAGCATGATGAGGGGGTACTGACACAACTCCTCGGCAGAAAGGGGGTGGTCGAAGCGACCGATCCAATCGCGATTGACCACAAAACACTCGCCTACCCCCGCGCAAGGCGTGAATTCCACGGTGGGCTCGGCTAGGCTTTGGTTGTAATTGATGATGGCCATATCTATCTTGCCCGCTTTGAGCAAAGCGATATTTTCATCGGTGGTACGATTGGTGATGCGTATGTTGATGTCGTGATATTTTTCGCGGAAACGACGAATGTGATTGATGAGAAAAAACTTGCTCAACGTATCAGACGCGCCTATGCTTATCTCGCCGAAGGCGATGCCCTTCATTTGGCTGAACTTGTGCTCTGCCATGGTAATAAGGCCGTAGGCTTGCTCGACGTACTCGAACATCATTTTGCCTTCGCTGGTCAGTTCCATACCCTTGCTGGTGCGAATAAACAGTCTGCCGCCCAGCTGTGTCTCGAGTTGTTTGATAGCCTGCGAGATGGCGGGCTGCGAAATGTACAACTCCTTTTTGGCTTTGGTAAGACTACCCGTTTTGGCAACGATGTAGAAAACGCGGTATAACTCCAAATTGATCAACATTGTATCGCTCATATCGCCTCCACATTGACAATTATAATCAATACTTATACAAAAAGCAAATACTATAAACGGTTTCAACCAACTTTTTGCAACGTAGGGGCATTGTCCGCACGATCCGCCGCGCAAACCCTCCGCAACTTAGCCGATACGCCCAAGGCAGCGCGCCGACCAAGCCTTAGTCTTCGGCATTCGTCGTGCGCAGCCATAGGGCGGGCACTATGCCGCGGCGCGTGTCGGGCACCACGCTGTCCCCGTCCGAATTGCCGCCGTAACTGACGCCGTGCATAAAGTTGTTGGAGAAAAACATGGGCGAACGCAACCACCACGAATACGATCCGAAATACTCGGTGGAGGGATTGGTATAGCACCCTTGGCTGCGGCCGTAGTCGGTGCAACCGCGGCGGCGCGCCGGGTCGGCCAAGGTACAATCGGCGCTAAACCCATACTCGGGGCGCGTCGCCTCTGCCTCGGATAGCAAAAACACGCGGTCCGTCGTGTCTTCGCAAGCAAATGGATTGACGCCCTCGTTCCACATGGCGGGCTGCATTGCGGGATTGGTGGATGCGGGGTCGTTGGCCACCGTGGCGGGCACCAGGTAGCGGCGCTCGTTGCGGTCGAATGCGGCTTGCAAAAAGTCCTCGTTGAGCCAACGACGAATGGTGCTATGCGCATAATTGTTGGGGTACACCTCGCGGTCCGCTATTTGGCGTATGGCCGTGCTATGGTAGAAATCCTGGCTGTCTATGGCCGTCTCGCAAAAGAGCAAAGCGTTGCCCTCCTTTTCGCACAAAACGCGCCAACGTATGGGGCTATAGCGAAACCAATAGGCGGTGTGCAACAGATACCCGTTCTCGTCCTGATTGCTGGTGTTGGGCGCGCTGTCGATGGTGGCGTGCGAGGGGCGATAGGCGTCGAAATACACGCCGCGATAGCGCGTGCCCTGCCACTCGAGGTCGATATACCACATATAGTCGAGACATTTGCCCTTGATATAGTAGCGATACGATGTCCAGCGGCCGCTCTTTTGTGCCGTGGGCACGTCGCCCGCCAACTCGTTGAGAGCGGCTACCGTGTGCGCGTCGAGCACCGCCTCCTGCGGATAGTGGCCAAACCAAACCGACCCACCCTCGCGGCGATAGGGTATCTCGTGCCATTCTTTACACGCTTCCGCCTCGTCGAGTCCTACCTCGCGCAACTCGGCGCACTTGTAGGCAAGGTCGGCAACGGCCTCCTCGAAGGTGGCAAAGCGATCTAACTTGCACATTTGATAACGCCCGTAGCGCATTTGAAAGGCGCGAGGCAAAACGATGTCGCTGTTTTTGTAAATGTTGACCGAAAACTTTTTGAGATCGCGCGCATAGGCGATTTCGTCCATACAGTTGTCCGAAGCCAGCGAATTGGGCGTGATGATAAAGAAAAATACGGCGCATCCCGCCAATTTCTCGGCGACGTATTCGGCCCATTCCGCACCATACTGTATATACTCGTCGAACCACACGTTGTATTTGGTTTGCAATACGTGGATAAAGGGCAACACGTAGGCGCTGTCCTCGTGCGAATAGGAAAGGAATATATAGGGTCTGTCACCCTCGTATGCGACCGGGTTCATTCTTTACTCTACTTGCGCGCCAAGCGTTTTTGGCCGGCCTTATACACACCTCGATTGCCCAGCCATAGCAACCACGATATGAGGTAGGTAGCGCCCAACATCACGGGCAGGGATACGGCGATTTGCCACAAGCCCAGCTGAACAAAGGCATACCAATCGTATTGATATGGCACCTTGCCGTCCACGATGTGCGTGAACGCGGTAGTCATATAGAATATGGAGTACACTACCATAGGGAGCATACCCCACAGCGTTTCGCGCAAGCGGATATCGTCCGTATCCTCGAAAAACACAAAGGTGATGATGCTCACGACGGGCGTAAGCAAATGCATAAACAACTGCGCGTTGACGAAAAGCGACCAATAGGTAGGCGCCACAAAGGGGGCCAAAAAGGCCACCACGGTGAGGAAAGTGAGCGACACGCCCACAGTGCCCACCAACTTGAGCACCGATAGCCATCGGGGCAGCCGCGCTATCTTGCCATCGAGGAACAGCGCCAAATATACGACGTAAATAGCGGCGATGACGCCCATAAGAATGTTGCTATCTACCGTGAAAAACTTGAAAATTTCCCAACCGGTGGTGGACAGCAATACGTCCTTCCCCATAAAGTTGATGCCGAATATCATCAGCGTAACCGACAGCACCATCATCAAAAATACGACGATATTGAGTGCCAAGGCTACGACTCGTTTGGTATTTTTCTCCATTATTACCTCTTTTTGGCGCAGTTGCCGCTTGTTTGACAACAGTATAGCATACGTTGCGCCCGCTCGTCCACTGCGAAGGTCTATTTTCGTAAGATTTCTTGTGCAAACAAAAACCGCACCCAAAGGTGCGGTCCCGGTACAGCACAAGCGTGCGGTGCTTATTTGGTGCCGAAGATACGGTCGCCGGCGTCGCCCAAGCCGGGCACAATGTATTTGTGCTCATTGAGGTGATCGTCCATAGCGGCGATGTAGATATCCACGTCGGGGTGCGCCTCGGACAAGGCTTTCAAGCCCTCGGGAGCGGCGATAAGGCACATGAACTTGATATTTTTCACGCCCTTGGCCTTGATGAAGTTGATGGCCATGATGGCGCTACCGCCGGTGGCGAGCATGGGATCTACCACGATGATCTCGCGTTGCTCGGCGTCGACGGGAAGTTTGCAATAGTATTCCACGGGGGTGGCCGTTTCGGGATCGCGATAGCAACCGATATGGCCGACCTTGGCCGCGGGGACCAATTTCAAAATGCCGTCCACCATACCCAAACCTGCGCGCAGAATGGGCACTACGCCGATTTGTCTACCGGCCAACATTTTTTGTTTGGTTTTGCAAATAGGCGTTTCGATTTCCACCTCTTCCAAGGGCAGATCGCGCGTAACTTCGTAGCCCATCAAAAGCGATATCTCGTCCAAGAGTTCGCGGAAATCTTTGCTCGGCGTGTTTTTGTCGCGCATCATAGATACCTTGTGGGTGATGAGGGGATGATCGAAAATGACGATTTTGGACATATATGTAAACCTCCTATATTGTTCTTATGTTGGCCGTCAGTTGCGGCTTTTTTGACTTTGTTCTATGGCGGTGATCTTATCCAGCCTGTTTTGGTGGCGGCCGCCCGCATAGGCGGTATGTAGCCATATATCCACCAATTTTACGGCCTTTTCGGGGCTGACGACCCTGCCGCCGAGGCCCAATATGTTGGCGTTGTTGTGCTCGGCGGTGGCTTTGGCGCAAAACTCGTCGCTGACCACGGCCGCGCGTATGCCGTCGAATTTGTTGGCGGCGATGGTGATGCCGATGCCGGTGCCACACATCAAAATGCCGCGGTCGGCGGCACCCGATTGCACGTCTTTGGCCACGGGCACGGCATAATCGGGATAGTCCACCGAGTCGGTGGTGTTGGTGCCGTAATCGGTATAGGTGATGCCCTGAGAATCGAGATAGGCGAGAATGGCGGGTTTGAGAACGAGGCCGCCGTGATCGCAAGCGATAGCAATGTGCATAGTGTTCTCCTTTTGTTTTTTGTATTTTACTCCAATCCGTCGTGCCTGTCAACGTATGGCGCGCCAAATGGTATCACGAAAATTGATATGGCTATGGCGTTTTCGCTATACCCCTTGCATAATGTGCATGGCACGCAACTTGTCGTCCGCAATGTGGCGGCGCACTTGGTAGGCGTGCGGCTCCAGATAGTCGTTGGGTGCGGCGGACAACTCCAAGCGGCGCAGTTCGTCGGCCACTTGTTTGCACACGTCGTCCACCATTGCCATATCCTCGCCCAAGGTGGCGGCTGTGTGCGGCGCGGTCAGCAAGGCGGTCACATTACCTTTGACGCGGCGGCCCAAATCGAAGTCGTCAAGCGCGCGCATGATCCACTTGTAGTAGGGCGCGTAGCGATCGGCCGCCAGATACACCGCTTGCAAAATGTGCTCGACGAATTGATGCAACGCCAGCACCGCGGCGCCCTCTTCGCCGTGCATGATGCAACGGGCATAGTTGTATTGTCCGCTCTGCGCGGCAAACAGCAAGTGGGCGGCCAATTTTTTGAGGCGCACGTCCGTCGGATAATGCCCCAGAGCGTGCCGTATGCGGCTGAATTCGCCCAAATCGTCGCGCCAAACTACGCCGTTGGTGGCCTCGGCAAGATAGGTGGGGGCAATGCTCAGCCAGCGCTCCAAGCCGGTGGGGGGCAACTCGTCGCCCACGTATGGACGATAGAAATCGGCAATGCTCGCCACGCCTCTATACGCTTGCCTATCCATACTCGTAGCGCGCAGGCGAACGCCCTCAAATTCGGCGGGCAAATGCAGATAGGCGTTTTGCAACGCTTGACCATACAGCGCATAGTCCTCCTGCGTCAGCCACATACAAAAGCCCCCCGAAAAATCATGGTCCAGCGAGGTGTCGTCGTCGTAGCCGAAGCATTCGCTTCCATGCCCGACCAGCCCCACGGCCACGCGCTCGGCGAGCGTGCCGAACTGCGCCTCCAGCATGGGCGCGCCGTATTGCAAATAGAATTGATAAGCCAGTTCCTGCCCTTTCATTTTACCTCGCAAGGCAAGGCCGTCGCCCCGCCCGATCGTTCTGGCAATATCATACCACACAATCGCCGCCGTTTCAACGTATGCGGCGCAAAAAACCTTGCCTCGACCGCCATTCGCCGCCCGATCGGCGTGCAAGCCGATCCCTATACCGGCACAAGCCCGCAACAATTTTTGCAAGAACGCATTTTTTTTTGCAAAAATACTTGCCAAACCCCACAAAACAATGCTATGATAATTGAGCAATACGCCGAAGTGATGGAATTGGTAGACGTGATGGACTCAAAATCCATTGTACTAACCCTACGTGCGGGTTCGAGTCCCGCCTTCGGCACCACGAAACAAGCGCCCATCGGGCGCTTTTTTCTTAGGTGCAGGCGGAATACAGTATGCAACGCATACTGTTGCGCCCTGCGCATCTCGCCCCCGCACGCGCTAGACGGCGGGCAAACCTCTACCTCGTTTTTCTATCATTCCCCTTTTCCCGCCTATTCCGTCCGCGCTCCCTTTGGTCGTTCGTCCTTACGAGTCCCGCCTTCGGCACCACAGAATGCGACCTAAGCCAATAGGTCGCTTTTATTTTGCCTAAACGGGCAAAAGCGTAGCATTTTGAACGGATAGGCAGAATAAAAGCATAGTGCCGCAAGGCACGCGGTCGCATTCTGTGGCGCAAGACCCCTTTGGAAAGACGGGACGGATTTTGTGAGTGCAACGAGCAAAATCTTGTACCGCCGTAGCGGTCTAAACGGGCAAATAGCGAAGTGAGAAAAATATACTTTGGTTCGGACACCACACCGATTTACGAAAAGAGCGGCTGTGAATGGGGGTGCGGGCTAAGAAAGATAGCCGAGGTGTTGCCATTTGGGGCTAATTTGTGGTAGAATAGGTGGGAGCAATCGGGCGACGATTGCCGCAAGAGGAGATAGACCCATGGAATTGATACAAAGTTTTTCGATAGACCACACCGCCATTATCCCCGGCATATTTTTGAGCAGGGCCGACAAAGTAGGCGGCGGAATGGTAACCACGTATGATATACGCCTGAAAAAGCCCAATAGGGAGCCTGCCATCGACGTGGCGGCTATGCACTCGCTCGAGCATCTCATCGCCACCCACCTGCGCAACGACCCCGTGTGGAAGGACGACATCGTCTATTGGGGGCCGATGGGATGTTTGACGGGGTTCTACCTGATACTCAAAGGCAACCGTGCGCCGCACGAGCTATACGACTTGATGCTGGACGCTTTCCGCTCGGTGGCGACCGCCGAGGAAGTGCCCGGCGCTACCGAGGTAAACTGCGGACACTACCGCATGCACAACCTGGCCATGGCCAAATGGTATGCGGCGGAATTTGTCGACTACCTTGTAGCCAACGCCGACAATCCGCAAATATTCGAGTACCCCAAAACCCAACGACTCAAGACGGGTGCGGGACAAGATTTTTACGACTCCTGACGACAAAAAGACAAATAGTGCCCCGCGAACGGAAGGCGCACCCCATCGGCAAAAGGAAAACAAACGTCGGATGAAGCGCACTTGGCAAACGCGGGGTATTTTTTTGCACCGAAAGGAATTGCGGCTACCCGTCCACCACGGCATAGCGCGCGGCGCTATAGGTATAGCCGTCGAGCGGTGCGTCGAAAACCGCGCGGTCGTGGGCGGAAACGTATAGCAGCGGACTCGGAGCCGCAGCGACAATACGCGTAACCACCAAAGTGTGGTAAAAACCATCGTCGTTGCCCAGTTGCACGACGTCGCCGGGCCTGAGGCTTAGCCTGTCGCACGGCAAAAGGCGCACGCCCTCGCCGCGGTTGGCCACACCAAAACGCCAAAACTCCTCTACCCCGCTCCACGCCGGCGCGCGATCGTTGAGATTGCGGTAGAACCAACCGTAGCGAGTATAGTTCATAGGTATGCCACCCGCGTGAATACATTGGGAGACGAAGTTGGTACAATCGCCGCCCAATGCCGAAAAATCGTAATATTGCGGATTGAAAGAAAACGCCCATTGTCGCGCGTAGCGCACGCACGCCATTCTATCGTACATACGGTAGTATATGCCGCCGTGGGGCGAATGGCTACATACTGCCCATATAGAAGCGTGCCAACTGGTAGAACCCCTCCAGATAGACCAAAACGAACAAGATGAGCCCCAGCACGGGGACGATAAGATCCAACCGCGTATCCTTGTAGGTGCGCGTATAAGAGAATAGCATCACGAATGGTATAACGAACAAAAGGGGCACACTACGGCTAAAGCCCCACTTCATGACCATATCGGTGGCAAGCGAGGAGGCCTGCTCTGCGGTTTCGGCGGGGAAATACCCGCTAAGGGCGGAGGATAGCACGAAGAACAAAATGAGGTCGAGCAACACCGCGACGAACAATACGATAGATGTAAAAATAGAGAAATGTAACGAATTGACGTTGGTTTTGAGGAAAGCGTCGTACTCCTCGTGCGTCTTGCCACGTTTGAGAAAGATGTGCTCGCGTTTTTTGATGAAAAAAGCCAGCACCACAAACACCACGAAAGTCATGGGCGGCTTGGTGGTAAGCAAGGGGAAAACATAGGTAGGCAAAACGATAATTTGCAAGGACGCCAATATTTTACAAACGATACTACCCACCTCGTAAAGGGCGGGCAAGATGGCAAGCAAGCGGAAATATATGAGTTTTTTGCCCACAAAAAAGCGTTTGGGACGATAGACGAGAAAGCACGTAAACAACGTACACAACAACAAATCGACGAAGATATTGAAGGCGACGAAGCCGCCCGACGCCATGGTGCGAATGAACCCGTCCAATATCGTCGTGGCCTCCGCTCTCGTTTCGGCCACGCCCGCCGCAAGCGAAAGGCCGACGGCGTAGCGGTCGTGCAACAACAAAAACAACAAATAAATAAGGCCGGTCGCGCCGCCGTACGCCAAGATAAGCGAACTGTATTTGCGCGTATTGTTGAGAATGGTGGCAAAAGCGGCGATGAGGAACAACGGCATCATGACGCTGTTGAAAGACGTCAACACGGCGGGCCAAATGCCCACTTGCAGGGCAAAGCCATCATCCTTTTGCGCCGCAAACGAAAGAAGAATGCCCACCTGCGCCACCGCCAAAAACAACCAGGCGAACATACGCAAATGGCGATAGGACAACGGCCCGCGAAAACGGATATCGCGCTCGGCGGTTATCTCGTGCAAACGTAGCTTTTTGCGCTTTTGCGACACGACGCCGACAGTTTTGGTACAAGGCACGTCGGCAGACTCGATTTGGTCGGTGCATAGAGCCGAAGTATCGGCGACGCCTACCACCGTATCGGCGGCCAAATCGGACACAGGCTCGACCGTCGTCTCTGTCGAAGAGGAAAGCCCCGCCTCTGCTACCGCGGCGTCGGCGGCGCTTGGGTCTGACTGCATATCTGTCGCCGGGGCGATCGGCAATATAGACGCGTCCGCGTCGACCGGCGCGGCCTCGCCTGCGTGCTTATCCTCTATGACGTCTTGTTTTTGTTCTTCGGTACTCATCTTGGCCTTGCCGTCGTTTATCAAACAAAAAGCTTCCCATGCGGGAAGCAAATGGGTTTTATAAAATATTATTCAATGGTCAAAATGTCGGTGAAACCCGTGATCTCAAACACTTCGTTGACCAACTCGCATACGTTGACGACCTTCATTTTGCCTTGGCGATTCATCGTCTTTTGGGCGCTCAACAACACGCGCAATCCTGCCGAAGAGATGTATTCAAGCTCTTTCATATCAAAGATGAGGGACGTGACGCCTTCGAGCGAAGTGCGCAGTGCGGTCTCCAACTCGGGCGATGTGGTGGTATCCAGTCTGCCCGCCAAAGCAATGGTAAGTTCGGTGCCATTCAGGGATTGATTGATAGTCATATTCGCCTCCTTAGAATTTCTTGTAAATGATCATTTCGACGGTGTTGTCGGCTATGGCGATCTTCACTTCGTCAGCCAACTTGGACACTATCGACTTTTCGAGTTCGTCCCAACTTTCTTGGGGCGCGTTTTCCTCGTGGATTGAAGCCTTATATTGATTGAGCGACCACAAACACATGCCTGTAGTGGCAAACATATCCGTGCCCATATAGGTGGTGCCGGCCACGTAGACGGACGCAGGCAACGGTCTGTTGTCCACAGGCTCCAAAAAGCGCTCGAAAATATCCTTGATCTTGCCCATCACGCCCTTGGCAGCGGCATTTTTGCCCGAGGTGGAGGCAGCCAGCAAATTCTTGCGCAACTCGGTATTCATCATGGTTTCGGCCCTTAGATGCAAGGAGATGTCGTTCCCGTCGGATTCCAACCAAAAGTCGGCCTCATGCTCGCCGGTGATAGCCTGCATCATACCCATCATTTCTTCCGCAAAAAGGCGCAAATGAAGGGTGCTTTTTTTGTCTAAACCCCTATATTCGGCCACTTTTTCGGTCTGCGCAAAGGCGTCTTGGACACCGACGCCGCCGTTTGTAACGTGAACAATATCCGATTTCATTGCTATTCTCCTCTTTTTATACCCAAGGTATACTATAGGCAAGTCGCACGGATACTTCCCCGCACGTCGCCTATTTATATTATATCATATATCCCCAATGGCGCAAGTGCTTTTGGCGACAATTTGCTCGCATATCGCTATATCTTTTTGCGGATTGTGGTAACGTTTTGGCCGTTTTTGTACTCGTATGCCACTTCGTCCATCGTCTTTTTGACCATAAATACGCCCAGTCCGCCCACCGATCGCTCTTCGGCCGACAACGTGATGTCGGGGTCGGCCTTGGCAAACGGATCGTAGGGTGTGCCGCTGTCGGCAAAGGTTATAGTGGCCATACGCGTGGGCAGATCGATGCCAACGCCCACCACAGCCGTACCTCTTTCGGCACCGTAGGCATAGCTGGCGATATTGACGAATAGTTCCTCTACGGCAACGTCGATTTGCATTTGCGCCTTGGGGGCGCACTCCGCTTCCTCCAACGCTGCGTCCACAAAGGCCAGCACTTCGGGCAAGGCCTCGGGGCGCGCCAATAAAGTCTTGCGAGCCATACCCGCGCCATTGTAGCGCACGCCAAGCATGGTAACGTCATCAAATTGCGGCGCATCGCCCACAAAGGCGTCTATATCGCCCTTGACCGCCTCGAGTATGGTGCGGCATTCGGCACCTTTTACGCGATTGAGCGCCGCAAGCATACGCTCGACGCCATACTGACTATTGTCGCGGTCGGTGGCCTCGGGCACACCGTCCGTATACACGAAAATGCTATCTCCGGCCGACAATTCGACGTCGTAATCACAATAGCGCACGCCGTCCATTGCACCGATGACGACCCCGTGCTTATCGCGCAAAAGTTCGTAACCCGCGCCCACTCGCTCGACAACAGGGAACTCGTGGCCGGCGTTGGCGGCCCTGAGGCGACCGGTGGACAACTCCAATATGCCCAGCCAAACCGTTACGAACATATCGGCCTTGTTGTTGAGACAAATGGTGTGATTGACCTTTTCGAGAATGCGTGCGGGCGAGGTACCGTCTATGACGGCATAGTTGTAGATGAGTATCTTGCTGGCCATCATAAACATAGCGGCGGGCACGCCCTTGCCCGATACGTCCGCTATCACCAACGCCAAGTGGTCGTCATCGATCAGGAAGAAATCGTAAAAATCGCCGCCCACCTCTTTGGCGGGGTGCATAGTGGCGTATATGTCGAATTCGTGCCTATCGGGGAACGGCGGGAAGATGTTGGGCAACATTCCCTCTTGGATCTGGCTGGCAATGTCGAGCTCGGCGCCAATGCGCTCCTTTTCGGCCGTAGTGGCAGTCAGGTTCTTTTCGTATTCGCTCAAGTCCTGCTCCATATCGCTCATAATCAGGGAAAGGTTTTCGATCTCATCGCCCGTCTTGATGTTGAGAGAAGCGAAATGATCGGTGGTATCTTTACCTTCGCGCTTGTCCTGCACGTATTGCGCGGCGGCCGTGGCCAAGCGATTGATGGGAGCGGCAACGGTGCGCTTGATGTGCCAGGTAACGAAAAATGCCACTATGAAGGTAACGATGGCCAACACCACGACGAATTGCCACACAAACGTGCGCGACATCTCGACGATATGCGTCAGCGCCACGTTGCAAACGACGTAGCCCGCTATGGTGCCGTCCGAGGCAAAAACGGGCGCGCCCGCCGAGCAAGCATAGGTGCCGTCGGTGAGTTTGAGCACAATGGCGTTGTTGATGTCGCCCACACCTTGGTAGGTCCTGGTGCGCCCCTCGTCCATATCTATGGTTACACCCGCTTTCTGCGTGCTGTTGGACTCGTCGGGATTGAGAATAAAGCGGAATTGCAATGCGTCCGGCGTGGGCATACCGATAAAAATGGAACTGAGATCGTTGTGCTGAGCGACCGACGCCAACACGGATGACAAAGTGCGATACCCGGTATCTTCCAGTACCGTTTCGTCGTCCGCAAAAACCCTATCGCGATAGGATCGTAGTTGGTCGCCGTCTATAACGTCGGCACACATCTCGGACAAAGACGATACGCTATGCTCCACTTGGGTAACCGCGTTGCGCACATAGAAAAAAATGCCGAAGCCGAGCGCAAAAAAGCAAAGCACCAGCGACAATACCAATATGGCGTGAAACGTCCTTGCGCGCAACGAGTAGTGAATCAACTCGAACTTGCTCATCTCGCGTATGCTTTTGGTGGGCATAATCTACCTCCATATCATTGTGATACTATACAATTATAACATATAATATTTTATTTTTAACCCATTAAGCAATATTTTTTACCTCAATACCCCATTATTTGTCTTTTCGGCGCCAAAACAAGCAAAAACCCCGCCCACGGCGGGGTTTTTGTGGCAAAACGATACCTCTTATTCGACCTCGGCAACGGAGGCCTTATACTCGGCATATGCACGTTGGCCCTGCTGCTGCATCGAGGCGATATCGACACCCGCACGATAGTAGTCGAACCATTCGGTTATTACATTATCCTCGGCGAGCCGACACAACGCAGTAGCGGGCTTACCGCTGTTGTAGGGCGCATAGAGTACGTCGTCGCCTACCGTCACTTTAATATAATACTCGCCGTATTCCTGCGCGTCGGCGGGCACGTCGAAACTGACGGTCAAATCACGACGCTCTTGCGGAACTTCGTCCTCTTTGAGCATATAGTACACGTCCGCTTTTTTGTCGGCGGCGCGCAAGTCTATCATATAGTAAACGTAGGGATACTCGGGCGTGTAGGGGCTTTGGTAATAGAATACGCCCGACAAGCCGGCTACCTCGTAGTCGGCCACGGCAAGCGTCTTGCCCAACTGCTTTTGCACGTAGCTAAGGTCGGTGGCGTTGTCCACGCGGCTGTATTTGACCGACTGGCTATAGGCGCGTTTGAGTATCTTGCCCGACAGCGCCGGCAATGAATAGGACAGCACCTTGGTGCGTCCCTTGAAATAGACGCCCAGCGGTTCGCGCCCTTTGCCGGGGTAGCCGTCGCCCGTAGAGGCGGTGCCGTTGTCGTAGACGATGCTTTCCACCAAAGTGGGGTCTTCTTCATCGTAGGAATAGGTGATTTTGACTATCCTTGCCGAAAGCGGCGTGTCGTTGTCTTGGTAGACGTAATAACCCGTACCGTCGGCGCGCACGACCAAATAGGCCTTGACGCCCTTGTCGGCAATATAGTCGGTCACCTGCGATTCGCTCTCGCCCGTTTCGGCGTTGACAGAGCTATAGGTGCGCGTAAAGTTGATCAATTCGTACGTACCGACCACTTTGTCGAGTTTGGCGGGTTTGGACGGATAACAAGCCGTTAGCCCCGCAAGGCACAAAACCGCCACCATCAATACAGCAATGACTATGCTAAATCTTTTCATAACTGCCTCCCGCGCATATGCGCTTATATAGATAGTATATCACCAATGCAACATTCTGTCAAATTTTCCAAAATTAGGCAGACCAACGCTTACAAAATGCAAGATTGCACGAAAAAACCCTCGGCCGAAGCCGAGGGTTTACATTTGAAACAAATTACTTGCGAGCGTCCAATTCGGCTTTGCGCTTTTTGGCGTCTTCGATGATCTTGGCGTTGGCGCTGGCGGGCACTTCCTGATACTCGGCAAACGTGCTGACGAAGCGTCCGCGACCTTGGGTCATAGAGCGCAGGTCGGTGGCGTACTTGAGCATCTCGGCTTGGGGAATGGAGGCGGAAATGATTTGCTTGCCATTCTCTTGCTCGGTGAACTTGATGGCGCCACGGCGTTTGCTTACGTCACCCATAACGTCGCCGAGATAACTCTCGGGCACGATAATCTTGACGTCGTTGACAGGCTCGAGGAAGTAGGGACCGGCCTTGTTGATACCCTCCTCATACGCCAATTTGGCAGCCGAGATAAAGGCGATCTCCTTGCTGTCGACGGGGTGATATTTGCCGTCGAATACGGTGCATTTGAGGTCGATCATGGGGTAGCCGGCCAACACACCGGTTTTGAATGCCTCGCGCAAGCCCTTTTCGACCGCGGGGATAAATTGACGGGGAATGGCGCCGCCAACGACGGCGTCTACAAACTCGAACACGCCATCCGCGGCACCCGGCTCAAAGCGCACCGAGCATTGACCGAATTGACCGGCGCCGCCCGTTTGCTTCTTGTGGCGACCGACGGCCTCGGCCGAATGGTGAATGGCTTCGCGATAGCTTACGCGGGGTTCGCGCAACAATGCGTCCACGTTGTATTTATTCTTAACCTTTTTGCAGATGATGTCCAACTGCATTTCGCCCATACCGCACAGCAGGGTCTCGTTGGTCTCGGCGTTTTGCTCGATGGATACGGTGCTCTCTTCCTCCAACATCTTGTAGATGCTGGCGATGACTTTCTCTTGGTCGTCCACTTTGGCGGCGTTGATAGCCAACGCAATGACGGGAGCGGGGAAGGGAATGGCGTCGAAGGGCTCGGTAATGCTGTCGTCACCCAAGGTGTCGCCCGTCTTGGTGTAGCTCAATTTGGCCACGGCACCG
>Ga0310695_10006523_pt1 | contig 19212 bp, 18 predicted proteins | sample RumenRJG_04DNA_FD_203882 | JGI IMG/M metagenome (GOLD analysis project Ga0310695, IMG submission 203882) | Bovine rumen microbial communities from Lethbridge, Alberta, Canada - RJG_04 (v2) (version 2) | ecosystem: Host-associated > Mammals > Digestive system > Stomach > Rumen | place: Canada...
TCGCCAAGTCGGGCTCATTCTTCTCATATTGTGCAGGTGTCGTCTCATACATGCTCGAATGGTATAAGGTAGGTGGTGTCCGTATTCGTATTACGTCGATGACCCTGCCTATGAAAAGCGGTCTTTCCAGCTCAGCAGCCATCTGTGTACTTGTTGCTCGCGCCTTTAACCAGTTGTATTGCTTGAATCTGAACACACTGGGTGAGATGAATATCGCCTATCTGGGCGAACTTCGTACGAGTAGCCGTTGTGGTCGTCTGGATCAGGCTTGTGCCTTTGGCGTGAAACCAAATCTGATGACTTTCGATGGAGATGAGATCGAGGTGCGCTCGCTCAATGTGAAGAAGCATCTTTATTGGGTCTTTGCAGACTTGTGTGCAGAGAAGGATACTATCAAGATCCTTTCTGATCTGAATAAGGCTTATCCATTCCCTGATAGTGATGCTGCTCGAGCTGAGCATGAGGCACTTGGTAAGCTTAACCTTGAGATTATCGACAGGGCTGTGAAATATATGGCTGAAGGGGACGCAGAGTCACTTGGAAAGCTGATGAACGAGGCAGAGGCTATCTTCAATGAAAAGGTAGTGCCGATGTCATCAGCCTTGCAGTCTCCCAAGCTGAACGCTGTGCTGGCAGATTCCAAGATTCAACCCTTAGTGTGGGGTGGTAAGGGCGTGGGCTCTCATGGTGACGGCTCTGTACAGTTCCTGGCACGCAGTGAAGAAGCCCAGAAGCAGTTGGAGGACTATCTGAATAATCAGGGCATGAAAGCTTATTCGCTGACTATCAAGCCTGTACATACAGTCCGTAAGGCTATCATCCCTGTGGCTGGTTTTGGCACTCGTCTCTATCCGGCCACCCGCGCATTGAAGAAAGACTTCTTCCCGATTCCTTGTCCTGATGGCATGGTCCGCCCTGTTATTCTCATCCTGCTTGAGGAACTCGTCAAGAGTGGCATCGAGGAAATTTGTCTGGTGCTTGGCTCTGAGGAAGAGCGTCAGATGTATGCAGACTTCTTTGAGCGTCCTCTCTCAGATGAACATTTGCGCAAGTTGAACCCTGAAGCTCAAGAATATGAGAACAGGATCCTGAGCATTGGCAAACGGCTCCGTTATGTTTATCAGCGCGAAAAGCGCGGCTTTGGTCATGCCGTTTATCAGGCGGCTCAATTTGCAGGTAATGAGCCTGTACTGCTGATGTTGGGTGACACACTCTATCGTAGTAACACGAGTAAGCCCTGTGCTCTGCAGATGGTCGAAGAATATGAACGCTATAATTGTCTGATGGTCAGCATCCATCCGATTCCACTCGGAGAGGTGAGTCGCTATGGCATACTTCATGGTGTCTGGGAAGATAATGCACATACTATCCTTAACGTCTCAACGATGTATGAGAAACCCAAGGCTAACTATGCAGAGGAGTTCCTCGGTGTTCGAAATAGTAATGGTGAAAAGGAGTACTATAGTGTGTTTGGTCAGTATATCCTGACATCCGATGTCTTCGCTCAACTGCATCATGATATCATGCAGGCAGAAATAGAAGAGGACCATGTCAGGGAGATTGAGCTGACATCAGCTTTGGAAGCCGTTCGCCAACGATGTGGTATGATGGGTATCTGTTTGAATGGCCGTATGTATGATATGGGTAATCCTGCGGCTCTTGCCAGGGCTGTAGAGGAATTCAGCAAATAAATACAGCAAATAAAAAACCCGCTGTTTGGCGGGTCTTTTTATTTTGTGAGGTTCAACAGGTATTTGCCGTAATCGTTTTTGGCCATAGGCTTGGCAAGTTCTGCCAGCTGTTCTTTGTTGATCCAACCGCGTTTGTAGGCAATCTCCTCGATGCAGGCAACTTTCAGGCCTTGGCGCTTCTCTATGACCTCAATGAATGTTGATGCCTCTGAGAGCGAGTCGTGAGTGCCAGTATCGAGCCAGGCAAAACCGCGCTGTAGGGTTTGTACCATCAGATTCTTGTCTTCTAAGTATTTCTGGTTTACCGTAGTAATCTCCAGTTCTCCACGGGCAGACGGCTTGATGTTCTTTGCTATCTCAACCACACTATTCGGATAGAAATAGAGTCCTACGACAGCGTAGTTTGACTTGGGATGCTCTGGCTTCTCCTCAATGCTCAAACAGTTGCCGTCTTTGTCGAACTCTGCTACACCATAGCGCTCAGGATCGTTCACATAATAGCCGAAGACGGTAGCACGTCCGTTCTGTTCTGCGTTAGCAACAGCCTGTTTCAGCATGCCGGTGAATCCGCCACCATAAAAGATGTTGTCGCCAAGAACGAGGCAAGCGCAGTCATTGCCAATAAACTTCTCGCCGATAATAAATGCTTGTGCAAGTCCATCAGGTGAGGGCTGCTCAGCATATTCAAAACGGACACCAAGATCGCTGCCGTCACCAAGCAGACGCTTGAAACCAGGCAGATCATATGGTGTGGAGATAATCAGAATTTCACGTATGCCTGCCAGCATCAAGGTCGAAATGGGATAATAAATCATCGGCTTGTCAAAGATGGGAATCAATTGCTTGCTGATGCCTTTTGTGATAGGGTAGAGGCGCGTGCCTGAACCACCTGCTAATACAATTCCTTTCATGATGTTTATGAGTTTGTTGGGTGCAAAGATAGTGTTTTTTATTCACAAAGTATACAAAGGGGGCGAAAAATTGCGAATAATTTGTACTTTACATAACCTTTATGGATATTTTTTTGTAATTTTGCACACGAAATTTGATTTGATAAAGTTATTATGGGATTTTGGAATAAATTATTCGGAAATAGTGACGAAAAGAAAGTTGGCGGCATGGAAGACTTCATGACCCTTATCCGTGTGTATTTCCAGGCAGCGATGGCTGCTGACCTCGGAATTACTAATTTGGCAGCACTGCCTGATTTACGGGTCTTTAAGGCAACATTGAAGGTTCCTACAGTCAATAATAAACTCGGTGTAGGTGAGCGAACCCGTTGTAAGAAGATGCTCATAGATATGTATGGTATGGAGGACAGCTTCTTCAAGGAAATCGATTCAAGCCTGCGTAAGCGTTGTAAAAAGGTGCAGGATGCACAGACCTATCTGCTTCAGTTCCAAGGCTTCACACAGGACATCATGATGCTGACAGGTAATCTGATGAAGTTCAAACTTCGTCTGCCAGGCTTTATGAAGAAAGCCCTCTATTCGATGACAGAAAAGACAGTGAATGACATCTTTACCAAAAACGATTTCTCGGATGCCTCTGTGATGAAAACCGTGGTGGCTGTGCGTGAATATAACCGCCGTTTAGGTTTCTCGCAGAAGTGGGTCACAGACTTTGTGTATAAAGTGGTGATGCTGGCAAAGAAAGAACCAAGACCTTCTGGTGACGATCAATAAATTAAATTTTCTTAAAAGATAGGCCCGACCTAATTCTTTAAGAAAGATTTTATATAATTTTGTACAGCAAATAGTTACGTAATGAATCCAAACGAGAAGGCAATATCTACTTTCGAGACCCGTGTACGGCAGATGATTCTTCGTTTTCAGGAATTGAAGAAGGAGAATCAGGAGTTGTATTCGATAGTTGAGAAAAATGAACAGGCTATCAAAGACCTTCAGGATAAACTGACTCAGGCGGACAACGACTATAACTCGCTAAAGATGGCTAAAATGATGGAAATCACTGATGGTGACTTGGAAGTTGCAAAGGCGCGGATTTCCAAGATGATCAGGGAAGTGAACAAGTGCATCACCATCTTAAGCGGTGAACAGTGAAATAAGAAAAATAGCAGAAGTGAACAGTGAGAAACTCCATATAAGGCTGCACGTTTATGATGAGGAAATCGAAGTGACCATTCCTCGTCAAGACGAAGAATACTATCGTAAGGCAGCCAAGCTCATAACAGACCGTTATAATGCCTATGCACAGGCTTATAAAGGTAAGAAGGGCGAGCATACTATCGCGTTGATGACGCTGATAGACATCGCTCTGTTGTTTGAGCGGGAGAGTGCCAAGAATGACACGGCTCCCTATGATGATGTTCTTACCAAGTTGACTTCTGAGATTGAGGAAGCAATGAAGTAAGAGTAATCATCTTTAACAATATAGATTTAATATGGATTTAATTTTTGTACTACTGATTGCCGCTGGCGCCCTCGCTTTAGGAGGCGTCTGTGGATATTTAATTTTCCGTTATGTCCTGAAAGGGAAATATCAGGAGATGATTGATGCTGCAGAAAAGCAGGCAGAGGTCATCAAAGAAAAGAAACTGCTTGAAGTAAAAGAGAAGTTCCTCAATAAAAAGAGTGAACTTGAGAAGGAGGTTCAGCAACGTAATCAACACATCCAGCAAAGTGAGAACAAGTTGAAGCAGCGCGAAATATCGTTGAATCAGCGTCAGGAGGAGTTGGGACGTAAGAAGAATGAACTTGACAATCAGCAACAGCGCATCGATAATGAGAAGAAACTCCTTTCTGTAAAAGCAGAAGAGCTGGAGAAGATGCAGCTGAAGGAGCGTGAAAAACTTGAGGAAGTATCTGGACTGAGTGCTGAAGAAGCAAAGACGCGTTTGGTGGAGTCGATGAAAGATGAGGCCAAAACTGCTGCAGCCAGTTATATCAACGAGATTATGGACGAGGCGAAACTCAATGCAAACCAGCAGGCACGTAAGATAGTGATTCAGACAATCCAGCGTGTGGCTACAGAAACGGCTATTGAGAATTCTGTCAGTGTTTTCCATATTGACAACGACGAGGTTAAAGGACGTATTATCGGACGAGAAGGACGCAATATTCGTGCTTTAGAGGCCGCTGCAGGTGTCGAAATTGTTGTTGACGATACGCCTGAAGCTATTGTTATCTCAGGTTTTGATCCTGTTCGTCGTGAGGTTTGCCGTCTGGCACTTCATCAGCTTGTTAGTGACGGACGTATTCACCCTGCCCGTATCGAGGAGGTCGTCGCTAAGGTGAAGAAACAACTCGACAACGAGATTATTGAGACTGGTAAGCGGACAGCTATCGACTTGGGTATCCATGGCCTGCATCCAGAACTTATCCGCATTATCGGTAAGATGAAATATCGTTCATCTTATGGACAGAATCTGTTACAGCATGCACGTGAGACTGCAAATCTTTGTGCAGTGATGGCTTCTGAGTTGGGACTGAATCCGAAGAAGGCTAAACGTGCTGGATTGCTTCATGATATTGGTAAGGTGCCCGATGAGGAAAGTGAATTGCCACACGCTATTTACGGTGCGAAACTCGCAGAGAAATTCAAAGAGAAGCCAGATATATGCAATGCGATTGGTGCGCATCATGATGAGATGGAGATGCAGACGTTGCTTGCACCGATTGTTCAGGTTTGTGATGCTATCAGTGGTGCCCGTCCTGGTGCCCGTCGTGAGATCGTTGAGGCTTATATCAAACGCCTGAATGATTTGGAGGCTATCGCAATGAGTTACCCAGGTGTGACAAAGACTTATGCAATACAAGCTGGTCGTGAACTTCGTGTCATTGTTGGTGCTGACAAGATGAACGATGCAGAGAGTGAGGCTCTGAGTGCGGATATCGCCACAAAGATTCAAAACGAAATGACCTATCCGGGACAGGTGAAGATCACTGTCATCCGAGAGACAAGGTCTGTTGCATATGCCAAATAAAATGAGAATCCCGCCAATTGGCGGGATTCTTGTTTATGATAGGAAAGATAACTATTACATCTTTTTACTTATGGCTCTGGTAATAGTCGATGGCAAGCTGAACATTCTGGATGACTGCGGTAGAGGAATAAGTCGCTCCTGTTACAGCATCGACCTGCAAAGTCTTGGCATTCTTTACTTTGAGACCATTCCATTTATCTTGTAGTTCTTTCTTTACTTTGGCGTAGTATTTTGGCGATTCAACGTTTTTCAAGAACTCAATCTTCTCCACTTTATTATTCTTGATATATACTTTTAGTGGGGTGGGTCCATTGTAACCCTCAATATCTTTGCCAATAGTAGTGGTGTTAATAATATAGACCCCATTCTCCTTTATCATAGTGTCATCGTTAGTCGTAAAACCTTGCAAAGCAAGAACACCAACGATAATGATAATTGCTCTTTTAAAAATCATTTTTATCAGTTTGATTAAAATTTGGGCACGTTGGGAAGTTCGATGGCCTTAACTGCCATGCATTCCATTTCAATCAGCCATCCTGAACGACAGACGGGAGCGTGGACAATGATATAGGGCTTGCCAGGGAATTGTGCATCAAAAACGTTCCTTACCAAATCGTGGTCTGCAATGTCACGTAAATACACCACCATCTCCCCAACTTCGTCAAAAGAACAATCTGCCTCCTTGAGCAGAACTTCCACATTTTCTATCATGCGTTGTGTCTGCTTCTCGATGTCTTTGGGAAACATGATTTCGCCCTTGTTATTGATGGAGGCTGTACCTGAGATAAATACGTGGCGACGATCGGCATAGTCAATATAGGTGCCACGCTCGAAACTGACACCATAATCGCTGGTACGGTTTAGGTGGGTAGGAGCGTAAAGGTAGTGAATCTGTTCTTGCTTGATGCCTGCAACAGCATAATTGTCCATTTGTGTGAGAACATTAGGATCCTGCTGTCGTCCACCAATGCCTGTAGAAGAGATAAAGTGGGTATGAACAGTGAGGCCTTGGGTGAAAAATACTTGGTTCCTAGCACGAACAACACCACCATAATTCAGGTCAATATCATTTACGAAAAGCCATGTGCGGATGCAATTCTCAGATAGCGTACAGCCTTCTTCTGCCAATTGCATAATATACTCGTTGAAGAGTAATCGCATCTGGTATTCAGAATTCGCAGCAAGGTTGTGGGCTGAGGCATTGAACAGATGACGGAACTCTCCGTGACTTACTTCGTAGAGTCCACTTTTGGTTATACTTGTTTGAATGTTAGTCATCAGATATACCCAGAGAGCAATCTTAGTGCCATCAAGCGGAGCCTGTTGTATGATACTTTTGGCGCAATCCGTGACATCTGCCATGATGACATCGTCAGCTTGGTTGGCAGCATCACTCAGAAAGTAACGCTTAAATACGGCTCGTGCATTGGGTATTTGGCTTAATAATCCGTTATAAGCATTCATCACGGCCTCAAGTTGCTTGGCATATGGCATCCCCTTCTCGACAACGTGAATCATCGCATGGTATTCTTTAACCTCAGTGCCATTGTCAAAGCAAAACACATCGGCTGAGGCATCTTCGTAAGTATAATGTGAGAGGTTTTCGTTCATCAAACCTGTTAGATTTTATTAATGTCAACATAACCGTGCATCACGGCATAGATGGTCAGTGCGCTTACACTCTTCATCCCTAGCTTGTCCATAATGTTCTTTCGGTGAGTGATAACAGTAGCGAGACCGATGTTCAACTTGTCAGCAATTTCTTTATTGATAAAACCTTGAACAATCAGAGACATGACCTCGATTTCTCTGTCGCTCAATATTTTCTGTTTCAGAATATTCGGCATTGGTGGTAAGTTCTTCCCATCGCCATGAGCGTGCTGCTGAAGCATAAGGATACTACGTACAAGCTCCTTCTCAGGAACATTGGTGCAGAGACAGTTGAAATCCGACAATTGTGACATCGTGTCGAGCGACAGTGTCAGAACTATTGTTTTCCTCCTATGCTCTGTGAAAAAGTCCTTATTCTCAAGTACAATATTCATGGCTACAAAATAGTGGAAAAAGTCATCGGGCTTGTTAGCCATTAGTTCCACAAACGAACCAAAAGTATCCACTCTCATGATAGGCAGAACATTTTGTAATATCTGCTTAAGCCCCAACACCGTTAGGGTGTTGGGGTCTATGATGGCAACCTTCGGTCGGCCGGAGTTGCTATTATGCATTCCTGATTTCAAACAGATTGAAGAAGCCGGTCATCATGAAGACTTTCCGAATCTCGTCATTGATGTTCTCAATGATGATTTTCCCACCTTTGGCAGAAGCCTCCTTACGGAGTGTCAGGAACAGGCGAAGGCCAGAACTACTGATATACTCAAGCTTGGTGCAATCGAGTATGATCTCTTTGTCTGCATTCTCCAGAAGCGGATTAATCTCCTGTTGAGCCTTTACTGCTGCAGGGGTGTCGAGACGTCCGTCGAAATTGGCTCTCATTCCACCATCCTGTTCTTTGATTTCGATAGTCATAGTGTTTTATTTTATTTATTGTTTATTATTTTTTCTAATGTCAGAATATTCTGCTTGTCTGTATATTGGTAACTAATCTTATCCATAATCTGTCTTACAAGATGGATACCAAGACCACCAATAGGACGTTCCTCTGCTGAGAGTGTGGTGTCAACCTCTTTTTGTTTTGTGGGGTCGAAAGGTGTTCCAGAGTCTCTGATGACTATAGTGAACTTCTGGTTGTCTGCCTGTACATCGAGATTCACTTCTCCATACGTCCCTTTGGGATAGGCATAATTGACAACATTTACTACAGCTTCCTCTATGGCGAGGTTTAGGTTCATCGTCGTCATCATGTCAAACCCCAACTCTTCACAGATAGTATCAATAAAGATACTCATCTCTGAGATGGCGTCGATTTCATTAGGAAGTGTAAGACTGCGATGCAGCATTGCTCCTTCTTGTTTGACTGAGGTTTCTTGTGACATTACGAACGATTTATTCCTATTATTCTCCGTTTTGTTGGCAAAATTAATAAAAAATCCCGTTTCAACAAAATAAAACGGGATTTTTTTGTGATTTACTATCTTTTATGAGAGGAATCCAAGCAAGGCACCTGCTGCTACAGCAGATCCAATGACACCTGCAACGTTCGGACCCATCGCATGCATGAGAAGGAAATTGTGGCGATCGTACTCTAAGCCTAGGTTGTTGCTTATACGTGCTGCCATTGGAACAGCCGACACGCCAGCATTACCAATCAGTGGGTTCAGTTTCTTTCCCTCTGGCAAGAAGAGATTCATGATCTTCACAAAACATACACCTGAGGCTGTAGCAATCATAAAGGCCATTGCACCCAAGGCAAAGATCTTGATGGTATTGAAAGTCAGGAACTCAGAGGCCTGGGTTGAACAACCTACGGTAAGACCCAGCAGCATCACCACGATATCATTAAGCGCTGCTCCTGCAGTCTTAGCAAGACGAGTGGTTTTGCCACTCTCCTTTAATAGATTGCCGAAGAACAACATTCCTAATAGTGGCAGACCAGACGGCACAATGAAAGTCGTCAGCAACAATCCGATAATGGGGAAGAGGATACGCTCAGTCTGTGATACTTCGCGTCCTGGCTTCATCTTGATGACGCGCTCCTTCTTTGTAGTAAGTAGACGCATGATGAAAGGTTGGATCACAGGCACGAGAGCCATGTAAGAATAAGCACAGACAGCAATAGCGCCCATCAAGTTTGGTGAAAGTTTGGAGCTCAAGAAAATAGCCGTAGGTCCGTCTGCACCACCAATGATGGCGATGCCGGCAGCTTGAGAAGGTTCGAAACCCATTGCCAATGCCACCATGTACGCACCAAATATACCAAACTGGGCAGAAGCGCCAATCAGCATTAATTTAGGATTGGCCAATAGAGCCGTGAAATCTGTCATCGCTCCAATGCCCAAGAAGATAAGTGGGGGATACCAGCCCTGTCTCACACCTTGATAGAAGATGTTGAGCACAGAGTTGTCTTCATATAGTCCAATCTCCAATCCAGCATCAGCGCGGAAAGGAATATTGCCAAGAATAATACCCAAACCGATGGGTACGAGCAACAGCGGCTCAAAATCTTTCTTAATGGCAAGCCAAATGAAGAAAGCACCCACCGCAATCATAATGAGGTTCCCTACTGTGGCATTTGCGAATGCCGTGTAAGTGAGGAACTCATAGAAATTCTGTATGATAAATTGTCCGAGGTCCATAGCTTATCCAATTGTGAGAAGTACGGCGCCCTCCATGACTGTCTCACCTTGTCGTACGGTGATAGAGGTCACGGTGCCATCGTATTCTGATTCAATGTTGTTCTGCATCTTCATAGCCTCAAGTACGAGCACTACATCACCCTGTTTTACGGTATCACCTACTTTTACTTTCAGCTCAGTAATAGTGCCAGGTAATGGTGCCTTAATAGGAGAACCGGCACCAGTAGGTGCTACAGCTGGAGCAGCAGCCACAGGAGCAGCAGCGGGAGCTACAGATGGACGGGCAACGGGCTTCGGAGCCTCGACATGCACTTTCTTCAGGGTGCTGGTTGGATTGATGGGTTGCTTCAATTCAACGTCAAAACGGATACCGTTAACGTTTACCTTGGCAACGTTTCCCTCTACTTCTTCAATCTCTACGTCGTAATCGACGCCTTGTACTTTATATTGATATTTGTTCATTGTTTAACGTATTTCTGGTGTTGTTGGAATTCTGGGTGCATTGTGCGAAGTCGGAATCATCGGCTTAGAGAAGTGGGTCATCTGACTGCCTTCGTCTGTCCAGTCAGTATTTTTTGTTTTGATGGTGATAATACCTGACTCCACGTCGTGAACATCATCTTGATACTGCTTGAGGGCCATCGAAATGACTGCGATATAAACTTCCTTGTCGATACCCTTCGTCTTTAAACCGTCTTGCAAGATATTACCAGTGGCGTGTGCAATATCATGAGTGATCTCCACTGTCTTGGTGATAGGTTTGATAGGCTGAGTGTTTGCCACCTTCTTTGCTGTGTCGATATGGCGCATGATAAGACCAAAAAGCCAGAAGAACAGGAATAGTACTGTTAAACAGAAGAACACGATGCCCATGGCTAAGAGGGTGATGCCGAATCCGTGTGGATCTTCACGCTTTAACTTGGCATCTTTTGTCTCATCAGTAGCAATGAAGTTCTCTGTGTCGGGAGTAACGTTCTCTGATGACTTTACAGACCAACTGTTGCCATGACGGGCGTAACTTTGGTCTGCAGCGAGTGCAGGTACCGTGACAGAGTCAATCAGTTCAACGGCATTACCATTATAGAACCCAATCCATACTGGCTCCGACATAGGAACTTGTAACGTAAGATGCAACTTGCCCTTAGAGGGGTTAGAGTTGGTAAAGAACACAAGGTGTTGCCTGCCACCGAGTTGCGTCCTTGGGTCACCATTAGGGATGACGCTCATGCGCTTAATTCGCTCAGGCACACTCATCTTTGGATCGAGGACACTGCGGTCTGTTGTGAGATACATACCTCGGATATTGTAGGTGGTGAACGATGTGTTCTCCAACTCAATCCAGGCCTCGCGGTTGCCGTACTCATCCACAATGCTAGCAGTATTATTGGTTAGAACCTCGTTGAGACGGATGTTCTTGGCTCCTTGAGCCATTACCGCAGAGGCACTTGCCAACAAGATTCCGCTGAGCAATAGTCTGAAGTTATTCATTTTACTTAATAGTGTATTATTATGTGTTGATATTATCCACAGAAGAATAGCACAATAATCTGTGCCGTGAAAATTCTCAGGAACATTGACAGTGGGTAAACTGTTGAATAGCCAATAGCAGGTGCTTCTTTGGAACAGATGCTGTTAGCATAAGCCAGAGCAGGGGGATCGGTATAGGTGCCCGCAATCATGCCCGCAATAGTGAAGTAATTGAACTTAAACTTCATACGGGCAATGGGACCAACAATCAGAATTGGTATGATGGTAATCAGGAAACCTGTCAGTACATAGAGCAGACCGTCTCCTTCAACTACCGTCTCAAAGAAGTTTGCCCCAGCCTTGATACCTACTGATGCCAGGAAAAGCACCAATCCGATCTCTCGTAACATCATATTGGCCGATGTGGTGGTATAAGTTACCAAATGAATCTTATAGCCATAGCGGCCTATGAGGATGGCTATGATAAGTGGACCTCCGGCCAAACCCAGTTTTACGGGTACGGGCATGCCTGGAATCACCAAGGGGAATGATCCGAAAATCAGACCGAGGAATATGCCCACAAAGATTGTGGCAATGTTGGGCGCGTTCAGTTTCTTTATTGAATTTCCCATCTGGTTAGCTACGCGATCAACTGCATCTTCTGGTCCAACAACCATAATCTTGTCACCCACCTGTAAAGGAAGGGCAGCGGAGGCGAAGAGGTCAAGACCATGACGGGTTAATCGGGTGACGTTCACACCATGCACACTTGAGAAATGCATAGAAGCAAGCGTCTTTCCGTTGATCTTTGGATTGGTAATAAGAATGCGCTTCGAAACCAATGGCTGATCTTGCTGCTCGAAATCGATGTCGAGTTTCGGCCCTATAAATGCCATGATAGCTTCCTGATCAGCTTCTGCACACACAATCAGCATTTGGTCACCTACATGGAATACTGTGTCACGATTAGGAATGCACAACTCTCCTTGGTGGACGAGTCTTGAAACCACAAAGTCACGGTTTAAAAAGTCATGAACTTGTAACAGCGACTTCCCTTCCAGATATTTGTTGGTCACCTCCAAATGCATCTTATAAGGTTTCTTGTTCGTCTTGGTGCCTTCCATACTCTCCAGTTCTGCCTCTTCTTGTTCCAGTTTTACTTTACACACGTACCTTATTAATATAGTAGCGCCGATAATTCCCAGCACACCAAGTGGATAAGCACATGCATAAGCCGATGCAATCTGTGGAGCACCATTGGGGAATACCGTTGTCAGTGCCTCGTTGGCAGCACCAAGACCTGGGGTGTTAGTAACAGCGCCGTAGAGCGTACCAACCATCATTGGTAGGTTCGTTACGATACTTGTGTCGAAGAAGATGTAATAGCAGGCAAACATTACCATAATGTTCAGCAGGATAGCACTTGCTGCCAGCCCGTTCAACTTGATGCCTGCTGTGCCAAAACTCTCAAAGAAACCTGGTCCCACTTGCATACCGATCATGAACACGAAAAGAATCAGTCCGAAATCTTGTACAAAAGTAAGGATTGGTGTTGGGGCAGTAAATCCGATATGCCCGGCAAGAATACCAGCAAAAAGTACGAAGGTTACGCCAAGAGAGATGCCGAAGACCTTAATTTTACCGAGATAGACACCTATAGCGATGACAATTGCATAGAGTAACGTGATATGCGCTACCGAATCAGTTGTCAGGAATAGGTCTTTTAACCATTGAAATGACTCCATAATCTTTACTAACTTTTCCTTTCTCTCATTTTTACGCTGCAAAGTTACTCAAAAATTGCGCATTATTAGCATTTCTGTGCATTTAATTTTGAATAAAAAGTGATTTTTTATTTCTTTCACAATTCAAACGGCCGATTTGGGCAAAAAGTTTGTATCTTTGTCGGCTGTTAAGTGAAACTTAAAACAAACTTATATAATAATTTAACGCAATTATGGCAGACAAAGAAAAACTCTTTACCGAGTTTACTGCGCCAACCACCCAAGAGTGGCTTGACAAAATCGAAGTGGACCTGAAAGGTGCCGACTTTCAAAAACGCTTGGTATGGAGAACCAATGAAGGTTTTAATGTACAGCCCTTCTATCGCCGTGAAGATCTGGCGAATCTGAAAACTCCCGATGCTCTTCCTGGAGAGTTCCCGTACGTACGTGGTAATAAGAAGGACTCAAATGTATGGTATGTTCGGCAGAACATATTGGTAGATGATCCTAAAGAAGCTAACAAGAAGGCGCTTGATATCCTTAACAAGGGTATCGACTCTCTTGGGTTTAAGCTCCCGGGAAAGTTGGTCTCAAAGGATACTGTAGAGGCTTTGCTTGACAATATCCTCTGTGATATCGTTGAAGTGAATTTCTGTACATGTCCGCGCCATTCTGTTGAATTGGCTCAGATTCTTGTTGAATATTTCAGCAAAAAGGGCTATGACAAGGAAAAGGTGGTAGGCTCTATTGAGTGGGATCCTATGCAAAAGCTGGTGATGAAGGGTAAGGATGTGACTCCAGTCTTAGCGATTGCTCCTCAGTTAGTAGAGGCTCTGAAAGATTATCCAAATTTCCGTTGTGTTGCTGTCAATTCTAATGCCTTGAATAATGCAGGTGCTTATATCGTCCAGGAGTTGGGCTATGCTCTAGCATGGGGTAATGAGTATCTTCAGCAGCTCACGGATGCAGGTGTGGATGTGGATCTCGCAGCTAAGAGCATCAAGTTCAATATGGGCGTTAGCGAGAACTACTTCATGGAGATTGCTAAGTTCCGTGCTGCCCGTTTACTCTGGGCTCAGATTGTTAAGCAGTACGAGCCTAAGTCAGATTGTGCCTGCAAGATGATTGTCAATGCAACAACCTCTACATATAATCAGACGTTGTTTGATTCTTATGTGAATCTGCTTCGTTCTCAGACAGAAGCTATGAGTGCTGCTTTGGGCAGTGTTCATTCGATGGTGGTTACGCCGTTTGATGCGCCTTATGAAGAGGCAACCGATTTCTCAGAGCGCATCGCCCGCAACCAGCAGTTGCTGATTAAGGAGGAAAGCCATTTCGATCGCATTGTCGATCCATCTGCCGGTTCTTACTATATTGAGCACCTTACTGATGCGCTGGCTACTGAGGCTTGGAAGATATTCCTGAAGGTAGAAGAGGAGGGAGGCTTCCTCGCTGCTGTTAAGGCAGGAACTATCCAGGATGATATCAACGCCACCAATGTGAAGCGTCATGGCGATGCTGCCAAGCGTAAGGAGTTCTTGCTGGGTACTAACCAGTTCCCTAACTTCACAGAGAAGAGCGAGGGCAAGAAAGCTAAGGCTTGTGGCTGCTGTTGCGGTCATGCAGATGAAGAGGATCATCCCTTCAAGGCTATCTCTTCAACCCGTTTGGCTGCAGACTTCGAGGACCTCCGCATCCACACCGAGGAGACCAAGGTTCCTACCGCTTTCATGCTGACAATAGGTAATCTTGCTATGCGTCAGGCTCGTGCACAGTTCTCTTGCAATTTCCTGGCATGTGCAGGTTATAAGGTTATTGACAACCTAGGTTTCAAAACTGTTGAAGAGGGTGTAGATGCAGCGCTCGAGGCTAAAGCTGACATTGTTGTTATCTGTTCTTCGGATGATGAGTATGCTGAGTACGCTATCCCTGCTTTCAAGTATTTGAATGGCCGTGCGATGTTCGTCGTAGCTGGTGCTCCAGCTTGTATGGAGGACCTGAAGGCTGCTGGTATTGAGAACTACATTCACGTAAAATGCAACGTTCTTGAGACTTTGAAAGAATATAATCAGAAACTTGGTATTTAAATGATAGGAGACTTGAATTATGCGTAAACAATTTAAAGATATTGATATCTATGCAGGCATCAAGGCTCAAGATGGTGCCAAGTGGATTAAAGACAATGGAATCGTAGAGAACTGGAAGACCCCAGAACATATCGAGGTTAGACCCGTTTATACAAAAGAAGACCTGGAAGGTATGGAACACCTCGACTTCACAGCAGGTATTCCTCCTTATCTGCGTGGTCCGTATTCGATGATGTATCCCTTCCGCCCGTGGACTATCCGTCAGTATGCCGGATTCTCTACCGCTGAAGAGTCGAATGCATTCTATCGCCGTAATTTGGCTTCTGGTCAGAAGGGCCTTTCTGTAGCCTTTGATTTGCCTACTCATCGTGGTTACGACCCGGATAATGCTCGTGTTGTAGGTGATGTGGGTAAGGCCGGCGTATCTATCTGTAACGAGGAAAACATGAAGGTGCTCTTCTCTGGCATCCCCTTGAACAAGATGTCCGTCTCTATGACAATGAACGGTGCCGTATTGCCTATCCTGGCATTCTACATCGTAGCAGGTCTGGAGCAGGGCGCTCAGCTCGAGGAAATGGCGGGAACTATCCAGAACGATATCCTTAAGGAGTTCATGGTGCGTAACACCTATATTTATCCTCCTGCATTCTCGATGAAGATTATCGCAGATATCTTCGAATATACCTCACAGAAGATGCCTAAGTTCAACTCTATCTCTATCTCAGGCTATCACATGCAGGAGGCTGGTGCTACCGCAGATATTGAGCTGGCTTACACTTTGGCTGATGGTATGGATTACCTGCGCACAGGCGTAAATGCCGGCATTGATGTGGATGCTTTCGCTCCTCGTCTGAGTTTCTTCTGGGCCATCGGTATGAACCACTTCATGGAGATTGCCAAGATGCGTGCTGGTCGTCTGTTGTGGGCTAAGATTGTGAAGAGCTTTGGTGCCAAGAATCCTAAGTCATTGGCACTCCGTACTCACTCTCAGACCTCTGGTTGGTCACTCACCGAGCAGGATCCTTTCAACAATGTTGGTCGTACCTGTATCGAGGCTATGGCTGCTGTGCTTGGTCATACTCAGTCATTGCATACCAATGCTCTTGATGAGGCTATAGCCCTTCCTACCGATTTCTCGGCTCGTATCGCTCGTAACACCCAGATTTATATTCAGAACGAAACCAAGGTGTGCAAGCAGATTGACCCATGGGCAGGCTCTTACTATGTGGAGACACTGACCAACGAACTGGTTCATAAGGCTTGGGAGCATATCCAGGAGATTGAGAAGCTGGGGGGTATGGCTAAGGCTATTGAGACCGGTCTGCCCAAGATGCGTATCGAGGAGGCTGCAGCCCGTACTCAGGCTCGTATTGATAGTGGTGTGCAGACCATCGTAGGTACCAATAAGTATCGTCTGGAGCATGAGGATCCTATCGATATCCTTGAGGTGGATAATACAGCTGTTCGTAAGCAGCAGGAGGAGAGTCTGGCTCAGGTTCGTGCTTCTCGCGATGAGGCTGCTTGTCAGGCTGCACTCAAGGCTATTACTGATTGTGTGCGTGAGTTTAACGAGGGCAAGAAGAGCGAGAACAACCTGCTCGACCTAGCTGTTAAGGCTGCTCAGTTGCGATGCACATTGGGTGAGATTTCAGATGCCTGCGAAGAGATTGTAGGCCGTTATAAAGCAGTAATCAGAACAATTTCAGGCGTGTATAGTTCAGAATCAAAGAACGATAGCGACTTCGAGTTGGCTTGCAAGCTGACTGATGAGTTCGCAGAGAAGGAAGGTCGTCGTCCTCGTATATTCATCGCCAAGATGGGGCAGGATGGTCACGACCGTGGTGCAAAGGTCGTTGCTACGGGTTATGCCGACTGTGGTTTCGATGTCGATATGGGACCATTGTTCCAGACTCCAGAAGAGGCAGCCCGTGAGGCTGTCGAGAACGATGTTCATTGTGTAGGTTGTTCTTCACTCGCAGCTGGTCACAAGACTCTTATTCCGCAACTTATTGAGGAACTCAAGAAACTGGGTCGTGATGACATTATGGTGATTGCTGGTGGTGTGATTCCCGCACAAGACTATGACTTCCTCTACAAGGCTGGTGTCGCAGCTATCTTTGGTCCAGGTACTTCTGTGGCTAAGGCCGCTGTCGAGATGATGAAGATATTGCTCGACAAAGAGTAAACAAAAAGAATGAGAAGAATAGAAGTGTTAATTATCGGAGCCGGCCCTGCCGGCTCCGTGTGTGGAAGCCTGTTGATAAAGAATGGGGTAGAGTGTGCCATTGTCGATCACGCTACATTCCCTCGTGATAAAGTGTGTGGTGGTGGACTTACTGTAAAAGCTTGGCGCCTGCTCGATATGCTGTTGCCTGGTATTAAGTATGACTATCGTCCCATCTATCGCATGCGTTGCCAGTTTGAGAATGATCCTGTCTGCGAGTTCCGTTCTGAGTTCGAGATTCGCATGACACGTCGTGACGAGTTCGACAATACTCTGGTAGAGTACTATAAGCAGTTAGGGGGTGAACTGATCAAAGGCTCTTTTGCCCGTTTTGAGCAGGAGGCCGATGGTCGCATATTAGTTACCCTAAAGTCTGGCGAACAGTTCTCTTGTCGCTACCTGGTAGCTGCAGATGGTGCCAATAGCCTGATCCGTCGTCAGATGCATGGTGCACCAAAGTTGCATGCTCTTTTTCTCGAACAGTATAACGAGGGTGAGACCGACGACGATGTATTCGTCCATTTCTCCAACAACTATAAGCCAGGTGTGTTCTATAAGTTTTCAAGTAAGGGACGTGATATGTATGGCTTTGCCTCTTTAGAGTCCAACGAGGATTTTCCCCGTCATGCAGAGACTTTCCATAAGACACTTTCTAAATTTGGCATTCCTTTAGGTCATACCCGTGGGGCATTTATTCCTCTGAATACTGTTAAGAGTACTGTCCCTAATGTTATCCTCATTGGTGATGCTGGAGGTTTTGCGAATAAACTGACGGGTGAGGGGCTTTATGACGCTTTTAAGACTGCTGCCAATGCCCAGCGTGCTATTGTTGAAGGAAAGCCCTTCGAGGAGACTAATAGCGAAGAATTCACCAAGATGGAACATCAGGTTAAGGTCTTCAAATTCTTCTTCAGTCCCTTTGGCTGGCGACTCATTCGCTTCTGCATGCGTTATCCTAAAGTTATTAAATGGCTTTTTGATGCAAAAATGAAGCGCGAGACTTTTAGGGTAAAATAACAAGAGCTTACAAAAAAAATGAATCCCAGCCATCACGACTGGGATTCTTGTTTTACCCTGTTTACTTTCTTTTTAACCTTTTACTTAAATACCTTCTCTCAATTTAGTATTCTTAGTATTTAGGATTGGAAGGAGTCACGCTCATCAGGCTTATAAGCCTTGTTGTCTTCCTTCATATATATCTGCAGGTCACTAAAATAACCCGTTTCTTGAATCTTCTTCAGATTGGCAGTTGCCTCTTCTTCTTTCAGATACTCCTTTGCTGTTGCCAAGTGGTTGGTAAACTCAAGTTTCTTATTCTCGGTGTCGAGCACAGAGATCCATTCGTCCTTCAGGCGATCTCCGATTACGAATTTCTTACTCATAGTTGTCTATCTTTTTAAAGTATGTTTGTTTCTGTGTGCAAAGATACACACTTTTCTCTAACCTTGTACGTTTTTTCTTGCAAAATATTGTGAAAACGTTTGAGTTATAACAGATTTTAATGGTTAACGTATAAAGAAAGCAGGGTCTTTTGAACCCTGCTTACTTATAATGCTATTTGGTGAATGGTTAATTCACTTTTGAGAATGATAATACTCAATCTTGATTATTCGCCTTTAATGGCTGCAACACCGGGGAGAACCTTACCCTCGATGGCTTCGAGCAGAGCGCCACCACCAGTAGAGATGTAAGATACCTTGTCTGCCAAACCGAACTTGTTCACGCAAGCTACAGAGTCACCACCACCAATCAGTGAGAATGCACCCTCTGCAGTAGCCTTTGCGATAGCCTCGCCGATAGCGCGTGAACCGGCAGTGAAG
>Ga0310695_10006525_pt1 | contig 19211 bp, 17 predicted proteins | sample RumenRJG_04DNA_FD_203882 | JGI IMG/M metagenome (GOLD analysis project Ga0310695, IMG submission 203882) | Bovine rumen microbial communities from Lethbridge, Alberta, Canada - RJG_04 (v2) (version 2) | ecosystem: Host-associated > Mammals > Digestive system > Stomach > Rumen | place: Canada...
AGATGATCATAAGATTATTTCTCACGGAAAGATTATTGATTTAGATGTGTATAGTAATGTTCCTCTAGAGAATCTTCAAGGGAAACCTTACTATAATCAAATCTTAGAAGATTATAAGTCTCTTCGCTCTTTCTATTCAAACTTCATTGATACCTTAAAGCCATATATTGAAAATGAAGATATTAAGGTCACTACTAATTTATTATCTGAATATAATGCAATTAGTCGGTTCTATTATTCTGAAGAAGGAATAGTTAAGTTAACTAAAGAAGATAGTATCTTTGATAATCTCAATATTGAATTCACTGTTATGTATCATGATAAAGCTTCAGTGACTAACAAGATCACTAATCGCTATGGTGGGAAGAACGTTATTTCTCTAGTTGTTCCTGATGATGAAATGCCTGTTATTGAAAGCATTAATGGAGAACCTATCCGAGATAAAACTGGTATTCCTGTTCATGCAGATATTTGTTTGAATCCAATGGGTGTTATTAATCGTTTAAACTGTTCCCAATTAATTGAAATGGAGATTAATTTCATCAGTCAAAATATTCGGTATAGAATGGAAGAAATGGATTCTTATGAGGATAAGTATAAGCTAGCTAACGAATTCGTTAGTGATGTTTCTCCACGAACTGGAGAATTTATGAGTGAAGTTTATAATAGTCTATCAGAAGATGAACAAAAGCTTCTAGTAGATGAATGGATCAAGAATGGGTTCTATATTCAACAAGAACCATTTTGGAATAATATCAATATCTTTGATTTAGGGGAGCTGTATAAAAAGTACGGGATCACAGAAAAATATAAAGTAAAGGGAATTGAAACTCCATTGATTTTTGGTGAAATCTATTATATGAGATTGCATCACCTTGGTAAAGATAAGATGAGCGTGCGTAATGCTGGTGTATATAACTATGAAAATATTCCTACTAAGACTAACGGAGTTAAATATTCAACCTCTTATGTTAGTTCTACTCCTATTCGTTTAGGGGAAATGGAAACTAGCAACTTAGCTATTACTGGGACAACTAAGCATATCTTAGATCTCATTGATTTATATGGGAATAACACCGTAGCTCGGAATGAGTTAGTTAATGATCTATTGACAACAAATCCATTTAATCCAGTGATCGATGTTAACCTAAATAACAAGGCTAACAACAATAAGATTCTAGATGAACTCCTCTTCTGTATAGGGGTGAAGTTGGATATTGATACAGAAGACGTTCAAGAACATAAAGTTGATTTCTATAAGATGAATGATGAAGAAATCGATCAATATCTAAGATCTAAATTAGATGAATAGAATAATATAGAGTAGATGTGAAGTCTACTCTATATTATTTTACCGTAAAAAAGGATCCTTCTTTGATATATTATATAAGTGATAGAAAGTATAAGAATAATAAATTTAAGGAGGGCCTATCAATAATGATACGACCAGAAGAAGCTGATTATATGCTTGTTAAAATTCTTCAATTTGAAGAGCCCAATACAGAAAAAACGATTTTGATCCGTTCTGAAGATTTCTTTAAAAGCTTTACGACTAATCCGTACATCTTCGTCTATGATCAAGAAGATTTATATGAGAGAGGCCGGAAGCAGATTGGATTCGTCTATAATGAAGAATACGTACATAAAGACGATCCAAAGGTGATTGGGAAAATTAAAGAAAGTACGATTAGCTCGATGGAAATTATTGAATGTTACAAATTGTAACTTCTATGATCCCAGAAGAAAAATAAGAGATTCGTCTCTTATTTTTTTTTTTTCAAGTATAAAAATTTTTATAAAATCATATATTATATAAATGATAAAATTTAAAAAATTTTATCACATCTTAACTAATCTGTATAATGCTTACAGATAAAATATTAGGAGGAATTGTTGCTATGTTATTGCATAGAAAAGATTTAAGAAATAAAGAAGTTTTGAAGGAATGGTTTGACCAAGATGAATGTACGTTACTTAACACTAAGGTTTTAAGTGCATGTATGGGGTGTGATCATCGAGTAGTTATGATTGCTATCAAGACTAACTTTGTTGCTAATGAAGACTACTACTATGGGTCTTACGTGTCTATCAACAATATCAAACAGAATTGCTTATTCATCACTGAAAAGACATATCGTGAATACTATAAGCATATTCGGAAACCTAGATATAAAGAATTATATATGGAATACCAAGATATTATCTTGGATCTATTTGCTGAATTAGACGAACAAAATGCAGAGTTATATGAAAAAAATAAGAAAGCTAATGCTAGCGTAGCTCAGATCGAAGAATTAAAAGACACATTGATGTTCTATGAAGAAGAACCAGTTTTATATTCAGAAAAGCTCTGCAACTATATTGGGTTTGATCATAACTTATTAGTGAAGATTCTAGATTCTTATAGATATAAATTAAGAGGTTATTTAGGATTTGCTGACACATATGATTATTCAGATTGGCGGAGAAAAATCCATGGTGATTATTTAACACAGGTAGAGAAAGATTTCTTTAAGGTTATGAAGGATACTGCTGAAGCTCTTGAAGGAAGATTTGAATTCTATGATTTCACACCTATTTTTGATAGAAATAAGAAAGTATGGGAAGAATATAAGAATGAATATGCTCATGTATACTTCCCAGTTAAGCCTCGGACTAAAGATAGAAAAGAAGGAGATCCAGAACACGCTTATCTTATCTCTCAAAAAGGGTTAGCTATCTTATCCGAAGCTATTGCAGACTATCAAGCAAAGCATAACCCAGATATCGATAAAAGTGAACGTATTCAACTGTTAACTGCATGGCTATTTGCCTTTAGTGGTCTGAAAGATGAAACTGAAATTCAAGAAGTAAATAAAGAAACAGAAAAAGTATTTCGTGTCGTAAAGAATAATATTGAACGTGATTTAACCAAGAAATTGATTCGGGAAAATGGTACTTATTTGCAAAGTTGGAACTATCCGGATAGATTTGTTCATATGACTACCCGAAACTATTGTATTGCAATGAGAGCTAGAACTAAACGAATTGAAGAACGGTATATGATCACTGATGATTTGACCCAATTTGCTTTTGATCACGTTGTTACTCCAGTTTTACAGGAACATAACTTGAATATCTTAGTCAACAGAAAATCACAAACTTCGATCACTCGTATTACTGAATTCCTAGTAAAGAAATTTATGATCTTTATTGAAAATAGACATTATATTGGACATCTAAAGAGAATTAAGAAAAAGGATATGCCAAAATTGAAGTCCTATATCAATGATGAAAATAAAATGGCTAAAGAATTCCCACAAGATTATCTACAACAAATTAAAAACTTACTTGTAAATAGATTAGAAAAATTCGGTTGTATTGAGAAAAAAGACAAGTATGCTTGTGCTTACGTTGATTAATTAGAAAGGACAATGAACAATGATAAATGATAACTTAAAAGTAGCAGTACGTAATTTAGACTCCCTATTATCTAAATTAAAATCTACTTCAAATCCCAATGAAGAACTTTTAGACAGATTAAAGACCATCTTAGATGGTTGCTCAGACATCTATTATAACACTGGGGATCAATCTCCATTAACTGATGAACAATTCGATCAGGTATATAAATACTATATCCAATATCGGTCATATTCGTCTGGTATTGAAATTCGTCCTACTAAGAAAGCTGTTAATGTATCAAATATGACTCCTGAATTAGTGGGAACAACATTGAAGGTAAACGATATTGCCGGATTCAAAGAGTGGTTAACTGATCGGTTGTCTGAATATTCAAAGATGGATAAACTTAACAATGTTAATCTTCTAGCATCTTTAAAGTATGATGGAAACAGTATTGTAACTTATTTTGATTATCAAGGTAATTTAAAGCTAGCTATCACTCGTGGTCGAGATGGGTTAGGTGCCGATGTTACCACTTATTTTAAAGATCGGATTTTGAATATTCCATCAGAATTATTGAATCAATTCCCAAGTGAAAATAGTATTTTATGTATCAAGAATGAAGCTATTATCACCTATGAAGACTTTGATCGATTGAATAAAAAGTTAATAGACAGATTTGCTAATCCACGGTCAGCTGTATCTGGTCTCTTATCTTCTCTAGACAAGGTTAAATATGCTGACTTGATTTCCTTAGTTCCTCTCTCAATGATGTTCTTAACGAAGAAATCTAATGGAACAGTTGAAAAGAGTTATATCTCTAAGGGTGAGAATGGATATGCTTCTCGTGTTACTCAAGTTAAGTTAATTGACCAACTGGTATCAATGAATAAGGATCATATTGATGATGAACATAGAACTTCAGTCTACTATACAGACTTTATGTATGCCTATATTCGGGAAAACACTATTGATGGAATAGTATCTGAATTAAAGAACTTCTACGATATGATTAACTCTAAAATACGTAGTACCTTAGAATTTATGATTGATGGTATTGTCATTGAATTCATTGATGATGATTATAGAGCTGCTTATGGTCGGGAAAAGGATAAGAACAGATTTGATGTTGCTTTGAAATTCCCTTATCAAGAGAAAAAGAGTCATATCTTGGATATTGAATGGTATGTAAGTAACACTGGTAGATTAACTCCAGTAGCCGTGTTTGAAGATACAATCTTTAATGGTGCTGTATGTAACCATGTTTCTTTAGCTAACTATAAACGCTTTGAAGAGTTAGGGTTGAGCAAAGGTGATGAAGTAATCATTCAATATAGGAATGATGTATTATGTTATCTGACTCCATCAGCAACAGAAACATATCACAAGAAGAACAAATTTACTCCACCTACAACTTGTCCATCTTGTGGCAGTAAATTAACATTGAATTCTTCCAAGACATTCCTCTCCTGTACAAACTTGAATTGTCCATCAAACTATATTGGACGAGTAGTGAACTGGTTTGATCGGTTAGGTGTTAAAGGTATTAAGGAACAAACTGTAGCTAACTTAGCTGACAATGATGTATTGAATGAAGATTCATCTATTGATGCTATTATTGCTATGTATAAGTTGGATAAGCATGAGCTCTTAGAATTAGATGGGTGGAAAGATAAATCAGCTGATAATCTGTTAGCCGCTGTTAATTCCAAGAAGGATGTTTTTGATTATGAGTTCTTTGCCGCTATTGGTATTCCTGATGTAAATAAAGAAACTTGCAAGGCTATTTTCAAAATGTATACCCTTGCTGATTTGACTATGGATTTCGTTTATGTAGATTCAGATAAGTCTACTTTTGATTTTGATAGAAACGTAGCATATGATAAGTTATTGAAAGTACCCGGGATTTCAGATATCACTGCTAATAAGATTTTAGATTTCTATAAAAAACATAATTCAGAAATGACTCGGTTAGGGTTATTCTTGGAAGATATCAAGAGTTATAAACAAAGTTTATTAGCTAAACAAAAATCATCTACTGGAAAATCATATAACTTTGTCTTCAGTGGATTTAGAAACAATGATCTAAAAGAACAATTAGAAGAAGCCGGTCATAAAGTTACTGTATCAGGTGTAAGTTCAAAGACTGATTATTTAGTTGTGAAAGATCCATCTAAGATTACATCTAAAGTGAAAAAAGCTCAAGAACTCGGAAAGAACATTTTAAGCTTGGAAAATCTTCAAAGTAATCTTGAAAAATTCGTATAGTAAATATAACATATATTTATTCAATATTCTGATTACAGAAAGGAAATGATAATATGATTAGTCGAACAAATGATTTCTTCAAGGAATGGTCAGTACGTACAGGATTGAGTCAAAAGGATTTAACATCTATCTATCAATCAATGTATGATATCATTGTTGAATCCGTAAATTCTGAAGAAGAATCAGTAACAGTATTGCCAAAGATTGGTAAGTTGAAGGTGAAGACACGTGCTCCTTATGTTGGACGTAACCCCGGTACTCAGGAAAAGATTATGGTTCCAGCACAACGTCGCTGTCATTTATCTTTGAACCAAAGTTTTAAAGAAACGTTGATGAATAAAAAATAAATTGTCTACAAATTACAGATTATACCACAGTCGGTATAATCTGTTTTTTTTTTATCGTTTAGTCTGGATTTCGGATATAAAATTATTTTGTGAAATAATGAACTTATACATCAGAAAAAATTAAAAAATTATTGTAAAAATCAAAAAAACATGTTATAATAAAAGTAGATTATGGAAAGGAAGTTTTATTATGACGGAATTGGCAACAAAATTAAATCGGCGAATTTTGGCTAAGACTCAAAATTATATGACCCAGAAAGAACCGTTTAATGATGCAGTAATCAACTTTAAACAGAATGAGGATGTTTTATCTTTTATTCGAAATGCTATTGAAGGGTTAAATATCATTGATGGTTTTGAACTTTTAGACTTAACCATTCAAGATAATGATCGAGCTTTTGATCCTGATAAGGTTAGTGAAAAAGGTGTAGTATTACCGATTGAAGAGAGTCGGTTTAAGATTATTACCATTAAATACCGTTTAACTGGGTATAATGATAATAATGAGATTGAAACTGTAGAAAAGGTTAATCAATTATATTATCCCGAATTGATTGACGGCCAATACTTTATTCTTCGAGGAAATAGATTCTTCCCAGTAGCTCAATTAGCGGATGCTGAGTTTTATCGAACATCTAAGAATAGTATTGTTCTAAGAACGATGTTCATGCCATTATCAATTAGAACTCAAGATACTAAGCTTACAGATTTAGGTGGAGTACTATCATCTGAATTTAAGACTCGTAGATTAAAGATCAATCTATTTAAGAAACAAGTTCCTCCATTCTTATATTACTTTGCTAAGATGGGAGTTACTGAAACCTTTAAATTCTTTGAAATAGATTCTGTCATGAAAATCATCACTGAGAATTATAAAGACATTGATGATCAAGATGATAAACTATATTTCAAACTCACTAAGTCAATTACCTTGGAAGTTGATAGAGATTGGTTCTTTGCTGATATTAATCAACACCCTATCTTGGTTGATTGTGTAGTTACCTTGTTCTTTATGAAGAAGATTCCTATTGATCGGTTATATGATTCTAAATTCTGGTGGCATAGATTAGGAACTCAATTTACTAGCAATAGTAATATTGCTGATAACAAGGCTGAAAGCATTATCAACAGTTTCGAACGGATTATCAATAATTCCACTAGAAAGATGCTTCGGATTAATCCTAAATATACGAAAGATGTGTATACTGTTGTTAAATATATTATCTATAACTTCAATACCATTATTCGAGTAGATAATCAAGATCTCTCTAATAAGAGAATCCGGGTAGCAGAATACTTAATTTATCCACTTATTCGGAAATTATCAGATAGTACTTATCGGTTAATTAATAAGAATAAGATTACTATCAAGAACCTTAGTGATATATTCAGTAACATTAAGAAGACCTTCTTGATTAATAAGATTAGTAAGATGAGTTTAGTTAGATATTCTAACAATACAAGTAGCTTGGAACTCTTCAGTTCAACTTTAAAGGCTTCTAAGAATGGTCCACAAACTTCATCTAAGAAAAAACCTAGTCAATCAATTTCTGCTAAGGGAATTAATCCATCTTATCTAGGAAAGATTGATACAACTGCTACTTCTTCAGGTGATCCTGGTGTTAGTTGCACATTGATCCCTATGCAAGAGATTCACGATCCAAATCATTGTGGAGCATGGTACTTCCAAGAACAACCAGCATTCTTAGATGTTGATGAAGAAGATACTGAATCCTTAGACATTACTATGGAACAAATGAGCGATATGTTAAATAACGATAACGAACAAGGAGAATGATTAACTATGAGCAAGAAGACTGTTTTACAACCTCTAAGATTTAGAGATTATTTTGATCCTGAAAAAGTTGTTACATCCCCATCAGATACTAGACGGAATTTTAAGAAGTCTGTTAAGAAAGATCCTAATCTATCTCCATTTGATGATGATGGAGTATTCTCAGAACGAATTTTTGGGAAAGAAAGCGACCCTGAGAATATAGATATTATTGGGTGGATGGACTTTGGGAAGGATTCTACCTTCATTATCAATCCTATTCATTTTGATCGCTTAACCAAGATCTTCAAGAAGAAGAATAAGAGTACTTTGATTGATATGATTTCCTATAACCAAAAGATTGACAAGTTTGGTCGGGTTCGCTCTTTAACTGAGGAAGAAGAAGTTGAAGATTTCCCTGAAAAGAATATGGGGTTGGATCAATTTAAAGCTCGATTCTTAGACTTGATGGTAAACTTTGTTGATCCAGAGATGAAGAAGACTATGGAATATCGAACTGTCTTGAATAGTTATTTTGATGATCAATTATTCATTGATTGTTTCCCTATTATGTCAACTAAACTTCGTCCAGCTCAATTAGACTTGAAGAATAATGAATTAATCTTCAACAAGCTTAACAATGACTATAAATTTGCTATTCGACACTCAAACTTGATTAAGAATATCAAGAAAGATATTAACCACGTTGTTAAACAAGATGACCTTAACTTACAAATCTTAACAGTACAGTTTGACCTTCAGATGGATTGTTATCGGATCGTTAAGTTCATTATTGATAATAATTTGAAAGGTAAGTCAGGAGCTCTAAGAAAGATCATTAATGGTTCTCGGGTTAATTTCTCTGCTCGGAATCTTATTTTACCTGAACCTAAGAATGATATTGATGAAGTATCTATGAATTATCAAACTTTTGCAATTTTGTATGAACCATTGTTGATTAATTTGGTTCATCGGGTAAAGCACTTGAATTATAATGATGCTACTCAATTTGTCAAGGATCGAGAAAATCTCTTTGATGAAGAATTATATGAATTAATGAATGAATTAGTCTATAAGACTGAAGGTGGAATGCACATTCTATTGAACCGTAATCCATCTATTGCTATCTCATCTATTCACAGATGTCGAATTAAAGAGATTAAACGAGATTTTGAAGATAAATCAATTTCCATCAGTAATAACATTCTTGCTGGCATGGGTGCTGACTATGATGGGGACGTCCTGAATATCATTGCTCTCTTTAGTAAGGAACAAGCTGATTGGTTTGAAATGATTGATCCAAAGAATATGACTATTAGCAACAATGATGATAAATTCTATCGCACATATGATCTAGATAAAGACCAAGCTAAAGCTGTATGGGATTTAAATAACTAATTAAACTTATATTATTTCTTTGACGTATATATGGAAAACGTCAAAGAAATTATTTTTATAGGAGGGACTTTTTATGGAGTTCAACGATATCAAAGAAAAATTAGTAGAAGAAGGTTACATCAGTCAACTAGTAGCTGATTCAGTTCAAGTGGATACTGAAGAAGCTTATCTATTTGCACCAAGTGAAATAGATGCTAGTGATCCAAAAGAAGATTCTTTAGAATCCATGCTTAAGCATCAAGGAAAGTATGTACCTGATTATGTATATGGTTATTCATGGATGACAGATCTAGATCTAATATTAGGTGTAGTGTTATATCAAGATGAAATTTTAGACTGTCAAGTTCAACCAATCTAATGGTTAGCAGAAGATTTAGATAGTTAACTTTCTGATGTAATTGGTGTTGTTGTTAGTTTTGATGAGGATAGGAAGAACAATAATGTTGATTGATCTAGTTATTTTATTTGTAGCTTTAAGCATATTATGTCTATTGATTTATATCGTTTTTAGAGATAAATCATTATTTAAGATCTGTTGTGGATTTTCAACATTTGTGTATGTGATAAGTTTACTTTTGACATTTATATTAGATCTATAATTATTGGAGGTTTTATAATGAAAAAGATTATTGATGGTAGATTGTACAATACCGAGACCGCAACGGAACTCGGAGATTTTTGGAATGGCTTGGGTGTAAATGACTTCAATAGCTTATCAGAGACATTGTACCGCAAGAAAAATGGTGAACTGTTCCTGTATGTTCAAGGGGGTGCAATGACTGAATACAGTCATCCACTCGGTAACAACATGTATTGTAGTGGGGAAGAAATCATCCCGTTCACTGAAGAGCAAGCAAGGGATTGGGCTGAAGTGCGTCTTGATGCAGACGAATACATCAAAATCTTCGGAGAGCCTGAAGAATGATTGTGTTGTCAAGGCCCTCGACATGTCAGCGAACTCTTGAGCTTATGTTTTGAACCTTGTCTTGGATAGTTGGCATTATAATGGATTAGCCCTTGAGGCTGGAAAGATAGGTGTATTTTATGGTACAATTTAATTTTAATAACGAAGCAGATTTGACACCCGTAGATGTGGATACAGAAACAGGTCGTTTGACACCCGTAGATGTGGATCGTGTATCTCTCGATATCGGGGATCATCATTTAGAATTTGATTCTTTGCAAGAATTTGCTGAATTCTATGCTATTACTCAAAAACTTGACGAACTGGGCTTTGACCGAAGACGATGAATAGCATGGAAGCAAAAGCAGAATTTAATTCTGCTTTTTTTTCAAAAAGAAAACTTTTTCATTAAAATGGTTGACTTGTCTACTATATGATATATAATGTATATAAAGTAATCGTAAAAAATAGACTATTTTTGACAATAGATTTTTGCAGAAGGGAAGTAAGGATAAATGCGCAAATTATTATTAATGCTTGGCTCTCCAGCATCAGGTAAAGACTATTGGGTAAAACAACACAATTTAGAACAATACACGATCACACCTGATGTTCTCCGTGAACAATTCGCCACGCCTAAATACACAATCACAACTACCGGCCAAGTCAACAAGTCAATCAGTTTATCAGTTGATCATACTGTTTGGCAAGCTGTATCTTCCAGTGTTCACGAACATCTTAAGCATGGCGAATTCACTGTTGTTAATGCTACTCATCTGTTTAAAGGTGCCTTTGCTACATACAACAGTGATCGCAAAGCATACCACTACAAAGTTTATGTTGTTGACACCATGGCACAATGGTTCAGAAAATGTGACAATGACCCAGCTAAAGTCATTGATACTTTAACAATGAATGATCAATCCCGGGAACCAATCAAACGTGTTGGTCGTCAAGTCATTGAAAGATACGTAAACCGATACTTATCCCGTCTACGTTCTGATGATACTCTGAACATTCCTAACGATATTCACTACATTGATGCCGCCGATGAAGACACCATTCAAAACTTGTTAGGCTGGCAGACCACTGATATGTCAAAGTTCAAGCGTGTTAAAGTTATCGGTGATATTCACGGTGACTACGACGCTTTAAGAAAAGTCTTTGCCGACCATCAATCAGGTGACGCCTACATCTTTGTCGGTGACTACTTAGATCGTGGTACTAAATCACCAGAAGTGTTTAAGTTTATTACCCAAGACTTAGGCGGTAACAATTTGTTCTTTATTAAAGGTAATCACGAAACCGGATGGGAACAGTATGTTGTCAATGACCGGCCATCAGGTCAATTCGCTTACGACTCATTACCAAAGTTGAAAGCCATCTATGGCGACAAAAAGTTGAAGCATATTATCAACAAATTCAGTAAAAACTGGTTAGATTACGTTAAATTTGACTTTAACGATCAAACGTTCTTCGTCTCGCATGCCGGGATCGAACCGTTCATGGTCGACCTTCCGGGTGAACTGCTTGATGATGGACTGTTTGTCGAAGGTGTGGGACCATCTGGTGACCCATATGCCCGTGATATTGACAAAATTTGGCACCAAGAAATGTCGGCGGACATGATCAATATTCACGGCCATCGAAATTGCTTTGATCGTTTCGATGAAGGCAATGCTTTCAACTTAACGGCAGATGATAAATTTCGTTGGCTGGTGATAGATCAATCAGGCATTCATCCTCACGAAATTCATCGAATTAACGCTCACAGTTTTGTCCAAGCTTTAATCAACGCAGAACACGTCAAGCAACAACCAATTCCTGACACTGACGGTATTGTTGCTAATAACTTTGACAAGCAAGCGTTTCGTCATGATATCTGGAACGATATGACCATCAAAGCTCGTGGTCTCTTTACCCGTGAAGAACAAATCGTTGGCCGAGGCTTTGACAAGTTCTTCCAAATTGATCAAAATCCTGAATCCACTTTGGAATCACTCGTCTTCCCAGTTGTTGTTGCCAAGAAATACAACGGTACTTTGATCGTCACTTTCTGGGATAATAAAACTAATCAGTTACGTGTCTTTTCTAAAGGTGGTGGCGAAGAAATGTCACAATTAGATCGTCATATCTTAGAACAAACGGATTGGATTGACAAGTTAAAGCAATACTATGCCGTTCCTGCTAACCAAAATACAACTGTTTTATTTGAGGGGATTGATCCTGTCAATGATCCGCATATCGTCTTCTATGATCACGTCATTGCTGTGCCATTGGCTATCATCAGCAACACTCAACAAGGTCGCAACTTAGCCCACCAAGCGTATGAACAACCTGACAAGACTAACCCAGAGCGTGCCGCTTTAGCTCGAGACATCCACGATGCCACTTACTTTGCAACAGCCAATAACTTAGATGAGTTAGAGGCGTTAATTTACAAGTTTGAAAGCATCTTTCCAACTAAAGAAGGGCTTGTCTTATACGGTCAAAACAAGATGCTCAAGTACAAATCCAAGTTTTACTTGAAAGCTAAAGAACTTCGTGGTGTCCTGCGATCTAAATACAAGGCACGTTACTACTACGGTGCTGAACCATGGGTTAAATGGTGCGCACGACATAATGAAACTCGCTTCAGTCCAAAGTTGGCCTTGGACTTATATCAATTAGAAAAAGAAGATTTGACCAAATTCAAATTGAAAAAGATTGAAAATAAAAGGCTTGCTTTACTGTCAAATTGGACAGTAGAAGACGTTAATTATGATGATTGGATTAATCACAACGATCGGATCTCGCTGAAATTACTTGAGAGTAGATCATTTTGCTTTGCGATTGAATGTGAGCTCGAACGACTTGACAGTAAAAAAAGAAAGTTGCTCGCTGCGTATAGACAGTGACGTTGACGGTAGTAAATAAAACTAAGAAAGGGGAAAGCTATATTCTTTCTTCAAACATAGACAAATATTTTTCGTTTTCTATGTTTGACTACGTTTTATATAGCAGTTGAGAAGAATGAAAATTGACGAAGCAATTAAACATGCAGAAGAAGTAGCATATCAGAAAGATTTAGAAAGTGGCTTTGATACAGATAATGAACGATATGCTATGACAGATAATGAAAGAGCAAGTTGTAAGAAATGTGCTGATGAATACAGACAGTTAGCAGAATGGCTTAAAGAACTAAAGCAGTTAAGGGAGCAAGAGCATTGCGAAGATGCAATCATTATTCCAAGAGGGGCAACAAATGGAGATATGATAAAGGCAATGTTTGAAATTCCGGATAGTGAAATAGATGAGGGTTTATCAACAACTTACATTTACACAAGCGAACGAATATTAAACGGCAGTTCACAAGACCTTTTAAGAAAACAGATTACTTTTAATAGGAATTGGTGGAACGCACCATTTAAGAGAGGTAGAGGCGAATGACAATACAAGAGAAAGCAATAGAACAAACAGAAAGGGGCTAGTGACTTACGACCAGACTGTTAACAAAACATTGACAGCCGGATAGATACATGTTATAATAAAAATATGAAAGAAAGAGCAGGAAGAAAATGAAAACTGTAAATTTTACACCATTCGAAATTAAAATGATCGAGATGTCTTTAAACCATCAATGGTTCAAAATGACAGATGATAATGGCAATGCAGTGAATTGTGAACAGAAATCAGCCGATTGTGTTTATGATTTACTAAAACGATTTGAAAAATTAAAAGTTGAGACGGAACATTTGGAATCCTAGTGCGTTCCGGTTCTTTATAAAAAAAAAAATAGATATTCTTCGGAATATCTATTTTTTTTTTTCAGAAGAAGCACATCGTTCAACTGTTTTTTATAATGTATATAAGAAAGGAATGATCATCATATGCTATCTCAAACGGATTGTATTCGATTTCTAGAGTATAAATTAGGCTTTAAATTCATGGATCTAGAAATTGAAGCTAAAGATATTATGGAAATAATTGATATGGAAACTCTTCCAGAATTCAGTAAATATTTCCCATATGTAGATAACATCTTCGTTAATGATGCTGATCGAGTAGAAGGATATACTAATCGCTGGTATATGCGAACTGAAACTGATATAATCAATGTCAATAGAGTTATAGGGTTAGATACAGTCAATAATACTGCTGGAGCAGCTGATAATGGTGGGCTTATGTTTGGATCTCCTCGAGCTGGATCATATGCTTTTGGTAATCCTATTGATTCTCAACTCTTAGCTGACTTAACTAGCCTTCATCAGAATCCAGTTCTCTATCACTTCTACCACCCTAACATAATCGAAATTACACCAGCTTATACATCTATGGGTACTTATAGAGTATTAGTTAACTGTGTTCACCCAAAGGATTTATCCACTATCCCAAATAACTTACGAAGGGAATTTCTTAACTTAGCCTTGATTGATGTTGCTGAAGTTCTCTATCCACTTCGAACTAGATTCCAAAATATTCAAAGCACTTATGGATCAATCGAACTTCTAGTCGATCAACTTAGTGACTTAGTGGGACGTAGAGAAGAAGTTATTGAAAGCTTCCGTAACTCATCTATCAAGAATCCTAACCGTAAGAAGATTTGGTTTGCTTAGAAGATTCAAAGTCTTCCTCCAAATATATATTATACCTATGTAAGAAATCACGTCATTATATTTTATTGGAGGTTTATTATTATGAAAATGAAACACAAAATTGATCAAAAGGATCAGAAAGTTATATCTGATTTAGAAGTAGTCTGTGAAGCTTTCTCTAAGGAATTTCCTCATCAGAAAAAGTTTGCTCAGGTTCTACCAGCTTTCAAGAGATTAATCGATGAAGCTGGAGAATCAACTATAGTTTTCCACCCAACTCAAAAAGAAATTGATTCGACCATACAGAAATTAATGGATGAACAAGGTATGAGTAAAGAACAAGCTCAGGAAGCGTTAAATGATAATCTGCCTACTCCAATCTTTATGTATAGTCGAGCAGATTCTTCGTTCGTTATGAGTTATGAACATAAGGATAGTTGGTTACAAGTTCCTACCTTAGATTTAGGTTTGATGGCTTTCTCTTTAGTGAATGAACGTGAATTAGAGTTTAAAGAGAGATCTGTTGAATCTTTAGATGCTACAGATTTAATCAATGCTATGCAAGAAAAAGCTAAGAAGACTAGAGAAGAAGTTGTTAGATTAAATTTGAATTTGTTAGCTTCTAATATTTTGATGCCAAATAGTTATAATAAAGAAGTAACTGATAAAGCATTGAATAATTTAAAAGATACTCTTCATGTGAATAACGATGAAGAATTAGTACAAATCTTAAAAGATTATGAGAATTTTTGGGAGAAATTAAACTCTATTATTAGAAAGAATTCTGGTAAGGAAATTTCTATCAATACCATTGTAGACCAATGATGAAAGGTTAATAACTGCTGACAATTATTTAAATATTTTTAAACTCTTTAACTGATTATATCAATAAATTAAATTAATTAGACTTTTATATATATGTAGCATTATAGATATAAATAAAAATATTTTAACTTATTTAACTGACATCTATAATTTAAAGGAGGTGATGATTAATGATTAGATGTCAAAAAGTTAGAATATATCCAACTGATGATCAAAAAGATTTATTTGAGAAATCATTTGGAGTTGCTAGATTTGCATGGAATATTGCATTACAAGAATCCATCGGTATGAAAGAATATAATGGATATAAATTAAGAAATAAATTTACTAAGTTAATTAAACCATTATATCCATGGATTAAAGAGGTAAGTAAAGAATCTTATGCCAATAGTATTCTCAATCTAGGTAAAGCATGGGATAGAATGTTTGAATCTAAGAAGAAAACTCGTAAAGGTTATAAAGTGGGACAACCTAGATTTAAATCTAAACATGATAATAAACAAAGCTTTACTATGATTGAAACAAAAATTAAACCACAACAAGTACCTAATATGCAATGGATATCTCATGAATTAAAGATACCTAAATGTACTGGTCGTAAAAATGCTCTACCTAAAATCAGAACTACTGAAAATCCTAGATGGAAACACGCTAAAATTAAGCAAGTTACTATATCTCGTAATGGTGATAAATATTATGCTAGTGTTAGATTTGAAGTTAAACCTAATAGAGAAACTAATACTAGAGAAATGCAATCTAATGGCGGTACAGTTGGTATTGACTGGGGTATTAAAAATCTTCTTACTCTAAGTGATGGTACTGTTATACCTTCACAGGACTTTAGTAAGATTGATAAATTAATCAAAAGAAGACAAAGACAATTATCTCGCAAAGTTAAAGGTTCTAAGAATTATGATAAAGCGAAAATCAAACTTAATCATAAAACTCAGAAAAAAATGAATATGAGAGATGATTATCTTCATAAAGTCACTAATTTCTTAATTAGAAATTATACTCATATTAAAATAGAAGACCTTAAGGCTTCTAATATGGTGAAAGTGCATAGTCTAGCTCGTAGAATTATGGATGCTTCGTTTTATAAATTTAAAATTATGTTAGTTTATAAAGCTGAACATGCAAATAATTTTAGACAAGGAGGTAATCACGTTACAGTCGAGTTAGTTTCACCATTTAATACCACTCAGATATGTTCGCAGTGTGGTAAAAAGCAATCACGTAAGCTAACATTGAGCGATAGAATATTTGATTGTGAATTCTGTGGTAACCATATGGATCGTGATCTTAATGCTGCTATAAATATAAAGAACAAGTAGCTGAGATATGTACCCAGAGTTACTGGGGAATTTACGCTTGTGGAGATATTGTAAGACCATATTAGTAGGCTATATACAAGTGATCTATTGATCCGGCTGAAAATATGGCAAGATCTATGAAGCAAGAATCAAGTATGTTATTTAACCTCTATCAATATGAAATTAAACATTACGTTTAATTTATGAGATATGTTATCTAAAACTGTAACGGAGAGGTGAGTGTGGATCTATCTTTATATACGTACTTAAAGAATTCTCAACGAGTTCCTATTGTACGCTTAACTATGAGGAAAGATGAAACTATCATTCGTTGTCCTTTCTGCGGAGATAGTACTAAATCTAATCAACATGCTCATCTATTCATTCATAACGAACCACCTTATAAGTTTTTCTGTCATCTCTGTGAATCTTCAGGTTACGGGAATACCTTATTGAGGAGATTGGATCTAGATAATCCAGATTTGATACTGAAGATAAATTCAGCTTATGAAAAGATGAGTTCCCAATATAATATAAAATTTGGTGGATCATCAATTCTATCTGGAAGTAAAAGATCATTTAGGTTATTCCCGGAAAAATTTTCTGAAGTTGAATTGAGAAAGATAGCTTATTTTAATTCTAGATTGAATGTAACTATGTCTAATAAAGATATAAACCTATTTCGGTATATTTTAAATTTAGAAGATTTCTTGAATCATAATGGATTTAAGAGAGAAAATCTAGTAGCTAAGTTATCGGATGCAGATATAGCTTATTTAAATGAGAACTATGCTATGTTTTTAACTACTAGTGGAACTGATATAATCTGTCGAGCAATGACAAACAATTTAGATCCTAAGTCTAAATTTAAACGTTATTACCGATTAAGTTTAACCCCTAATTTAGAAGATATAAGTTGCTATACCCTGAAGAATGAAATAGATGTTTCTAAGAGTGTTCATAATATCTATCTAACTGAAGGGATTTGGGATATTATTGGAGTCTATTATATGAGAGATCGACAGATGTCTGATTCAGATGTTTATTTAGCATCTAACGGGAAAGGATATTTGAAGAGTTTACAATATATAACCAATCTAGGGTTACTTAATGCAAATATATCCATTTATTCTGATTCTGATGTTAGATTAGCAGATTATAGACGATTCTTACAGCATAGTCTCTTATGTAAATTCAATAATGTAAATATATACTACAATCAAAATTATGGGTATAAAGATTTCGGTGTTAGTAAAGATTTAATCAATCTATCTCCACCAGAAATTTTAACTTTGTAGAAAAGAGGGATTAATGTGAGTGCAAGCAAAACAGACATGCAAGAAGCTTCTAAATTAGCTTATGATCTTTTAGAAGAGTTTAAGGAAATCAACAAACAAATTTCTGAGAGTCAGGACTTCTTAGAAATAATGAAAGAAGATCTACATGCTGAACGTGCTTCCAGTAAGACTAATGTTCGGCAGAGAAAGAATACTACCTATCTTACTAATTTAGCTACTAATATCATTACCATGATGAATAACATTTCTGGTTTGATTAGTGAGAAAGCTAAATTGAAGTTAAAGATCAATGAGCAATATATCAAATTAGAACAGATGTCTAAAGATAGTGAAGAAAATGGTGACAATAAGGAATTAATCAATGATTTAATCAAGGTTATTTCATCATCTAAAGAAGATATCAAGGAAATTGCTGTAGGGAATCAAGATAATTTAGACATCATTAATGAAGATGATTTAGATCTTGATAATTTAGAAATTACTGAAGAAAAACATGAATCTGAAGAAACTGAAACTTTATCTGATGATGAAAAAATCAGACAAGATTTTAAAGATGTTATCTTGAATAATAAACTCTTAGGAAACGATTTCAGCTTAGCTTACAATGAAAAAGAAAATGGTTTCGTATACATCCATACTCCTAGTTTTAAACTATATTTAATTGATGAGATATGGGAGAAGGATACTGTGGAATATAATGTCTTGATGAAGTATGATGAATACTTTAAGGATAATTGTTGTGTAGTCACTGAAGAAAATGTTGAAATCGCTGATAAGAATGATCCTGAACTTCATTTTCCTATTGTCAATCCGGCTTAAAAATTTTATAAATATAATAACTTCAGAGTTATTATATTTTTTTTTTTGGAAAGGACGAATGAAAAATATGAAAATAACTTATCTAAAATTAAAGAACTTTGCTGGCATTTATGCTGGTCTAGGCAAAACTGAAATTGAAATGAACTTAGACTCTGATAAGAATATCACTGTTCTTCTAGGTGCAAATGGATCTGGAAAAACTAGTCTCCTATCAGTTTTACACCCATATAGAGAAACATTTGATAATCGAAAGACCCCTATTCGGTTAAAAGATGATGATAGTGGAAAGATTATGAATGGGTATAAA
>Ga0310695_10006526_pt1 | contig 19209 bp, 14 predicted proteins | sample RumenRJG_04DNA_FD_203882 | JGI IMG/M metagenome (GOLD analysis project Ga0310695, IMG submission 203882) | Bovine rumen microbial communities from Lethbridge, Alberta, Canada - RJG_04 (v2) (version 2) | ecosystem: Host-associated > Mammals > Digestive system > Stomach > Rumen | place: Canada...
AATACCGTGCCTGATCGTCTTTTTGCGGGAGCACAAATTCACCTGGAAACTGTTTCTGAAACTGGTGGCAGCGGCCTCACCTTACATCATCATCGGCGCGCTGCTCATGCTCTACAACTATGTCCGGTTTGAGAATCCCTTCGAATTCGGCCAGAGCTACCAGCTGACCGTTGCCGACCAGACAGCCTACGGAAGCCTGCTCTCCAGACTGAGCGTCCGCGGCCTCCTGAACGGAGCGACATATTTCCTGACCCGCTCCGAGGACCTGATCGCAGACTTCCCCCACATCGTGGAGGGAGGCGTGTTCTACACCTACCCGGTGTTCGGCGTGGGGCTTTTCGCTCTCACAAACAAGAAGACACGTTCCGCGATCCGGGCCAACAAAGTTGTCCTCTTCCTGCTGGGAGGGATCGTTACGATCGGTGTAATCATTATGATGGATATTGTCTGGACACCGTATTTGCTGGCAAGGTACAGGGAAGATATGATGTGGCTTCTGGGTATGCTTGTGTTCCTTGCGGTGGGGATGCGGTATGCGGAGATTTCCGGAGAGGAGCTTGCTGTTTCTGAGGTGGAAGAAGGGACTTCTGTGGCGGAATCTGGTGTGAAATTTGTTGTGGAACCCTGTGAGGAAGCTAAAGAATTCAGCTCGGCGGTCTGCCTGCTTTCTATCTATTCGATGCTGGTCTGCGCGTTTGTGTTCGTGCAGCTTGATATGAAGCATTTCCTGCCGGAACAGATTGAACTTATTAAAAAGATTGTGGGCGCGATGACATTCGGGCTGTGAAAAAAGGACTGCCGCAAAGGCCGCAATGTCATTAAGATAAGAATTTAGAGGTCGAAAAGAACAGAATCGGGTCTCCACAAAAAAGTGGGGACCCGTTTTGTTTTGTAACAATTCAGGCATAAATCTTCATATGGTTTTGCTCTCGCTGCCTATATTTGTGTTAATATAGTTCATGTCGACGGACAAAGTATTGAAAGGTTTACAACAGATGCTGAACGAGATATTAACCAAGACAAGCGAATTTCTTAAGTCTATGCCAAAGAGCAAACGTAAGAAGAAAGGTCAGTTCTTCACGTCGAAAGAGACTGCCGTTTTCATGGCGTCACTGTTTGATACGGAAAGATTTGGAAACGAGATAACAGTCCTTGACCCCGGAAGCGGGACAGGAGTGCTTTCTGCCGCCTTCATTGAGCGCATGGGAAAGGAAAGCATAGTCGATAAGATAAACCTGTACTGCTATGAGACAGACGAGGAAGTCCTCCCCGTTCTTAAAGAAAACCTTAAATTCATGAAAGAAGCCTCCCCCATCAATCTCGAATATCATGTCATGGAGGAAGACTATCTTCTGTCCCAGTACCACGACTTCAACCATGACCTCCTCGCAGAAGAATACCCCCGCAAATATGACGCCGTTATCGGAAATCCTCCCTATCTCCGCGTCATGAGAGATAATCCTGCGGCGATGGCAATGCCAGAGATAGTCCACGGTGCCCCGAATATGTATTTTATGTTCGCAGCCATGTCCCTGTTTAACTTAAAAGACGATGCGGAGATGGTCTACATTATCCCGCGCAGCTGGACTTCCGGCGTTTACTTCAAAGCATTCAGGGATTATTTTCTGCACTATGGGAAACTGGAACATATCCACTTGTTTGTAAGCAGGGACAAGGTGTTCAGCCAGGAGCAGGTGCTGCAGGAGACTATTATTATAAAGGTCAAGAAAACACAGGTTATCCCGGAAATCGTAAGGCTGACTTCAAGCCAGTCAAACGGCGATTTCAACGCCATAACGGAACTTTCCCTTCCATACAGCGCAGTGGTAGTCGGTGATGAAAAGTACGTGTTCCTTCCAACTAGCGAAGAAGAGGTATCCGTTATCCAGAAGTTAAATCAGTATGACAATACCCTGCCGGATATAGGGCTTCGCATGAAGACCGGTATCATCGTAGATTTTCGACAGTATGATGACCTACGGGCAGAACCGGGTGAAAACATTGTCCCCCTGTTCTACAGTCAGCATATCCGCAACGGGCGCGTGAATCACAATCCATCCGGCAAAGACTTCGATTGGGTTATAACAGACAAGCCCGGGCTTATACAGAAGAACAAAAACTACCTCTTCTGTAAGCGTTTTACAGCGAAGGAAGAAAGACGTCGGCTTCAGTGCGGAATTTACCTTGCAAAAGACTTCCCTGATTATAAGAGCATAGGAACACAGAACAAGATTAACTTTGTCGACCATATAGACGGGCATGAACTCTCGGAATGTGAAGTGTATGGCATTTATGTCCTTCTGAACTCTACCTGGTTCGATATTTACTATCGTATCCTGAACGGCAGCACCCAGGTAAACAGTACGGAAGTGAACAACATGCCCGTTCCGCCTCTTTCTACTATACAGGATATGGGGCGGCGGCTTATCAAGACAGACAGCCTGACAACCGAGACCTGTGACAGAATAATGGAGGCAGTTTATGAGTAAGATTGATGAGGCAAAAATGTTCCTTGCAGATGTCGGCATGCCCATACAGCAGCAGACGGATATAGCGGCGCTCACGCTGCTCACTCTCGCGCATGTTGCGCCGGATGACTCATGGAAAGACGCCAGTAATGAGTGGATTCGCATCCATGATGTTATACAGTTTGCGGAGAATATTTACGGGCGGCACTATGCCGAAAATACGAGAGAGACTATCCGCAAGAACTGTATGCACCAGTTTCGTCTGGCGGCACTCATAGAAGACAATGGGAAAGCGACAAACAGTCCGAACTATCGCTACCGCATAACAGATGAGGCGCTTTCGCTTGTAAGAGCAATACCTGTGGACAGATATAGAGATGAACTTGCCCGTTTCAAAATGTACCACGATTCCCTTATCGAGATGTACAGGAGTAAAAAGACCATGGAAAAGATGCCTGTCCGCATCAACGGACAGGACCTTCATTTCAGTCCCGGGAAACACAACAAACTCCAGAAGGCTATCATTGAGGAATTCGCGCCTCGTTTTGCGCCGCACAGTGAATGCCTGTATGTTGGCGACACCACCAACAAAGATATGGTAAAGAACGTGGAGAAACTGTCTGAACTAGGCTTTGAGATTACTCTTCACGACAAAATGCCTGATGTTGTCCTTTACATGCCGGACAAGAACTGGATATATTTCATTGAAGCTGTGACCAGCGTAGGTCCTGTCAGCCCAAAGAGGATAATGGAAATAGAAGAGATGACAGAGAATGTGACCGCCGGGAAGGTCTACGTTACTGCATTTCCCGACATCGCTACTTACAAAAAATTCGCTGCGGAACTTGCCTGGGAGACAGAGGTATGGCTTTCAGAACTTCCGGACCATATGATACACTTGAACGGTGACAAATTTATTGGTCCAAGAGACCAATCATAACAAACAAGACCGGAGCAGCCATAAGCCGCTCCGGTCTTCAATATTTACCAGATATTACCCTTCTGATTATTGTGGAAGCTGCAGAGCATCTGGCAATTCTCCTCTATGGTCTTTCCGCCCTTGCTCCACGGCTTAACATGGTCTGCCTGCATCTCTTTGAAAGCATACTCTTTGTTATTCCCGTCTTTAACGCAGAACGGACATTTATGCTTCTGCTTCTCGTATACAATCCTTGCTATCTTTTCTTCAAACTGTCTGAGCTGAAGATACCTTTCATCTCCATAGATGATGTACATGACAATGCCCTTCATCTTTGCGGTAATTTCATCATCGCTCATGAGATTGATGATATCTTTATTGATTTCATCTGCACTCTTGTGAATGATATTGTTATCGAAAGCACCTTTTGTGTAATCTTCGTAAACAGCACCCCAGTCAAGACCTTTCATGGTTTTATTGTATGTGGTGAACTTACTCCTGACCCATTCAAGCACACAAGAAAAATACTGCCAGAGAGCCGATGCGTCATTATCCTTACAATGCTTCAGCATATATTCTTCAATGGCATTCTTTCCCGTAAATCCTTCGTGCCTTGCAGCCCAAAGAAGTGCGGTCTCAAGGTATTCCTGCCTGTTCCATGAACCGTTAAGAAGCGGCTCACTTGCGCCGTTATTCGGGTTAGTGTCTGCGAGAATGACCCCTCTGCCGTTTTTTGAAGAAAACCGTGCTTTTGCGTCAGAAAGCCATTTCCCCGTATAAGAAGAATTTCTGAGTTCCTGCTCATTTAATGGTTCGCCGCACGTGTTTATGCGGTGGAACCATTTGAGTTTTTCAGACGGTGTTCCTTTACAGACATACACTTCCAGTTCGTAATCCATGATTTTATCAGATATGTCGTGCATGTTGAAGACAAGGTTCTGAAAGTCCTGCGGAAGGTCTGTCGGGAATACATCGGATGCGACAGCGAATTCACCGGAAATATATTTGCAGATGGACAGTATTCTCTGCTGCCCGTCGAGGACTTCGAAAGTGCCGTCTTCCTTATCAACGAAATAGATGGTATTGAGCGGGCAGTCTTCTAAAACAGTTTCAATTACCGCATCTCTTTTCGGCTGCGAATATACTGAGTTTCGCTGATAAGATGGACGGATGTTCAATTTTCCATCGAATCCAAAAACTGAATCTGTCGTATATCCGTCGTCGGAGTCTTTCATATAACCCGAGGTCAGGTCGCGGATAGTAAACCCCTTTTCTGTGTCTATGACCTGTATTTGGCCTTCTTTGATAAGGTCTCTTATTCTTTTCACCTGCATTGTTAATTCTCCTGTTTGTTTTTCTCTAAAAGTACAAGAATCCAGACATTGCTAAAACGTTTTTCAAGTATGGACTCAACGTTAAGTAATTTACAGTTTTTCATGTCTGTTTTCCTTGACTGCATATTTCGCGGAAGATGCATTCTTAATACCCTATATCTTCCGATTTCTTGACAGGATGTAAATTTCGAATCAATATGCGTGGATAAATTGCTTTGTATATCTTTCCTTGCACAGAATAATAGGGTTTGTCATGTAATGGCTTTGTAATTTCAACCACTGCGCCATCATTTGCTTTTGTTACACTTTGCGTGGTTCCGTTTGGATTATGCTGTATCTGTTTATCGAATATAAGCATTCTATACTCATTACCGATAGGCGTCTTTGTCATTGTCTGAATTTCAAATTCATCTGGATTATATTTGTCCTCGTTTCCCTCGTAATAACAATGTGCCTGCGTGTTATCGAATTTCCCGTTCCTGTGCCACAGTCCGTCATGACGGTATTTTACATCCATATTTGTAAACCAACGAATACCTGAAAGGTTGATATAATGTTTGCCGTCTTTGACAAACACATTTGAACTGTATTCTTCATAATCATCCGGTATACGGAAATCAATACCGCCTGAATGAATACTTGCGCCATACCAAATCATGTTTTCCTTGATTAAAGGAAATATATCCTGATAGGTTGCGGCGTTCTGATTCCCGAGGATGATGAACTTCTTTCCGTATTCGATTAGTTGTGCGACGTACTCCCTGAAGAGCGAAAAAGGCGGATTAGTCGAAACGACCGTGGCCTCTTTTAGGAATCCGACACATGCATCACTGCGGAAGTCCCCGGCGTTGTATCCATCATTCCCCTTGATAGGGACCACTTCGCCCGCGCTCATGTTGAAGTCGTCCCCGCCTTCGTAAATCATAGCGTATGACGGCTCCGTGTCCTTCCTGTAGTGCGTGGCAATCAGTTTCTTCAGATTCAGTGAACCGAAGTTACTGTGAAAATACTTCCAGAAATTGCTCCACGCCGGGTCGTCGCAGTTGCAGTACACCACCTGTCCCTCAAACTGTTTGCGGTAGTGTCCCATTTCATCAGAGATTGTTCCGTACTCAGTGTAAAATTCATCATTCTTGACAGCTTTCGCCTGCTGCATCTTTTTGTTGTCTGCCATACGCTTTCCCTTCATAAATCACAAAATATCGGGCTTCTAAACATCTATATGTAAGAAATTTTTGAAGAATCCGGATTTATCAGCCTTTTTGTTTCTTGTTCTTAGGGAGTATGGGAGAAAAACGTATGTTTTATCTTTTTTCTAGGAAAATGAGCAAAAAAATAACAGCGCCATTATTTCTAATGACACTGTCTTAAATCATCTGTATTTTGTGAGCATTGACCTCCCTTTTTGGTATAATGTCAGCGACCAAACCTTCACTAATCCAAAAATGAGGCAATGCTCGTGAACATTATACTTTATCTTATTCAACTGTGCCACCAGCTTTATCAGCAAAACTGCTGGCTGATCAACTTTATCTGCAGATATATCCCACTCAAGCAGTGGGCCTTCGACGATTCCCATTCCCCCAAGTATCAGAAGTTCAAGGTCGATCAGCTGCCGAAGATTGTCTACCATCATCAGGACTGGGACTGGAAGGATCTCAACAGCTACTATACCTGGAAGTATGGTAAGCCGGTTAAACCCGTACAGCGTCGATCAGAATGCGATATTCCGGAAGATTGCTCCTGCCCTGCCTGCAAGGCCCCCCAGCCTTACCTGTATCGCAACAATGGTAAAGCCGGACAGCTGCTGTGTAAGGTCTGCGGAACACGCTTCTCACCAGATGAGAGCCGTTTCTCCAAGGCGCTTTCGCTCAAGTGTCCTTACTGTTCCCATACGCTGACCCGTAAGAAAGACCGGAAGCATTTCATCGTCCATAAATGCGTGAATCCCAAGTGCTCTTACTATCTCCACAACCTCAAGAAGGTTGACAAGGCAGATCTGGATGAGGACTACGGCAAAAACAAATATAAGCTGCATTACATCTACCGTGAATTCACGATAGATTTCTTCAAGATGGATATCACCACCCTGCCGAAGAATGCATCTTCGCTGAAATTCACTAAAAACAGCGCTTACATCATGTCCCTGTGCCTCTCCTACCGGGTCAATCTCGGTCTGTCCCTCCGAAAACCCGCACAGGCCATGAAAGACATCCATGGCATCTCCATATCCCACCAGATGGTCGCCAACTACTGTAAAACCGCCGCCGTCTGTATCAAACCGTTTGTTGACACATATCCTTACGAAAAAGGATCTACCTTTGCTGCTGATGAGACTTACATCAAAGTCCGCGGCGTCAAAGGCTATATCTGGCTGATCATCAATGCTGCTACCCGGGCTGTGATCGGCTATCAGGTGGCTGATAACCGTGGTGTCGGCCCCTGCATTATGGCGATGCGCATGGCCTTCCAGCATCTGAAAGAGCTGCCTGAAGACTTCCGCTTCATCGCTGACGGTTACAGTGCATATCCCCTTGCCGCCCAACAGTTCTTCCATGAATCCGGTGAAAAGTTTAAGTTCGAGATCACCCAGGTCATCGGCCTTACGAACGATGATGCTGTTTCGAAAGAATTCAGACCGTATAAGCAGATGATCGAACGACTTAACCGTACCTACAAAGCTTCTTACCGCCCTACAAACGGATTTGATAACTACGACGGTGCCAACTACGATCTTGCGCTCTGGGTCGCCTACTACAACTTCCTGCGGCCGCATAAACTGCATAAGTTCCAACCGCCGGTCAAAAACGACATCATCTCAAACGGCGAAAACATGCCTGGAAAATGGCAGCTGCTGATCTTTCTTGGCCAACAAACCATCAAAAAGATGCAGGAAACTGCTGCATAACAGGGCGCGGAACCGTTGTCAAGGGAACCGTGGAATACCGGAACAGGCGGCGGAGCCGTCTGTGAGGATATGCCGCGAAAGTCCCTTGACATAAGGTTCACGGATCATCCTCTTGTAAAGGGAAAGGGGCAACTGCGCCTTTCCCTGCTTCCGGCGAGGACGGGTCCGGGCAGAGCCCGGGAGAAGGGTCAAGGGACGAGTCCCTTGCGGGTTCTTAGGGCAGCGCCCTAAGCCCTCGGAGAGCCTTCCGGCTTCAATATCTACAGATTTTCAAGGTTCGTTAGAGCCTTTTTCTTTGGCTCTGTTTTTTCATAGGTCACTTGACACTACCTAAAATAAAAACATCGTTCAAAAGTGCTTTGGAAAGCACTTTTAAACCTTGCAAAAATCAGGTCATTTTTGTCTTGACAGTTGAAAGTAACATAACCATAATGATGAGGAAAAGCGTTTTTTAAAAACTGTCCAGAAAAAATGCCGGCGAAAGGCCGCAATGCAGGTCGAGTCAAGACGGAAAGTGTTTTTCCTCTATAGATTTTGGCCGGCAGAGAACGACTGAGCTTACCGCGTGACGCAGGCAGGAGGCACCCGATGATCGATAAAGAATTGAGACGCATGAGCCGGCTCGAGCTGCTTGAGATCCTGATTGAGCAGATGGAGGAAAACGAGCGTCTGCGGCAGGAATTAAATAAGGTACAGACGGAGCTGGAGCATATGCAGTTTGCGGTCAAGCGGGTGGGCACCCTGGCGGAGGCTGCCATGGAGATCAACGGGGTCTTTGAGGCGGCGGACAAGGCGGCCAAAGAGTATCTGGAAAATGTGCGCCGTTTGGCAGAGACGGGGGGCGGCGAGTAATGGCATCCGGACGACGTAATACCCATGACATTCCCGATGTGGAGCAGCTGAGAGCGGAATTGAGCAGAGAGCAGTACAAGCAGAGATACAGGAGTGTGCTGCGCAGTACCATTTATACATTGGTAGTAGTTGCTGCCGTAGCGGTTTTGATCTCGGTTCTGTTCCTGCCTGTTTTGCAGATCTACGGCACCTCTATGACGCCTACCCTGAGCGAGGGGGATATCGTGGTCTCCGTTAAGGGAGCGGACTTTGAGAGCGGAGATCTGATTGCCTTCTATCTGGGCAACAAGATCCTGGTCAAGCGCTGCATCGCAGGGCCTGGCCAGTGGGTGGATATCGACGAAGAGGGAAATGTATACATAGACGGCAAGCTGCTGGAGGAACCCTATCTGGAAGAGAAGGCCCTGGGCGACTGCAATATTGAGCTGCCCTATCAGGTGCCGGACAATCGTTACTTCTGTCTGGGGGACCACAGAGCTACGTCGGTAGACTCCAGAGACACAACGGTAGGCTGTGTGTCTGAGGAACAAATTGTGGGAAAGATTGTTTTTCGGGTCTGGCCCCTGTCCGGACTTGGAACGCTGGAATAATGAGGAGGGTGATTGATAAGTGAAACAAGATGCGTTGCAGCAGACATCGAAATACGCGAAGGCGCACCAGCGCAAACGGCGTTGGTACAAGGCCGTCAGCTGTCTGGCGGCAGTGGTGGTGTTTTGCACGACCTATGCGTTGATTATGCCTGCCATTACAATGGAACAGGACGCAAAGTGCGGCATCCCGGAGCACGTCCATGACGAGAGCTGCTACATAGTGGTCTCTGAGCCTCATGTCCACGACGAGAGCTGCTACGAGCTGGTGGGAGGCCACGCCCACACCGACGACTGCTACACCCTCCAGCGGGGCGAGCTGATCTGCGGTCAGGAGGAGCGCGAGGGTCACCACCACACCGACGCTTGCTACACCGAGACCACCCGTGAGCTGACCTGCGGTCTGGAGGAGAGCGACGGCCACCAGCATACCGATGAGTGCTACGCCTGGGAGCAGGTGCTCACCTGCGGTCAGGAGGAGTCCGAGGGCCAGCTGGTTCTGACCTGCAATCTGGAAGAGGGCGAGGTTACCACCACGATCTCCGACACCCCCGTCTGCGGACTGGAGGAGCATACCCACACCCTTGCCTGCTACTCCGACCCCGCCGCCGATGTGGAGACTGCGCAGATCTGGGAGCGCGCCATAAAGAATGTGGAGCTGACCGGCGACTGGCGGGAGGACGTCATTGCCATTGCCAAGACTCAGCTGGGCTATCAGGAGAGCGCAAAGAATTACATTGTGCTGGAGGACGGCGAGACCATCAAGGGCTATACCCGCTACGGCGCATGGTACGGCGACCCCTACGGCGACTGGTGCGCCATGTTTGCCTCCTTCGTCCTGAACTACGCCGAGGTGGAGGGTATCCCGCTGGACGCCAACTGTCAGCATTGGATCGAGACCCTCTCCAAGGAGGAGAACGGCCTCTACCGCCCGGCGGACGAGTACCTGCCTCAGCCCGGCGACCTGGTCTTCTTCGACTTTGACATTGAGGACGAGGCGCCCACTGCCGATCACGTGGGTCTGGTGGTGGAGATCATGAACGACGAGGACGAGAACCCCATCAAGCTCAAGACCATCGAGGGCGACTCCTCTGATAAGGTGCAGTACGTCACCTATGAGCCGGACGATCCCGCCATCCTCGGCTACGGCCAGCTGCCTGAGCAGGAGCCGGAAGACGAGGAGCCGGCGGAGCAGTTCGTCCTGACCGCCGAGAGCGAGGACGGCATTGCCGTCACCGTCACCGGCGATCCGGAGTCCCTGCCCTATCCTGTTGAGGAGATCACCCTCTCTGTCCAGCCTGTCACCGACGAGGACGTCATTGCCCTCTGGAAGCAGACGGTGGAAGAGGCGGGAGAGAACGCCGAAGAGGCATTCCTGCTGGATATCGCCCTGCTCCACGACGGAGAGGAGATCGAGCCCGCCGGCCCCGTTCAGGTCACCTTTGAGGGCGTGGAGACGGGAGACAACGATGAACTCACCGTATTCCACGTTGACGCGGAGAACGAGGAAACCGAGGACATGAACGCCGTCGTGGACGAAGCGGGCACTGTGGTGTTGGATACCGACCACTTCTCTGTCTATGGCGGACTGGTGAGTGTGTCAGGGCAAACTCAGAAGATGCCTCAGCCCGGGGAATATGTATATGTTGAAAGTCTGGCCGGCCAGACCATGGCCTTTGAAAACAAGAGCGGCGAAGATCTGTCTGGGGTCAAGGCACGCTTCTATTCCAGCACAAGCAACAGCCCCATTGCAACGGTTGACGTCGGAACGGGAACAATTGCGGACGGGGATTGTGCAACCTTTCAGATTCCGGAGAACTACGGTTCTTATGTCCAGTTTGTGACGGCAGACGGCACCATCCTCGGCGATCCGTTCTCCAACTTCCTCGGCGAGGGCGTGGGCGAGAGCAACGTTGAGAGCTTCGTGTATAACAGCACAACGAAGTACTGCTATAAGTACAAAACCAATGCATCCGACTCCACTTGGGGCGTCCCCGGTGACGGTGTTAAGATCCAAAATGAGACACAGTTGAAGGATTTCCTTATGGGCGACGGTGTCGTTGGAATTCTGGATGCCGACTTCGCCTGCAGCACCGCCATCACGGTAAAGGGCGACAAGACCCTGAACCTGAATGGCAAAACGATTACCTCCAGTGTGGAAAAGCTCTTTACCGTAGGCTCTGGCGCAACCCTGACGATCACTGATAATGTGGATGTTACGGACAGCCAGACTACTGCCGATGGAAATAAGTATGGCTGGCAAGGTTCTATGACCGATTATGCGTTAACATACTATGTGACGGAATCCACCGCAAGCGAAACCGCAACGACGGAAACGCTTTATCAACATACGGTCGACTTTGGTAGCGCAGGTAAAATCGTCAGCAGCAGCACTGGAGACAACGTCATTAACGTGACAGGCGGTACCCTGAATCTGGAGGGCGGCGTCATTTCCAGTAACGGCAGTCACGCAGTTGTTCTTGATACGACTAATGGCGGCAACATGAATATGTCCGGCGGCCTGATCAAGGGCAAAAATGGTACCGCTGACGGAGCTGGAATCTACATGGGCAGCGGAAACCTTAACATGAGCGGCGGCTACATTGCAGGCGGCGCAAGCAACAAGGGCGGCGGCATTTACATGAATTCCGGCACCATCAACCTTACCGATGATGCGGTAATTGCCGCAAATAATGCGACTTCAAGTGGCGCCGGCGGCGGTATCTACGTGAATTCCGGCGTGCTGAACCTCCATGGCGGTACAGTTGCGAGCAACTGGGTCGATCGTGGCAACGACAGCAATGGCGGCGGTATCTATGTGAAAAGCGGTACCATCAGCATGACGGACGGCTACGTGACCAACAACAGCCAATACGGTGGTAGAAATGATGCGTATGGTCAAAACGGCGGCGGCGGCATTGCGTTTAAGGAAGCGCAGATGTATATGTCCGGCGGCTATATCACTGGTAACTATGCGGATGAAGCCGGCGGCGGCGTATATGCTGGTTTTTGGCATGCTAATGACGTTGGAGCCAGATTCGTAATGAGTGGCGGCACTGTTGCAAGCAACTATGCTCAAAATGGCGAGGGCGGCGGCATCCGAATCTCGGGCGGCACAGAGGGCGTTGTCTCCGGCCCCTCCGGCAGCACCGTATACATCACGAACAACACGACCATGACCACGAAAGACTGGGGCGGCGGCGGCATCATGGTTCAGACGGATGGCACATTTAACATCATGGATGTGCTGATCACCAATAACCATGCCGAGGGCTTTGGCGGCGGCGTGGCCTCCTGCCCCACCGGCGATGTCGATGCTGTTTACGATAAGGGCGCTGCGATCTTTGGTAATAAGGCAGACTGTTCTGTGGTTCGTCCTGCGGGCGGCGTGAAGAACTATGACGTTGAGTTCAAATCGAGCTATCAGCAATACGGTGGAGGTTTTGACTCCACCGATGTTCAGGATTACTTCTGCACCAATCAGCAAAAAGCCAACGGAGACATGTTGGGTGGAGGCTTGGAAAACTGGACCGGTCCGGACGGCAAGAGTCCGGGAGAGTCGGGCGCCCATATGCCTTGGACAATTCATTTAGATGGTGATCATTATGTTATGGCCTTGACTGCGAATCCTACAGATGCAGATAAGAATGCAGCAAAGGCTGCAGCCTCCGTCATTATCTCCGGCAACTGGTCCCACACCCATGGCGGCGGCATCACCACCAACGGTACGCTTGACATGGGCAAGACCACAAGAACAGAGATCGGTACCTCCCTCACGATCAGCGCAACCAAGCAGGTGATGAAAGCTGCCGGCGGCGTGCAGACAACGGATCTTCCTGGGTTTGAATTCGTTCTGCTGAACAAGAAGCCGACCTGGAATCCGGCCACCAAGCAGTTTGATTATGCTGAAGGTACCGAGGTTCTCCAGACGAAGACGAATGATGGAAACGGCGATATTAGCTTTGACGCGATTGACTATAATATCGCTGCCGCTGCATATTATACTTACTATCTGATCGAGAACCCCACCACGACGGTTAAGGGCACCTACGAACAGGATCCCACGCTCTACACGATCGGCGTCATGGTAAAGAGCACCACGACAACCATTGATACCACAAAGACCACGACCTACACCATTGAGAAGGTTGAGCTGAAACTGGAGCAGAATGGCGTATCCATCGGCTCGAAGGCCGGTAATCTGGTAGACCTTGGTGAAAACAAAAAGTCCATCACCCTGACCGACCTCAACGGTAAGACCACTTTCAACAACAAAGAAGTCGACCACTACTCCCTCCCCGAAACCGGCGGTCCCGGAACCTCAATGATCTATCTTCTTGGTATAGCGCTGATCGTGCTTGCCGGGGGTGGATATATACTCCGAAACAGAAGACTTCTCGTAACCAGGCCGGGTTCCGGTCATGGCAGAAAAGGAGGTGACCCTATGGGATGATGAGGAAACAGACTCCTCACATCCGGGGAAAACCGCTCGAACCTTCGGTCAGGCGATTACAGCGCCGGCCGAAGGGAACAGCCTCATCTCCTGGAGGAGGGGAGTGCAAGTCTCCTCCGCTATCATTCCGGGCGGCGAGAGTTCAGGTGAAGGGGGGGATTCGGGGACCGGATCCACTTGAGTAAGGTGCAGGGCAGAGCGCTTTGCACCGGAAAACGGAATAGTAACCGGTTGACGGTTTGCTGGTTTTGCAGCCGGATCAGGATTGCGACCGGGAAAACCAGCAATTTCAAAATCCCAAAATAATCTGTTTACAGACGAAAGAAAGGATTATGAACATGAATAAGACTTTTAAGAAAATGCTTAGCCTGGTTATTGCTCTGGCAATGGTTATGGCAATGGGCCTGACTGCATTCGCAGAAGATGCACCTACTTATAAAATCACCATTACAAAAGACAGTACAGACAAAGCTGCTCATACATATGGCGCATATCAGATTTTCAAAGGTGATCTTGCTGAAGAAAATGGCAAAAAGACATTGTCAAATATCCAGTGGGGTGACAATGTTACTTCTGCAACTGCAATCACTGAACTGCAGAAAATTGAAGCTTTCAGTAATCTTCCTGCTGATGCTTCTGCAGCTACTGTTGCAAAGGCAATCGCTGATGCTAATCTTACTAATGACTCTGCTGGGGCAAAGGCCATTGCAGATGCGTTTGCAGCTGCTGTTACCTCACCGAAAAAAACAGTTGATATTGCAGCTGGCGAAACAAGCGGAGAGATTACAGGCCTCGCAGCAGGTTATTATCTGGTCAAGGACACTGCTGCAGTAAGTGGTGAAGGTGCTTCCACACGCTATATTCTGAAAGTTGTCAGTAATGTCAGCGTGACTGAAAAAGCTAACGTTCCTTCCGTTACAAAGAAAGTAAAGGAGAAGAACGATACTACTAATGCAACCACAAATTGGCAGGATGCAGCAGACTATGATATCGGCGATGAAATTGATTATAAGCTTGAGGGTACACTTCCTTCAGAGTTTGCTGTGTTCAAGAAATATACTGTTTATAAGTTTACTGATGAATTATCTGCAGGGCTTACTTATAAAGCAGATTCTGCAAAAGTAGTATTGAATACTGAAAATGGAACAGATATTACCGAGCTTTTCGATATCTCAGTTTCAGGTCAGATTCTTACAGTATCATTAAAGAATGGTAAAGATCTGAGAGCAGATAACAGATTTACTAAAGACAGCAAAATTATCGTCCTGTATAAAGCGACACTGAATGAAAACGCAGAACGCGGTTCCGAAGGCAACCCTAACGAAGTAGAGCTTGAGTTCTCCAATAATCCTTACTGGAATGGTGAAGGAACACCTGATAGTGGTAAGACTCCTAAAGATAAGGTTATCGTCTTTACTTATGAAATCAAGGCTTTAAAGGTTGAGCCTACAAGTGATGCAGCTATTACTCAGGAAGCGTATGAAGCATTAACAGATACTGATAAGGCAAAGTATGTTAAAGTAGGTGAAAAGTATCAGAAGACACAAGAACTTAATGGTGCCGGATTTACCCTCTATAAAAATGTAAACGGAACTTATGAAGCAGTTGGTAAAGAAATCAAAAACACAACCACTTTCGAATTCAAAGGAACGGATGCTGGTAAGTACAAACTCGTTGAGACGACTGTACCGACTGGATATAATAAGGCAGAGGATATTGAGATTGAAGTAACAGCTACATATGATACTGATTCTGCAGATCCTAAACTGACCGGTCTTAGAGTAACACCTGAAACAGCTGGCTTTGTAGTAGAGAGCACAAATACAACAACAGGCGAAGGTGCCGATGCGGTTACAACAACAACCTATAGTGGCGTGATTTCCGGTAAGGTCCTTAACCAGAAGGGCGCCACACTTCCTTCCACCGGCGGCATGGGCACCACCCTGTTCTATGTCCTTGGTGCAGTCCTTGTTCTGGGCGCAGGCGTAGTCCTGATTTCCAGAAGGAGAATGGAAGCTTAATCTGATGGTGTATCAGACAGGATATAAATAGCTGCAGTAAATGGCACCAATAAAGGTTTAGTCATTGTTAAGGCGGCTTATTTGCCTGAAAAATAAAACGTATATATTGTCCGCGCTTCCCGCTTCGGCGGGGAGTGCGGCTGATATATAAAACAACAGGGAAAGATAGCCGGAGTGCCGGCAGTATCTGAAAAGGCTTACAGGTATAAACTGTGGACATGAATTGACTTCATGGGCAGAGTTTATAACTGCAGGCAGGTTCACAGGGCATATTGCTTTGAATCTATAAACCTATTTTGCAGAGATGAGACTGGAGAGCAGCATGATCTGCTCGGGATATGGAACAGGCGGGCTGGAGCAGACAGATAATGAAAAGATGGATTAAAGAACAAAAGGTCAACCTGATTCTGTGTCTGATCATCCTTATAGGTATTGGCCTGATCAGTTATCCCAGTGTGGCTGACTGGTGGAACAGTTTTCACGAGTCCAGGGCAGTTGCTTCCTACGCAGCTGCGGTATCTGATTTGAGCACAGAAGATTATGACAGACTGTTCGCGGAGGCGGAAGCATATAACCAGAGGCTGGCACAGACTGGCGTGAATTGGTCTATGTCAGAAGAGGAGATTCAGGAATATAACAATATCCTTGCTGTATCTGATTCCGGAATCATGGGTTATATTGACATCCCCAAGATCCGGCAGACGCTGCCGATCTACCACGGAACAGATGATGTTATATTACAGATCGCGATAGGCCACTTGGCCTGGACTTCTTTTCCGGTCGGCGGTGAATCCACACACTGCGTAGTATCGGGACACAGGGGGCTTCCCTCAGCCAGGCTGTTCACGGATTTGGATAAGCTGGTCGTTGGAGATATCTGGACCATGACGGTTCTGAACCGTACGGTGACCTACGAAGTGGATCAGATCCTCATCGTGGAACCGGAGGACCTTTCGGAACTGCAGATCATACAGGGCAAGGATTACTGTACGCTGATGACCTGCACGCCCTATGGAATCAATTCCCACCGTCTGCTGGTGCGGGGGCACAGAATCGCGAATTTGGATGGTTACGCCGATGTAACGGCGGATGCCATGCAGGTCGACAGAACGCTGGTGGCGATGGTACTGGCCGCGATTATGCTGCTGATCCTGTTGATCCATCTGCTGGTCACTTCCAGCAAGTGGTATAAGGAACGTATGGACAGGCGGGAGCAGGAACGAAGGAAGAAGAGAGCACAGCGACGTAAGAAATCATGAGATTCATGCGGAGGCTGAAAACGGAATAGAAACTGCTTCATTTGGCCGGTGGACAGGAGGCTGCTCCATCGGAGGAATGAAGAAAACCAATACCGGGAAGAGGAAAGTAAAATGAAACGATTTGCGAACATCTTCGGGAAACATGTTAATAAGAAGAAAGGCGGGTTCATAAGAAGAGCCGGCGCTCTCCTATGCGCCTTGTGTCTGGCTGCTGCCATACCTGTGATGGCTATGGCCGATACTATGGTTGATCCGGATCGGACGGATGGTTCCATTACGCTGCAGCTGTCCTATACCAATGCCAAGGGCGTTAAGAAGAGCATGAGCGGTGGCAGTATTGGTATCTTTACAGTAGCAGGCGTCAAAAGTGAAGACGGCAATCAGTTATATGATATCAGTACGGGCAAGTTTGCTGATCAGGCGGTGGTCAGGGACATCCCCGGTATGAGTGAATCCAAATTAAATTCCAAAAACAGTTCGATCGCTTCGGTTTTGGCTAAAAAAGCTTCGGAAGATGATGCGGATCAGGTGGTTTCCATTCAGAATGGCAGCGTGTCTTTTAAGGAGCTTCGTCCCGGACTTTATCTGGTCATGCAGATCGAGGATTCCAAGGACGATGTGGCCATTAACCCGTTCCTGATTTCAGTCCCTTATGATGGTGCATTTCAGATTAGTGCGCTTCCTAAGGCCGGCGTAAAGGTCCCTGATAAACCGGAGACCCCTCCGCCCCATAAGCCGCCTAAGACACCGCCCGAGCGCCGGATTCCCAGGACCGGACAGCTGTGGTGGCCGGTGGCAGTGGGATTATCTGCAGGCGCGGTCCTGATCGTTGCCGGTATCCTGATGCGGAAAAAGAATCAGAGTACCGCAGCCTGATGGCCTGAATAGATTCATGAAGCAGTATAAAGCAGCTGCAAGTGCCCGTCCGGGCATTTGCAGCTGCTTTTTCGGGATTATCTGCAGGCGGAATTTTGTGATTGAAGAACTGCAGACAGACTGAATTGCTATGGCATTACCGGAACAGCGGTTGTATGATATACAAGAGAATGAAAAGTATGAAGGAGCATTATTATGAGAAATAGAATCAGTAATATATTGATCTTCCTGGGCATAATCCTGGTACTGGGAGCCGGCGGTCTGACGGCCTATAACATATGGGATGGCATCCGTGCGGCAAAGGCTTCCAGTGAGATCGTTGAGAAGCTCAATATCGGGGAGGACCTGATCGAGGCTCTGGATTTTGAACCGGACGGTTCATCTGAAATGCCGGTCTACACGGTAGATGGCTATAACTACATCGGGATCCTGGAGATTCCTTCTCTGGAATTGACGCTTCCGGTCATGGACAGATGGGATTATACCAGGCTCAAGATCAGTCCCTGTGTATATTGTGGCAGTTACAAGACCAATGATCTTGTCATATGCGCTCATAATTATGCAAGGCATTTCTCGCCCGTCAAATGGATTGATATAGGTGCGGACGTATATCTGATAACTGTCGAGCGAAAAGTTTATCACTATCAGGTCACGAACAGGGAGACTGTGCAGCCTGACTCAGTGGAGCATATGATCCAGAATACCAATAATACGAAAGATGGTTCTGTGACCAGCGAGTGGGACCTGACCTTATTCACCTGCAACACAGGCGGGCAGACCAGGTGCGCGGTCCGGTGCAGCAGGGTCAGAAAAGAGGAATAGCAAATGAGAAGTAACGGCAGGGTCGGCGGAGAAATCCGCCGGCCCTGTTTTCTTTCCCCAGATTAAGAAAAAATGATTTACATTAAAGTAACCGTAAATCGGTGTTCAATCGTAAGCGCTTAAACATTGGGTGGTAAAACACTCTCGATTCCATGTGTGATAATGGTAGAGGGTAGCTTTTTACTCCCAACAAGAAAATACTCCAGCCGCTTCGGCTGCGGCCAGAGTACCTTGATAATTCACATATGATCGAAATGCGGCGGGAATCATACTTTTCCCTTTTCTTTCTCGTAGGATCTGATCGCATCCTGCAGCTGACTGCTCCAGGGCATAAGTTCCTCAAAAATGGAACTGCTATCGCGAGCAAAGAGCGGAATGGTGGACATTCTTTCCAATACATACCGAAGGTAATAGTAGAGGTGAGACGCAATGAAAGCGATGGAACGGGGATACGATGTATACCACACCCTGCGGCAGACTTTGGAATCGGGCTGGGAGGTACTGGCCCGTCAACCGGCGGTTCCGGTTTTGGCGGAGTGTGCCGGGCGGCTGCACCTCGCACCAGATACACAATGTGCAGGTGGAAAAATCCTGCTCCGGGAACTGCGGCGGATCACCGCTTATGCCCATGAGCATGAGGATGACTTCGTGCAGCTGGTGACACGGCAGAGCGAGAAGGAGCTGAACCGACAGCTTCGGGACAGCAACCG
>Ga0310695_10006527_pt1 | contig 19208 bp, 17 predicted proteins | sample RumenRJG_04DNA_FD_203882 | JGI IMG/M metagenome (GOLD analysis project Ga0310695, IMG submission 203882) | Bovine rumen microbial communities from Lethbridge, Alberta, Canada - RJG_04 (v2) (version 2) | ecosystem: Host-associated > Mammals > Digestive system > Stomach > Rumen | place: Canada...
GACAGTGGCTCTTGTCGGCTGGTCGCTCGTCAACTGCTGGACGCGCCTCTACTTAGGCGTCCACTTCCCCGGCGACATCCTTTGCGGCCTGCTCTGGGGCGGTTTCGTGGGGACGATGGTGTTTCTCTTCCATCGCCGCGTCGAGAGCCGTCACAACCACACGGGGCGCTACATTTCGTCGCAGTACACCCTGGCAGGCTATCAGCGTGTCGACGTTGATGTCGTCGTCACGGTACTCATGCTGACGCTTATCTACGCCTTTATGCGCGCCTGTTTTTATATTAATGTATAAAAAATACAGAGAAAATGCCGGAATAGTGCTTTAGTTTCGACAAAAATGAGTAATTTTGCACCCTCAAAACGAAAACAACAATAAAAAAGACATCATGAATTATCTTGATAGAAACGAGTTTAACTTCGAACCAAGCCAGAAAGTGCTTGATGCCGTGAAGAATTTTGATCCGAAGGATTTGTGTTTTTATACCCGCATCTACGACCAGGGCAAGAAGAGTGTCATCTCCGTCCGCGTCAGCGAGATCTATGGCGTGCCCGAGGAGCAGGTGCTGCTGGCCTACGGCGGCGAGGAAATCCTGAAGAATGCCATCCACTACTTCCTGATGGAGGGCGACAACAAGAAGATTCTCATCCCAGAGTTCTCATGGTGGTACTACAACCGCGTAGCCTCCGAGTGTGGCGGTACGTTCGAGATGTACCCTCTCTACGAGACCGACGACACCTTTGCTTACAACGTTGACGAGGTGATTGCCTATACTAACCGTATTCACCCCCGTATGCTCCTCTTGGCCTCGCCTAACAACCCTACGGGTAACTCGCTCACCTCTGAGGAGATAGGCCGCATCATGGAGAACATCCCGACGGACACGATGGTGCTCGTCGACGAGGCATACGCCAGCTTCATCACCACCGATACCGACTACATTGCCCCGTTGGTGAACAAGTACCAGAACCTCATCATCTCGCGCACCCTGTCGAAGTTCTACGGACTGCCCGGCCTGCGCTGTGGTTTCGGCTTCATCGGCAAGGGGCACGACCAGTTCCTCAGCTACTCCAACAAGTACTTAGGCTTCAACCGCTTTGCCGAGGCCGTCGCCTTGGCCGCCCTCGACAGCGACGAGCACTACCGCCACGTGGCCGAAGAGATGGAGTGGGGACGACAGCTCTACAAGAAGGAACTCGGCGGGCTGCCCGGTTTCAAGGTCTACAAGTCGGTGGCCAACTTCATCCTTATCAAGTACCCCATAGACATCAAGGAGCGCTTGATGGAAGCCCTGAAGATTCAGGACTACAAAATCAAGTTCATGGGCGACCCGGGACTTGAGTCCTGTCTGCGCATCACCCTGGGACGCCGCGAGCAGACACAGGTGGTCTGCGATACTATTAAACGTGTTTTCCAGCAGCAACAGCAATGAACGAGAAATATAGGGCAACATTGAAGTCGGCTGAGACCGAAGATTGGCTCGACCTTCATGTCATTCGTCCACTGTGTTATTACTGCGCTGTGGGATTCGCCAAGTTCGACATCCACCCTAACACCGTTACAATACTCTCGATGTTTGTCGGTGCTGCCAGCGCCATCTTCTTCGGGTGCGGCAGTTTCTATTACGGTGGCACTACGGGACTTGTTTACAACATCTTAGCTGTGGTGCTGCTGATGGTAGCCGACATCTTAGACTGCACCGACGGTCAGCTGGCACGCATGACAGGCAAGAAGAGCCGCATAGGCCGCATACTCGACGGCGTGGCGGGCTTCACGTGGTTTTTCCCCATCTACGTTGCCCTTGTCTGGCGATTCTATCTTCATCACGACCTTGAGTTCCAGTGGCTCGGCATTGACGACACACCGCAGAACGCCCTCATCGCCACAGCCGTCGTTCTTGTCTTAGGCATTATCTCCGGTATAGCAGGAATAGCCGGACAGCAGCGACTGGCCGACTACTACATTCAGGTACACCTCTTCTTTCTGAAGGGCGAGAAGGGGGCCGAACTCGACAACTCCGAGCGCCAGCAGCAGCTATACGACCAGATGCCCAAGGACGCACCATTCTACGAGCGTCTCTTCCAGCGCTCCTACGTCGACTACACCCGTAAGCAGGAGAAGGTGACGCCACAGTTTCAGCGACTTATGGCACGCTTACGCCAGAAGTACGGCAGCAGTGACGCCATTCCCGCCGACGTCCGCGAGGACTTCCGCCGACGCTCCTTGCCCGTCATCTTCTGGAACGGAATCCTCACCTTCAACTTCCGCGAGTTCTGGCTCTTCCTCTTCTGCCTGCTCGACGTACCCGTCTGTCTCTTCCTCTTCGAAATCATCGTCATGGGACTGCTCTACAAGTACGTCAACCACCGCCACGAGTCATTCTGCCGCCAGATGGCCGAACAATTATGAAGTGGACTAAGCAGCGACTCAACAACCTCTTCTTCGTCGTCGGCGTCCTCGCCTGCGTCGTCATGCTCTTTACATTCGACGTCAGCTTCGTCGAATTGTGGCAGCATCTCTGTCACGCCGGTTACTGGCTGCTGCCCATCATCGGCGTATGGATTGTCATCTACGCCATCAATGCATGGTCGTGGTACACCATCATCCGCAGCAAGACAAGAGGCACCGACGAGCACGTCACCTTATGGCGGGTATACCGCCTTACCATCACCGGCTACGCCCTGAACTACGCCACACCCGTAGGAGGACTCGGCGGCGAACCATATCGCATCCTGGAACTGTCGAAGAACGTTGGCAACCAGCACGCCACGTCGAGCGTTATCCTCTACGCTATGATGCACTTCTTCGCACACTTCTGGTTCTGGTTCTCAAGCATCTTCATCTACCTCGCTCTCGCTGCCGTAGGCGACCTGCCCATCAATACCACCATCGCCACCGTCCTCGGCATCATCATCGTCTTCTGCCTCATAGCCTTCTACATCTTCTCACGCGGCTACCGTAAGGGACTCGTCGTGAAGACCATACGATGGATAGGCCACATACCGGGGCTTAAGAACTGGAGCCAGCGCTTCTACGAGAGTCACGCCGAAGCGCTGTACAACATCGACCAGCAGATTGCTGCCCTTCACGCCGACGACAAGCGAGCCTTCTATTACAGTCTGCTGTTAGAATACCTCTCGCGCATCGTACAGAGTTCAGAAGTGTTCTTCATGCTGCTGCTCTTCGGCATCGACTGCGGAGGCGGCTTCTCAGGCCTCACCATCACCTATCTCCACGCTATCCTCATCGTCTCGTTTACCACGCTCTTTGCCAACCTCATCGGCTTCCTGCCCATGCAGCTCGGCGTTCAGGAGGGCGGCTTTGTCCTTTCCATTGCAGCCCTCGGACTCTCAGCCGCCCTCGGCATCTTCGTCAGCATCATCTGCCGCGTCCGCGAAATCATCTGGATAGCTATCGGCATGGCCCTCATGCGCCTCAAGGACTAACCCCCACCTTTACCGTAAGCAAACCCCACCTTTGCCGTAAGCAAAGGTCAGGTTTACCGTAAGCAAAGGTCAGGTAGCTCCCCCCGTCACATCACAAAGGAGCAGACCCAAAGAGCCTGCAATCCTGAACAGCGTTATGATGTTCGGCAGCTGAGTCATTTCTTATCTTATTTGTTTGTTTGACGTTGCAAAATTACGGAAAGTTGGGGATTCTGCAAAATAATATAGACACATTGAACATTTTTTGTGTATATAATTTTGATATTAAATAAAATGTTACTACATTTGCCACTGAATTATGTAGATCATCAGGTTATGGCAAAGCTTATCCTTCTCATTCTGTTTCTCATTTCTGGCACGCTCCGGACGTGGGCGCAGCCGGTCGGTGCTGATGACATCGGACATTTGCAGAAACAGATGTACCAGCTCTACAACAAAAACGACGAAGGGGCCTTCATCGACGTTACCAACCGGCTGAAGGAGGCTACCCAGAAGGCCGGCGACGAGCGCACCTTCTACAAGGCCTGGGCCAATCAGGCACTCTATTTCGCCAACCACCAGCAGCGCAACAGGGGGCAGCTGACCGCCAAAGACATGCAGCAGTATGCCCTGAACCACGACCACAAGTTCGGCATCTACACAGGTACCCATGTGATGGGCACTATACAGACCATGATGGGCGACTATCAGGAGGGTATCCAGAACTTCAGGAAAGCCATCAGCTATCTGCACGAGAACTTCCCCAACGAGAGTGCTGCGGCCTCATGGATAGAGCTGGCCAAAATCAGCCTGACCAACAGGAACTGCCAGCAGGCCTGCATCGATGCCGAAAAAGCACTGAAGGAACCTAACATCAGCGCGATGCACAGGCTGAATGCCTGGTCGGTTATCTGTCTGAGTAAGGTGGACACGGCTTACTATCATGTCAAGGATGCGGCTGAATACCAAAAGGAGTTCGACTACGTCTGGGGGGAACGCGAGAAAGCCAAGCAGGCCTACGGACACGACGATGCCCACGGACGTACCCTTGCAGTGTGGCGAAAAATCAACGACCATCAGTATGATGAGGCACTCGTCCTCTGCAAGAAGTTATCGCCGCTGTTTAGCCTCGACATGCGTCACCTTATCTATAAACGCATGGGAGATTATAGGAACGCTTACATTGATCAACTGAGATACTGGAAGATGCGCGACTCCGTCAATAACGTGCGCAACAACCACCTGCTGATGGAGATGACCGCCGCTATGGACCTGGGGCGTGTGGAACTCGAAGCGAAGGAGCTGAAGCTGCACAACCAGCAAATGCAACTCGACATGGCGGCCGACGAGATAGAACGTAAACAGTTAGAGGAAGAAGCCCTGATGCTGGCGCTGAAGAACCGCGACGCAGAACTGGCTAACGCCACCATGCAATTAGAGAACGACAGCTTAGAAGCCCACAACAAGAACCTGCAGCTGAGCGAATACCAGTCGAAGATGCATGCCCAGGAGCAGAAAGAGCACGCCCATCATATCTTGATGGTCGCTATAGGAACCATCGCCTTGCTCGTAATCGTCTTCCTCAGTTTCTACCTCTACCGGCACCAGTTGGCAGCACGCCGACTGCAACAGGCCTACCACAAACTGGAGGATGCTTACGGCAAGTTGGAGGAGACGACCACTGCCAAGGAGCGCATCGAGAGCGAGCTGCGTATCGCCCGCGATATTCAGATGTCGATGATACCACAGACCTTCCCAGAGCGCAGCGACCTCGACCTCTATGGGTTGATGTCCCCCGCTAAGGAAGTGGGCGGCGACCTCTACGACTTTGAAATCATCGACAATCAACTCTATTTCTGCCTTGGCGACGTCAGCGGCAAGGGCGTTCCCGCTTCTCTTTTCATGACGCAGGCCATCCGCCTCTTCCGTGCCATGGCCAAGGAACGGCGTAAGCCCAACGATATTGCCAACCGCATGAACAACGAGCTGTCGGAGAACAACGACAACGGCATGTTCGTCACCATGTTCATCGGAGAAGCCGACCTCACCACCGGACATCTATACTACTGCAATGCAGGACATAATCCTCCGCTGCTCGACGGCGAGCTCATCAACGTAGAATCTAACGCACCTATCGGCCTTTGGCCTGAGATCGACTTCGAGGGTGAGGAGCTGGACTGTATCACCGGCAAATTGCTCTTCATCTATACTGACGGACTGAACGAAGCCGAAAACCTTGCACAGGAGCAGTACGGTGACGACCGCCTGCAACAGAAGTTGCAACAGATGAAATCCGATACAGCTAAGCAAGTGGTCGATGCCTTCAGCCAGTCGGTGGAGTCGCACCGCAATGGTGCCGCACCTAACGACGACCTGACCATGCTCGCCATCAGGTGTCTGGGAAGCTGAAAATCGCTTCGAGAACGATACGGTGAAAATGGCCAGTAGCATCGCTCCGAGTCGTAATCAATTCATTGTTTTATCTTATTTCCAATCTCAACACTCTGGTAGAATCTATCCACAGGAGTATAAAAGGTTACAACTGTAACCATATAACCGCAGAGGACGGAACCGCTTTCACGGGTTTTAAAGCTTCCTCCCGCTTATCCTTGTCCAGCACATTCAGCGTCGTACATTGTGGAACACAGGCCTTGTGTTGCAGTGCCTGAAGTTCAGGAACATCCTGTATAGTTGCTAATTCTATTCACATTTTTTTATAATGATTTTCCTAACTCAAATGCCTCGTTTAAGGCATTGGTATTCTTGATGTCGCCCTTATCCTTAGCGCCACGGACCAATACACGACCGGCATCCTCCAACTTGAAGAAGTTCAGGCAGAGCTGGTATTGCGCGAGGATGCTGTCGAAGAGTTCAGGAAGTGTGGCGGCACCTACAAGCAGCAGCGCCATCTTCTTGATATGGAACGTATCCCTGATGGGATTATGGCAGCGATCAATGACGGCCTTCAACTGTGCACTCAGTCCGTAGAAATACACGGGCGAGGCTATTACCAGCATATCGGCCTGAGCCATCTTATCATAGATAGTCTGCATATCGTCCTTCTGAGCACAAGTATTGTCTTTGCTCACAAAGCAAGCGTTACACCCCATGCAGGGATTAACCTTGTAATCGTGTACAGAGACGACCTCTACATGATGCTTCTGCGAGGCTCCTTTGACAAATGCTTCTACGAGCAAATCCGTATTGCCGCCCTTCCGGGGGCTTCCTGAGAGAATCAATATATTCATAATCCACTTTATTCATCTTTCAAATTCAAAAGGTACCCACTGCGGATCCACCTGGACATGATCCGCCACACTGGCGTGGATGATGTGGATGCTCTCGTCCTTCGAACCATAGCCAATGATTTTCGGTTCCCATCCAGTCTCTTCGCCATCCTCGTCAATGACAGGCGACTCCGTCACGATATAACTGATGAGTCCTTCCTTCAGCACCACGAAATAGTTGATATGCATAAAGTCACTGGTATAGGCCACGATTTCCTTCCCCGTCCAGGGGGCGCCCTCCTCGGGCTTTGCGTGGAAGAATCCCCGGATACGGTGCATTTCGTTGCTGATGGCCACCGTCTGCATCTTGCCCTTGAACTCTGCCAGGATCAGCATGTTGTCGCGCTCCGAATCCTCGTATTCCTTCTCCTTCTTCAGACAGAGCAGGGGATGACCATCGCCGTCCGGATCAACGAAAGCCACATCTTTGAAACCCTCTCCGCTTGCCTGTACCCACTCGCCGTCGGCAAACTCCTGATATTCAAAGTCCTCCAGCTGTATCTTTGAGAATTGCGGCTTCATACCATCCCATGTGTAGATGCGACTGACGGTAGGATAGAAGGGCGAGTATTCTCTGATGATGAAGTCGGTGCCCTTCTGTGGTAGTGTCCAGCCAATCTCCATCTGTGGGAATGGCTTCTTGTAGTCGTCGAGCGGACTGCGTTCGGGGGTCATCGTCTGCGTCTGTGGGTCGTAGTCGTACCAGCAGAGCAGGTTCTGCGGCATCACGTGCTGCTCGTAGAGGCTGATGGCGAAGATGCGGTGACCGTTGGTGCGCCGCCAGATACAGCACGACATCTGGTCTACGTCCGTCAGTGACTCGTAGCAGGCATAGCCGTTCTTCGGATCGAGGAGAATGCGGAGTTCGTCTTCTTCGTTGTTCTCGAACAGCAGGGCTGTACCATTGCGCTTCGTGCCTGGGAGTGGTTTCTCCTGCAGCTTCAGCACCTCGCCCACCACCCATGTCGGCAGGACTTTGTTGAAAGCCTTAAGCAGCATCACCACGTTGGGCGACTGCCCGCCATTCTTCACGCTGATGGTCTTCGTGCGCCACTGGGCATCTACTTCTGCGTTCGATAAGAGCTCGTGCGCACTCATTCCTATGGCCACCGCCAGCATCAATAAGGTGAAAATCGTTTTCCTCATTTCTCGATTTATTGTTTTAAACGATTAAACATCATCAGGAGTACAATCCTATCATTTACAATTCTCTGATGCAAAGATAGCTAATTCCGCTCAAACTACATAAAAAAAGCTGATTTTTTTAGTTTGAGCCGTTATCTGCGATTTTGAGTCTGCTTCCGCTCGGCAATGTCACTGATGCCGCAGAGACTATAGATTATCCAAAACACCACACCCGTCACATCACAAAGGAGCAGACCGAAAGAGCCTGCAATCCTGAGTAGCGTGATGACGTTTGGCAGCTGAGTCATCTTAGTTCTAATCTCAACACTCTGATAGGTCGTCCCTCGCCTTGATACTGGTTTGCATCGATGCAGGTCTCGCCCGTGGGTACAAAGCCGCACTTCTCCATTACTCGACCAGAAGCTGGATTATCTACGAAGTGACCGCTGATGAGCGATTTGATGTCCGTCGTCTGTCGGATATGCTCTAACATCAGGCGCAGTGCCTCCGTACAAATGCCCTGATTCCAATAGGGCTTGGCCACCCAATAACCGATGAGCGGTTCACCCTCGCGAGCTGGCAAATCACACTCGCACGACGGACCATAGCCCATAGCGCCAATCGGCTGACCTGTCTCTTTTAAAACGATAGCCCATGTGTGCAGCGCATCATTAAACACTGTGCGGATAATCTCCAGACTTTCCTCCACACTCTGATGCGGTGCCCATCCTGCACGAGGACCCACATCAGGATTGGAAGCCCACTTATACAGCACTTCCGCATCGCTGTCGCGCCAGGGGCGCAGTAATATCCTTTCTGTTTCCATCATTTTCTCCTATAATAAATACCTTCATGCCTTGTTATTAGGAATGTACAGTGATCGCTTCCCCTGAGAATTGTATTCTCAATCCGAACCTCGAAATGGCTGTCCGGTTCTAGTTGCGACAAGATATATAGGATGCTCTGTCGTGAGCACTCACATTGCTGCGGATGGTTTCTCAGCCCACATTTAACATTAGGGCACGTACATTCCAGATAACTCAGTTCATAAATCTTTCCTGGCTCAATCACCCTACCCGTATAGGACTTGCTGTTGTACCCTTCCGTATAGATCCTATCAAAATTCCCTTCATACTTGGCATATATTTGCCTATGTATCTGGAGAACATGATCCTTTACACATTCGATGGCTTCTTCTCTATAGCACATATAATTGCTTGCTATTTATGATTAGGATATTCATTTGTACTCTATTAGTTTCTTCACCTCACAGCCCTTGCTTTCATAATAAGCGAGCATCTCCGGCAGTTTCTTCAGGTCGTAGCTGGTAATACAGTCGGAGAGGACATGCACCATGAAGCCTGCCTTGGCCATGTTGAAACACGTCGATTTCACGCAACCTGTAGCATCCGCGCCAGCTACGTAGAACTCATTGATGCCGTTCGCAGCGATGAAAGCAGAAAACGCCTCACTCGTAAGGGCATTACTCTTTGTCTTTACGAAGATGTTGTCTGACACGACCTTCATTTCAGGCACCAGTTCCTCGCCCTTGCTGCCAGGCTTGAATGTCCGCGTGCCAGCTGTAATGTTATTATGCTTGATATACACAATGTGCATCCCCTCGGCTGTGGCCCATTCGATGGCGGCATTGATGTTGCCGATGATGTCGCGGTAATGCTTGGTGATGTCGTTCTGGATGTCGATAACGACAAGTGCTTTATTGTTCATCATTTACTCAATCACAAAACTACGTGGATAGAAATCGCTATAGAATCGGCCATCGGTGGCGGTGAACTTCAAGACGCAGTAGTTCGGGTCGGTTACACCACCAGGATAGTACTGCTCGTCGCCATTGTGCCAAATCATCTCTTTGCTCTTAGCATCCGTCAGCACCTCCATCGTACCACGCAGCATCATACCTTTGAAACCTTTAGCGTCGCAGAAATAGATCGAGGCCTTGGGGTTAACCTTGTATTGAGCCACACGAATTGAGAATGTGTTGGTTGTAAAGTAGAAGGTTTTGATACCCTCGCGTTTACGAGGCTTCAGCATGGCCTTAGTCCAAGGAAAACCTTCTTGGTCTATTGACGAGATATAAGTGATGGGCAGTTTGTCGGCCATCTGTGCAATGAGTTCTTTAATGCCGGCTAAAGCGGGGTTAGCATTCATTGCTTCATCGTTATTCACATCCAGTGTTTGGCGCCAACGCTTAAGCTGGGGAAAATACGATTTCATCATGCCGATGTACTCCTCTTTGGTAATAGGTTTTTCTAACCCTTCATTAACAGCATTCACAAATTGAGCACAATGCTCAATCATCTCTTCCATCGTACAATCCTGCAGGAACTTGCCGTCCTTGTAGCAGTACATGCAGTAATCTTCGTTCTTCGTGCCGTCGGCATTTGTACCGAGGACATCCTTTGTGAGCGGCATGCCGCAGCTCTGACAAAATTTCTGTTCCATATTTTTTACTCTTTTATAAATGTTTTCAGTTTCTCGTTGAACATCTCGGGTTGTTCCATGTGGATGAAGTGTCCGCAGGTTGTCAGTTCGGCGTAGTCGAGGTGGGGATATAGTCGTTCCATCTTTTGACGATTGTCAGGATCAAGACCGCTGTTCTGTGTACATATGACCATTACCCGACCATGCAAAGGACGCTGCGACCACCACTTGCGCTCCACGAGGTTACGCATGGTGCTCGATGCAACATACTGCGGCGTCTTTGGCATCACGCTCATGGCATAGTCGGTGATGCTCTGTGGCGTTTCAGACCCAGCCAGCGATTTGACGAAACCTGTGATGACTTCGCTACAATCTAGCCCGTCGAAAGCATGACCGAACTGATTGACGGCTTCTACGTATTCAGCCGTTTCCGTGCCGTCGTAAAAGCAATAGACACCATCTATATCGACGAGATCTCCCTGTCGGCCACTCATCAACACCTGACGGCAGACAGGTGTGCCAAGACTATGCCCTACAAGGACGACAGTCCCTACATGCTCTTTGTCCAGCACCACGTTGACGGCCTCGGCGAAGAAGTCGAGCGTGTACTCTACGTGTGGCTTACTGCTCTCGCCATAGCCAGGCAGGTCTATGAACAGCAGGCGCAGTCCCTTCTCGTCGCGCAGTCCTTCGAACTGCTTCTCCCATGTATTGAGGTCGCAGCCGAAGCCATGAACGAAGCAGATGGTTTTATTGCCATCTCCATAGGTCTTATAATGTACGCGAACGCTGTCGTTAACAGTTGCAAACTCTGAGGCGACATCGCCCAGATTTTCTTGTTTAATGCTACATCCTGCCAGCATTACAGCCAACAGAAGTAGTAAGCATACTTTTTCTTTCATCTTTCTTCTGTTTAATCATTTGACGTTACAAAATTACGAATTGTTTCAGGAACTACCAAATATCTGGGATAATTTGCATCATTCTGTGACGAATGGCATTGCATGCGAAACATCTTTGTCGAGGCAACAGCACCACATTCGCGAAAGGCATCGGCTCGCCCTTCTCGTCAATCACTCGTCCTCCCCAGTCCTGTGTTTTTAGCAGAACTAATCATCGTCATCATCATTGCAGCCATCAGAGCTGCCAGTTTCATTGTTTTCATATCATTATCATTTAAACTATTCGTCCTTTTGAGGATGCAAGGACGGTGCAAGCCGAGTGCAATGGAGCTCGCTCTAATTGCCGAGGCGCAGCCCGTTCTCGCGGTTTCGACCGCAAAGGTATGATGAAGTTGCGGCACCCGCCGTCTTTATACCCTACAGTTAAGAAGTTTTAACACCCGGCGGTGCAAGATTTCCGACAGCTTGCGTTTATATAGATAGAAACATTACCAACAAACAGTATCGAAAGAAAACAATGAATAAGAAAGCCATCATCACCATCCTGCTCGCCCTCGTCGCAATATCGGGGCAGGCGCAGTTGTTCCATCCCCTCGGCCTCGGTTTCAACGGAGGCGAGCGTCAGGGCGAATGTTCACACCCCAGAATGCACATCGAGGGTGATAAGCTCTACATATGCACCAGCCAGGGCCTCTACACCAAAGACCTGACCGACGACAATAGTGTGTGGCATGTTGTGGGCTTTGAGGGCATCCCATTACAAGACTACGCCCGTCGTGGCATCGACATTCTTGCTTTGCGCTACAACAAAGGCGGCGCTTTCCTGCTCCTGTCTCATGACGGAGGGCAAACCTACGAGGACGTGACGCCCGACCTCCTTTGCCATGAGAAATATGAGACCCTTATCAACCTCGCCCAGCACCCCACCGACCCCGGCACACTGCTCGTATCGTCTTTTTATCACGGCATACTCCGCTCCACCGACTTCGGCCAGACATGGGAACAGTTAACCGAAGTGGTTTTTGGCAACAGTGCTGCATCGTTCATCGGTTTCCATCCTGCGCGTCCCTCTATTATCTACAATAGTGGAGAAAATGGCTTCATGGCCGGTCATGTCTACATCAGCTACGACTGCGGGCAGACGTGGAATCATCACGGCAATTCGCTTGGCTTCTCCGGCGATAACTGTGTTCATCAACTAGCGTTTCATCCCATCAACCCCGACTGTTGGATAGCCGGTGGCGAGGGTTGCGTGTTTCTCTCCGACGACAATGGCCAGACATGGAGCTGCCAGAATTACTGGGGTGACAAGCCACGCGAGGCCTATTGGTACTTCACGGCCTTCGACGACGAGCATCCTGACACTGTGTATATGGTGGGATGCCTGGGGCGGAATGGTCAGAAGAATGCTTGCATTAAAATGATGTGCTCCACCGATGGCGGACGCTCATGGCATGAGTCGCAAGTAATGGAGTCAATGTTGGAACTCGACAGAGTGAACGATCTGCAGCAATATCACGACCGTCTAATTATATACACAGAAAGTGATATCTACACTGTCTCAAAGGCCGAACTTATCGCCCAAAGCACCACAGCCATCCGCTCTATTACCTCAGACACCGCGACCGCTCCGACCTATGACCTCCAAGGGCGACGGTTAGAAGAGTTACGGCACGGAATCTTCATCAAGAGCGGACGAAAGATTGTCAGATAAAACGAGACTAACAACGAACAGTGACGTCAGTTCTTAACGTCTACGCCGCCGAAAAAATTGTTAGCGACGATGTGGAGGGTAGGGGCTTTCGGGTCGGCAGTATGTGTAGCGTGATTGCCGATGCCGCCGATGAAACTGCGTATCTTCACTTCGACGTTGACGTGGGGGGCACCAATTGTTCTAACTCGCCAAAAGTCGTATCCAAGAAGGTGTGTTCAATCCATTGATGGGATTTGATGGCTTGATAGTCATCTGAAAGCCGATTGTGTGGCTTTAAGTGGAATGCCAATCTTAAATCGTCCTTGCCAGCATCTACATCTATCTGTTTTGCCTCGCTTCCCTTGATGGTTCTCACTCTCGTTATCTCATACACATCACGGACACCCTTCCCCTTAAAATATGGGATAAAGTAATGCAGATTGTGCAGGGCTATCGATGTGGGGAACGCCGGCCCCGTGTAGTAAAGGTCTGCCTCGCCATCTTCAAATTTCTTCAGATAGTTCTTCCTGCTGCTCTCCCTTACTAATCCTATCAGCACTCTGTCGCCAACTTCCATAAAGGCACCTTTCTGAGGAATCACTTTCGAAATGGTTGTGGCTGATTTTGTGTCTATCAGTTCCTTGATGAAATGCTCCAATAGCTTTCTATTTTCTACATCGTTGGGCCTTAACGGGAATGCTCCGATGTTCACTTCACCGAGTGACTGTTGGAACTTTGCCTTTGCCACCTCCAAGGGGTCGCCGTTACCCGGAAACAAAATGTAGCCACCTATCACCTCTTTCTTCAAACCAGTCTCTCCCTCTTTGTTCTCCTTATAATAAATGGCGTCCCTGTAGCGGTGCATCTGATTGATAGCATCATCAGGAGGTGTGTCAACACCTTCGTTAGTCCTGTCGTTGATACGATATTTTGCATCGAAGAGATAGGTCATCTTCATGCCCTTCTCAATATCGTCTTTGGTCAGTTGCAACACAATGTCAGGCTTCTGCGGAACCGTAGGTACCACAAGGTGCTCCATACTGATGGAGTCGTTATCCTTTTCTGTGTGCTTTGGGTTATAGACGAGTTCTGCCAACTCAACTCCATCCTTTCTGAACAAGATTCGCGAATGCTCGCCTTTCCCCAATTCCCAAGTAAACACCCCGTTCATCTCCATGCGGTTACGATGGTCAACGTCAACATCTATGCCTAACTGTTCCTTTACGATATGGCTCACCTCGATGAAGCACCAGATTTCGTAGAGCGTAGCGATATCCTTCGATTGCAGACGATACATACCATCGTTCAGCGAGTAAGCCCTACGCAACAGGTTCCAAGTCCTATATACTTGACTATAGCCGGTAGCCCTTTGCAGTACCAAGCTTTCTTGCGTTAGTCCCTTGAACCTTCCCACAGTTCTGAAGAATGGATGCCGCTGCAAGTGTTTCAATGTATTGAGCATCGTCTTCATTTCATTGCGCAAAGGGTTTCCTACGCCTTTGATAGCTTCTATACGCTGTTTCAGCGTTTCGTATTTAACCGTTATCTGTCCCAATGCATATTTCAGGAAGCGATTCTCCTGCGTGTCGTTCGACTGGATATGTTCCTCCACACGATATAGATGAGCTTGTTCCTTCTTGTGCTCAGCCAGTTCGTTTTCAATATGTGTCGGCACACGCTTCAGCTTGTCTGCCCTGAGATACACCTCGTAACCTCTCAGCCTGTGGCGAGGACGCTCAATGATACTGCGACAGGCCTTGACAAACTTTTCCTGTTCACCAGCAAATATACTCCACCATATCAGTTCAGGCGTGTCGCCCTTCGTATCAGGCGAGAATCCGTGAAACGTACGCTTCATGTAGTCGAGCGACAACATGCGATACTCCGCCTCAATGTCTTCAATGATTTTCTTCCAATGCTCGTGATAGTTCAGCTTGGTGCTCAGCACTTCATAACCCAACTTGAAGTGCCGCTGCTCCTTACCTATATTATATACAAGCTGTAGTTCGCTCCTTCCAATCTCGTTGCCATAGTTGATGAAGCCTGCCAATGTATGTCCTCTGAAACTGAACCTATCATTATCTGCTTGGAGCATCGATCCAAACTGCGCTTTGTTGACGTGCGAACCAAAATCTACCCAAACGGGATATTCCGCATTATCGAAAAACACAGCTTTTGCCTGGCAACCATTCTCCAATGGCTCATCACCAATCTTTGCTGACTTCACACCATCCGTCCAAGTGTAAGTAGTGAGCAGATTCTCGCCGCCCACATTCCTTACAGCCTTTCCCCAGATGGCTTCATACTTCGAGCACTCCACATACATTGTGAAGTCCTCGTGTTGTATCGTCAGCAGTTCCATTAATTCTTTACTAAAAATACGGGTAGTCTGAAACCAATAAAGTGCATTGATATCTCTTTGTAGATGATATCATTATCACGTTTCTCAACAACATCATATAACATGGCAGGAGCTTTGTTCTCCTCATTGACCTCGCCTCTTAGCCAAAACATATTCTTGTTTTTCTCACAGCCTTCACCAAGTGTTTTAATCCAATATCCTGTCGGAGCCTTATTATAACCTATCCTTTGACCATTAGGTCCTATAATAGAATGACCAAGGAAATGACAGTATTTGCAGAGTTCCTCCCATTGCTCAACAGTAGGTAATTGGAGATTCTTGGTTTCATCATAACTAAAGAGTTTTTGTTTATATCCATAGTCTTCAGATTGTAATGATGTCTTTGACCATAGAGTTCCGCTTGGAAGACCCAAATCTACGTATTCTACGCCAAAATAATGAACAGAATGAGTTGAGTCAAGACATCCTTGTTCGTAGCCTTTCAAATAAGCTTCCTTAATGAGGTTTTTAATCTCCTCAGTCTTCTGCTCGGAATATTGAACAGCGAATTCTTCTTTTGTCATAATGATAAAATCGTTTAGCTCCAGAAACTTGTATAGCCAGAATCGAGACGCTTCTTCATCTCTTCCAATTTAACAAGGGAAACGGATTTGAAAGCATCCTCTGTTTCTTCTATCCCAAAATTACAATCAGATATTTCCTCCAATTTTTCCTTAATAACCTTACCCAGTTCCTCAAGGAACTTAACGCTCACTTTTGTTTCATCACCCTCAATGCGAGTGAGTATCTTCATATTAGTGATCTCGTCTAAGGCGCGAGCAATAATGTATTCTTCTAAATATACGTGCTCATTATCACCTTCAATCTGTTCATAGGGAAGATTGTTGACTACATAGAGAAGGACTTCGTTTCTGGTACGATAAGCAATCTTGAATGGAGTGCCTTCTAAAATCTCATTGATACTCTGAAGATAATCGATAGCCTTATCACACACATCTTTGTGTTGACTATATACATCAACTCCCTCAACAGCCGTACCAATCAGTTCTGCAGAACCAAGTTTACCGATTCTTTCATGTCGAGTGTCAAGACCACCGTTCAAGTCCACCTCGTTCATCTCTATCGTCATTGCCCTGTCAAGTACTTTGCGCGAGAATGAGAAGGTGGTCTCGTCCATGTTAACGGTACCAATAACAATGAGGTTTTGAGGAATACATATTCCATCTTCAAGGAAACGTTTGCGAACCTCATCATTGCCTGTCAATTCACTCGTCAAAACACGATACCAATCCTCTTTGCTTTTCTTTAATATCGGGTCAGTAGTTATGTTTCCTTCTCCGTCAGCCTTTCTGCTTTCCACCACACTCAGATACTCCGCAAAGTATTGCTCGACAGGCGCGAGATTCATTTCATCAAGGCAGAGGAAGTATGGAACATTTGGTTCTGCCCATGCACGAGCCACAAATTTCAGGAAATCACCTGCCACATAAACAGGCTCTCCACTCACACGACTCACATAACCTATCAACTCTGATGAATCATGCCAATTTGGCTTTACTTGCACCATCTCGAAGTTCCTTGGCTTCTGCGCTTCATATTCCTCAGAGCCTTCATCCCAACAAGCACGAGCTAATTCACGAACTATACGACTTTTGCCAGTTCCTGAGATACCTGCCAATAATAAGAAAGGCTTAGATTTGATAGCTGTAATGAAAGGGCGATAAACGGTAGAAATTTGTAGAATAGAACTATTGGCATCTTCTTGATACTGGTATCCATTAGAAACATCAACATCTCCCTTGTCTTCAACGTTAGACAATATGCGTAAATTCAAAAATCCATTCCCTTCATCGTCAAACTGGAGAGCAGAATAGTTCTCAACCAGATAATCTCTTATAGAAAAGCCATTGACCCTTAAACCTTTCAAATATATACGGCCGTCTGTCCTGTAGAAAAGGGTAACTTTGTATTCTGCATTCTTGTTCTTACCAAAGAATGTGCTAATTTTGGAATATAGTTCACTAAAGGTATCGAGATAGTTTTCTACCTTACTACTATAGGTGGAAGATGTTTTGTATAAAGGTAGCTTCATTATTACAAATGACATGGCCTTGATACAATCCTCTTTATAGATTTTAAATGTAATATCCTTTTCCTCGCCTTGCCTTAGATTTCCTTCTGATATGAAATCAGAGATTTCATTCGACAGGTTCAAACTCGTCTCACCAGAATTGCCATCTGATAGTTTGAAACCACTATCCTGTCTTTTGATATACTTTATCTTTTTCATATTATTCTCGCATTATTCGGTTAGTAATCAAGTAATAAAGAACGGCATAAATAGTATTGACGCTGACAGCGTTACCTGCTTGCTTATACATAGCCCCATTAGCTACTCTCGCACGACCAGCATTATCAGCGAAATTATTGGGGAATCCTTGAAGCTTGAATGCTTCTTTGGGCGTCAGCTTACGAATAGGAATTCTTGAAAGCTCTTCTTTGGTCATCCTTTCTGATGGTCTATCTTCGCCATTTGATTGAATAAACAAATCACTATAGTAGTTATCTTGGCAAGCACGATGCATCTTGTGCATTGTTGCCGTCAAGGGTCTTGCTACAATCTGGTCTATCTCAGAGTTCGATCTAAATCCAGCACTACCATTACTCAATAGAGTCGGCTTTATTTTTTCCGACAAATAATATTTCTCATCTACTTCTCTGTCGAGGACATCAATTGTTGAATCGTAAAAGTTCAATGAACAATGATTTCTATCTAGCTGAGCAAATGCATCTCTAACAAGGTCTGCATTAAATTCAAAGTTGCCCATATATCTTCGTCTTGCAAAGATGATGGCTCTATTGCGCTTCTGAGGTAAGCCAAAGTCATTGGAGTTGAAAACGTCCATTCGCACAATATACCCAGCCTGTTCCAGCTCTCTTCTGATAACAGCGATAGTATTGCCTCCATCATGACGCATTAGGTTCTTGACGTTTTCCAAGAGCACATAACGCGGATATCTGGCATTAATCATATCCATGATGCGGAAAAACATCTGGCCTCGCTCTTCCTCAAATCCTTCTTGATTTCCCATCATACTGAACGTCTGACAAGGGAATCCACCAGAAAGTAATTCGTAACGAGGGAGTACTCTTATCGCTCTTGCGTCTTTGACGAATTCTACGATATTCCCCATTGCCACTTCGCCTGTCGTATCATAATTTGCATTGTATGTGGTAACAGCGTTCTTATCTATTTCAGAATATGCAACAGTTTGGATAAGAAAACCAAGGTCTTGGGTAATCAAATCCATTGCCCTACGAAAACCGCCAACTCCGGCAAACAATTCTACGTGGTTCATACAAACTTCATGATGCCGTCTCCTATAGCCTTTGCCAGTTTCACAGGAACTGCATTACCTACTTGGGCATACCACATGTTTTGTGAACCCGTTATTACGTAATCGTCAGGGAATGTTTGGATTCGAGCTGCCTCTCTCGGACTAAGACCTCTTGCTTCCCAAGGATGGATATACATGTTACAATCGAACTTCATGTGCGAAGTAATCGTCTTGCAAATTTGGCTTTCATCCAACTTGAAGTATTTATCTTTGAAGATTTCATTTCGCCTTTTATATGGCATGATGTCTGCAATGGATTCATGCAACGAGTTCGCACCTTGTGGGAGTCTTCTGAATATTTCAGTATCCCTCTCGTTATTGTAGCGATTCTTATGGTTGTAGAGTTTTGTGATTTTCCTCTCGCCATTGATGAAACGATAGAAATCAGTCTGAGGATAATCGAAATCACGTTCAGTCAAACCGGAACGAATATCTTCGATTCCACTTTTGCCTTTCTCTTTCTTAGATTCAAGATGAGGCAGTCCATACAACGCATCTCGTAATACAAATGCTTCACGCTTGTTTTTGTCGATCTCCGCAAAGATGGCCTTTGGAGAAATGCCCATGCGATTACCA
>Ga0310695_10006529_pt1 | contig 19203 bp, 33 predicted proteins | sample RumenRJG_04DNA_FD_203882 | JGI IMG/M metagenome (GOLD analysis project Ga0310695, IMG submission 203882) | Bovine rumen microbial communities from Lethbridge, Alberta, Canada - RJG_04 (v2) (version 2) | ecosystem: Host-associated > Mammals > Digestive system > Stomach > Rumen | place: Canada...
ACTGACAATTGACGAATTAAGGAAAGAGACAAGCGGAGAAATGAAACATGACAACAATTGATCTGATTGATTTAGCACTGTTTATTTTGTCTGCAATCGGTGTTTTCATCGTTATTCCGATTCTGATATGGAACGACAACAGATAATTGAAGAAAGTGAGGTATAAACAATGGATAGATACGAACTTGTTAATTTTTTAGAAGATTATATTCAAAATAGACTTGATGATGATAAGTCGAACGTTATAACAGAACAGGTTGTTATTATTGTTAGTAGTGGGTGTATGGCTGAACAGCTTGGTCGTCCTATATTGGGAATGTTAAAGGAACTTGAAAGCACAAACAAATTAGTTGAAGTTGTCTTCCGAGGTAATTCGTTTGAAGTTATTAACAGAAAATCTGAAAATTTTTTTAACATGAATATTGCAGTCGGTAGACCTGACGAGTTCTTTTTAACAGGTCGTAGACCTAAAACGGTTTTAGTGTATGGCATTAACTTTACTGCTGAACAAATGGGTAGAATATTTGATTTTATCCTTATGCACGAACGAAATGGTTATTGTGTTAGGTTTTTTAATAGGTAGGATTAAGAGGATAAGCAAACAATGGAACTTGATAAGAGAATTATTGAAGGCAAAAAGCCGTTAGACTGTTTTGATGCCAAGGATGCCAGAAAGCAGTTTATAGGGAAGAAAGGATTTTTTGGTGCTCACGAATCACAATTTATGGATCTTGATTCCTGTCCTAAGTGCGTTCTTGACGAATTGAAAGAGGTTGATAACTATGCTGAATCCCCTTTTATGACAAGTTGCGATCATTGTTACAGATTTTTTTTACCTGAAGAATGGGTGAAAGAACCTGAAAAATACAGACCTTATACCCTTGCTGAATGGATTGATCAACACGAAATAGGCGAAGTTATCACGTTCAGAAATAGACAAGGACAAGAATTTCATGTTATGTATACAGGATATGTTATTGATAACGGTGAAGATATTCAAGATATTCGTACAACAGGCAGAATAATGTTAATAAACATAGGATATTTTCTAGAAAATTTATTTAAAGATTATGAAATTTGCATTAACGGCGAATGGCGGCCGTTCGGCGTACTGGATGACAATAAATAATTGATTAGTGGGGTGTATATGGATTTGGATAAAAGAATAAAAAACAATCATCGACCTTTATGTGTCATTGATATTAAATGGGCAATGGGTTTCATTGGTAAAAACGGTTTTTTTGCCGATGCAATAAATTGTTTTGAAAATCTTTCAGTATGTCAGAGTGGTTTATTAATCAGTGTAAAAGATAAAAAATTACATCCATTTGAATGTGATAATCAATGGCATTATACATTTTTCATCCCTGAAGAATGGATTGAACCAGAAGAAAAGAAGTATCGGCCTTATTCACTCACTGAATGGATCAATCAACATGAAATTGGGGATGTAATTCATTATAGAAGTAAATCTGGGGAAATAGAATTACGTCAAATGTATGCAGGCACACGGCATAGTCAAGGAATTAAAAATATCATCGTGAAAATCACTCTTGGTAATGAAAGCCACACTTTGGATTATCTTTTTGAAAATTATGAAATTGAAGTCAATGGTGAATGGCATCCTTTCGGGATTAAGGAATAAAGAATGAAGATTGAAATTATACAAGGTTTTAATCCGGTAGATGTAGAAGAAAAGGTAAATGTTTTTTGTGCAAATAACGATATTTCCGTAAAAGACATCAAATTCAGAACCGAAGTAGATCCATCAGGTGGATTGTTTTACATTTTTGTAGTTATGTATGAAAAGTATTAAAGAAAGGAACTGTAAATGACTATTACCGAATTTATCAAAGAACTTGAAAAGATTAAAGCTGAACACGGAGATCTAGAAGTCGGCATGGTCAGTGCTTATACATGCAATGTCGATTTTGAAGTGATTGTCTGCAAGAGTGTTTGTTATAAGAATAAGCCTGAAAAGATTGAACCTGATACCGAGTTAGAAGAAACACCGTATTGTGAAATTTATGCTGAATATATCGACGAAGGTTATTAATAATGACTAAAGACATGAAGACGCTGATTAAATTCGCAAAGCAACTTTCAGAATTATATTCAGATATATTTGAATGTGAAATTGTTGTTAATGTGTGCGAATCACCGGCGGAATATTACATCCAAGGGAAAGGAACTGTTCAATATTTGTGTTCTGTTTGTGTTGATGGTGACGAATACGGCGGTTCATATCAGATAACAACACCATTCATTATGGATGTGAAACAGATAATCAATGAATTTGTTCATGAAGTGTGTTGTGAATATTTTTATGTAGATAAAATCAAATTATAGGTGAAAGAATGAAGTTAAAAGAATTCTTGAAAGATCATTTCGATGATTACGTTTACATTAAAAGATCCGACGGTTCCGCCGTTCTGGATATGATGGTCAAGTTCGTGCCGTTTTGGGTGTTTGTGATGTATGGTGATTTAGAAATCACATTTTCCTGTTCACCATACGGCAAGTATGACATTTGTGTCGTGACTTTAATTGATTAGGTGGGAAGAATGAAGTTTGAAGAAAAATATGCTGAACTGCAGCAGAAAAGAGATCTGAAATTCACAAGCGACACAATCACATTGTGTCAGAACAGCGCACGGATCGGATATAAGAACATTGTCGCATCCACCAATGCACGTTCACAGATATGGGATTGCTATATGCAGTATTCAGTTTGTGATGATGTTCTTGTCCTGAACGGCAATGACAATTCAATGCATTATGTGTTCACTATTGATGACGGCATGCCGGATTCATGGAACTTCAGAGAACAGCAAAAGGAAACTGAACTGAACTGCCGGATCAAGAATCTGTTGAAAGAGAATGAAGAACTGAAAAAACAGGTTTGTGATTTCGATAACCTGAACAGAAAGCATTGTTATGAAATCCGAGATTTTAAGCAAAAGATTTTTGACGAAATGATTCGTTTTTCGTTGTGTGATTTATGGGAAAGTCTGCAAGCGCTTCAGGATAAGAACAAGAAAGACAAAGAATAATTCGCAACTATACAAGATGGCCGGAAATAGCATTGTTGTGAACGTTTTAACGGAAATTTTTAAAGAATTATTTAATAATGTGAAATAATTCTTTAGTGGGGAAAACTGATGACCGAAAAATTAAAACAAATTAGAAATTTCATTTCTGAAAAAATTTCACAAGACGAATTCAAGATTGTTGATTATGAAAACAGTTTTAAAATTCATTCAAATGAGTGCGACAGAGATGTTTCACTTCACGATATGGACGGCAAATTGACACTGTATATTGACGCATACACACAGAACGTGCCGGCGATTGCATATATTCTTGACCTCTTTCATGAATATTTCCATTTCTCCAGACTGCATTCAAGTCAAATTCTGAGTGAAGATTATTATGAATTGATCGAAAGAAGTGATTTATTCGATTTACTCAAAGCGAATGAATTAAATGGATCAAATGGATCAAGTGGATCAAAAGAACCAAAAATTGATCCAAGATTCGATTATGTCCTGAACGCATCTAAAAACACCTTGGAAGAATACAAAAAATTTGAAATCGAACTGATTGATCAGGACATCGAATTCATCAATGACCGGATGGCCGAATGTTTCCACAATGCCGACTGCAGATTGACAGAGGATGCCAGGGCGGAACATTTGGCATTCTATGTTTCAGTAAAAAAACACCTGAAGACGTTGCGCAGACAGTATCAGACAATGATTGAAGCGATCAATTGGGAGGATGAATGAAAATAATTGAATTTTTGAAAAATGCATTCGGCGATTCACTTCAGAAAGAAAATCAGCAACTGATCGCCGAGATTCAGGAACTTAGACAACAGAAAGTTGAATTGAATCATACGCTTTATGAAAAAACATTCAGCGAAGACGTCCAGAGAAGAACAGACAGAGAATTGATCGGGCAACTTGAAAAAAAGGTTGTCTCATTAAGTGACCGGATCAAGACAATGCAATCTGATGTCAATTCAGTGTATAAATTGAATGATGAACTGTTCAAGGTTAGACAGGAACTGCAGCAGAAAATGTCAGAAATTAAAGAACTTGAACGATTCATTGATTGTCTGCCGAACGAGTTTCGGGCAGTATGGGTTCAGAAAAAATTGAAAGATTCTGAACAGTAGTTTTTATATTTAGTGGGGTATTTATGAAAACAAGAAAGACATATACAACCGAGCAGAAAAAAGCATATATTGCGAAGTATTATGCGGAAAATGCGGACGGATTCGCAGTGAACATGACTGATTTTGCTAAGAATCATGACATCAATGACAAGACTTTCCAGAATTGGATTAGAGCAGACAAACACGAACGTGAAATGAATGTGGTCAATCCTGTTGGTGAATCTGAAGAACGAATCAGTCTGATTCAGTTAGTGCATACCTTTATGCCGGAAACAAGAATTTCAATTTGCAACATATTGAAAGAAATTCACGTTTCATGCACGTGCCGTGAATTCTTAATGAAAAAATGTCTGCAGCTTGATTTTGCGGACACGACGATTGAAATGATTGTTCCAAGCGGGGTGAATCAGGTGACTGTTTGGGTGAGATGATGGACGTTCTGATGCTGAAAATTCCTGTTCCGCCGTCAAATAACCGATTCGTCCGCACGATGACATCCAAGAAAACCGGAAAACCGGTGTTCTACACACCGGCAGACGTTAAGACATACCGGCAACAGGTAATTGCAGAATACTTCAGACAGGGAAAAGGAATCAGGTTCGGAACACTGGATGTTGTCATTGACATCACTGCATATTTGTCAGTCATGACACGTGATGTTGACAACATCCCGAAAGAAATTTTTGATTCTCTTAAAATGGCGGGGGTATTCAAAGACGACAGGCAGATAGTTGAATTTTCCTGTCGAAAAATTCGAGCAAAAGATGCGGGAACGGACCCGCACTGTTTTATCGTAGTAAAGAGGGCATGACATGACTGATTCAATGACCGGCAGAGATCGAGAAAGACTTGCCGATTTTTTAATTCTTTTAAAATTATGGGGGTGTTGGTCACGTGGCGGTCTGCCGTCGTATAGATGCGCACTGAATACAAGATCCGGCGGTATTCTGCCGATTGATCCGGATGAAGCACAGTTCATTGATTCGGTTCTGGCCAAAATCAAAACCATCTTCGGAGATTGGAAAACCTGTTCGTTTGAAAAGTTTTATGTCGATGGTTGGTCAATTTCAAAGATCGCTGTTGCAGATAGAAAAACACGTTTCAAGGTTGCTGCCGAAATATCAGAGATTGAATCATTATTATTTTTTGCGTGTAAAAAATGACCGATGTCACGAATTGTCAATGTCATTTCCGGCGATGGTCTTGAAACTGTATTCAGTTTTATATATCATTCTAATTAGAATAGAAAAATATTTTCTATTGGGGTGTTAGTTGACTTATTTAAGGTTTTCCCAGTCTTTTGTATAGGTTCAGTTTAACATCAGAAAGTCCCGCAAGTTCATGCACAGTCTTGCGGGATTTTTCGTTTCATGAACAATAAAAAATAATAAGACAATGTTTGAAAAAATTGCGAATTTCATCTCCTCTCATTCGGAGGTAATCACAGGCGGTGTGTTTTGTTTTCTGATTTCCGTTTTATCCGCAAAGAAAGGCACTATCATGAACAGAATCGTCGGCGGTATATTATGCAGTCTATTCAGCACAGGTCTATATTATGGCATCGTGTCAGTATTTCCGACGGTGCCGGCATATTCAGCGGTTGCAATCGGTTCTTTTGTCGGTTTCGTCGGTGTTGACGAATGCAAACGTTTGATTCTGGCACGAATCAGATATTTATTGACACCAAAAAAGGACGATGACAAAAATGAATAATGTTGCGAAAATTGGTGAATTGGAAACATCCAGGGCAAGAATAGACATTGCAGAGCATGAAAGACAGCGCACGTCGATGTTAGGAATATACCTGATTCAGAAACGTGAGGGATGCCGACTGACTGCATACAGATGTCCGGCCGGAATCCTTACAATTGGATATGGTCACACCGGCGGGGTGAAAGAGGGTGACAGAATCACACAGGAACAGGCCGTCGAACTATTGCGACAGGATATTCAATCGGCAGAATCTGCACTGAACAGGATGAAAATCAAATATGGTGTCCGTTTCAAAGTTCACGAATTCGATGCCTTGGTTTCTTTTATATTCAATGTCGGTGTCGGCAATTTTGAGAAATCAACAATGTACAAAAAAATCATTGCCGGAGAACCAAAAGGACAGATTGCCGGTGAATTCTCAAAGTGGATCATTGTCACAAAAAATGGTGTCAAAACAAAAAACGTCGGACTTATAAACAGGCGACGTGATGAAATTTCGCAGTATTTAGACATGGATGATATTTATAAAAATGCAACGACTTGTCGCGCAGTGGATTATTAATTTTCTGATTGTTTCTTTTGCCTTGGGTGTTTCGTATTATTCCGGTTATCGTTCCGCCGAACGGAAAGCGGAGAATGAAAGACTGCAAGCGGAACAACAGGCAGATGACAGATTCAAAAGAATTCAGAAACAGCATTCTGATTCAATAGCCGCATATATTGAGAGTTTGCACGAATTACAAGAACAGCATGAATCAGACATTTCAGAAATCGAAATGATGAAGTTCGCGGGGGCAGTAGATGTTGCACACGAAATTGTTCAGAAATATATCATTCCTGATACTGATAATCATGACAATGACAGCTTGCACGACTGCAAGAACAGTGACAATCGAGTGCGAACAACCACAGATAAACAAGATTTATTATGTTTCAGAAAAGCCGAATTTCAGCGAAAAATTAAAGAAAGTTTGGATATTGCCAACGAATGCGACAAATTAGCACTGAAATATAATTCATTATTGAAAGATTGCACGGCAGTGACAAAATGATATTACTTGATTTAATGGCGGTGATTCCGCCGGATGAAATTATTGACGTACATGTGCCAGGCGTGGGAAACATCCAGGACAAGTGCGTTGATATATATTTCAATCCTCATTTCTTAGAAATCGGACATTCAGTGATTGTGAAGTTAAAGCACAATGTTGACTGTCTGGAAATATGGATTGATGCAACAATGGGGTCAGTTCGTGAATTAGAAATATCTGTCGATGCGAGGTGTCACGAACAGATCCCGCCACAGGTTGAAGATTGAGCGAACAGGCGGGAACGATTGTGAATCGTCCGGACTGGCTGTTCGCCTTTTGGTGTCACGTCGGTTCTGATTGTTCAGTTCTGACGTGATTTTATTTTTCGGGGGGTAATTATGGCAATATCAGAGGTTAAACTAATAACGGCATCAACATTGACTGCACTTGAAACAGCAATCAACGAGTATATCACCGGACTGTCCGGCAAAGAAGTGACAGCAGTTGACATCGATGTGACAACAGTGCGTGACGTTCCACAGCCGGTTTCACTATTCGTTGCAACTCTTTCTTTATCTGTTGTTACTCAGTCAACAACTTAATGACAGCGACACCGAGGGATTGAATATTCAATCCCTCAATCAATCAAAGGACTGATGACGATGACAAAAGAACCAAGACATTGTTGTGCGCACAGAGGTTGCACCGAATGGGCAACACACGGCAGTTATTGCCAAAAGCATTACGAACAATTTTTGGAACGGCAAAAAGAAAAAAAGAAAAAGAAGTTTCAGAATTGGCAAGAATACAAGAAACAAACAGGATATGAACGGCCACCAGAACAGAAATTATATAACTGCAAACGATGGCGCAAGACTTCACAATTATATCTGATTCAGCATCCTGTTTGTGAAATATGCGGACGACCGGCAACAGATGTCGATCATATAGTTCCGCATAAAGGTGACGAACGTTTGTTCTGGCTAGTGACGAACTTTCAATCGTTGTGTAGAGACTGCCACAATAAGAAAACATACGAAGAAAATGTTGCGGCCTTAAAGCAAAGACACAAAGATTATTTGGAAAGAAAGTTCAAAGAAAAATTTGCCGGAATGAATGTGATGATCATCAAATAATCATTATACAATTTTATACAATAAATAATATCAATAAAGTTGATAAAATTTAATAGGGGGTAGGGGGGATCGCAAAAAATACCTACCCATAAAACAGCACATGAACAACCGAGGTCATTTGCACATGCATGCAAAATGTACTTTTTAGGGCGATCTGTTCGTTATCTCACAAAATTGAAAAAAATATGAAAATTATGAACTATGGCACGACCAAGAAAACCGACTGCGGTGAAACGTCTTCAAGGGACTTTGCAACCGTGTCGAACGAATAAAAACGAACCAATTCCGCAAACTGACCTGAAAACGTTGGTCGCACCGGACTATTTGTGTGAATCCGCAAAGGAAATATGGACATTTGCTGTCGATCAAGCACCGGAAGGCATGTTGTCATCGTTAGATCTGGCAATATTCACACAATGGGTGGTGTGTTTTGATAGTTTTATCAAACTGAACAACAAACTTAATGAGACAGGTGTCATTGACGAAAACGGAAAGGTCAGTGATATATTGCATCATGTAACAAAGACAGCGGCGATTTTGTGCCGACTAGAAAATGAATTGGGATTCACACCGGCAAGCCGGTCGAAAGTTGCATCGTATAGACAGACAGACAAGGGAACGGAAAACAAATTTGCTGATTTATAGCAGATTGTTTCACGTGAAACATTTATGGACTATGTGGACAAAGCGAACCGATACATCAAGAACGTGTTATCGGAAAAAATACCGACATGCAACTTCACAAAACTTGCATGTCAAAGACAGCTTGATGACCTGAACAAGCAAAACACAAGAAAATTTCCTTATCATTTTGATCGCAAAGCTGCAAACAGGCCGTGCAAATTTATTGAAAATTTGTGTCACGTCAAAGGGTCCTTGGCCGGAAATAATATTCATCTTGAGGATTGGCAATGTTTCATTGTGACAACAATTTTCGGATGGAGACAAAAGGACGAAAGCAGACGATTCAACGAAACGTATATTGAAGTGCCGAGAGGAAACGGCAAATCAACATTGTGTTCCGGCATTGCATTGTACATGTTGTGTTGTGACAATGAAAAGGGTGCTGAAGTTTATTCGTTTGCGACAACACGTGAACAGGCGGGCATCGTTTTTGGTGATGCCCTGGCGATGGCGAGAGGAAACAAGGAACTTCGGGATTATTTCGGTCTTTCATGCTTTAATCATTCAATGACAGTGATCGGCACAAATTCCAAAATGTGCGCAAAATCTGCCGATGCCGGAACATTAGACGGCCTGAACACTCATTGTGGCATTATCGACGAATTACATGCACATAAAACGCGAAAGGTTTATGATGTTGTAATAACATCAATCGGAAAGAGAAAGCAACCGCTAGTTTTTTGCATAACAACAGCCGGTTTTTATTTGTATGGGATCTGCATGGAACGTCGAAAGACGTTAATGAAAGTAATTTCGGGCAGTGTGCAGCTTGAATCGTTTTTCGGAATAATTTTTTCTATTGATGAATGGGATTCGTGGGACACTGTCGAAGCGCAGCGCAAAGCGAATCCGAATTTTGGCATTTCCGTGAATCCTGAAGTCCTGAAAGGATTGTTGACATCAGCAATGGTCAACACGTCAGCCAGAAAGAATTATTTGACAAAACATCTTGATGTTTGGGTGAATTCTGATTCAGCATGGCTAGACATGACCAAATATAAAAAATGCATTGATACGTCATTCAAACCTGAAGATTTTGAAACAAAAAACTGCATTTACGGAATCGACCTTGCAAGTAAACTTGACCTTTCTGTTGTTGTGAAATTGTGGTGGAAAAAGCACGATGACGGATTAGTTCATTATTACGTCTGGGCAGACTTTTATTTGCCGTCTGATACCATTAAGAATTCCGAGAATGCAAATTATCTTGCGTGGTATAACGACGGATATTTACATTCAACAGAGGGTCCGATCACCGACATTTCTGCGATTGAAAAATTCATCAACGATGATTATAAAAAATACAATACACTGTCAATTGCATACGACCCGATGCAAGCAACACAGATGTCGCAAGGCCTGTTGTCCGAGGGCGCACCAATGGTTGAACTATACCAGAATTTAAAAAATTATTCTGAACCTATGAAGATGGTGCAAGCGTTGATTTATGCCGGACGTATGCATATATTTGACAATCCTGTTATGACTTGGTGTGCCGGAAATGTTGTTGCGCACATGGATGCCAAAGAAAACATATTTCCGCGGAAGGACAAAGTTGAAGAAAAGATTGACGGCATGGTTGCGTTAATCATGGCGATGAATCAGGTGATTCAATTCGATGTTGAAAATCAGTATTTGGATGAAGACAGTGCGCCTATTGATTGGTCAAATTTTAAATTATTTTAAGGTGTTTTTATATGTGGTCATGGATCAAAGGTCTTTTGGGAAATTACAACGGCGAGCAGAGGACTAAACCGGTCGCGCCGATTGTCCCGCACACGAAACCGGCAACTGTTAATAATATTTTACAGATTCCGGCGATCTGGGAATGCGTGAACAAGATCGTTCGCAGTATGTCAGGATTGCCAATTGACATTCTGAAGATTGTTGACGATGACGACAACACGGAAATTATCAAGTCCGGTCAATTACATGACTTGTTAAACAGACAGCCCAACGCATACATGACACCTTCGGATTTTCTGAAAAAAATAACACTTGATTATCTGATTCATGGAAATGCTTATGTGCGCATAGACAAAGCAAGGGGCGCGGACTATATAGCCGCACTGATTCCATTAAATGCCGAACAGGTTAAAACATATCTTGAAAACGGCAAGGTTTTTTATAAGTTCTATTCAGAAAACGACATCATTGAAACCTATTCTGCCGACAGGATTATGCACTGGAAAGGCATCGGCAACGGTCTTGTCGGTCTTTCAACAGTAGATTTCGCCGGAACTACACTGACCGAAGCTGTCAGCGCACAGGATGCAAGCATTGAGATGTTCCGGAACAAAGGCAAGCTGAACGGCATACTTTCAGCAGAAACACCGATCATTTCGCCGAAGCAGTCAAAAGATTTTTTGGAAACTTTCATGCAGATGAAAAATGCTGACCTGGGCATTCCTCTTTTGCCGTCGGGGTTTAAATTTCAGTCGCTGACAATGTCTCCGGTTGAAACACAATTACTTGCAACGCGTGAATTCATCGTGAAAGAATTTTCAAGGTGGTTTGGGATTCCGTACGGTCTTTTGACCGGCGAATCGAATGACCTTGTTGAACTTTCAAATTATTTTTATGAAACAACAGTGTTGCCAATGTGTATAGAATTGGAACAGGTCATCAACCAGAAAATCATCAAAGACGATTCAATGAAAGTGAAATTCAGAACAAGTGTTCTGAAAAGAATGTCAGATCAGACACGTGTTTCGATGCAGACATCATATGTTCAGAATGGTTTGCGCACTAGAAATGAACTTCGCCGTGAAGATGGATTCGGCAGAATCGACGGTGCCGATGAATTAACGGCGCAAAACAATCTTTATCCGCTTGATAAGTTGGGCGATGTGAATGCGAATCAGGTGAAACAGACACCGATCAGCGAACAGCCGGTGAAACAGTAAAGGAATGAAAGAAAATGCAAATTATTTTTCAGAAAACCGATTTTTTAATTGATCCAAGTAAACCGGAAGGATTTTTCGCCGGTTATGCTTCAAAATTCGGCGGTGTGGATTCTTACAGACACACCATTGATCGGCATGCCTATGATAAGATTATCACGGGTCCGATGCCGAAATTATTTTTTAATCACATGACATGGTCAGACGTTCCGGTTGGTATTCTGACACATTGGCACATTGATGACGTTGGTTTGTATGTCGAGGGCGAATTAAATCTGAAAATTCAGAAAGCGCGTGATATATATGAATCAATGAAAACCGGTGCGATTGATGGCCTGTCAGTCAGTATTGAAATGAATTATGACAACGATGATATGGAATTTGACGAAAATGATATTCTGCACATCAAGAACGTCCAAAAGATGCGTGAAATTTCAATCTGCACATTTCCGGCAGATGACGAAGCGCGAATAATTAACGTCAAGTCCTTAGATGGTGATAAAATCACTACAGTTCGAGATCTGGAAAAGCAATTGCGGGACGCGGGATTTTCCAAAAACGAGGCGTGTGTTTTAATTAGCACAGTCAAAAAGACAATCAAGAATGATGACAAACATCGTGACGATGGTATGATTCAGCGATTGAACAGTTTTAACAGTTTATTTCACAAATAGGAAAAAGCTATGAACGAAAATGAAAATCAGCTTGAAAAAGCAATCAATGCTGCAATTGACAATGTGAATTCTTTAATGCCCCGCATGGAAAAATGCGAGAGTCAGGAAACCAAGATCGTTGAATTGCAGAAATCAATCGAAAATTTCAGAAAGGAAATTGCAGCACTTCAGCAGTCAAATGTCGGTGTTCCAAGCGAAAGTGATGAAAATGCGCTGTCATTCGGTGAACGTTTCGTAAAGTCCGAACAGTTCAAGTCTTTCCAGAAGACATTCAAGTCCGACAGAAAAGCGAATGTTCGTGTTGAATTAACAGCTGCACCGGCCACAACTCAGGCATCCGACAGCTATTCAAGATCATCATTAGCTGCACCGGCACAGATCGGAATTGTGACTGATCCAAGACAGGTTCTAAATATGGAATCGCTGTTCGGCCACATTATGGTTGAATCAAATTCATATGAATTCTATCGTTATGGATTCAAGACAACCGAAACTGCAACCGGACCCGCAAGCGTTGCCGAGGGTTCTGCAAAACCTGAATCTAATTACGGCGGAACAATTCACGTCGGCACAATCAAGACAATTGCGCATTGGACAAAGCTGACTGAACAGATGCTGGCCGACAATGCAAACATCGTTTCTTTCATCAATGACGACATGAAATATCAGTTGGACGATGTTGTTGATTATCAGATTGTCAGAGGTTCAGGATCTTCAGAACAGTTCGGCGGCCTGAATAAGTCCGGCAATTATGTTGATTACATCACAGGTGCGGGCATTGCATCAGGTGACACTGAAATTGATTTGATTCTCAAAGTCAAATCCCAGATGGAAAAGGCCGGCATTCGCAACATTTCGTTGATTCTCAATCCTGAAGATTGGTGCAAGGTTTTATGTCAGAAAAATGTGAACAAGGATTATTTGATCCCTGGCATTGTTGACATTCCAATGCAAAGAATTTGGGGTGTTCCTGTCATCCTGAATGCAAATGTTCAGTCAGGCAAATTCCATATGGGCAATTTCTATCAGGGCGGCAAGGTAATCGAAAGATCCGGTGTTGCGCTTGAAATGGATCGCGAACAGGACGATTTCACAAAGAATTTAGTGACATTACGTGCTGAACGTCGACTTGATTTCGCAGTGGTACAGCCTAAAGCCTTATGTTATGGTGATTTTTCAACATCATAAATAAACAGTTTCATGTTTATACCTCACTACTAAAAGGAAGTTAAAGCGGAATGAATAATTCCGCTTTTTTTCATTCATAGGAAAAACATATGGCATTACTATTCGTTAGTGTGGAATTTGTAAAAAAACAATTAAGAATTCCAGACGATATTGAAGACGATTTGATAGAACAATATATTCTTGCGGCACAAGCAGATGTTGAAATGCGTATTCATCGACCGATTTATTCTGATGATATTGCAGACAATCCGGTGACAACAGATCCTGACAAGATACCGGCATTGATAACACAATACATTCTGATGACTGCCGGAGACTTCTATAAATGCAGAGAAAATAAACAGGACAAGACATACACAACGTATTTCGAACACATGTTGGATGACTTTATTGCATATTAAGAGAATTTAAAAATGATTTTAGCTGCCGGAAAACTAGATAAACGCGTGAAATTATACGAACCGACACAAAACATTGTTGTCGGAACACACACACCGACATATAACTTAAAATATACAGTCTGGGCGAACATCAGACAACTGACATTGCGGGAACTTATGAAGACTGATGTTGAATTGCAGAGTGAAACATATACTGTTGTTATGCGGTACATTAGGGGCATAACAAACAAGTGGCGCGTCGAACTGCCGAACGGCAATTATTATCGAATTCTGACAATCAACACTGAAGAATCTACTGGTTCAATGACTATCGGCATTGAACTTGATAACAGCATAGTTCAAGAGACATCATCATGAACATTCGAGAAATAAAAACTGAAATACTGAATGCAATCACTGATTTTCTGCCGAATTCGGCGGTCAGTTTCGATTTTGCAGACACAATCGAAGCTGAATCAGGTGCGGTCATTAAGGATATTTCATTCACATATGTTAATGACTTTGAAATTCATGAACAGATAACAGCAACATTCAGCGTCCTTTTAATTGCCAAGGGTGATGACACATTATTCACAATGATCAATGAACTGTCGGAAATTAACGGCAACCAGGGTGACACATACGTTCGGTGGTATGTCGTCGAACACATTGATTTGCTTGGTTCGGACGATGCAAACAAATATGCACAGGTGTTCATTAACTGTAATGTGAGCAATCAGGAATAAAAGGATTTTAATATGCCGGTGGACAGACTTGAAATCGGGGGAACGACAGACGAGTTCGGGAAGGCAATTGAACAATTTGTGAAATATTGTGAAAACGTCGACAAAAAATTGTCTGTTCAGACTGCCAAGATAATTTTGCGCAAGACAATTCGTGAATCGAATCAGTCGCTGAAACAGGCAACACGTGTCACGTGGAAAAAACACACCGGCGATGCAGTCAAGTCAGTCACGATGAAAGTTGCAAAAAGTAAATCACGGCCAGGGGTGATATATGCAACGTATGGTTGGAGAGGAAAAAGAAAAAGAAAAAAGGCCGGAGATACCAGAAAAGGGCGCGTGTTCAGTCCGCCACCAGCAACATATGTCGGCATATGGAATGACTTGGGAACCGTGGACATTCAGGGCAAACACATATTTGCGCAGCAGTGGAACATTCAGAAAGAGAGAATCAAGAAAACAATAACTGATAGTATTCAAGAAATTATCAAAAAGGATATATTGAACAAATTGCATTAGAATTAATTTGTTCGGTATTTGTTAGTCTAACAGGGGGCATTTATGTCATTAACACCAACAGCAAAAAAGAATGCGATTACAGGCAAAAACACCTTACTCGCATATCGTCTTAATGGTCAGACACCTGAAGCGTCATTCGTGACTATTCCAGGTGTAACAGTAATCAGCACACCAGGCGGAACAGTGGAAGATGTCGATCAGACTTGCATTGCTGAAGATGCAAAACGTTATCTGCCAGGCGCATATGACGGCAACGAAATCACGATTACAATTCATCACTATACCGGTGACGCAACACAGGCCGCATTGATTGCAGCTGCAAATTCCGGTTCAATCGTAGACATTCAGGTTGAATTTCAGGATGGCACAACATGCGACATCACTGTTGCGCTAAAATCCGCACAGATGCAAGAAATTTCACTGTCTGAAACGCTGAAGTGGGATATTATCGGCAAGCAGTCAGGAAAGGCAATCTGGACGCTTGCATCTTAATGGTTTTTTTATGAGTAGAACGGACACAACATGTCCGTTCTTTTTTTTACCAAGGGAAAATAAAATGGCATTACTAGACAAATTAAATTCAATTTCATTCCGAACTGAAAAAATCAAAGCACCTGAAATCGGTGACGGTGCCGAACTTATACTTCGTGAACTTACTGCCGGACAGCATGCAGATTTTATCGACAAGCTGAAAGACGAGGAATTCAGAGGTTCAGAAAAGAGACTGACAGCATTCATGATCATGAACTGTCTTGTCGATGAAAACGGCAACAGGGAAATTCAGGATGAAGAACAGGCAATGGCCGTGATGGAAAAGTTGCCACAGAGACTGATCCGCCGAATCAATGTAGCGTTGGCAAAACTGAATAATTCCGACACTGAAGAAAAAAAAAGATAAATAACACAGTTTTGTTTTGCGCAAGAATAGCGCGGGAAATTCACGTGCCGATAACGTATGTCATGGAACTGCCGGTGCGTGAATTGTATATGTGGGCAGAAGTTTTCAAATACGAAAATGATATTGAAAAAACACCGGACACAGAAGAAAATGAAGAAGAAATTGAAGTAAATCCAGAAGACGTGTTCAAATTAATAGGTGGAGAAATTCGAAGATGACAGTTGTTAATAATATTCTGAACTTGGTTGACCTGAACACCAAGAAATATAATGAAAATCTGCAGAAAATGAAAAAGACAACTGCCAAGGAAACCAAAGAAACTGCAAATTCATTCAAGGCATTATCGAATGTTTGGACAGGATTGATCGGTGCAATTTCTACCGGTGCCATCGGTTCAGCTGTCGTCAGCGAATTGAAAGCGACAGAAAGTGCGGTTGCGTCTTTCATCGATTCTACCGGTTCAGTAACAAAAGCGCGTGAAACATTTGAAATGTTACAACAGGCAGCGCGTGACACACTGCAACCATTTGACGCACTGCAGAAATCAGCCTTGGATTTGCGCCGGAACGGAATTGAACCAACATCCGCACAAATGAAGACATTTGCGCAGATTGCGATCAGTTCCGGAAAAAATCTTGAATCCGTGACAACTGCATTCACAAATGCGGTTCAGGGTAAATATAAATCATTGTCACAGCTTGGAATTATTGCAAAAGATACCGGCGATAAAATCACGCTTTCTTATAAAGGCACAACAACACAGATTGAAAAAAGCACTGAATCACTGACTGCCTATTTCAAAAAATTAGGTGAAGAAAATGCCGGTGCGCTTGAATATTTACAATCAGGAATGACCGGTGCAATCAATCACATTGAAAATGCCTGGGGGGATTTCGTTCGTGCAATAGCTGAATCCGGTTTGGGGGATGCAATTGCACACACAATCCGTGCAATGGGAACGGCGTTAGATTCAATAACAGCTTGGATCAATGCTAATCAGGAACCGATCAGACAGTTTTTCAACCGGTGGTCAGACTATATCGACAGACTTTCAAAGAATTTTGTTGAATTGACGAATGATTTGAATAATTTTTTCAAGGCATCCCAAAAAGTCAACGGTTCCGGCGGAAAAACTGAACCTGGCATATTGGGATATTTCAATGCTTTTGCCGAAACAATAGGTGAACAGATTCATGATCTTGTACATGGAAAAGAACCTGAACGTTTGTTCAAAGCAGAGCGAGATCGTGAAATGCAACTGTTCAAACAACGTGTTGCTAATCTAAAAAAAGGATCTGCAGAGTATGAACAGGCAGTGTGGGAAACCAACGAAAGACAGAAAGCAATTGCGAAAAAATACGAGAATGAAACAACCTCAATTGCCGGACGAATTGGAGATCTGATTTTTGGCGGCAAAGAGGATCACATATTTGACCGAAAATTAGAAGAATATTCAGATTATTTAGCCGAAAAGGACAATTTGCGCAAAAAAGACGCAGAAAAAGAAAAGGAACGTGCGGAATCTGTCAAGTTGTCTGCATTCGGTTCGGGGTCTGCCGGTGGCGGTGGCAGTTCCAGAACAGCAACAAAAGCTGCAAATGACACGTGGGGCGCATACTACAAAAAAATCATCGACATTCAGCGTGCGAATCTGTCAGAACGTGAACGATTAGAACTTGAATTCAATGACAAAATGACAGAACTTGTCACCGAAGCGGGGCAAAGTCAGACAGCGAAAGCCGAAGAAATTGCGAATGCTAAGACTATCATTGAAGAACAGTATCAAAAGAAAGTCGAAGATTTGAGAAAACAGGCCTATTCATTTTATGTTGAATCAATTGATTCCGAAGATCTGAAACTTCAAGAGACGCATGAAAACAGGCTGACAGAACTTGAAAATTATTACAATCAGCGTCTTTTGACCGATGAACAATATCTTTCTGCACGTCAAAAGTTATATGATGACTATTATGACAAGTTAGAAGAACTGAAAAATTCAGGAAAAGACGAACAATTCAAGCAAGAGCGCGAAGACATGCAGAATCTGGCGGATGGTTTCGATTCTCTTTCTGATGCATTCAGTAATCTGACGGATGGAATGAACAATGCAAGTTCATCATACAAGGCATTATTTGCAGTCGAAAAAGCATTCGCAGTTGCAAGCGCAACAGCACAAGCATTTGCAGCTTGGATGAAAGCGATCGGCACGTCGTCAACTTGGTATGAAGCGATTGCAAATTATGCGTCAGCAGTAGCATTGACAACAAACATTCTGACCAAGTTGCGCAACGTGGAGATGCACGACAAGGGCGGTCGGATTCCGGCCGGTCAGGTGGGAATTGTCGGCGAATTTGGCCCCGAACTTGTCGCGGGTCCGGCGAATGTTACAAGTCGCAGAGAAACAGCGGAGATGGCACGTTCAGCAATGTCAGGAACGAATGTTCAGGTGAATTTGTACGAAGATACAAGTCGCGCCGGACAGGTCGAGCAAAGACAGGGAACGGACGGCGAACAAGTGATTGACATTTTTGTGTCTAACATCAGACGTGGCGGACAGGTTGCCCAGGCACTCGAAAGCACATATCAGCTTCACAGATACGGCCAATAGTTGAAAATTTGGGGGAACAATGAATTCAGATTTTAAATATTATCCGACGGCATTGCCAAGGGTTCTGCAATCGGGGTATGCGAATAGACACAAGCCGAATATTATTCGAACTGCAATGTCCGACGGATATGTCAGACAAAGAATTGTGAATCAGGGTGCGCCGGATTCGTTAAGCGTGTCAATCACAATGACTGAAGCAGATTATCGAACTTTTTTGATATGGTACAAGTCAGACATCAGATCCGGTCAGGATTGGTTTGTCATGCCGTTATTAGCCACCGATGGCGACCAGAGTATTCAATATAAATATGTGCGCATTCAGAACGGCGAAGTAAATGCACAGTTGGTTTCCACAAGTGCAAGCGTGGGTTCTATATATAAGCTATCAATGACGCTTGATGTCTCAAATACTGTTGTCGATGATGGTTCATGGAATCCTGATGTTCCGACGGGTCCGACAGATGACGAAACCGGAGAAGTGACAATTGTCGATTCGGCACGAATAATTTCAGACGTGGACGATCTCGGTGATAGTTCCGGCACATA
>Ga0310695_10006532_pt1 | contig 19198 bp, 16 predicted proteins | sample RumenRJG_04DNA_FD_203882 | JGI IMG/M metagenome (GOLD analysis project Ga0310695, IMG submission 203882) | Bovine rumen microbial communities from Lethbridge, Alberta, Canada - RJG_04 (v2) (version 2) | ecosystem: Host-associated > Mammals > Digestive system > Stomach > Rumen | place: Canada...
ACTGAGAGATACGAAAAATGGAGGAATTACTTAAGGCATTTGCGGATTATTTGAAATATGAGCGCAGATATAGTTTTAATACTGTTAAGTCTTATATTTCTGATTTATCGGATTTCTTCTCTTATTATAGGGAGGCGGTCTTGAGTGATGATATTCTTCAAGCGGACGGCAAAATTATACGTCAGTGGCTGATGTTTTTGAAAACCACGGATCACATTTCTGTTACTTTAAACAGAAAACTTTCTACATTAAGATGTTTTTTTAAGTATCTGATGTTGAATGGAAAAATAAAATCGAGTCCTGTTGCCGGTTTAAGAAACATAAGAAAGCCGAGGCGTTTGCCGGAATTTATTCCGGACGAGAAAATGGAGGATTTGCTTGATAATACGCCTTTGTTTCTTCAGGACAAGGAGGGATACCGTAACAAAATTATTATTGAGCTCTTTTATGACACGGGAATTCGTGAAATGGAGTTGATTAATATAAAGTGTTGCGATATTGACGGGAAAAATCTTCAGATAATAATCCGAGGAAAAGGCAATAAGATGAGGTTGATTCCCATTACTAAAACGCTTTATAGGAAACTTTTGCCTTTGCGTACGTCTATGAACAATTATTTGTTTTTGACCTCTAAAGGCAAACAAATGTATCCTAGACTTGTTTATAGGATTGTTCACAAGTATCTTGAAACCACAGACAGTGTTACGCAAAACTCTCCGCATACGTTGCGTCATAGTTTTGCCACGAGTCTTCTTAACAACGGAGCTGATATTAATGCGATCAAAGAGTTGTTAGGACATTCAAATCTGATGGCGACACAGATTTATACTCACATGACATACGAAGAATTAAATAAAATATATAAACAAGCCCACCCCCGGGCATAAAATAAATGGAGGAAAAGAATATGAACATTACAATTGAGTCTATTCACTTTAACGCTGATGCGAAACTTGAAGAATTCATTCAGAACAAGGTCAGCAAGCTTGCACAGGTAGCCGATGACATCATAAAAGCTGAGGTTTTTCTGTCATTGGAGCGTTCTCAGAGTAAAAATTACGATAGTAAGGTCGCAAAAATCCGTATCGAAATTCCCGGCGGAGCAATTTTTGCGGAGAAAAAATCCAAGTCTTTTGAAGAGTCAACTGACACAGCCTTAGAGGCTTTGCGGATTCAACTCTTGAAAAAGAAAGAAAAACAAAACGGCTTCTAAAAAAAAAATGAAAAAAAAGTGCAAAAAAATTTTGCAGTTTAAAAAATAGTCTCTACCTTTGTGCCGTTGAAAAAATCAAGATGATGCTTTTCAACGGCACTTTTTCTTAATGATTGCCGGCGTAGCTCAGTTGGCCAGAGCAGCTGATTTGTAATCAGCGGGTCGGGGGTTCGAATCCCTCCGCCGGCTCCAATTATTGAAAACGAAATTTGAAATCTTTGATTTTAAAAATATATGATGGGAAGTTGCTCCAGCGGTCAACGAGGGCTGACTGTAAATCAGCTGGCTTTGCCTTCAGTGGTTCGAATCCATTACTTCCCACTAATTTTTTTTGTTTTTATAATTGCGGGAGTAGCTCAATTGGTAGAGCGTCAGCCTTCCAAGCTGAAGGTCGCGGGTTCGAGACTCGTCTCCCGCTCTAATAAATGAAGTTAAAACACTTCTTAAAAAATGTTTTGCCGAAGTAGCTCAGTGGTAGAGCACTTCCTTGGTAAGGAAGGGGTCATGAGTTCAACTCTCATCTTTGGCTCTTTTTTTTATGTATGTGCATTGCGTATGTGCGTACATAAAATTGTATAGAAAAAAATTTATTAATTTAATCTAAAATACTTTTAGAACATGGCTAAAGAAGCATTCGACAGATCAAAACCGCACGTAAACATTGGTACGATTGGTCACGTTGACCACGGTAAGACTACTTTGACTGCTGCTATCACAACAGTATTGGCAAAGAAAGGTCTTTCAGAAGTTAGAAGTTTCGATTCAATCGACAACGCTCCCGAAGAGAAAGAAAGAGGTATAACCATCAATACCGCTCACGTAGAATATCAGACAGCTAACCGTCACTACGCTCACGTTGACTGTCCGGGCCACGCTGACTATGTAAAGAACATGGTAACTGGTGCTGCTCAGATGGACGGTGCAATCCTCGTAGTTGCAGCAACCGACGGTCCTATGCCTCAGACTCGCGAGCACATCCTTTTGGCTCGTCAGGTAAACGTTCCTAGAATTGTTGTTTTCATGAACAAATGCGATATGGTTGACGACCCCGAGTTGTTAGACCTCGTTGAAATGGAAGTTCGTGAATTACTTTCTTCTTATGATTACGATGGCGACAATACTCCTATCATTAGAGGTTCAGCTTTAGGTGCTCTCAATGGTGAACCGAAATGGGAAGAGAAAGTAATGGAACTTATGGACGCTGTTGACACATACATTCCGCAACCGACCCGTGACGTTGATAAACCGTTCTTGATGCCTATCGAAGACATCTTCTCAATCACCGGTCGTGGTACTGTTGCTACTGGTAGAATTGAAACAGGTATCATCAACCTCAACGATCCGGTTGAAATCGTAGGTCTTTCTAAAGAAGGTGCTTTGAAATCTACTGTTACCGGTATCGAAATGTTCCGTAAACTTCTTGACAAAGGTGAAGCTGGCGACAATGCAGGTTTGTTGTTAAGAGGTATTGATAAAGATCAAATTAAGAGAGGTATGGTAATCGCTAAACCCGGTTCTATCACTCCTCACACCAAATTTACCGCTGAAATCTACGTATTGAAAAAAGAAGAAGGTGGTCGTCACACTCCGTTCCACAACCACTATCGTCCGCAATTCTACTTGCGTACTTTGGACGTAACTGGCGAAATCGCTCTTCCTGATGGCGTAGAAATGGTAATGCCTGGTGACCACGTTAATATCACCGTAGAACTTATCTACCCGGTTGCTTTGAACGAAGGTTTGCGTTTTGCAATCCGTGAAGGCGGTAGAACTGTAGGTTCTGGTCAGGTTGGTAAAATTGTTGAATAATATTAATTCACAATATTTTTAGATGTAGAGGCGTGAGAAACCTTGCGTCTCTACAAAATACGGGTGTAGCTCAGTTGGTAGAGCACTGGTCTCCAAAACCAGGTGTCGGGAGTTCGAGTCTCTCCACCCGTGCTAAATTCCAAAAAAGAAAATGGCAAAGTTAAAAACATACCTTCAAGAAACATACGATGAATTGGTAAATAAGGTGTCATGGCCTACGCGTCAGGATCTTATGAATAGTGCTGTTATCGTAATGGTGGCTACTTTTATAATTGCTTTCATAGTTTTTATAATGGATATTTCTTTGAAAGGAGTTATGGAGTTTATTTATTCGCTTTTCGTTTAATTAAATAGTTTTTTTTAATGTAAAACCCTTTAGCGGAGGTATTTTGAAATGGAAGATACAGAAAAAGCTATAAAGACATTAAAGCCAAGATGGTATGTTCTCCGTGCTATCGGCGGTCAGGAAAAGAAAGTTAAAGAATACATCGAGAGTCAGATTTCAGTTTATAATCTCGGTGATTATATATTACAGATTTTAATTCCCTCAGAAAAAGTTTATCAAGTTCGTAACGGAAAAAAGTATAGTACAGAACGTACTTTTTTTCCGGGATATGTGCTTGTTGAATGTCTTTTAACTCCTCAGGTAAAGGGTATTTTGAGAAATATTCCGGGTGGTCTTGGTTTCTTAGGCGAAACCAAAGGCGGTGATCCATTACCGATGAGAGAGGTTGAAGTCAATAGAATTTTAGGAAAAGTTGATGAGGTAACTCAAGACGAAGAGGTTATTGAAACTCCATACGATTTGGGCGAAAATGTTAAAGTTATCGACGGTCCGTTTAAAGGTTTTATCGGTATCATCGAAGAGGTTAACGACGAAAAGAAAAAACTCAAAGTTATGGTTAAGATTTTTGGTCGCAAAACCCCGCTCGAACTCGGTTATATTCAAGTAGAAAAAGTAAAAGAATAATCTGACTTAAAGGGAACTGATTTTCGCATTGGTTTTACCTCTTAAAACATAAAGCTTCCGCAGTGTGAAATGAAGTGAAATATTAAGTCAATTATTATACAACAAATCAATTTTTTAAGTTAAAAAAATGGCTAAAGAAGTTACAGGATTTGTTAAATTGGAAATCAAAGGCGGCGCGGCGAATCCCGCACCTCCGATTGGTCCTGCACTCGGTTCTAAGGGTGTTAACATAATGGAATTCTGCAAACAATTTAACGCCAAAACCAAAGACAAAGCGGGCAAAGTTGTCCCCGTTGTTATTACGGTTTATAGCGATAAATCGTTTGATTTCGTTTTGAAGACATCTCCTGCCGGCGCCCAACTCAAAGAAGTTCTCAAACTTAAATCTGGTTCGGCAGAACCGAACAGAAAGAAAGTTGGAACTGTAACTTGGGATCAGGTTAAGGCAATTGCTGAGGATAAACTTCCCGATTTGAATTGTTTTTCAGTTGAATCGGCGATGAAAATGGTTGCAGGCACGGCTAAAAGCATGGGTATCGTTGTAAGCGGTCCTTCGCCTTTTGATAACTAAATAATAACAAAATCGAAATGGGAAAAGTAAGTAAAAATTATAAAGCTGCGCTGGGCAAAATCGAAGAAGGCAAACAATACTCTCTGTCTGAGGCTTGCGGTTTGGTTAAAGAACTCGTTTCTACCAAATTTGACTCTTCAGTAGATGTTGATGTCCGCTTAGGTGTTGACCCTAAAAAGGCCAATCAGATGGTCAGAGGCGTTGTTACTCTCCCTAACGGTACAGGTAAGGACAAGAAAGTTTTGGTTCTCTGCACTCCTGATAAGGAAGAAGAGGCTAAGGCTGCCGGTGCCGATTATGTAGGTCTTGACGAATACGTTACGAAAATCCAAGGTGGTTGGACTGACGTTGATGTTATCATCACAACTCCTGCATGTATGGGCAAAGTCGGTAAGTTAGGTAGAATTTTAGGTCCCCGTGGACTTATGCCTAACCCCAAAACAGGTACTGTTACAATGGAGATAGCTCAGGCAGTAAAAGATGTAAAACTCGGAAAAATAGACTTTAAAGTTGATAAATACGGTATCATTCACTCACCCGTAGGCAAAGCTTCGTTTGAGGCTCAGAAAATTTACGAAAACGCACGCGAATTCTTGCGTATGGTCGTAAAACTCAAACCCGCTGCTGCTAAAGGTACTTACATTAAAAGCGTTTTTGTAAGCGGTACGATGACTCCTAGTATTGAGGTTGACGTTAAATCTATTGATTAGGCCGAATAAATTTTTTCAAGCAAAATGAAACGTATAGATAAAGGTTCCATAATTGATTCATTATCAGAAAAAATAGCAAATTCACAGAATTTCTATTTGGCCGATATTTCCGACCTTAATGCTGAGGCTACCTACAAACTCAGAAAAGCTTGTTTCGAGAAAAAAGTTACTCTTCAAGTTGTTAAAAACTCTCTTTTGAGGAAAGCTTTTGAGAAATCAGGCAAACAAGTTGACGAATTGTTGCCCCTTTTGAATCATAACACTTCAGTTATGTTTTCTGAAACGGCTAACGCTCCGGCTCAACTTATTAAAGAGTTCAGAAAGTCAGCAGACAAGCCGGTTTTGAAAGGTGCTTACGTTCAAGAAAGCATTTATATCGGCGACGACCAGTTAGACGTTCTTTCTTCTATCAAATCTAAAGAAGAATTGCTCGGCGATATTATCGCTCTGTTGCAAAGCCCGATCAAAAACGTTATTTCTACGTTACAATCAGGACAGAACAAACTTACGGGTCTTGTTAAAGCTCTTGAAAATAGAGCTCAATAAAAACAAAATTATTAAAGTAAAACAATTTCTAAAAAGAAAAATAAAATGGCAGATTTGAAAGCATTAGCAGAACAATTAGTTAATTTGACTGTTAAAGAAGTTAACGAATTAGCACAAATATTCAAAGACGAATACGGTATTGAACCCGCTGCAGCAGCAGTAGCAGTAGCAGCTCCCGCAGCTGGCGGCGCAGCAGCAGCTGCTGAGGAAAAAACTGAATTTGACGTTATCCTCAAATCAGCAGGTGCTCAGAAACTCCAGATCGTAAAACTCGTTAAAGAACTTACCGGTCTCGGACTTAAAGAAGCTAAAGACCTCGTTGACGGTGCTCCCAAGACCATCAAAGAGAAAGTATCTAAAGAAGATGCTGAAGCTTTGAAAGCTAAATTGACCGAAGCAGGTGCTGAAGTTGAATTGAAGTAATCAATTTGCTCTGTTTAAGAGACTTAGGTTTGGTATCTTTCTGCAAAGAAGATGCCAGACCTTTTTGTTGTATTCAATACACTAATGCCTTTTTTAGTTCTAAAAGGCGTATTTTTAACGGGTTGTTTTAATCCGTAAACAAAAGTAAAAAAAACGTTTTTTTTATTATAATTTTTTAAACAAAGTCAGATGGCTCTGAATAACTCAAGAATTAGTTTCGCTTCAACAAAAAATCAGTTGGAGTATCCTGATTTTCTGGAAATACAGTTGAAAAGTTTTCACGACTTTTTCCAACTCGAAACTACACCGGAAAAAAGGAAACAGGAAGGATTGTTTAAAGTATTCAACGAAAACTTTCCTATAACTGATACCCGCAATAATTTTGTCCTTGAATTTATCGATTATTATATCGATCCCTCAAGGTATTCTATCCCGGAATGTTTGGACAGAGGTTTGACCTACAGCGTTCCGTTGAAAGCCAAACTCAAACTTTATTGCACCGATCCCGAACATGAGGATTTTGATACGGTTATTCAGGATGTCTATCTTGGTACCGTTCCTTATATGACTCCTGCCGGAACTTTTGTTATCAACGGTGCGGAGCGTGTTGTCGTTTCTCAGCTTCACCGCTCTCCCGGTGTATTCTTCGGTTCTAGCATCCACGCTAACGGTACTAAACTTTATTCGGCAAGAATTATTCCTTTCAAAGGTTCTTGGATTGAATTTGCTACCGATATTTCAAACGTTATGTACGCATATATCGACAGAAAGAAAAAACTGCCGGTAACTACTCTTTTGCGTGCAATCGGTTTTGAATCCGATAAAGACATTCTTCAAATTTTTAATTTGGCTGACGAGGTTAAAGTTAACAAAGCCGCACTTAAAAAAGTTGTTGGCAGAAAACTTGCAGCCAGAGTTTTGCGCACTTGGACAGAGGACTTCGTAGATGAGGACACCGGCGAGGTTGTTTCTATCGAGAGAAACGATGTCGTTTTGGAGCGTGAAGTCGAAATCCTGCCCGAACATGTTGATTTGATTGTCAATTCAGGCGCACAGACCATCCTTGTTCACAAGGAGGCTGAAGATCATGTAGACTATTCTATCATAACAAATACATTGCAGAAAGACCCCTGCAACTCCGAAAAAGAGGCTGTTTATCATATCTACCGTCAACTCAGAAACGCAGAACCGCCAGACGAGGCTACTGCAAGGGATATGATTGAGAAACTCTTTTTCTCTGACCGCCGTTATGACCTTGGTGATGTAGGACGTTATAGAATCAACAAAAAGTTGGCTCTTACTATTGATCCGGACATCAAAGTCTTAACGAAGGAAGATATTATTGAAATTATAAAATATTTAATAGAGCTTATCAACTCCAAAGCGGATGTTGATGATATTGACCACTTGTCTAATCGTAGGGTTAGAACGGTAGGTGAACAACTTTATGATCAATTCGGCGTTGGCTTGGCGCGTATGGCAAGAACAATCCGCGAGAGAATGAACGTTAGAGATAATGAAGTTTTCACTCCGACCGATTTGATTAACTCCAAAACTTTGGCTTCGGTTATCAACTCGTTCTTTGGAACTAACCAATTGTCACAGTTTATGGACCAGACCAATCCCCTTGCTGAGATTACTCACAAGAGACGTTTGTCTGCTCTTGGTCCGGGCGGTTTGTCAAGAGACCGTGCAGGTTTTGAGGTGCGCGACGTTCACTATACTCACTACGGTCGTCTTTGCCCGATTGAAACCCCTGAAGGTCCGAACATCGGTCTTATTTCGTCTCTTTGCGTTTATGCTAAAATTGACGATTTAGGTTTTATCGAAACACCTTATAGAAAAGTAACCGATGGTGTGGTTGATTTCTCACCCGAGGGTATGCAGTACATGACCGCAGAGGATGAAGACAACAAGAAAGTTGCTCAAGCTACTGCTTTGGTTGATGAAAATGGCAGACTTTTGGAGAAGAGGGTTAAAGCCCGTCAAAACGCCGACTTCCCGGTAATTTCGCCCGAGGAGGTAGAGTTGATGGACGTTGCGCCTAACCAAATTTCTTCGCTGGCAGCCTCACTTATTCCGTTCTTGGAACATGACGATGCTAACCGTGCGTTGATGGGTTCTAACATGATGCGTCAGGCTGTTCCTATCATTGAGCCTGAAGCTCCTATCGTCGGTACGGGTATTGAAGCACGCTGTGCAAAAGACTCCCGTACTCAAATTATCGCCGAGGACGACGGCGTTATTCAGTATGTTGACGGCGACAAAATAGTTGTCCGTTACAACAAAACTGAAGAAGAAAGATTTGTTGATTTTAATGAGGAAAACGTTACATATTATCTGACCAAGTTTAAGAAAACTAACCAGAGTATGTGTATTAATATCCGCCCGATTGTCCGCAGAGGTCAAGAAGTTAAGAAGGGTGAGATTATGACCGAAGGTTATGCTACAAAAGGCGGCGAACTCGCTTTGGGACGTAACATGAAAGTCGCATTCATGCCTTGGAAAGGTTACAACTATGAGGATGCTATCGTTATCTCCGAAAAAGTTGTAAGGGAGGATTTGTTTACCTCTATACATATTGATGAATATCAGTTGGAAGTTCGTGATACCAAACGCGGTATGGAAGAATTGACTTCGGATATTCCTAACGTCAGCGAAGATGCCACCAAAAACTTGGACGAAAACGGTCTTATTCGTGTTGGTGCTGAGGTTGTTCCTGGCGACATCCTTATCGGTAAAATTACTCCGAAAGGTGAGTCTGATCCCTCTCCAGAGGAGAAACTTTTGAGAGCTATTTTCGGTGAAAAAGCAGGTGATGTAAAAGACGCATCTCTGAAAACTCCGCCTTCTATAAAAGGTGTTGTAATCGAAAAACGTTTGTTCTCACGTCAGATGAAAGACCGTAAAGGCAAAAATGCTGAAAAGCCGATGGTTCAAAAAATCGATAAAGATTTTGAGAAAGTTGCTTTAGATTTGAGGGAAAAACTTATTGAAAAACTTTTCACCTTGACTAACGGTAAAACATCTCAAGGTGTTAAAGATTATTTCAACAAGGACGTTATCGCAAAAGGCGTTAAATTTACTTTGAAAAACCTTCAGGAGGTTGAAAATTATATTGATATCAACCCCAATAAATGGACGACAGACAAGAAGAAAAACGATACGATTAAAGCGTTGCTTCACAATTACGTCGTTAAATACAAAGAGGAAGAAAGCGTTTACCGTCGTCAAAAATACAACTTTATGATTGGTGACGAACTTCCTATCGGTATTATTCAGTTGGCAAAAGTTTATGTCGCAATGAAGAGAAAACTCCGCGTTGGTGACAAAATGGCAGGACGCCACGGTAACAAAGGTATCGTTTCAAGAATTGTACGTGCAGAGGATATGCCGTTCCTTGAAGACGGAACACCTGTTGATATCGTTCTTAACCCGTTGGGTGTGCCTTCTCGTATGAACCTTGGACAGATTTATGAAACTGTTCTCGGTTGGGCAGGAAAAACGATGGGTGTTACGTTTGCAACTCCGATTTTCGACGGTGCAACGGTAGATCAAATCGGTGATTTGATGGAGAAAAACGGTTTGCCAAGATTCGGTAAATCATATCTTTACGACGGCGGAACGGGTGAAAGATTCGACCAACCTGCAACGGTAGGCGTTATTTACATGTTGAAACTCGGACACATGGTTGATGACAAAATGCACGCTCGTTCAATCGGTCCTTACTCACTTATCACTCAGCAGCCTCTTGGAGGTAAAGCTCAGTTCGGTGGTCAGAGATTCGGTGAAATGGAGGTTTGGGCAATCGAGGCATTCGGTGCAGCTAACATACTTCAGGAAATCTTAACAGTGAAATCTGATGACGTTGTAGGTAGGGCTAAAGCATACGAGGCAATTGTTAAAGGCGACCCGATGCCGACTCCCGGTATTCCTGAATCGTTTAACGTCCTTCTCCACGAATTAAGAGGTTTGGGCTTGAGCGTAACTTTGTCGTAAATCAATTAAAAGTTTAAAATTAAAATTAAAAATTAAAAGTTAAAATGCGAAAATTTTGAAATCTTGTTTTTAACTTTTAATTTTTAATTCTCAAAATAAAAAGCGAACAATGGTAGCATTTCGTAAAGACAACAAAATTAAAAACAATTTTACCAAGATTTCGATAGGCTTGGCATCGCCTGAAGAAATTTTGGAGAGGTCTTCGGGTGAGGTGTTGAAACCCGAAACCATCAACTACCGTACTTACAAACCCGAAAGAGACGGTCTTTTCTGCGAACGTATCTTCGGTCCGGTTAAAGACTATGAATGTCATTGCGGAAAATACAAACGTATCCGTTACAAAGGCATCGTCTGCGACCGCTGCGGCGTAGAAGTTACCGAGAAAAAAGTAAGGCGCGAGCGTATGGGACATATTCAACTCGTTGTCCCCGTGGCTCATATCTGGTATTTCAGAAGTCTTCCTAACAAAATCGGTTATCTGTTAGGCATGCAGACTAAAAAACTTGATTCGATTATTTATTACGAAAAATACGTGGTTATTCAGCCCGGTGTTAAGGCTGAAGACGGTGTTAAAAAACTTGATTTCTTAGCTGAAGAAGAATACCTTGACATTATGGATTCTCTTCCTAAGGACAATCAACTTTTGGAAGATACCGACCCGAACAAATTTATCGCCAAGATGGGTGCTGAGGCTATTTATGACCTCTTAAAAGAAATCAACTTGGACGAATTGGCTTATTCTTTAAGGGATCAGGCTAACAAGGAAACCTCTCAACAAAGAAAACAAGAGGCTTTGAAAAGACTTCAAGTCGTTCAAATGTTCCGTTCAGCTCCCGAGACCAACAAGCCTGAATATATGATTCTGAAAGTAATCCCCGTTACTCCGCCGGAATTGCGTCCGCTCGTTCCTTTGGACGGTGGTCGTTTTGCAACTTCCGACTTGAACGACCTTTATCGTAGGGTTATTATCAGAAACAACCGTTTGAAACGTCTTATTGAAATCAAAGCTCCTGAAGTTATTTTGCGTAACGAAAAACGTATGCTTCAAGAGGCTGTTGATTCGCTTTTGGACAATTCAAGAAAATCTAATGCAGTAAAATCCGAGGCTAACCGTCCGCTCAAATCTTTGTCAGACTCCTTGAAAGGTAAAGCCGGTCGTTTCCGTCAAAACCTTCTCGGTAAACGTGTTGACTATTCTGCACGTTCGGTTATTATCGTAGGTCCAGAACTCAAAATGCACGAGTGCGGTCTTCCTAAACAAATGGCTTCGGAACTTTATAAACCTTTCGTTATCAGAAAACTTATCGAAAGGGGTATCGTTAAGACGGTGAAATCTGCTAAGAAAATCGTTGATAGAAAAGATCCCGTTGTTTACGATATTTTGGAAAACGTTTTGAAAGGACACCCCGTTTTGTTGAACCGTGCTCCTACGCTTCACAGACTTGGTATTCAGGCGTTCCAACCAAGGTTAATCGAAGGTAAAGCTATTCAGTTGCACCCGCTTGTTTGTACGGCGTTCAATGCCGACTTCGACGGCGACCAGATGGCTGTTCACTTGCCCCTTGGAAATGCTGCTGTTTTGGAGGCTCAAATTTTGATGCTTGCATCTCACAATATCTTGAACCCTGCTAACGGTGAACCTATTGCAGTTCCTTCTCAGGATATGGTTCTTGGTCTTTATTACATGACCAAAGAGAGAAAACTCGAAAACGGAAAACCCGTTAGAGGCACGGGTCAAATATATTACAGCCCTGAAGAAACGATTATCGCTTACAACGAGGGTAAAGCTGCTTTGCAGTCTGCTTGTAAAATCAAAGCGGATGTTCTTGAAGGCGATGTTTTGGTAAACAAATTGATTGATACTACTGTCGGCAGAATTCTTTTCAACCAAGTAGTTCCGCGTGAAGTAGGTTTTATCAACGAGGTTATCAAAAAGAAAAACTTGAAATCCATTATTTCTACCGTAATCAAACGTTGCGGTATGGCAAGAGCAGTTCAGTTTTTGGACGATATTAAGGCTATGGGTTATTACCGTGCTTTCAAAGGCGGTCTTTCGTTCAACTTGGAAGACGTTGTTGTTCCTGATGAAAAGGCTGCTATGGTTCAAGAGGGTTACAATCAAGTTGATGAAATTCTCAACAACTACGGTATGGGTTTCATTACGTTCAACGAACGTTACAATCAGATTATTGATACTTGGACGCAAATCAACCACCGTTTGACCGAGTCCGTGATGAAAACTTTGAGTTCAAACAACGATGGTTTCAACTCAGTTTACATGATGTTGGATTCAGGTGCCCGTGGTTCTAAAGAGCAGATTCGTCAGCTTTCTGGTATGCGTGGTCTTATGGCAAAACCGCAAAAGTCTGGTGCTTCTTCAGGTTCGGAAATTATTGAAAACCCGATTCTTGCTAACTTCAAGGAAGGTCTTTCTGTGTTAGAGTACTTTATCTCTACGCACGGTGCTCGTAAGGGTCTTGCTGATACCGCTTTGAAGACAGCCGACGCAGGTTATTTGACAAGACGTTTAGTTGATGTTGCTCAAGATGTTATTATTACGCAAGAGGATTGCGGAACATTGCGCGGACTTATTGCTACTCCGCTTAGAAAGAAAGATGAAATTGTTGAATCTTTGGGTAGCAGAGTTCTCGGTCGTACTTCCGTTCACGATGTTATTCACCCACAAACCGGTGAAATTATCGTTAAAGCAGGGGAGGAGATTACCGAAAAAATCGCTAACGAAATCGACAATTCTCCGATTGAACAAATCGAAATTCGTTCGGTTTTGACTTGCGAGTCAAGAAAAGGCGTTTGCGCAAAATGTTACGGTATGAACCTTGCAACTCATAGAAAGGTTCAAATTGGTGAGGCTGTTGGTACAATTGCTGCTCAGTCTATCGGTGAGCCGGGTACGCAGCTGACACTTCGTACATTCCACGTCGGTGGTGTTGCCGGTGGTATTGCGGCTGATTCATCATTCACTTCAAAATATGATGGTTATATTAAAATCGATGATTTGAAAGTTGTTCCTTTTACTGACGAAACCGGAAAAGAGGTTATGATTGTAATCTCTCGTTTGGCTGAGGCTAAAATCATTGATTCTAATACTAATATTACTCTTACTACAACGCCGATTCAGTACGGTTCACGTCTTTATTTTAAGGACGGTGATCAGGTTAAGAAAGGTGATGTGATTTCTGAGTGGGACCCGTTCAATACTGCAATTATTTCAGAATTCGGCGGTGTTGTCGGATTTGAAGATATGATTGAAGGTGTTACATACCACGAAGAGTCTGATGACCAGACAGGTTTCGCAGAGAAAGTTATCATTGAGGCTAAAGACAAAACCAAATCTCCGGCTATCAGAATTTTCAACGAGAACGGTGATTTGCTTGCTACATACAATATTCCGGTATCGGCTCACATTATTAAAGGTGAAGGCGACAAAGTTAAACCGGGCGACATCTTGGTTAAGATTCCGCGTAAGGTCGGCTCTTTGGGCGATATCACCGGTGGTTTGCCCCGTGTTACGGAATTGTTTGAGGCTCGTAACCCCTCTAACCCTGCTATCGTTTCCGAAATTGACGGTATCGTTACAATGGGTAAAATCAAACGTGGTAACAGAGAAATCACGATTACATCACGTTTGGGCGAAGAGAAAAAATATCTCGTATCACTTACGAAACAGATTTTGGTTCAAGACCAAGACTACGTTAAAGCAGGTACTCCGCTTTCTGACGGTGCTGTTACTCCGGCTGATATTTTGGCTATCAAAGGTCCTACGGAGGTTCAGGAATACATCGTTAATGAGGTTCAGGAAGTTTACCGTTTGCAAGGTGTTAAAATCAACGACAAGCACTTCGAGGTTATTGTTCGTCAGATGATGAGAAAAGTAAAAATCGAAGATCCGGGTGATACTAACTTCCTTGAGTCTGAGGTTGTTGACAAATGGCAGTTCATGGAAGAGAACGATAGAATGTTCGGTAAGAAAGTCGTTCTTGAGGCTGGTGATTCTCAGAATCTTAAAGCCGGTCAGATTGTAACGCTTAGAAAACTCAGGGACGAAAATTCAATCCTTAAACGTAAAGACTTGCGTTTGGTTGAAGCCCGTGATGCAGTTCCTGCTACTTCTTCGCAGATTTTGCAAGGTATTACAAGAGCTTCATTGCAGACAACAAGTTTCATGTCAGCAGCATCATTCCAAGAGACTACGAGAGTTTTGAACGAGGCTGCAATTGCCGGAAAAGTCGATTACTTGGAAGGTTTGAAAGAGAATGTTATTGTCGGACACTTAATTCCTGCGGGTACGGGTATGCGCCGTTACGACCATATCGACGTTAAACCTAAGGAATCTTACAGAATGGAGGACTAATAAATGGCGGAAGAAAAAGGTCAGATTAACATCGAACTTTCTAACGATGTAGCTCAAGGTACATACGCAAATCTTGCAATTATCTCACATTCGAGTGCGGAATTTGTTATGGATTTTATCCGTATGTTACCGGGGTTGCCAAAAGCACAAGTTAAGAGCCGTATTATAATGACACCCGAACACGCTAAACGTCTTATGATGGCACTTCAAGACAATGTTTTGAAGTATGAGTCGCAGTTCGGAATTATTAAAAATGTTGAAGGTGCAGGCTCTAACACTTTACCGCTTTTTGGCGCTGCTCCCACTGAGGCGTAGTTTTTTTAACCACGGGGAAAAACGAAAAACACAAAAAAAAATAAAAAAAAGTGATTTTAGTGTTTCCCGTGGTTAAAATTAAAATAAAAAATTTTGTGTTATCAAAAAAAGTGCGTAAATTTGCGGACTGAAAAAAATTAGAAAATATTTATACATAAAAATGAAAAAAGACATACATCCTGAATCATATCGTCTTGTAGTATTTAAAGATATGAGCAACGACAGCACTTTCATCACGAAAAGTACTGTTAACACGAAAGACACGATTGAGATTGACGGCGTTACTTATCCGCTCGTAAAACTCGAAATCTCTAACACATCACACCCTTTCTTCACGGGTAAGATGAAACTTGTGGACTCTACCGGTCGTGTAGACAGATTCAAAAAGAGATACGAGAAATCTTACACGCAAAAAAGCGGTTTGTAATTTTCCGAAACAACTTTACAAAAAAAGCGGTTTTCCAACATGGAGACCGCTTTTTTTGTATAAAAATATTTTTGCATTTTTCTCTTAAAAAAGTTATTTTTGCCGTCAGAAAAACATATTGCAATGAAATACTACGACCCACGAGCTGACATATTATTCAAAAAAATTTTCGGACGCAATGAAGATTTAACAATCAGTTTTCTTAATGCCATGTTACCGTTGGAAGGCAATGGCTTGGTAAAAACGATAAAATATCTTCAGCCGGAAGAGTTGCCGATAATCCCCGACCTTAAAGACAGCATTGTAGATGTTTTGTGTGTTGATATTAAGGGTCGGACATTTGTTGTTGAAATGCAGATGTATTGGACATCGTATTTTAAGCAGCGCATACTTTTCAATGCAGCGAAAATGTATGTTACGCAAATCGAACGTGGCGAAAATTACGATGCGTTGATGCCTGTTTACGGTCTTAACCTTGTGAATGATATTTTTGACACTACAAGCGAAGATTATTATCACCGTTATACGATGTGCGAACCGTCTAATCCCGAAAAAACTATTGACGGTATCGAATTGTTTTTCTTTGAGTTACCGAAATTTAAGCCTAAAACTTTTTCGCAAAAGAAAATGCAAGTTTTGTGGCTAAAATTCTTAACCGAAATCAACGAAAAAACCGTCGATGTAGACCCTGAATTATTAAAAAATCCTGAAATTTCTAAAGCGTTAGATATTTGTACATATTTAACACAAGAAGAATTATTGGGTTACGACAGATATTGGGACGCTATCAGCACTGCCAAAACCCTTGCATCCGGCAAATACAAAGACGGTTTGGATGCGGGTCTTGAAAAAGGCCGCGCGGAAGGCGAAAGAATCGGCATTGAAAAAGGTCGAGCAGAGGGTGAAAAACTCGGCATTGAAAAAGGCGAGAAGCAAAAAGCCATCGAGATGGCACACAAACTCAAACTGAAAGGCACAATGTCTGATGAAGAAATTGCAGAAATTACTGATTTAACTTTAGACGAAATCCAAAAAATCTAAAAATTTTTTATGGAAATTTGTGTATTTTGCAATATATGAAATTTAGCAAAATTAAAAAAAAAACGATGTTTAGCCTATATGCTCTCCTTTTGTTATATTAAAGACAAAAAACTCCAGTACGTTTATAATTTTCATAAAAATTATTATATTTGTGGAAATATTTTTTTCCCGTTAAATTCTATAAAAAAATTATGAAAAGATTTTTACCAATTATTCTTTTGTTATTGATAGTGTTATCGGTAACAAAAATTTCGGCTCAACCGTTATTAAAAACTCATGTTGAAACCGGCGATTTAGAGGGTTTAAGAGATGGTAATTTAGCTGTTTATAAGGCTATACCGTATGCTGCACCACCTGTGGGCAACCTGCGTTGGAGAGAACCTCAACCCGCAAAATCGTGGCAAGGCGTTCTTAAAGCCGATGATTTTGCTCCTTGGCCGCCTCAGCCGACACGTCCCGGACTTACGAAAGAGATGATGAGCGAGGATTGTCTTTATCTCGGCATCGCTACTCCTGCTAAAACTATTAATGATAATCTACCTGTGATGGTTTGGATTCATGGCGGCGGTTTCAAAACCGAACATTATGGCGGCGACCTTTGGAAACATCTTGCTGAAAGAGGCGTTGTAATTGTCAGCGTTGAATACCGCACAGGCGCATTAGGTTTTATGGCTCATCCCGAACTCTCTAAAGAATCAGCAAACGGACATTCTGGTAATTACGGACTTTTAGACCAAATTTTCGCACTTAAATGGGTTCAGCGCAATATCAAAAATTTTGGTGGCGATCCTTCCAACGTTACAATTTTCGGCGAAAGTGCGGGTGCAATAAGTTGTAGTATTTTGTGCGCATCTCCTCTTACAAAAGGTTTGTTTCATCGTGTAATAAGTCAGAGCGGTGGCTCTTTTGCTCCTTATGACGATGCTCCGAGAAGTTTTTTAACGGGTGCTACACAACGTGCTGCCGAACAGCAAGGTCTTGAATTTCAGAAAGATATGAAAGCCAAATCCATTAAACAATTGCGTCAAATGGAGGCTTTTGCTATTGACGGCGACAACAAAAACAGCGGTGTTAGTTTTTGGCCCTGTGTTGATGGTTATGTTATCACCGATGACCTTTACCGTCTTTATGAAAAAGGCGAATACCGGGACGTACCCGTTATCGTGATGACAAATAGTGATGAAGGCGTATTGTTTTCTCAAAGAATGGATCCTGAGGTTTATAAAAATATGGGAAAAGCAATGTTCGGCGATTTTTTTGACGAAGCCTTAAAACTATATCCTGCAAATACTTCTGATGAAGTTTTTAATGCATTCGGAGATGTTTTCAGAGATTTGGGATTTGCATGGCCATCGTATGCTTGGGCAAAACTTCAGAACAAAACCGGTAAAAATCCTGTTTATTCAGCATTTTTAGCGCAACCCTCCACACGTAGTTTTTCAAACGATCCGCTTCGTCGCGGAGTCTCTCATGCTGATGATATTTTGTATTTGAACGGTGAATTTTTAACGCAGCCCGAAAAATATCCTAACGAATCTGCTCTTGCTGAAATTATTCAACAGTATTGGATTAATTTCGCTAAAACTGGCAATCCTAACGGTAAGGGGCTTCCGTATTGGCCTAAATTCGACGAAAACAAAACCACAACAATGCAATTTAGTTACGGAGCTTCGTTGATTGATTTACCTAACGCTGACAAAATTCATTTTATTGACAAAGTTTATCAACGTGTTCGTGAAATAACCGAGGCTAAACGGAAATAATAATAAAAAAAACGGCTGTCTTAAAAAAAATCAGACAGCCATTTTTTTTGTTTTAATTGTTTTTAAGAAAACTTTCCCATTCGTCTGTGAATTTTTCTTTTTCCTCGTTAGAGATTGAAGTTTTTGAAAGTGTACCGTCTTGATACCTATATTTTAAAATTTTCGGTTGTGAATTTTCCAAAGGTTGGGTATAATACATCACATCGTAACCTTGACCGTTTTTTTCTGCTATAAAAATCACTTTTGTTTTTCTGTCCCAAAAATTTGAAAAACCGATATTTCTTTGGTCAACTTTTTTGTCCTTGAAATCCTCTTCGCTCGTGAAATCATTAGCAGTGATTTTTTTGTAATCGTAATGAAGGTCTTCTTGAGGAACTTTTGAATAGATTTCTATTATTAAATCTTTTTCTTTGGCTAATTTTTCTTTTTTCGATACGAATTTTTCGCCGTCCCAATCGTATGAAACTTGATAATTCCCTTCCCAATGCGGAGAATCTTCAAATTCGCCGTAACCCTCATACGAAGAAGTTCCGGCACGCAATTCAAAACCTGTTGTGGATATATCAAGGCTTGGAGTGCATGACCAATCGGTATTTTCTTTCATTTTTGAAATTAATGTTTGAGGATCGGATTTTATGAAATTTTTGTCTACGAGTATCAATTTTTTGTCTTTGGGATAAGCTCTATAATCCGAATTTTTCGATTGAGGAATCTCTAATTCTATTTGTTTAATATTGCCGTTGTCCCAAATATATTCAGCAAATTCTCTTTCAAGATTTCCTTTTTGCTCGTTTTTAACCATATAAATATTCTCAATTTTTTTCCGAGTGAGAATTTTGTATTTTCCGTCATCGCATTTAAAAACACAACATGAAACATTCCATTCGATAGGATTGTTGCTGCTTTGCGGTTCGTACTTTCCTGTTTTGTCATAATATGTTGCATTATAACCGTTGTGATAGATATAGCAATTATGAAAATCTCCGAAATCCGATGCTTTTATGTATTCTGAATTTATTTTTTGCAAAATATCTTTTAT
>Ga0310695_10006533_pt1 | contig 19197 bp, 12 predicted proteins | sample RumenRJG_04DNA_FD_203882 | JGI IMG/M metagenome (GOLD analysis project Ga0310695, IMG submission 203882) | Bovine rumen microbial communities from Lethbridge, Alberta, Canada - RJG_04 (v2) (version 2) | ecosystem: Host-associated > Mammals > Digestive system > Stomach > Rumen | place: Canada...
TGCCGAATCTTTCAATGCCAAAATAAAAAACTTCAGAGCCCAACTGAGAGGCATATCTGACGTGAAATACTTTCTTTTTAGACTACAGAAAATCTATGCTTAATACACAGGGTTTTCCCCCTGACCCCATAGCAGTCTCAATCTGCTCCCAAGGCGTATGGTAAACGAGCATGGATATGGCAAGTGCCACACCTGTGGAGATAAGCAGGGCCACCTGGCTTCCGCCATCCAGCGCTCCGGAACCGAAGTGCTTGATGACTAGGAAAAGCAGGATGACCAACAGCAAGAAAGGAAGGAGGGAAACCTTCCATCCCGGGGTCCTGCCGTGTGGGGAATCTTTCATGGCAGGAGATGCTGTTGGATCAGTGTTTCTTGACGGGATCGCAGGTGAGGCCGACTCCCAGCTTCTTGAAGATCTTGCGGTCTACCTCGCTGAGCATGACGGTGGAATGCACCTGGCAGCCCTTAAGCTGCGGCAGGCAGGCAAGGGCCCTGCGGCAGTTGGTGTCCGTCGGGCTGAGCACCGAGAGGGCGACCAGTACCTCGTCCGTGTGCAGGCGGGGATTCTTGCCGTGAAGGTAGCTGACCTTGGTCTTCTGGATAGGCTGGATCATGCTCTGCGGGATGAGCTTCGTCTGGTGGTCGATGTCCGCGAGATGCTTGATGGCGTTCAGCAGGAGGGCGGCGCTGGGGCCGAGCAGCGAGCTCGTTTCAGCCGTGATGAGCGTACCATCCTCAAGCTCCATGGCTGCCGAAGGCACTCCGGACTTCTCCTGGCGTTCCTTGGCGGCGACCGTGCAGCGCCTGTAGTCGGTCGTGATCTTGGCCTGCTTCATCACGAGAGCAATCTTGTTCACCTCGCTGTCGTTGCAGTCGCCTTCGGCCAACTGGCCAAGGGCGGTATAGTAGCGACGGACTATCTCATGTCGCGCTGCATCGCAGCAGACGTCCTCGTCGGAGAGGCAGTAGCCTATCATGTTGACTCCCATGTCGGTGGGAGACTTGTAGGGATTCTCACCGTAGATGCCCTCGAAGAGGGCGTTCAGTACGGGGAAGATCTCGATGTCGCGGTTGTAGTTGACCGCGGTACTGCCATAGGCCTCCAGATGGAACGGGTCGATCATGTTGACATCGTTGAGATCGGCCGTGGCAGCCTCGTAAGCAAGGTTGAGGGGATGCTTCAGAGGAAGGTTCCAGATCGGGAAGGTCTCGAACTTGGCATAGCCGGCCTTGATGCCGCGCTTGTTCTCCTGATACAGCTGGCTGAGGCAGACGGCCATCTTGCCGCTGCCGGGGCCGGGGGCAGTGACGACGACGAGAGGGCGGGTGGTCTCGACATAGTCGTTCTTGCCGAAGCCCTCCTCGGAGTCGATCAGTGCGACATTGGAAGGATACCCCTCGATGGTGTGATGGTAATAAACCTTGATGCCCATGCGTTCCAGACGCTGGCGGTAGGCATCGGCGCTGGACTGGCCGTTGTAATGGGTGATGACCACCGAACTCACCATGAAGCCGCGGCTCATGAACTCGTCGCGCAGGCGAAGGACATCCACGTCATAGGTGATGCCGAGATCGCTGCGGATCTTGTTCTTTTCAATGTCAACGGCACTGATGACGATGATGATCTCGCAGTCGTCTATGAGCTGAGAGAGCATCTTGAGCTTGTTGTCAGGCTCGAAGCCCGGCAACACGCGGCTGGCGTGGTAATCGTCGAAAAGCTTGCCTCCGAACTCCATGTAGAGCTTGTCGCCGAACTTGGCGATGCGTTCCTTGATATGTTCGGACTGGATCTTGAGATATTTCTGAGAGTCGAACCCGTATTTCATAACGGGATACAAATATAACAAGTATCCCTTTTCCGGCAAAATTTTTTTCTATCTTTGTCCGGACATGCCCAGACAGATAATCATAGAAATAAAGGACGGGCAGACGGGCAATCCCGCCGTCCGTATGGCGCGGCCGCTCAGCCTCACGGTCTGCGACGGCGAGCAGGTCGCCGTGGTCGGAGACAACGCGGCCGGCAAGACGCGCCTCGTCGAGACGCTGAGCGGCATCTTGCCCGTCCAGGGCACTGCCCTGAAGTTCGACTTCTCCCCTTCCCCTCTGAGGCTGGTTTCAGAAAACATAAAGTACATCGCATTCCGCGATACCTACGATGGCGCTGACGACAATTATTATATGCAGAAGCGCTGGAACCAGCAGGACATAGACGACGATACGCCGACGGCAGGAGCGCTGCTCGAGCGGGCGTTCAACGCCGCCGAGACGGGCTCCGGGCGTTTCCTCGACGAGGCGGCCCGCGCCCGTCTGCACGAGGAGCGCATACGCCTGAGGGACCGGCTTTACGACATGTTCGGCCTTGAAGGATTGCTGGACAGCTATATCATCTCACTGTCAAGCGGAGAACTGCGCAAGTTCCAGTTGACAAGGACTCTGCTTTACATGCCCCGGGTATTGGTCCTGGACAATCCTTTCATCGGACTTGACGCCGACACACGCGCACAACTGGCAGACCTGCTCGGTGCGCTCGTCCGTGAGATGCATCTTCTGGTCATCCTGGTGCTGGCCCGAACCGACCTGATGCCGTCCTTCATCACCCATGTCATCCCCGTGGAAGGGCTGGAAATCCTCCCGAAAATGCCAGTCGCAGATTTCCTCGCAAAATATGCAGTCTGTAACCCAGAGTCGACTGGTGGCCAACGGAGATCCACCTTGCACGACGAGATATTATCCATTCCTGTAAAGGACCTTTCGTCCGAGCATTTCTACCCCAAAGATCCCTCTCCAGAGATTGTCCGCTGCACGGATGTCACCATCCGGTATGGAAGCCGGACCATCCTGCAGGACCTGAACTGGACGGTACGTGAAGGAGAGCGCTGGGCCTTGACCGGCCAGAACGGGAGCGGGAAATCCACCCTCCTGTCGCTCATCTGCGCAGACAACCCCCAGGGCTATGCCTGCAATATCGAACTGTTCGGGAAAAAGAGGGGTACCGGGGAAAGCATCTGGGACATCAAGCGGCATATCGGCTATGTCAGTCCAGAGATGCACAGAGCCTATCTCAAGAACCTGCCCGCGCTGGACATAGTCGCCAGCGGGCTATTCGACACCGTCGGCCTGTTCATGCATCCCACAGCAGAGCAACTGGAAGTCTGCCGTCTTTGGATGGACGTCTTCGGTATCGCCGGCCTGGCGGACCGGCCGTACCTGCGGCTCTCGAGCGGCGAGCAGCGACTTTGCCTGCTCGCCCGCGCCTTCGTCAAGGATCCGGAGCTCCTGATCCTTGACGAGCCGATGCACGGCCTCGATGCCGGCCGTTGCGAGCGCGTCAAGGAGGTCATCGACACCTTCGTCCAGCGTCCCCACAAGACTCTCATCATGGTCTCCCACTACGAGTCTGAACTCCCCTCCTGCATAGACCACCGCCTCATCCTCACCCGTCCGTCATAGCCGCCTTCCTCGGCCAATGTGTGAGAAATAACTGTTATTTGTTGGCTTTGCGGGCGAACTCGAAGAGGGCCTCCGGGAGATGGCAGTAGCCGGTGGGATTCTTGTCAAGATAATCCTGATGGTACTCCTCCGCGGTGAAGAAATTCTGCAGAGGGAGCTTCTCAACGGCAAGGGGCTGGCCGGCCGCTTTCTCAACAGCACCGTATACCTTATCAATCACCTGAATGTCAGAAGGATCGGTATAATAGATACCTGTACGGTACTGCGTACCTTCATCCTCGCCCTGCTTGTTCAGGCTCAGCGGATCGATGGCCTTGAAGTACAGTTCCAGCAGCAGCTCCAGGCCGACCACATCAGGATCGTACTTGATATGGACCGTCTCGGCAAAGCCGGTATCACCAGCCTTGACCTGCTTGTAAGAAGGGTTGTCCAGATGGCCGTTGGCGAAACCGACCTCGGTCTCCACCACACCCCGTATCTGCTTGAAATAATGCTCGGTGCCCCAGAAGCACCCGCCTGCCAGATATATTTCCTTCAATTGAGCCATAATGCGTTAAGTTTGTTTCCCACAAAGATACAGTTTCCGCTTGAATAATCGCATTTCTGTGAAGGATCATGCAGCAACATAAATAAAGTCTTGATCAGTACTTTACAAATCACGTACTCAACCTAGTCGGAGACACGCTTTCCCCACCAGGTGGCATTGAGGGACTTCTCCGTACCGGCATAGACGATGGTCGCAACGCGCGGCGAGGCCTCCCAGTCGGCCTCGCGGGCGACAACGACCACCACGGTCTTGGAAGCGGTCTTAAGCGTAAGGTACTGCTTTCCAGCATCGAAGGACCAAGTACCGGACATTGCACCGGACATAGTGCCGTCAGCCTTGAGCACAAGGTTTGAAGCGACATCCTGCTTGCCGTAATCGTACTTAAGGTTGATATGCTCCCAGGTACCGGCTATCTCTTCAGCGGTAACGGGCGATTTGTCCGACAGGCCGGCATAGCGCTCCGGGAGCGCGATCGGCCACAGGTCGGTCAGGTCATCCGAAGAAGCGGGGCACCACATGATACGACGCACGTGGCCCATCATCACGGCATTCGGCGCATTGCCTCCGGCCGTATCCGGCAGTCGCGCCTGCGACGCATAGAACCAGTCGCCAGAGCCCTCCTGCTGGAAAACGGCGCAATGGGAGATGCCTACCCATCCGAAGCCTTTGCTGAACTTGTAAGGATGAGTCACTATAGGATAGCAGTCACCGCGTGCATTGGTAAAGTTGCGTCCCGTGATATCGGTATAAGGCCCCTCGATCTTCTCACTGCGAACAACGCGGGTATTGTAAGGGACATCCAATCCGTCATAAGCCATGAACAGATAGTAGTATCCGTCCTTGTAGATGATCTCCGGAGCCTCGCTCCCCTGCCAGCGGGTGGTGTTGCGGGCACCTATCCGTACACCGAAACGCTTGGTCAGGTCCGTGACGCTGCTGGCCCAGGGATCGCCCAGGTCATTGACCGGCATACCCGTGGAAGGATCAAGCTCCAGCAGCGCGAAGCCGCTGTGCCAGGAGCCGTGGATGAGATAATGCTTCCCTTCCGCTACGATATACGTCGGGTCGATGGCATTGTAATAGAAATAAGCGTCATCCCATTTGTTGGCAGCAGCTCGTGCCCAGCCATCCTTACCCTTGTCGGAGGAAGAGCATGTCACGAACCCGTAGTCGGTCCAGTTGCCCGTCTCCGGAGAAGTAGTCTCGGCCATGCCGATGAACGCACGCTCGGACCAACTGCCGTCGAATGCCTCGGAAGTCTTCTTGCCGGTCTTGATGTAATTGTCAATGACAATGCAGTAGTACATCCTAAGTTTCTCTACACCACCTACATTGACAGTGCGGATGACCGGGGCCCAGAATCCGTATGAGATGTTGGACCTGCCGATGATCTCCAGTCCCATGCGCTTGCGGATCTCGTTCAGGCGTGTATACACCCAGTCAGGGGCCTCGGTGAAAGGTCCCGGGACATAAGACCAGTTGACCAGGTCCTTGGAACGCTTGCCGGGGAAATGCACGTGGTCACGTGAATCCATATGGGCATTGCCGTAGGATGCATCCGTATTGAACATATAGTAGTACCCGCCAAAATACGCGATCGAAGGATCGTGTACGTTCGCAAGGTTCCACTCGTCCTTTTTGGCCCAGGAGGAGATGGGGCGGTAGTCGTCGGAATATGTCGGGATGGTCTTCCCGTCCGTCACGGACGGAACTGCAGCCGTACCGTTCCAAGTACCGGTAGCCTTAGGCTTGATCGGGGTATATGCAGTTTCCTCCGGAGTAGTCCCGCCGCCGGGAGTATCGTCGCCACCGGTATTGATGCCTTCAGGCGCGGCCGGATCGCCGCAAGCGGCGACAATGGCGGCAGCAGCCACCAGGAGGAAATAACGGATATTGCTGGAAAAACTCATATCTCTTCAATCAATATGGAGATGGGGAATCACCCCATCTCCACAAATATACTCAAAATAACGGAATCTTACTGAAGACTCACCACCGGATGCACCTTGCCGTACCTCGAGAGCCACTCCTGGCTGTTGTCGGTATTGGTATTGGCGGAGTTGCCGTGGATGTTCTTGTTGGCATTACGTATACCCTGGAAGATAGGGAAATACTCGTGGCCGGCAGTAAAGTACTTGTAAGAGTAATCCGAAGCGGTAGCGGTGGTGAGCTCCTGGGTGGAGACAGGCGAGCCCTCGGCAGTATCGAGCATGAAGCAGCTGTGCTGGCTGATCTGTGCCAGACGGCCGCTGTCATAGAAGAAGCCCCAGCGGATGAGGTCGATGCCACGGCCGTTCTCGCAACCGAACTCCTTCGGGCGCTCGACGTTGGCGATCTGCTCGAAGAGTTTGTCGGCGGAATTGAAATCAGCAAGGTTCAGGCCGGCAAGACCGGCACGGTTGCGGACCTGGTTGATCCAGTCGATAGCCTGCTGGGTAGGGCCGTTGACCTCGTTCTCGCACTCCGCTGCACGCAGAAGGACATCGCTGTAGCGCATCAGGCGGAGGTTGATGCCGCAGTGCAGACCAGTGGTAATGCTCTGGTAGATATTGTTGCGGGCATTGGTGAACTTCGCGATGGAAAGGCCGCCCTGAGTGTTGTTGCAACGAGGGGTTGCGGAAATCTCCTGCTGATATACAACGTTGCTGCGAGGGTCGCCGCCAGGATAGGCGGCAGTCTTAGCTCCAGTGTAGGAACTGTACTCAGGCTCATAGCTGAGGATGGTCCAATAGAGCCTCGGATCGAGGGTCCCGTCGGTGCAGCGCTCGGCCTTGAACAGGTTGTACAGCCAGGGGGAAGCAGCGAGGTCACCCCAGCTGCCGAGAGGCTGCGGAGCGTAGTTGGACTCGACCGCATGGCCCTGGGTGGCGTTTGAGCTGATGTTGACAGGGGTCCACTCCTCGTCGGAGCCACCCATGCCGTAGTCCAGGAACTGGACCTCGAAGAGGCTCTCGGCGTTGTTCTCATAGGCTGCTCCTTCACGGAAATTGTCACCGTAGTCAGCCATGAGCTCGTAATGTCCGTACTTGCCGTTGATGATGTCCTTGAGGACAGCGAGGGCCTCGGTATATTTGTGACGGAACATCAGCACACGGGCGTAGTAGCCGGCCGCTGCACCGCTGGTGGCGCGGCCCTTGGCCCACTCGCCGCCTTCATCGCGGCTCGGGAGCAGCGACATGGCATCCAGGAGGTCTCCCTCGATCTGGTCGAGGACAATATCCTGCGGGACGTTCTCGGCGTACATGGACTCGATGGACGAATACTGGGAATAATCGGTGAATAGAGGAACCTCCTGATAGTAAGTGGCAAGGGTGTAGTATGCCAGCGAACGGAGGAAAAGGGCCTGGCCCTTGATCCGGTCGATGTTCCTGCCGCTCATATTGTTGTCAACGATCTTCGAGATGACGAGGTTGCAGCGGTTCACCACATGGAAGTTGTCACGCCAAGGCCACTGGTCGCCGATGTCGATCTGGCCGGAGGAATTGAGATTGTCATAAGGGAGATACCACTGCTGGGAGGCGTTCCACACCTCGTCGCCGCGGACTGCGTCAAGTGTGTAGCCGACGCGGGCGAAGGTACCTTCCAGGCGGATGCGGTTGTAGCAGGCTACAAGCGCCTCCTGAAGGTCGGACTCGGTCTGGCCGAAGTCATAGGTCGTCTGGTTGTTGACATTCTTCACATCCAGGGCAGACTCGCAGGAAGCCATGGAAGCGATTACCGCAAAGGCAGCCAGAACGTATATTGTCTTTTTCATATTCTTGTTCATTTTGAGTTTGACACCTTAGAATGAGAGTTTCACACCAAGCATTCCCGTGACCGGGGCCGGGTAGGAGCAATAGTTGTAACCGGGGGTAAATGCGCCGCCGGCGAAGTCGATGTTGTATCCCCTGTACTTGCTGAGGGTATAGAGGTTCTGGCCGGACACATAGATGCGGGCGCTGCGGACGAAACCGTTCTCACCGAAGATTCCCTCGGGAAGGTTGTATCCGAACTCGACGTTGGCGATCTTCCAGTAAGCACCGTTCTGAAGGTAACGGGAACTGAACATATCGTTGGTGATGGTACCGGTGGACTTGTAGTAGACACGGGGCACGGTAGTGCTCGGGTTGTCCACGGTCCAGGCATTCATCAGGTCGACGCTGCGGTTGGTCATTCCGTAGGAGCTGCGCAGGGTCATGTCGACGAAGTCGAGGAGCTGGTATCCGGCGGCTCCGAAGGTGGAGATGCTCAGGTCGAAGCCCTTGTACTCGAAGCGGGCGCTGAGACCGAACTGCACCTTGGGCATGCCGCTGCCGATGAAGTCCTGGTCGTCGGCAGTGACCTGACCGTCGTTGTTGATGTCCTTGTAAGCTACGTCACCAGGCTGTGCACCGTTCTGGATCACGCGGTTGCCCTTCTCGTTCACGCGGTTGTCGATCTGCTCCTGGTTCTGGAAGATACCCTCATACACATAGCCGTAGAAACGTCCCACCTCTGCTCCAAGCTCGGTACGGGTGAAGGCGTCGTTGCGGGCTTCGCCGGAAGGTCCGAGGGACACGACGGTGTTCTTGGGAAGGGTAACGTTGCCGGAGAACTCGTACTTGAAGTCGTTCTGGTAGTTGCGGTAAGCGGCAGAAAGTTCCAGACCGGTATTGCGCATCGAAGCGGCGTTCATGGTCACGCTCTCATTGGTGGCGCCTGCCTCGGCAGGAACGGGCACGCTGTAGAGCAAGTCCTCGGAAAGAGCGTTGTAGTAATCGACGTTGAACTCGAGGGCTCCGCCGAACATAGCATAGTCGAGACCGATGTCCAGGGTCTTCTTCTTCTCCCAATGGATTGCGGTATTGACATAGTTGGAGATGGAGGAACCGGTAACCTTGTTGCCACCGAAGCTATAGGTGTAGTTGCCGCGGGCCATGGTGTCCATGTACTGGTATTCGCCGATGTTCTCGTTACCGAGGATACCGTAGCTGGCGCGCAGCTTGAACAGGCTCACGAGGTTGGGATCGACCTGGAAGAAAGGCTCCTTGTCGATGCGCCATCCTGCGGAGAACGAAGGGAACCAGTCCCAACGGTCGGCGGAGGACAGGCGGCTGGAACCGTCGCGACGGACAGTGGCCTGCAGGAGGTAGCGTCCGTCATAGTCGTAGGTCAGACGGCCGATGTAGGAAGCCAGCACATGCTCGCTCTCATAGGAAGAGGCATCGCGCTCGGCAGCGTTGCCGACCTGGAGGTAATAAGGCTCGGGGAGGTTGTTGCCCCAGCCGGAGAGGGTATGGTAGAGCTCGCGCTCGAAAGTCATACCGGCCACGGTGTTAAGATGATGAAGGCCGAACTTTCCGTCATAGGTGAGGTAGTTCTCCACGAGGAAGTCGCTGAAGCTGCGGTAGCCCTCGCTGAGGCGCTCGTTGCTCTTGGACAGGTAGTTGGTCGTGCTCTGGATGAAGGAAGGCACGAAGGTGAAGTCCTTGGCAAAGGTGCGGCTGTAGGAGAGGTTGAGGTTGTACTCGAACTTGTGGTTCTCGTTCTTGAGGCCGACCATGTCAAGGAGGTCCGCGGTGGCGGAGCCGGTGGTCACGATGCGGTCGACGAGGGTGTTGCGCTCGAGGAGGTTGTTGTACAGCAGCGGGTTGGTCATACGGATGTCACCGTGGACATCATCGTAGTAGGTACCGAAGCCCCATGAATCGTAGTTGTACTCGGAAGCTGCGGAAACGACGCGGTCAAGGAACCAGGTGTCTGGATCGTAGGCCTTGATGCTCGGGGGCATGAGAAGTGCGGAAGCCATCACCGGGTACTGGGTGCCGTAGAGACCCTGCACATACTCGTTGGCATTCGACAGGGACATGCTGTCCTGGGAGCTGTGCGAATAGACGATGCCCGTGCGGAACTTCAGGAACTTGACATCCAGGGTGTTGTTGATACGGGTGGTGAAACGGTCGTAGTTGGGACCTGCACCCACCATGGTACCGCGCTGGCTGAAATAGTCGAGGGCTATATTGTAGGTATTGTTCTCACCGCCGCCGGAGAAGTTGACGTTGTGGTTCTGGCGGATACCGGTCTTGAACATCTCGTCGAACCAGTCGGTATTGACCTGTTTGGGGTCGACGTACTTCTCGCTGGAAGGATCATATCCGGCAGGGACTGCAAGGCCGCTGTTGTCGAAAGCCATGCGGACGAACTTTCCGTACTGCTCGGCATCCATGACCTCATAGACGTTCTTGCGGATCTTGTCGACACCGGCATAGCCTGTATAGTCGACCCTCACGGGCTGGTTCTTCTTGCCGCCCTTGGTGGTGATGATCACAACGCCGTTAGCTGCACGCGAACCGTAGATGGCGGCCGCGGAAGCATCCTTGAGGACCTGGATGGTCTCGATATCGTTCGGAGAGAAGTCGCGGATGGTGGTTCCCATAGGGACACCGTCGATGACGTAGAGAGGGGCGGTGCTGCCGAAGCTGCCAAGACCGCGGATGCGGACTGCAGGGTCGGCACCAGGCTGGCCGTCAGAGGTGATCTGCACACCGGCGACCTTTCCCTCGAGCATCGAGGAGATGTTGGAATGGGAGACCTTCTTCATCTCGTCGGCATCGACGATGGCGACGGAACCGGTCAGGTCAACCTTCTTCTGGGAACCGTAACCGATGACGACCACCTGGTCGAGGAGAGTCGTTTCGGTCTGCATGGTGATGGTACCGAGGTTTCCGGCCTTGTCAACGGTCATCTCCACAGTCGTATAACCGACGGAGATGATCTGGAGGACGGAACCCATGGGGACATTCAGGGAGAAATTACCGTCCAGGTCGACGGTAGTACCGGTTGTGGTGCCCTTGACTACGACACCGGCACCCAGCATAGGCTCACCGGTCTCGTCCACGACGGTACCACTGACAGTCACATTATCCTGCGCCTGGGCGGTCATACCGGTCTGCACGCCAAAGAGTGCAGGGGCGGTAGCCAGGATGCCGCAGATCGCGATAGTAGAAAGTATATGTTTCATATTGATATGTCTTTGGGTTATTCGGCGATTACGAGATAGGACTCTTCGGTCACGAGGGCGACCTGGAGGTCGGCGCTGTCGACCGCGATACCGAGATAGTTCTGGAAGTGCTCCTCACCCTCGCTGTCCTTGACGGCATAGCGTATGTCAGCGGTATTGTCGCCGTTGTTGGTGACGGTGATCACAACGTGCGAACCGTTGAGACGGGCGGCAAAATAGTCCCAGTTCCAGTTGCTTTCCTTGCCGCAGGCTTCGTAGGAATCACCCCAGCCGAAGTGGTCCTCACGGACAACCAGGTATTCGGACATATCTGCTCTGCGAAGGATGGTGCAGGGGCTGTGGTAGTTTGCAAGGTTGTCGGAGTAGACATCCATCTCAAAGACCTTGCTCTCACCGGCAGCTATGACAAAGTCAGGTGTGAAGGTGACCCACCAGGGATTGGTGAAGTCGGGGGCACCGACTGCATAAGCACCCTTGACGAGGTTGATGGTACATGTCGTGGACGCCTCCTTATAGGAGATGGTGACATCCTGGGGACCTTCCTTGAGTTCGATCTCAGAGAACGAAAGGTTCGAGAGAGGCATGTTTCCGGTGGTACCGTCGGCATATTTGGCGGTTACCTCCATTCCGGCAGGACGGAAGGCAAGGGATGCGTTCTCAAAATAATAATATGTATCGAAAGCCGGAGGTACGGTAACCTCGAGACCTACGACGGGATTGGTCACCTCGATCTCGGCATATCCGGCAACGGACTTGCCGAAGTTGCCCTGCTTGGTCTTGCTGTAGGAATAGACCAGGGTCTTCTTGCCGATCTCAGCCGTAAAGGTCTCGTCGAGTGCGAAATTGACGTCCTCAAGAGGAACCACGGCGGATGAATTGTCGGTATAGGTGACGGTTGCAACGGCCTCGGCGAGGATGGCCTCAACCGGCGAGCCGACCTCAACGGAGACAGGGAGACCGGTCACTGAAATGGACTGGGCGTCCTCGTCAGCGATCTCAGCGATCTCGGAAGGTACCAGATAAGCTTTCTTGATGTTGAAATGGCTTCCATCGCAGATCAGGAAAGCCTCGATATCCTCGGTGGAAGATACTTTCTGGTTGTATTTCTCAGTGATAGTGAAACCGTCTTTCGCGACGCTCTGAACCTCAAGGAAAGCGTAACCGGCACGGGCGTGATCGAGACTGAGAGTCACGTATGCGCCCTGCATCTTCTCGCGGAACTCGTCCCAGTTGACTTCCTGTCCACCATAGTCGAACTCGATCATGGCACCGTTATAGTCGGCGTTGCCCCATCCGTACCAGTCCGAACGAAGGACGAAATACTCTGAATAACCGTCCGCACCCCTTTCATAAGGAGTGGCGACGCAGACATTCCAGTTGTTCCAGTTATTGGCTCCGGAACCGAAGTTCTCGAACTCCACCACCAGCTTCTTGCCCGAAGGGACAAAGAAATACTGGCTGAACTCAGTCCACCAAGCGGTGGAGTTGTCCTCGGCACCGGCGATGGCGGTCGTGATGGTGATCTCGGTGTAGTCGTCCGACTGGCTGGCCTGCTTCTCCGCCTGATACTCGGCGATCTTGTCTGCAAGATCCTCCGGAGCATCCACGGAATAGGGCTCGAGCCCGGTACAACCCATCGACACTGCTGCAGCTGCAGCAAGTGCGCAAAGCGCTTTCAGCATCAAATTTTGGGTTTTCATTTCTCTGTGGTTTTATGAAATTTATATATCGATAGTATCAAAGTATCACCTCGGGCCAGCCTTCTGAGGACCATATCACAGGACGCACCAGGAGTTTGGAGCCGTAACCGTAATCGCGGTCGTAGGCATGGAAAAGCATAACGTCGCCGCCATCCTTTTGGACGACAGCGCAATGTCCCGCACCGGGATAGCGGTCATTGCCGGTCAATACAGCCGTGCCGCCGCCCTGCATCAGCGGGACTCCGGCGGCATCGATGTAGGGACCGGTCACTTCCTTCGCGCGCCCGCACACTACCTTATAAGTACTTTTGGCGCCGCGGCAGCAAAGGTCATAGGAAACGAAAAGATAATAGTAACCATCGTGACGGACGATGAAAGGCGCCTCGACGGCACCGTTGCCCGGATCGAAGTCCGCTCCGCGGGGATCGGCCTTGATGGCATCGTCAGTCTGGGAGGTGTCCTCGGCCGTGCCTTCCGGCCTGCGGCAAACAGGGAACCACTCCTGAGGCTCGGCAAGCCTGGTAAGCGAAGCATCCAGGCGAACAAGCTTGATACCGCCCCAGAACGAACCGAAGCTGAGCCAGCCGGTTCCTTCCTCATCGATGATGACGTTAGGATCTATGGCATTCCACAGGTCACGGCCGGCGATGGAACGTACGACACATCCATGATCCTCCCATTTGTAATCGGGAGACGTGGGATCGAGCGTCCGGTTGGTAGCGACACCGATGGCGGAAGTGTTCTTTCCGAAGGAGGAGCAGGAATAATACAGATAGTAGACACCGTCGCGGAACAGGATATCGGGAGCCCAAGTGTGTCCCCTGTACCCGGGAACGGACTCGACCGCCCACTTCGGGGCCTCCTCAAAAACCCGACCGGCGTAATCCCAGTTCACAAGGTCCTGCGAACTGAGGATATCCACACCAAAGCCCGTGGCGAACAGATACCAGGTCCCGTCGCAGCATGCCACAACCGGATCATGTACCTGCGGATAGTCCGTAGGCCACACGGGAGCTTGCGCCCAAATATGCACGGTGGAAGCAGCGAGAATGGTTATCAGGGTTGTCAGTCTTTGCTTCAGTGCCATAATTAAAAGGTTTTACGAAGCAAAGGTAGACATTATAGAAAATGTCGGAGTGCACAAAAAACCTAATGGGTGGATTTTTGAACACTAGCTTTGCGGGTATGCGCTGGGCGCTGTACCGAACTCCTTGGAGAAGCAGCGTGTGAAGTACTTAGGATCGTTGAAACCGACCTCGTAAGCGATCTCGGAAATGTTCATGCTGTGCGTCTCATTGTTGTTAAGCAGCATCTCCCTGGCAATGGAGAGCCTGTAGGTCCTTATGAACTGTCCAATGGACTGACCGAGGGTCTCCTGCAAGCGGTTGTTGAGAAGAGTCTTGCTCATACCCATGGCGGAGCAGAAAGCGGTCACGTCCAGGTCCGGATCCTTGTACATTTCGCGTATCGTCTCGATAGCCTTGGAAATGAACTTTTCGTCCCTGGTCTCGGCAGGGCGGGACTCCTGCTGGGACAATATCCTGTGCCCGGCAAGTTCCTCGTTCTGGCGTGTAAGTATCCTGTTCTGCCTCGACAGTTCGTCAGCTTTCTCCTCCAGGAGTTTCTTCTGCTGGTTGATCTCGCGGGTGCGCTCCTCTACGGTGGCCCGGAGGGCCTCACGCTGGCGCACAAGGGACTTCATCTTCCAGTCCTGCCATACCATTACACCTATGAATATCTGCAGGGCGAGGAAAAGGAAGAAAATCCAGGAATGGTAGAAATGCGGGACCACCCTGATCGGCAGTTCACAGACCGACTCCCTCTCCCCCGACTCGTCTGAAGCCTTTATGTGCAAGACATAACGCCCCTTACGCATCGATGTGTAACTTAGGTAGTTGCGTCCAGGAGGCAGGGCTGTCCAGTCATCATCCTGCCCCTCCAGGTATGCGGAATACCTCACGGATGTAGCCGGGCCGAATGTCAGGGCGGAGAACTCGAAGCCTATCGAACGGTCACGCTCATGGAGGCGGAGCGAAGCCGGTGCGCTGGACAAGTCCAGACGGTCTCCCACCGTTATCCTTGTGAAATGAAGCCGCGACAATGGAGTATCGGGGGCATGGTAGCCGGGGTCGACAACCGAAAGCCCGTCGACGCTGCCGAAATAGAGCATCCCGTATGACGAGCGCAAAGCGGCGTTCCAGTAAAACTGGGAGGACTGAAGGCCGTCCCGTTTCGAATACGACACGAAGCGCCCCGTCTCGGGAGAGAACATGGACAGGCCATTCTCGGTAGACACCCACAGGCGCCCGCCGGCATCCTCCAGAATACATTTTACACCGTCGTTAACCAATCCTTCCGCACTGCTGTAATTCTTGAAGGTGAAACTTCCCCCCTCTCCTTCCGAGACCCGGTATATTCCGTTGCCGTAGCTTCCAAGCCATACAGTCCCGTCCGAAGCCATACATATATTATATATCTTCTCCACGGCCCCTGAGGAAGGATTGTCCAGCTTGTATCTGTAGTTGTCGACCGGGAATGCGTAATCAGCCGATCCAGGGTCCCTTCGCGTCAAATCGAAGACGAATACCCCCTCCTGGCTGCCCATCCATAGACGGCCGGATGCGTCTATGCAGGAACCAATGCATCCGTATGTCTGCTCACGCAGGGCAGGATGCACTTCATCGGTGCGCAGATCATAGTAATAGATGCCCATATTGGTGGATATCCACATCAGTTCATTGACCGTATCCATCATCAGGGAGCCCACATAGCTCAACCGGTCATCCGAACTGGATCCTGGCACCAGCCTGGATTCTACACGGAATGGAGGATCGCCGGAGAGGACATCGACTCCCCCTCCCCAAGTGCCTATCCACATCCGTCCCCTGTCGTCGGCACATATGGCACTGACAGAATTGTGACTGAGGCCCGCACTGCCAACCGTCAGATGACGGAAACCGTCTATTCCGGGTCCGGTAATGCTGAGTCCGCCTTCGACATTGCCCACCCAGATACGTCCTGCAGCATCTTCATAGATGGAGTTGACGGGATTGGCCGCGATCGAGCGAGGATCGCGAGGGTCATGCGCAACGTTCTGGACCGAAATACGTCCCGGATACAGATGCACCAGGCCGGCGCTCTCCGTCCCGAGCCAGATCTCATCCCCATAGACTTTGATGCAATTGATGAAATCGCTGTCAAGCAGATCCGGGAAAGCGTCCGAAGCCACCCTGACGAAATCATCTCCAATCGGATCAAAGACATTGAAGCCCTTGAGCGAGGCGGCTATGAGGCGTTTGCCCGGAGAGACAGCCAGTCCGGTGATGAAATTCTGTGACAACGACCTCGGATCGTTGGCATCGTATTCATAGTGCTTCCACCTGCCGCTATCCAAAGAACAGCGGAAAAGACCGTCATTGGTAGACACCCACACTTCATCCTCCCTCATGAGGAAATCCGACAGATAGGCATCCTCCCTATATGAAAACCCTTCAAGTACAGGCACTTCCCTAAGTCCTTCGGCAGAGGGGACGATCTTCCGGACATGGCCGGCAAGGCCGATCCAAACAGATCCGTCGCCCTCGACATCCTTGAATACGACGGTCTGTGGAAACAGACGTTCATCCTCGAAAGCATCCACGGAAGCGATGTCACCTTCCTTGCCAAATGAGACTCGGAGCAGGGTTACCCCAGATTTCAGCCATACACACCCGGCAGCATCAACTGTCAGAAACGAACAAAGGGTATTAAGGTACGGCTCCAATGCCGTGCCGCTCAGGTCAGCCGTGGTATATGTATCCAGGTCAAGCACATCCACGCCGCCTTCGGAACCTATCCACAGGCGATGCCATCGGTCTTCTGCAAGGTTACGGATGAAATTGTTCTTCAGGCCGACCGGTGTATTGGTGGAGAAAGGAAGGAAACCATAACCGTCATAGCGGCACAGCCCACTACCGGAAGTTCCGACCCAGACAAAACCGGAACTGTCTATGAACACCTCCTCCACGAAATTACCGGGCAGTCCGTCCTCCATCGTGATGAAACTGGCGAGATAGTCCCTGGAGAAGGGATTGTCAACGGCAGCCCCGGCAGGAACGGCCACCGCAAGAGACAGTGTAAACAAGCATGACACTATGTACGATTTTCCACCCAAGCGCATCATTTATCCACTTATATTTATACAAACATAGCTATATTTGTCGAGAAATAAAGATATTTCGCATAAAATCAAGGATATGAAAGTTCACAAGACCCTGCTTGCGCTCGCAACCGCCTTCTCGGCCCTTTCCCTAAGCGCACAGACCAACGGCTTCGACATCGACATGAAGAAAGTCGGAGCGCCCATCCAGCCGACCATGTACGGCATCTTCTTCGAGGACATCAACTACGCCGCCGACGGCGGACTCTATGCCGAGCTGGTGAAGAACCGATCCTTCGAGTTCCCATACGCCCTCCAGGGATGGAAGGCATTCGGCAATGTCGAGATCCTCGAGGACGGTCCGTTCGACCGCTGCCCTCACTATGCACGACTCAAGGATCCCGGCCACGCCCACAAGCAGACAGGGCTTGACAACGAAGGATTCTTCGGCATCGGCGTAGAGGCGGGTAATGCCTACCGCTTCAGCGTATGGGCCAGGGTTCCCGACGGAAAGGACGGTTCCATCCGCGTCGAGCTCGTCAATACCGCTTCGTCAGGCGAGAACCAGTTCTTCGTACAGCAGACCGTCAAGATATCCGGCTCCGAGTGGAAAAAATATGAAGCTGAACTCAAGCCTGAGGTTACCGATCCCAAGGCTGTCCTCCGCATTTTCCTGGATGCACCCCGCGCAACCGTTGACCTCGAGCACGTCTCCTTGATGCCCGGTGATGCACTTGAAGGCATCTACCGCCGCGACCTCGCCCAGGCGCTCGCCGACCTCCACCCCGGCATCTTCCGTTTCCCCGGAGGATGCATCGTAGAAGGAACGGACCTCGAGACGCGCTACAACTGGAAGAACAGCGTCGGTCCCGCCGAGAACCGTCCTATCAACGAGAACCGTTGGGAGTACACATTCCCCCACCGCTTCTTCCCGGACTATTTCCAGAGCTACGGACTCGGCTTCTATGAGTTCTTCCTCCTCAGCGAGATCATCGGCTCAGAGCCCCTGCCCATCCTAAGCTGCGGCCTCGCCTGCCAGTTCCAGAATGACGATCCCAAGGCACATGTGCCCGTAGAGGAGCTTCAGCCCTACATCCAGGACGCCCTCGACCTTATCGAATTCGCCAATGGAGGCACTGATACCAAGTGGGGTGCGCTCCGCGCAGAGATGGGTCATCCCGCACCTTTCAACATGAAGTTCATCGGCATCGGCAACGAGCAGTGGGACCAGCTTTACCCCGACCATCTCGCACCCTTCGTGGATGCCATCCGCAAGGCCCATCCTGAGATAAAGATCGTCGGCTCATCCGGCCCCGACTCCGAGGGAAAGCAGTTCGACTACCTCTGGCCCGAAATGAAACGTCTCGGCGCCGACCTCGTCGACGAGCACTTCTACCGTCCTTACGACTGGTTCCTCTCCCAGGGATCCCGTTATGACAACTACGACCGCAAGGGACCCAAGGTCTTCGCCGGGGAGTACGCCTGCCATGCTACTGGAAAGAAATGGAACCATTTCTACGCCTCCCTGCTCGAGGCCGCTTTCATGACAGGGCTCGAGCGCAACGCGGACATCGTCCACATGGCCACCTACGCTCCCCTCTTCGCGCACGTCGAGGGCTGGCAGTGGCGTCCCGACCTCATCTGGTACGACAACCTCCGCTCGATGCGCACCGTCAGCTGGCACGTCCAGCAGCTCTATGGCCAGTACAAGGGTGAGAATGTCCTCACCCTTACCATGGAGGGCCGCCCCGTCGCGGGAGCCGAAGGCCAGAACGGCCTGTTCGCCAGCGCGGTGAAGGACGGTGACAAGGTATATGTCAAGGTCGCCAACACTTCGGAGAAGGAGCAAGCTATCAGCCTCAATTTCACAGGTTTGAAGAAGAAGGATCCCGGCCTGAAGGCCGTCAGGAGGGTCGTTCTCAAGAGTGACGAACTTTATGTCGACAACACTCTTGACGAGCCCTGCGCCATCGTCCCCGCCGAGGCCTCTTTCACCGGAGAGGGCAAGACCCTCGAGGCGAACGTGCCAGCTTTAAGCTTTACTATTTTCATTCTTGAAAAATAAAGCTTAACTTCGGCCTGAACTTACAATATGCAATACTTCGGAGAGATCATAGCGCTGATCGTGGCCTTCTCGTGGACGGCCACCGCGCTGTTTGCAGACATCGCCAGCCACAGGATCGGGGCCCTGCCCCTGAACCTGATCAGGATGGCGATGTCGCTGCTTTTCCTGGCCCTGCTGCTATGGGTATTCACGGGTCAGGGGGAAAACCCTGTGTATTAAGCATAGATTTTCTGTAGTCTAAAAAGAAAGTATTTCACGTCAGATATGCCTCTCAGTTGGGCTCTGAAGTTTTTTATTTTGGCATTGAAAGATTCGGCA
>Ga0310695_10006535_pt1 | contig 19194 bp, 17 predicted proteins | sample RumenRJG_04DNA_FD_203882 | JGI IMG/M metagenome (GOLD analysis project Ga0310695, IMG submission 203882) | Bovine rumen microbial communities from Lethbridge, Alberta, Canada - RJG_04 (v2) (version 2) | ecosystem: Host-associated > Mammals > Digestive system > Stomach > Rumen | place: Canada...
ATAAACTCTCTATATTCTCCAGTTTTTTTATTTTGCATTTTTACTAAATCCAAATATTGTGTATTTCTCTTTCCGAATATACTTTTAAGTTGAGAAAGCCGTTTGTGCTGGGAACAAAGATTTTTGTGCTTCTGCATTAATTCATATCTATATGAACCATGAGCCTTTTCAATGGATTTACTTAATTGCTCTATTTCTAAACCTATCCTTTCACATTCTAACTTTGTTTTAACGAAAGCGTTTCGGATACTTTCTTGTTCTCTTTTTATACTATCAGCCAGAGTAAAAGAAGCATAGTGCAAACCAATACAACGATAAAAATTCCTTTTTTGTTTCTGTGTTTTCCAATAGTTATCAATATCTATTTGTGATTTTGTTATTCGTGATTGTATTGAATCAATAGCATCTGTCTGTTGTCGATTTAAAGCAATTCTATTTTGGTCAATAGTATTTTGAAGTGAATCTAATTTCTGATACAAATACGAATAGTTTAAGCGATCATTGTATGGTAAAGAATTTAAAATTGTATTCTTGTAATTATTTTCCCCAAAATAAGCTGAAGAATTATTTTTTCTTTGTTTCTTTGCTGATGAAGATTTGCTGTGCTTAATAATTATTATAATAACTATTATTATAATAATCACAACAAGAAGAAAAATAACAAATTTACTCATAACGTTTGTAATACCTAAAATTAATAATCTATTATACTCCTTTGTTTAATTCTGTTGTGGATACTAACAAACTGATCAAATGTCACATAACTCGGTTCAGTCATTTTACAAACGGCATCAATTATTATTCTAAACTGGTTATCACTAAGATTATGTGAATTAATTGCTTGTAACCCAAGCCTACACGCTATATCCTGTCTGTTAATCCCTTGTTTTGTCATGTCATGTATGAAGTTTCTATATACCGCACAAACAGCTTCTTCTTGTCTAAGCATTTCCCTATATCTCCAGTCCATTCCTTTTGTTACCGACATAGTGTAATCATCTATTTCCTTAATTGCTTTACATCTTTCGAATTCAATCCTATGAGAAGCTGATTGGGCGGTTTTAGTAATCTGATCTACCGTTCGCTGATACTGTTTATCTACATACAGGGTTAATGAGCTTTTTTGAAGATCATATTGATACCAATCTCTTTTTGCTTCATTATCGAGGCGCATTAATTCAACATACATTTTTGACTTAGTTTGTTCTAAATCGCTTGTGTACTTGATAATTTTTCGCGCATCACGTCTTCCTTGAATCAAAGCGTATGTTTGAAGCATTGCATTCATACCATTAACAACAGTTCCAACAGTTCCATCCATAAGGAGATGCGCAACTTCCATAACACGGTCAAAGGTATCTTTTTTCTTTTCCGGGAATACTTCAAGTGCGGTTTGTACTGACGGCATAATCTCATATGACATGTTTTCAACCTCCTATCTTGTTAAAAAGCTCTGTCACATAAACAACCATAAGATATTATGGTTATTGTGTGACAGAGCAATTATTGAAGTGCTCGTTTTGAAAAATGTAAATGTAATCATTCAAAACACGGTTGTCTTTTATTTAGGAATATATTATATCATATATCTACAGATAAAGCTATAATTTGTAAAGAATCTATACGTAGAAAAATCAATTGTGATTTTGTCAATAACGCACATTTTTCCGAACACAAAGCTGTAAACAATGTTTGCATATAGCAGTAGACGGTATAATGCCTTCCTAAACCCTATTTAATTAATTCTCCCAATTTTGCTGTTAAAATTTGGATAAGCATAGAAAAAGACAAATCCGAACCCATCTCCAACTGGGAGAAGGTTCGGATTATCTTCGCTTGGTGCGCCCGACAGGAATTGAACCTGCACCCCGAAGGACCGGGACCTAATGGTAACGTCACCTTGGTGGAAGAAAAGCCTGTTGATGCACAATATGCAAATAATCAATTCTGCTATTTGATAATTCTCTTATAGTGATTTTTATCCATTGTCAATTAGATTAAATGTTTTTTGTGTTTCATAGCTTACACAAGACACTTTTAAATAACCAAATCGCTCTCTTCGATTTTTTCGTTGAAGAAGGCAATGATTTTAATACATGGCTTTCTCAAAAGCAGTCCGAGCAGCAGCGCCGGAACGATGAACAGCAGCAGCATGCCGAGATTGTACCAGTAGCCGCCCCAATCCATTCCCGCGACGGTTTCGCGCAGGGTGTTGATACCGTATTTGAACGGCAAAAACGGCGCGATAGCCTTGAACGGTCCGGGAAGCACTTCTATGGGGAAGGTGCCGCCGGAGCCAGCAACCTGCATAATCAGAATGATAACCGCGAGCGCCTTGCCGATTACGCTGAAGGTTATAGTCAGCGAGTAGATAATCAGCGAGTAAACAAAGCTGGAAATCATACAGGTGATGACAAACATCAGCGGATTATCCGCCTGCGTTTTGAGGAAAAACAAATCGCCGAGCGCGATAATCAAGCCCTGAATTTGGCTGATAACAAAGAACATCAGGTATCTGCCGAAAAACAGCTGCACGGAATTTGCCTTGCCGAGCTTTTTGCGGTCTTTTTCCGTGAGGTCAACATTGAGCACCGCGACAAGTACAACGCCTCCAACCCACAACGCCAGCGAGGAATAGAACGGCGTCATTGCCGAGCCGTAGTTTTCCAGCGGATATACCCTGTTGGTGTCATAGCTGACAGGCGCTGACAGAAACTCGCCGAGCCCTTCGGGATCCTCTATAATCGGGAGAATGATACTTTCAAGGGTATCGTCGTTCTTCAGCTCGTCAACCTTCTTAACGGTTAAATCGATGCGGGTAGTTAAATTTGTCAGATAGGTTTTGAGATTGGTGAGAACTGACTTTAAGTCATCAACGGTTGCCGTCGCGTTGTCAAAGGCAGTGTCAATCTGACCTGTAGTTCCGCTTAGTGTTTGAGCAAATGCCGCGATGCTGTCCAGCTTGGAGAAGATGCCTGTCAGCGCGGAATCTATGCCCGATTTGATGGCGCTGAACTCCGAGGAAACCGCGGTCATCTCAGCGTCAGCGTCGGTTATCAGCTGTTCAAGCTCCGCTTTTGCGTTTGCGGGAGCAGCTCCCGTAGATTTAATCGCGTCGCAAACGGAATCAATCTTCGCGATAATCGCGTTCTGCTTTTCGTTGGCAGAGGTCAGCTTGGCGGTTACCTTTGAGCAATCTACTCCCAGATTGGACTGAATCGCGTTAAAAATTGAGAGCAATTTGTTATTGACCGCGATTTTCGCTTGGTTAATCACTTCGATTTTGCTGATTTTAGCCGCAACAGCATTTGCATCGGTGCTGATAGTTGAAAACGCATCGTCAAGCTGTGAAGAAACGCTCTGCGCGTAGGAATCGCCTGAAGTAATCAGGTTATCAATCACGGTAGTCAGCTGCGCCGACATGTTTTTCGTGGAAGTAATCATACCCTTCACATCGTCGGTCGCAACGCCTACGTTGGAGAGCGATTGCTTAACGGTAGGAAGCATTTCTTTATTGGATTTTATCAAATCGTTGACGGAATCCAAGGTAGTAATCAGCAGGTCAATCGAGCTGTTAAAGGAAGCAACGTCGCTTTTTGCGGTAGTTAACGCCGAGGTAATTTTTTCGGCGATCTTATCCTTGTTGTCTTTAAGCTCCGATTCGGAAATATTCAACGTCGTTGCGATGGTTTCGGCTATTGTGCTGACGTAGGTTGCGTCAACCGATTCCTGAATGGCAGAAATACCCTTGTCGGTGATTTTCGGAGCGATAGCGTTTTTCTTTTCGTTGACGTAATATTGCAGATTTGCCTGCTTAAAACCGCCCGTGGTAACGGACAGAAGGTTTTCGGTGAAATCCTCGGGAATAACAACAGCGGCGTAATATTTTCCGTCCTCAACGCCTTTTTTAGCGTCGTCCTCATCAACAAACGTCCATCCCATTTTGTCGTTTTGTTTAAGGTTTTCTACAATTTTTTCCCCCGCGTTAATCTTTAAGCCCTTGAATTCATATCCCTTGTCGAGCGTACAAACCGCGAACGGAAGCTCTCCGGTGCTGGAATACGGATCCCAGTTGGCGGCGATATTGAACCAAGCGTAAAGCGCAGGCAGAATTGTTATGCCGATGACGACGACGAATACAATCAGGTTTTTTGTTAAACTTTTTAAATCCAGACGAAATACAGAAAAAATTTTTTTCATGTCTGTTCCTCCTGTTCTTTTTGCGATGATTCAGTTCCGGCGGTTTCATCGGAAAGCGGCTCAGACGTTTCCGCTTCCGTTTCTTCAACCACTGTCTCTTTCTTCAGCAATCCGAGATATCCCTGAAATTGATGGTACTTATACTCCGCGCGAATCATCAAAGCGACGGTGTATAGTACGGTAATCACCCAGAAAATCAAAAAGGTGATTTTGTTTTCCAAGGTAAAAATAAGCGTCAGAAAGACGATACCGGAAACAGCAACGAAAACAGGCCCGATTTTTTTATAATTCTCACGCTTGCGTTTTGCTTCTTCATAGGCGGCCTGAACATTCAGAAAGACAGAATGCTCATAATCGCTTCCGGATTGCGCAGTTGATTCATTCACTGTGTTTTCTTCGATTGTCAATCCCTTATCAATCAGCTGCTCCTCCGGCGGCTTACCCGCTGATTTCAACTGTTTTGCATTATTTGTATTTTCAGCAGTATTTACGGTTTCCTTTTTCTTTGCCATAACACCCCTCCTGTGTAGAATATGATAATATCATTATATCATCATCACAAATCCATTGCAAGCAACAACGTGAAAGGAACACCCATGAACCCTCTGCCCAAAGGTGTTCCTTTTATCGCATAAAATTATTTCTTGGATTTTCCCATTGCGCGCTTTAAGGAAAGATGAGAATTAATATATTGCTTATTAGCAAGCTTTTGACGTTGACGCTCCTGCGCTCGGGCGCGTTCACGTTCGGCGCGGTATTCCTCAACCTTCTCAGCCTTCACCGCCGTGTCGGCAAACAGGCGCACAAAATCGGGCATTATTTCTACAAACCCCTCGGTAACGGCGACCTTTTGCCATTCACCGTCAGCTAAAAAGCGGATTTCGCCTCTTTTCAGCGCACAAATCACAGGCTCGTGTCCTGCCATAACGCCTCTGCTGCCGTCAACCGATTCAAACACTAAATGCTCGCATGCGCCCTTGTAAAAGCAGCCGCCCGTGGAGTAGATTTCAAGATTAAAAACACTTGCCATCCTACATCACTCCTCTTCGAGCTTTGCCGCCTTAGCGATGACGTCGTCAATCGTTCCCACATTGTGGAACGCGGATTCGGGATACTGATCCATCTCGCCGTCAAGAATCGCCTTAAAGCCGCGCAGGGTTTCCTTAATCGGAACATAGCAGCCGGGGATTCCGGTGAAGGTTTCGGCTACGTGGAAGGGCTGAGACATAAAGCGCTGAATTTTGCGCGCGCGCAAAACGGTCGCCTTGTCCGCTTCGTCAAGCTCCTCCATACCGAGAATGGCGATGATGTCCTGCAGCTCCTTGTATTTTTGGAGCACCTCCTGAACACGGCGCGCAATTGCATAATGCTCCTCGCCGACAACGTCCTGCTCCAGAATACGGCTGGTGGATTCAAGCGGATCGACAGCCGGGTAAATGCCCTGCTCTACAATCTTTCTCGACAAAACGGTGGTGGCGTCAAGATGGGTAAATGTGATGGCGGGAGCCGGGTCGGTCAGGTCGTCCGCAGGCACATAAACTGCCTGAACGGAGGTAATGGAACCCTTATCGGTAGAGGTGATGCGCTCCTCCAGTTCGCCCATTTCATTGGCAAGGGTAGGCTGATAGCCAACCGCCGAGGGCATTCTGCCGAGCAGCGCGGATACCTCCGAGCCCGCCTGCAAATATCTGAAAATGTTATCCACAAACAGCAGTACATCCTGATGCTGCACATCGCGGAAATACTCCGCCATGGTCAAACCCGTCTGCGCGACTCTCATTCTTGATCCCGGCGGCTCGTTCATCTGACCGAACACAAGGGCGGTTTTTGCGATTACGCCCGAATCCATCATCTCGTGCCAAAGGTCGTTGCCCTCACGGGAACGCTCACCTACACCGGTGAAGATGGAATAGCCACCGTGCTCTGTGGCGATATTTCTGATAAGCTCCTGAATCAAAACGGTTTTGCCGACGCCCGCGCCGCCAAACAGTCCGATTTTGCCGCCCTTGACGTAAGGAGCGAGCAGATCGATAACCTTGATACCTGTTTCAAGCACCTCCACAACGGGGCTTTGGTTGGCAAACTTGGGCGGTTCGCGGTGGATTTCCCAATACTGCTCTGCCTCAACATCGCCCGCGTAATCAATTGCTTCGCCCAGAACGTTAAACATTCTTCCGAGCGTTGCCTCGCCGACAGGCACCTTTATGCCGCTGCCTGTCGAGGTGACCTCCATACCCTTGCATAAGCCGTCGCTTGCAGACAGCATAATAGCGCGGACTACATGTCCGCCCATATGCTGCGCGACCTCCATCACACGGGTACGGCCGTCAATTTCAACGGTGAGGGCGTCCCTGATCATCGGCAGCTTCCTGTCGGGAAACGCCACGTCAACAACGGCGCCCATCACCTGTAATACTTTTCCTTTTATTATTTCCATTTTTGCACCTCTTTTGCGCAATTTTTCGGGTTTTCCGGCTCAGCCTTTTTTCTGGCTAAGGCTCTTTGCACCGCCGACAATCTCTGAAATCTCCTGCGTGATTGCCGCCTGTCTTGCGCGGTTATATTCAAGAGAAAGCTGTGTTATCAGATTGCGCGCGCTGGTGGTGGAGGCATCCATCGCCGCCATTCGCGCGTTATTCTCGGCGCAATAGGCAGCTGTCAAAACGCCGTACATCAAACCTCCGGCAACGTTTGGACCGATGGTGTCGATGACCGCATGAGGAGACGGTTCGAACCTTGCTGTCATATAGCGTTCATCCGGCAGGTCGCCCTCATCAAAGCGGTGCCTTTCCAGAGGGAACATCTTTACCATTTTCGGCACCTCAGCGCCGCGCTCGATTCTTGTATAGATGATATATACCACGTCAAGTCTGCCGCTCAGATAATGGTCGGTGATAGTGTCGGCAATCTCCTTTGCCTTTTCAAAGGTCGGATTCTGCACTGCGTAGAGAAATTCAACGTCAACATTGGCGCCAATGCGCTCAAAATACACTCTGCCTGCCGTACCCACAGCAAAAATACCGGCATTTTTGTGCTTTGAAATCTCTGCCTCGGCAAACTTTACGATGTTATGATTATACGAACCGCACATGCCTTTGTCACCGCTGACAACGATATATCCGTATTTCTTTTGACTTTCGGGCTTATCGCATCCGTTGTCAAAATACGGATGTGAAAAGTTGTCCGTGTGTTTTAAAACGTGGTGCACGGTTGTCTGTATGTTATCAAAATACGGCTGCATAGCCTCCCAATTCGCCCGCGCCTTTTTCATCTTGGAGGATGAAATCAGATACATGGCGTTGGTTATTTTCAAAATATCCTGAATGCCGGAGATCCTTTCCTTAATCTCATTCATATTAGCCATAGAAGAACCTCCTTTACCTTGCCTTAAACTCCTTGAACGCGGCAACGAGTTTTTCTTCCAATTCGGGAGAAAGCGTCTTGGTGCCGTTGATTTCGTCAATCAGCTCCTTGTGTTCCTCCTCAATAAATTGAAGCAGCCTTTTGGCAAATGGCTTGATTTCCGCTACGGGAACATCCTGCATTTGCTTTCTGCCTGCGGCAAGCAGCAAAATCACCTGCTCGTGCATTTTAAACGGCTGACAAAGCGGCTGTTTTAACAGTTCCATCAGTCTGTCGCCGAAATCGAGCAAATCCTTTGTCGCCTTGTCAAGCTCCGAGCTGAACTGGGTAAACACGCCCATTTCGCGGTACTGGGCAAGATCCATTCTCAATGTGCCCGAAACCTTTTTCATTGCCTTTGTCTGCGCCGCGCCGCCGACTCGCGATACCGACAAGCCTACGTTAACGGCGGGACGCATACCCGAGTTGAACAGCTGGGTTTCAAGAAAAATCTGTCCGTCCGTAATAGAGATAACATTTGTCGGAATGTAAGCGGAAACATCGCCCGCCTGCGTTTCGATAATCGGCAGGGCTGAAATCGAGCCGCCGCCGTGCTCGTCGTCAAGTCTGGATGAACGCTCAAGCAGTCTGGAATGCAGGTAGAAAACGTCGCCGGGGAACGCCTCGCGTCCGGGACTGCGCTCGAGCAGCAGGCTCATGGTTCTGTAAGCGACGGCGTGCTTTGAGAGGTCATCGTAAACAATCAAAACATCCCTGCCCTGTTTCATAAAATACTCGGCGATTGCCGTGCCGCTGTACGGCGCCATCCACTGCAGCGGAGCGAGGTCGCTGGCGAGCGACGCCACAACAATCGTATAATCCATCGCGCCGTGCTTTTTCAGGTCGTTGACGACCTTTGCCACGGTGGAAGCCTTTTGACCGATAGCAACGTATATGCAAATCATGTCCTGACCCTTTTGGTTGATCATGGTGTCAACCGCAATGGATGTTTTGCCCGTCTGTCTGTCGCCGATAATCAGCTCACGCTGTCCGCGTCCTATGGGGAACATGGAGTCGATGGCGAGAATACCCGTTTGCAGCGGCTCGGAAACGCTCTTTCTGATACAAACGCCTGCCGCTTCCGCTTCAACCGGGAAAAAGTCGGCTGCGTTGATAGAACCCTTGCCGTCAATCGGCGCGCCGAGCGCGTCAACGACGCGTCCTATCATTTCTTCTCCGACGGGAACGCCGGCTCTTTTGCCTGTGCGCACCACCTTGGAGCCTTCGTAAAGACCGCGGTCGCTGCCGAGCAGCACCACGCCCACATAATCTTTGGTAATATTTTGAACAATACCCTTTACGCCGGTATCAAACTCTACCAGCTCTCCGAACATCACCTTTTCAAGTCCGAAGCAGTTTACGATACCGTCGTGAATAGAAAGTACCGAGCCGCCCTCGTTTACCTCGAGCTTTACCTCGAAGTCCGCGATTTCTTCCTTTATCATCGAAACGATATCGGAGCCCGCGTTCTCGGACGCGGCTCTTTTGGCAAGGTCCTTTTGCAGACCTTTTAATGCGTTTTTAACGCTCTTGTCGTAAGTTTTTCCGTCAGCATTAAGCACATAACCGCCGATTAGTGACGGGTCGATTCTGATGTCAAGCACAACCTCGTTGCAGCCGAGCTTTTTACGGATGACTTCTCTGAACTGAGCAGTCAGCTCCTCCGAGGGCTTTTGCGCGCAGTAAAGCTGACAAACGACCGCGCCCTGCTGCTTTAACTTTAGCTTCTCATATTCCCTGACGACAGCAGGCAATTCATTCAACGCGCCCTTGTGCAAAAGCATTTTGATGCAGGCTGCGCCTGCCGGTGAAAACGCTCTGTCCGCTATGCGTTCTTTTTCTTCGTCCGTGACCGTGCTCGACAGCATTGCGGAACGCAGCTCTTCGCTGTTGTTCCAAATATCCGTAATTTCACGAATATCATCGTGAGCAACGTCAGCTTCGAGCAACGTGGACGCTGTATTTTTTATCTCACTGTTATTCATTTTTATCCGCACCTACTTCCGCAAGGAGCTCCTCCGCGTATTTGCGGTCGCTTTCCTCGTCTATGATTCTTGATACAACACGGCCGGCGGTAAGAACTGCCAGTCCCGCAATTTCGTTTTGTGCGGATTCAATAGCCTCCTGCCTGTCGCGTTCAATCGTTTTTTGTGCGTCCGCAATCATGCTCTCCGCCTGCGCGTGAGCACCCGCGATAATCTCCGCCTTTTCCTTTTCGGCATATTTCTTCGCGTTACTTCTTATCTTGTCGGCTTCCTCATGAACATCCGCAAGCTCAGCCTCATACCGCGCTTTTAACTCCTCGGATTCCTCTCTTGCCGCCTGAGCGCTGTCGAGGTCATCCTGAATTTTTTGCTTGCGTTCATCCATTACCTTCAAAACCGGCTTAAAAAGAAATATTCTGAGAAGAATGAAGAAAATCAGCAGGTTTACGACCGTCCACACAATATCCCATATATTAATATTAAGCATATGACCGTCCGCCTTCTTGTGATTTTTTATCTTATCTGCCGGTTTGTTTATACGACAAAAATCAGCATAATTGACACAAGCAGGCCATAGATAGCGGTTGCCTCTGCCAATGCGCAGCCGATAAGCATTGTGCTTCTGATGTCCTTCTTCACCTCGGGCTGACGCGCGATACTGTCGCAGGCGCGGCTGGTGGCGAGTCCGATGCCGATACCGGCGCCCATACCTGTAACAACTGCTACGGCGGCGCCCATGATGGATGTGCTGTCGGGACTTGCGACAAAAATAAGCATGATAGCCACAAGCAAGCCGTAAATAGCCGTAGCCTCAGCCAACGCGCAGCCGATGAGCATGGTACTTCTGATGTCTTTTTTTGCTTCGGGCTGACGGGCGATAGCCTCACTTGCGTGGCTGGTAGCCATACCGATGCCGATAGCGGCGCCCGCTCCTGTTAATACTGCAACCGCAGCTGCAATTGCGATTCCCATAGTTATCTCTCCTTGTAAAATTTCAATAAGTATTTGTTATTCTTCCGCTTCCTCCAGCCCTTCGCCGATAAACAGCGAGGTGAGGAAAACAAAAATGTACGCCTGCAAAAATCCGTCGAAGATATCAAAGTACAGGCTGAAAACCGCCGGGATTCCGACCGGTATTACGAACTTTATAAGTTCCATAATGATGAATGCCGCCACGACGTTACCGAACAAACGCAGACACAGCGAAAGCGGCCGTATGCCGATTTCGAGCACATTCATCGGCGCCATAATCGGCGTTGGACTTCCGAGATGCTTAAAGAAGCCGAAAAAGCCGTGCTTTCTCATGGTTGCACCCTCGATGAGGCATATACTCATCAAGGCAAGCGCGATAGTGACGCTCAAATCCTTGGTGGGCGGCTTCATTCCGAACATTCCGGCAATATTCGCCGCGCCGATGTAAATCAGCACCGTTCCGATATAGGGCATATATCTGTCGCTCTCGGCGCCGATATTGTCCCGGCAAAAATTTCTCAGCCAGCTCACGCAGACTTCAAGAGCCGCCTGCCTTTTGGTTGTCGGTACAATTTTAAGGTTGCGCGTCAGAAGGATAGCGATGAATATAAACACCGCCATGATAATCCACGTGACAACCGTAGATTCATACACGGGAATACCGCCGGCAATGAATGGAACGGGGATTCGGAACAGAACCACGCATTCAATCTGCTCCTTGATTTCAACGGACAAATCCGCCGAAGCTGACGCCTGCTGCGTCGCGGCAGCCGCCACCGGAGCGATATCCGCGACATTCAGCATAGTATTGAACATTGTTTCACCTCCCGCAAATAAGGGGTTTAGATTTTTTTGGGTACATTACAAGCCCAGCCACGCTTTGATCTGAGACTCCTGCTTGAGCTCGTTTGCGTCCTTGCTCTCGATAACCTCTCCCTTGCAGTGCTCACGGATAAGCTCTGTGCCCACCGAATGGCTGCCCATGTGGGTGTTAAACAGATGTACTGTTTTGCCTGTAAAGTCATACTGCTCCAAAAATGACAGAATAATCATCGGGCAGGTGTGCCACCAAGCAGGATAACCGATGATAATGTCGGTGTATTCCTCAAAATTTTCGACCTTTCCAATCAGTGCCGGCCGTGCGTTTTTATCTCGCTCCGCCTTTGCCATAATAGCGCACCTGGCATAAAGACGGGGATATCTTTCTACCGGAACAATCTCAAAAAGATTGCCGCCCGTTACCCTCGCTATACGTTCTGCCGTCATTTTTGCGTGACCTGACCAAGAAAAATACGCAATCAGTGTTTTCATGGTATGTACCTCCTTTCGTGTGATGCATTATCATTTATTTATTATAACATGCCCTATCCATCAATCTTCCAACAAAAAAGCCCCAAAAACGGCGGTTTTGAAATTTTTTTAAAAATTTTTGAAAAATAATAACGGACACCCTGTGAACATACAGCGTATCCGTCGGATTGTAACCGATATTCAGTTTAATAAGCGTTATTTTCTGATTTAAAACGCATATCCTCTTCCATAAAGCTTGCCCAAGCATATGATACCAGATATTCCCCGCGAAAAAGCCTTATCGCTTCCGTGTCGCCCTTATAAAAGCGGTACATATCGCAGCTGATTTTTTCGGGAATGATACGAAGCCCGCGTCGTTCCATATAAAAAATCTCTTCAACGCCATACTCCTTCAGCGTATCCCTCAGAGAGCGTATGATTACGTCTAAATATTTTTGATGGTTATGGTCATAGGACTCGTCCTCAAACAGAACCGCGGCTATCTCCTTTCGGCTTGCGCTGATTCCACGGCGATCGATTAGATACGCAAGCAATTCCTTTGATCTTGCCCGTTTAAAGGCCACCAATTCTCCGTCTACAAGCAAATCAAAGTTGCCGAAGGTGCGTGCCTCGATGTGCGGCACCGCTGTTTGCGGATGGACAGACGCCGCATAGTCCAGTTCCTTTTGCAGTATCTCAGGCAGCAGCGGCTTCAGCAGATAACCGTTTGGATGCACCTGAAACGCGTCAAAGGCAAATTCCTTGTACGCTGTCAGGAAGAGAATGATAATATCAGGCTTTATTTTCTTGATCTGAGCCGCTAAAGTGATACCGTTCATCTGCGGCATATCGATATCGAGCAGTGCGGCGTCCACGGGATTTGACTGTATCCATTCAAGCGCTTCATTTACATCGGTAAAGCCGTTTACCAATACATCGGACGATAAATCTCTGCAAACAGACAGTACATCCTCCACCGCCAGCGGCTCGTCATCTACGCATATGATTCTCATATTACCTGTTCATCTCCTCACTCACGGGTATCCGCAGGACAACCTTCGTTCCATCATTCGGTTTGCTGTCAATCGTCATGGTGCCGTTGCACATTTCTTTCAGCCGTTCTCTGACGTTATTGATACCGATATGCGTTTCGTCATCGCTTTTGGCAGGAAGTTCTTTAAAGCCTATCCCGTTATCCTCAATTACGATGATATGGTCATTCCCTTCACGGCAGGCAGAAACCTTAACGATACCCTCTTTTCGGGAGCGCGCGCCGTGTCTAATTGCGTTCTCCACCAAGGGCTGGATCGTCAACGCGGGGACAAAACACGCTTCATCCCGTAAATCATACTCTACACGGATATTCGGAAAACGGATTGTTTCTATCTCGGTATATATTCGGGTATGTTCAATTTCTTTGGAAAGCGGAATTACCTCCGTCTGATTCAGCGAATCCAGATTCTGACGGAGATACGCGCTGAACAAGCCGATAGTGTGCGCGGCTGCTTCCGGCTCCTTTACACATAAGGCGCGGATAGCGGTCAGGGTATTGAACAGAAAATGCGGCTGTATCTGCGTCATCATAATCTGAATGCGATGCTCCGCCTGCAAAGCTCTCTCGTGCCCGCGCACAAATTGCAGATGAAGCCAGATATAGTACATCATACAGCTGATAGCGACGGCAATCGTCAAAAAGCTGATGGGCAGTTCATCGTATTCAACGGTATAATCGAGCACGACCGACAAACTAATCAGGAGAAGCAAAAAAACAGGGAGCCACGTTTCCTTCTTTTGCTTCGGGCGGAACACCTTGACCGTCATATAAACGCAGTAAATAAATAATACCGCGCTTACTATCACACAACAATTTTTCAATGGTCCGCTGATGAAATGACCGGAAGAATAGGAGAATGTCAGCGGAGAGAATAACGCCGTCATATAAACCGCGGCATTCACACCGACCGCCGCCCACACGAGCTTGTAGCTCCTGTCCGGACTGATGATATACAGGAACATTGCCAATATCGCAGGGCGCACAGAATAGCCGTAGATGGAATTTATGGTTCTGAGTATAGCTAAGTTTCCGTGATGGTACAGATAAGTATCCAGATAATTCTGAATCACAAGCGTCAAAACCAACACCGTGATGATATACATAACCCTTTTCTGCCGCTTATTTAGATAGTTATCCAGACGGACGGCAAAGAACAAAACAATCAGCAGCACCAAAACAGGCAGAACGCCGATGATATCCAAAGCTGAATTCAGAGAGACGAAATTAACCGTATCGCCCCCAATGGTTTTCATAGAGCCGTCATTACCGATGTCGGCGCTTGTCGGGGCATGATTGCCGTAAACAGCAGACTTTGGGACGATCAGATATCCATGTGAGGCGTTATAGATACCTCCGCCTTCTTCACCTGTGGTGTTAGCGGTCACTGTTCCGCTTTTTACGATAAAGACGCCATAGTTCGCGACTCCGCCGCCGGCGTATTTTGCAAAGTTGCCCGTGATACAGCCGCCTTCCAAAATCAGCGTGCCGACATTGCAGATGCCTCCGCCATGCGGCGCATAGCCTCCTGTGATTTTTCCTTCGCCGTTCAAGCTGTCTTTTACGGTAAGCGCAGCGCCGGACTGTACACGGATTGCGGCTCCGTCAGAGCCTTTCGACGAAGTCAGATTGCGCTCGATGGTGTGACCGTTCAGATCAAGAGTAAGCACCATCCCATCAGGAATAGAAAGCGCAACATCCGACTCGGTTGCAGTTACGTCCGCGCCCAGCATGATTGTATCGCCGGATTTCGCGCTGTTGATTTCATCCTGCAAGGCCGACCATGTGTTCACGCCGGAACTGTTCTGTGCCGCCTGCGCCGTCATCTCCCCCGAAAAAGCGACCGTTAGGAGAGCAAAGAGCGATAGAAAAGCGATTCTCAATATTCTGTTGTGCTTAACTATTGATTCTGACATTGATATCACCATTAAGGAATGCCTTCGTATTGTTAATCCACCCATTTTGTGTTATAAGCATGTCTATTATTTCATGCGAGATGATCTGTAAGGATGAGTATTCGGAAATCTTCTTTTTCACTTCTGACGCGCCTTTTATGTTGTCAGTCTGACCAACGCAGAGGAATTCATAAGAATAAGCAGTGCATTATGAAATACCTCGACTACACTCGGGATTACAATGTCATTTTATCACGCCGCAATCATTAATTCAACAAAAATGTGTTATAAAATACATAAAATATACACGATTTTTATTGTGATTCCGCTTGCGTTAGGAATAATTGTGGGATTTATAACTATCTGTATGATTACAATATCGCTGCCCCGATGATGAGGGCTGCAATTATTGTCATGAAAAAGCAGCGCAGTTCTGCACCCGATCCCGCCTTTGAAAAAGGATCCGTTATGAAAACTTCATCAACGGTGGGGTTAGTTATAATGTGAAACTAACGTCAAATAATAATATATCCATTACAAAACCGTTAATTGTAAACTTTATTGAAGGTAAAATCGGAGACGTGAATCTGGACGGATATATTAATGTAGATAATCAAAGATAAAGCAATTAGCGACTATAAATCAATTGAAGCTGATGTAAAAAATGGATGAAACAGAAAAGCAATGTCAGCAGAAAACTTGATGAGTTAAAAATGAAGCTTGAGCAAAGGCAATCCGATCAACAGGAAATACTGCTTGAGCGAATCAGAGATAAAGCTCACGAGGAAATCTATACGAAAATGCTGAAAAACTGTGAGGCACAATATTCAAGCAACCTGTTGTTGATGCAAAGATAAATATACTTGAAAAATCAAAGACAATCATACAGAGTTGATGAACCTCGGCGAACGCGATGCGTTTTACCGGGGTTTTCGTTGGCAGTCAGACTGATGATTGACACTATGAGTGGCAAAATCTGAAGCGCGAAATTTCTCCCTGTGTCGCGCGAATAAAAAGCTCGCAGTCGTACCCGAACAAGCCGAACAAAGCCCACACAGGCGATTTGTGGGCAATTGTAAGCGATATTTCAGAGAGCAACGAAAGTGCAGCGGATTAGCTCTGCTGCACTTTCGGTTATATCAGTTTTATCAAATTATCATGGAGCATATAGCGCGACACGCCGTTGCTCTGCGGGTCTCGAATGATGACGGCGTCAAACTCCTTTGGAAGCCACTTCTTACTGAAAATGCCGTTGCCGAAAGAAGCGTCAAAATTCGTGACCGGCAGCACCACCTTATCAGAATCAAGCGGCTTGTTGGCGATATAATACTTCACCAACAATTCGGCGGCGGGCTGGGCAGGTGTTGCTACATGTGCTTTGATGTATTCGCGGATACTGTCAGAAAGAGAAATTTCTTTGTTTTGAAGTTTTCCCAACTCCAGCGCATCGGCGAGAACATCGTCAAAACGCAATATCCACGAGCCTATGGTAGTAGTTGAAAAAATCGGCACTTGAAATTGGATAACCTTCTTTTCCCATTCTTTGTCAAAGCCCTTTCTCAGCAATTCGCACCTTGAAACTGTCGTCTTGCTGACAGAATCGGATTGGCTCTCTACAAAATCACAGATGTTGTGAACATGACGGTAAAACCAGCCACGGCCTTCTTCGTCCACCAAATCGGGAAATTCTATATGAAGCTCGCTGAAATTGGTGTTTGCTTTCCAATCGTCTTTCTTCTCTGTCGGTAGGCTGCACCATGCCTGCAACGCTTCTTTTGCACGGTTAATATCCTGCTTATCCTTTTCAAACATATATCCTCGTGCAATAATCGTCAAAACTCTGTGCAGTCCGATTTGCTTTATCAGCATATCAAAGGTAAACCGTCCCAAAAACGACATGTCACGTTTGCCGTTGGCGCGGTACTTCGGAAAATGCGTATATGACTTGAATTCTTCCATTTCATTCAACATTTTTCTTCACCCCCAACACATGTGTATAAACCGCGTCGGGCAGCAGCTCCCACAACAAGTCGCGCTTTCCGAGAGCCACCACATACGGCACTGCCTTTTTCTGCTTGGTGATTTTATCCATCAAAGCCCTGCACGCAATAGCAACCGCCTGACGGTAACTCTGTGCGTGAGATTTATTATAATACGCCTGCATCATTTCCTTGAACTCCTTCGAGTCGTTTGACCGGAGGAGTTTTTTGCGTTCGGTGGCGTTGTTTTCGTCGTCAATATCACAAATCAAGTCGCCAAGCACGCGGTAACCGCCAAAGCGGAAATCTGCCAGTAAGTTATAATAATCTTCAAATTCAGGGAGAAACTCACTCAGAAAATCAAGCCGTGAATCCCTATCCATCAAATGCCAAGACTGATTTTTGAGTTCTTCTCTGACAGCGGCTAATCGAGCAAATCATTCAGGAAGGAGCCATCAGCGACGCCAACCTCCGCCTGCTGGTGGACAGCATTGTTATCTCCGAGAAAGATAAAAAACTCCACATCAAAATCAACCTCAACGCTAAATTTGAACGGCATAAGGATTGTTATGATGAGGAGGGAAATTTGACGGAGAGAATTTTTATGGCATAATAAAACGGCAGGCGTACCAATGCGGCACGCCTGCCAATACTGTTTTAGTATGTGATTTTATCAATTACATTATTAAGTGAGATAAATTCATCAGCCGTGGTTTTTAATTCGCCTGAAACATTGTCCCAAAATGCAACTACCGCTTTTACCCCATAATCGGTGATTTGATTCATGACCGGCACAAAATCACTATCTCCCATTACTAGAACAAATGTATCACCTGGAGTTGCTTCAGTATATAATACCTTTAGAATTTCTGCAACAATTCCTGTGTCAACTTTCTTTTCCTTATTGGCAACGTTACGCTGAATATTATGTACTGTGAACCCCGCTTTTTTCATTGCGTTCCATAAACTATCTTTATTAGTAGGTTTTGAACCAAAAAGGATAGCGTTTTTTATGTCAGAAACATGAGAATTGGTTACTTCATTTAGAAGTTTACCGAAATCTATTGCCCAACTATTATCTTGAATTGAAAGTGCATGTGCATTATAAATGGAATCAACATTTCCTTTGTGCACAGCAGAATAATACTTTCCTTCAATCCAAACATTTGAGTTGTCAACAAAAACAAAATAAGACATTTTATCCCTCCCAAAAATGGTGCGCCCGACAGGAATTGAACCTGCACCCCGAAGGACCGGGACCTAAACCCGGCGCGTCTGCCAGTTCCGCCACGGGCGCTTATATGAATTGAAAGTTGAAAATGGAAAATGGAAAATTATTCTTTACTTGACTTTAAGATTGTGGTCAATATTTTCTCAATTTCAACACAATTTGCTAAAATAGTTTTTATCTCATTGTCAGATAAAAAATCCGTTGCGTTAAGTAATCTCAGCCAATACTTGGTTTCAGTTGTTTCTTTTAATGCGATAGAAATCTTAGAAATGAAATCAGCTTTACTTTGTGCTTGTTGCGCTTCAGCGACATTCGCACCGATACTTGTTCCGGAACGCAAAAGCTGCTTGGAAAGCACAAACTCCTTTTTCTTATCAGAAAGATACTTATACAGCCTTACAATTCTGATTGCGAAATCAAAACTTTTCTTTTCGATAATATTTTCCATAATACAATATAAATCGGAGCGAAGCGACCCTTAATTTTCAACTTTCCATTTTCAATTTTCCATTATGATTCTTCCGCCGAGGTGACGTTACCTAAATCCAGCGCGTCTGCCAGTTCCGCCACGGGCGCGTTTTATAAAAATCAGGTCGCAAAACCCGATATTTATCTGTTATTTAATTGTTTTGTTATTGCGCAAAGGGTTTAATGCTTCATAACTTCTGCCAAGGTTTTGTGAAGGAAAACTATTTGATATGGCGTACTGATGTCGATAACAGGCATAAAAGCATTAAACATTGCCATGAAAACGCCGCCGAGAAAAATAAAAATTGCGAATGCTTTTAGAACTTTTGCCATTACATACGCGCCTGTTATTACGCCTCTTCCCTGAACATTCGCGCGCAGATTGGATGATGTAACCGCATATCCGTAATTACTTTTTAAGTAGACCGACAGGTTCAGCGCAAAGCGTGAAAATAGTGTAAAAACAAATAATCCACAAATGCCGTTCTGAATCCCTTTCTCACCGATAAAGGCGAATACAGGCAAGTGATAAACACCATAAAGCGCGATTGACAGAGCAAAAGAAATAATGATATTGATTATACCAACAGCTTGTCTGCCGCGATACTGAAACAGCATAAGCAAAATGACAGCCAGCGCGCAAACAGCGGAAAGACAAATGTTAATAAGTGAAACTGTAACCGGAAAAAGATTTTTCCAAACAGAGCAAACAAAAAAGAAT
>Ga0310695_10006536_pt1 | contig 19190 bp, 34 predicted proteins | sample RumenRJG_04DNA_FD_203882 | JGI IMG/M metagenome (GOLD analysis project Ga0310695, IMG submission 203882) | Bovine rumen microbial communities from Lethbridge, Alberta, Canada - RJG_04 (v2) (version 2) | ecosystem: Host-associated > Mammals > Digestive system > Stomach > Rumen | place: Canada...
AAGCTCGGGGGCCACCGCATAGGGAACGATGTGATCCGGTTCCCAGGACAGCGGAGCAGTTGAAGGCTGCAGCGAGTAGTCAATTCTCTCGCCACAGATATGACACGGCGCGCGGCTACGTCTGTCGCGATCCCATGCCAACCTTCTGACCTTCTGCCACCTTGATGTATTCTTACTGCGTTGCATATATCTCACCCCTTTGGGTGTGGGTGTCTCGTGCGCGAGCTTGAGAGCACCCCCTTGCTCTTTTTCAGTTCAAACTAAAAGCCCCCAGGGACCGGCCAAGGGGCTTCTACTTATAAGGAAGATTCGAATGAAGATGCGCATGTGGGTGATAATTGAAGCGCATCGCCATCTAATCAATTAAGATATAACACAGAATTAACTATCATTTACTATCAATTTGCTCCGGAAGGGTGAACTCTTTCACTGTGAGCTCGTTCTCTTTGTCCGGAACATAAAAACAAGCGTTAGGAAATGTTTCAACGATTCTCGACAAATAGCCACAAAAATTATTTACAGCTTCAACTAATTGCCTGTCAGCTTCTGCAGCTGTTCCGACTGCCTTCTCCATACGTTTAAGGATGGTGCTATCTATTGATATGCTCTTGCCAAGAACCTCGTACAGATTCCATCTGTGAGCTTTCAATTCTGTCCTGCAATACTTAAATGATTTCCCTGTCAGCTCCTGCATCAGTTTGATGCTCTTGTTTCTGCTCATTTCGTTGTCGCCTCCTCCAGTGCTGCTATTCCCTTCAAAACATTTTCAGCTATCTCCAGAGCTTCCTGGTCGCCTTTAACATAGCAGCCGCCACAATGTGCGTGATATCTTCTAATTGTGTTAATGATCTCCGCCGCTTCTTTGGGTGTCATTGTTCAGCTCCTCCCATTAAATAGGTGCCACAACATGGGCATTTATCTAATTCACCTTTTGCATAGCAATCGGGATCGAAGTATTCGAAACAATGTGGACATTGTACTTCTGATATTATCCATTTGCCCCATATGCCTTGAGGTCTTGCGCGCTTGCATGCCTCGTATCCTTTCTTAAAATGTTCTAATTTAGCCTGACTTTCCATACTAAACATTTTTTCTTCTTTAACTGATATCGGGGCTTCGTCGAGGCTAATTATAGCCTCTAACTGCCCGTTTTCGTTTCTTCTGGCAAGACATGTCGCGCCTAACTTTTTGGCTTTGCTGCGGCTAATAAAATCACTTTTCATTCTTCTATACCTCTCGCATCTTCAAAATCGCAGTCCCACAACGCACAGCCTCTCATATTGCCTACTTTTATGTTATGGGTGCAGTGCTTACAGTCCCGATAAGCCATTAACGCCTTGATTGCGAGGCTAAGAGCCTCAATATGTTGTGATGATACATTCCTTCCGTCTTCTTCTATTTCTTGAATTAGTTTAATAGCCTCTTTTGTTGTCATTCTTCTTCACCTTCTTCCTCGGCATCACAGGCCCCAGAGGGGCCACAGGCGAAAGAACACTCGTCTTTAAGATAAATGCAATCGGCACGCCTTAAAGCCTTGATAGCCAGGTTAAATGCTTCTTTTGTATCTGCAAAAGGGCAACCGTCAAGCCACCTTTTAATTTCTTTTATGGCTTCTTTATTCGTCATCTGTCTCACCTTCTTCCTTGTATGGCTCCGGGAGTGGCATCCAAGCGAGGACGTTGTCAAAGTCGCCACGCTCTTCGAGACCGTAGCAAATAAACCCTTCTCCATCGATATCATTGTCACCGATATCCATCCAAATTCCCCACTTTGTCGATAGAAGCACCTTTTGGCCATCGTCAGGCATAGGACAGTCAAAGGCTTTCATATTTTCATACACGGCACCCTCGCCGTATTTAATAAAGAGCTTAGTCTTCTCTTCTTCTGTCATAGGTCTGTATGTGATAGGGATCCACTGCGGCACGTCATTGCTGCGAGCTCTCCAGCCATCTTCGTAGCCCCTCCGATATTGATCGCGGTCATATGCCAGGGCGCGCTTCAGCTCATTCTTATCAACAATTACACCCATCTGCTCGGAGATTGTTGCAGTGATCTGGTTCTCACGCTGTTCTTCAATCTGCTCGGCGATCTTTCGGATCTGCAACGTGATCGGACTCTCGTAGTCCTTTGCCCAGTCATCCGGAAGTTTTAACTTGTTAATTTCCATCTGTTTCCCCTCCTATTATCTTGTGCATGTGCTGACCACGATGGCGTATTCTTTTGCTACCATTAAGTGAACGGCCATATTAAGAACACTGTCGCCAAGGATCTCCTCAGGGTCAGCTGTGACCGGAATGATAACGTCCATCGTGCCGCTATTAGGATCCTCGTCGAACGTGATGCGGAGCTCGCTGGTTATGATAGGACACAAGTCTCTGATTGTTATTGTGTTAGCTTTCATTTTGCGCTTCCTCCCTTCTTGTTGTTACCTATCCACGCCAGAGCTACCACTGTGACGCATATGATTGCCGTTATAATGATCGCCTTCATTTGTTTCTTCCTCCTGTTAATTCTTTCTCGATTGCATCAAAAGGGACTTGTAACATCAGACCATGCACGTCGTCCGATATTGATAGCGATTTACCCACTGTGTCAGACGTGTACCTCACGACTAAATTCGTAAATACTTGATATGTGTCTCCCTTCCGGTCTGTGGCCCATATCACTCCATCAACTTCCCAAATCTTCATCATTTACCTCCTGTGCTGTTATATCGCCACATACAACAAACTCAGCTTCGATGACTGGCCAAGCATCACGTTCGAGTGTGATGCTTAATGTGTTTGTAATTACTGGCGCCAAAATTAGCTGTGTATCTGTCATTATTCTGAGATAAGTCCTACCCTTGCGTGCACTTCTATATCTGACATCGATATCACACAGGTCATAAACCTTTGAGCCACAGAATTGACAGCTGCCGAAGTCATCCAAAAGGCCGCCACAGTTGGGGCAATTCTTTAGTCTTTCAATCATCATTTACCTCCCCTGCATAACCCAGAACGCCCACGAAGGGATCTCTGTGATAGGTTTGTTGCCGTATGTCATGAACGTCCAGCAGACAAAGATAACTGTAGCGATCGCTGCGATAATCATAACCGCCAGCACAGCCGTCCAGAAAATATTTGTTAAAGTGTCGTTGTTTTTCATGTTGTGCCTCCTAAATTTTCGAGCACGGTCGCCATCTGCTCCAGCATTGTCCTGTGAATTCTATAGACCTGTGCGATAGCTACATGCTCCAGCTCTGCGATGTTTTCCCACTTGAGTCCGTTGATGTATCTATCAACTGCGACCGCTCTCTGTGCAGGATCCTGCAGCTCACTGATCGCCTTCCTGGTCTTTGCAGTCTCTTCGACCAGCTGGCGCTTTTCTCTTTCATATCTCTCACGCAGCTGAGACATTTCCAGAAGAGTGTCCTCATGTCTCTGCCTTGCTGCATCCGAGTCATGGCACTCACTTCCGTCACTCTCATACTTGGCTACACCGTTCCCGAGTCTGTCCTGGAGGATCTCAAGCATGCGCTGATCGGCTTCGACTTGTTTATTCAGGTTGTAGTTCCTATTGAGCCATAGCTTTGCTCTGTAAGCTCTATTCGTCATTTAGTCCTCCCTTCAGCTCTTCAACGGTTATGCTGATCCATGCAGCATCTGCGTATCGCTTTGATACTTTAAGCTCTACAACTTGAGCATCGTCGTGCCAAAACTTCAACTGTGTCATTACGTCAGTCAATTCCTTGACATAGTTGTCGCAGTCCGGTCTCGTTGTCTTGTACTGACCCCAGAGCTTTTTATTCTTGACGTCAAAATATAAGTTGATGGTCAGCCTGATCGGTTTATCGCTCGGCTCTTTCGGTTTATATGGACTGAGTCCGAGGATAAACTGCACGCGCTCGTCATTCATCTTTGCAGTCCTGAAGTGATGCACATATGGGACTCTTCTGCCGTTGACGATCTTGTACTTGATCGTTTCACCCTTCTGCTGCGCTGTACCGGTGGGCATGCCTCTGTCAAAAGTCATTGTTATGTTAGTCTTCATTCTTCCAGAACCTCCTGACCGGCTCCAACGTCTCGGGATGCCTTTTATAGAATTCATCGAGTGCGCTGCCGTCTCCGTCATCCGTTAACCATTCACAGAGCGCATCGATGTACTCGTCTGCAAGTTCATTATTGAGTGGGAAGACTCTGCACGGTGTGATCCGGATCTCGTTCGGAGGTGCCTCGATCTGTGTGAACCTGACCCATTTAACTGCTTCAAGAAGCTCCTGGGGACTCGGGTGCCACTTGCTCGTTGCGACACAGCGCTCAGCTGCCTGCATTACGTCCTCGATGTCATAGTCTGCAAGCATGACGTTGTAGGTGTTTACCCTCTGCGCAAGCTCTGCCTGTGTTGCTTTGCGGTCCTGTGGATATGCAGAATGTAAGAACTGGACCAGCTTGAGAGTTTCTTTAATAGTCATTTGTCACCTCCTGCCATCCTTAGCACTTCATTCCAGTCGACTTCGTTGCTGATCGTAGAGGGCTGACAGTGTCCCGGTGCCTTCTGGTTCTCTTTTGCCTTCTTTTCCCAGGTGATGACTGCAGCCTTCCAGTCCTTCATGGGTGTCCCCTTGCCGAGCTTGAAGCCTCTGGCCTTGTAATAGGCATACCAGGCTTCGGGATCGATTCCGTTATTACGCTCTTCACAATAGGCTTGAACTTCTTCCAAGGTCGGAGGGACAAATTTCTTTTGTATGTTTTCTTTATCCTTAGTCCTTTGTATATTTAGTCCTTGGTATTTATTAGTATTTAGTAATGGTTCGTTTTTCCGTACTCTGGATATTCCTGACTCTGGTTTTCCAGACTCTGGTTTTTCCACGATATGGATATCTCCACTCGTGGCGGTCTCCACTCGTGGCATTTTCGGACTGTGGACTGTTTCGGGTGTGTTTGTGGGGTGTTTGGTATCTGTTTCGCCCTTTGCGGTCTGTATAGGTGCGTGCTCAAATATGTCCCAGGTGCATCGTGTAAACCTTCCGAGGCTGTCCTTGTGTCGATTGATGACCACATAACCGGCAGCCTGAAGCTCCTGCAGCATGCGAAGGATGACGCTCTTCGATGATCCTGTACTCTTTATGAGTCCGCCGAGTGAAAAACTCCAGTCATCCGGGAAGCTCAAAAGGTACGCAAGGAAGCCACGAGCCTCCCATGACAGATTTACATTATGAAGCGCTGCATTGTCGATCATTGTATAGTGCTCATTATGTTCCTGCCTGTTTACCATCTTTGCAACCTCCGACAATGAGCTCGGCCTTCTTCAGGACGTTCTCGAGCGTTATGATCGACTCTTTAACCGGGAGCGGTCCGTCTGACAGCCTCAGGACTGTCTTGGCGCCCTTATCCTTGTATATCTGATACTTCGATCCATCCTTGAGTTCCTGAAGCGCCTGGATGTCTTCAACGTTCAAAATAATGCGCTCGTTGAAATTGATGCCGTGTACTTTTATAAACATGTGTCTTCTCCCTCCGGTTCTTCGTAAATAACGACTTCGTTGATGATTCCCTCGCATCCTGCCCAGTCATCCGCGTAGGTGATGCGCAGCTGCTTCTCGATCACTGCCCCGGTTCCCTTTGGGTAATAGCGCACAACGAAGCCATAGCTGTCTGTGTTACCCTCCGAGGTCTCTCTCGCCAGAACGGACAGATCGCAAATAATGGGATCGTTTCCGAACGCTCTGAGGGCCTTCGCAATATGGTGAGCTGCTTCCCTGATCTCTGTCTCGAGGATCTTGTACTTCATGAGCCTGCCCTCCTGCTGCTGATCTCCGGGCCTGATATCGCAGGCATTTCTGACTTCGGTTTGATGCTGATGTATATGTATTCCTGACCAAAGAAGTGGCAGATCTTCGCCACGGTCTCGATGCGTGGGCTTCTGTAACCCTGCAGCCAATAGATGACTGACTTCCTCTCAAAACCGATCGCCTTGGCGAGCTGCTGCTCTGTGACCTTGTTGGTCTTCATCATGTACTCGAGCCACTTCGCAAAATTAGCGTCAGCGCATACCGACTCGATCGTCTGGTTGTCTAGATAGCTTTTTCTCATGTCTCCGGTCCTCCCTGAATTGACAGCCTGATCTTGCCGACGACATCCTCATATGATTCGACTGTGCAGATAACTCCCTCCGATGAGAAGATGAGCGTCTTCGCGTTCTTCTCTTCTTCAATTAAGTGGCTGGGTGCAAATCTTGCGCCGGGAACGACCTCGCAGACCTTCCTGATTCCGCCGGTCTTGAGCAGAAGGCGCTCATTGTGTACGCCCAGGACTTCAATGAAGCCCTCGATCGGCTGCACGATCCTCTCGATCTTGACCACAGGCGTGCCTGTCTTCATTTCCTCGAGCTTCGGGCGGAAGTCTGCAGCAAGCTCTTCAGAAGTTACGCGTTCGCGTACTTTAGTGATGCGTTCGCTGACTTTTGTCTGCGTTTGCGGAGTTTCTTCCTGCTTTGGCTCGTCGACCTTGACGGGGAAGTTAAAGCTCTTGCCATTCATGTTCTCAGCAAGTGCCAGGACGTCCGGCATGAGTTTGCCGTTGATCTTCAAATATCTGGCAGTCTCGCACTCGGTGCGCTTGATGTTCTTGACGAGCTTCAGGATCCTGCCGCCTTTATCGTGATACTCGCGAGCGAGGCCGTCCTTCATCTTGATCTGTCCGCCTTCTACCCAGATGCGTACATAGTCCGAATTCGTGAAGAACTTCCAGCTGTAATGTCTAAATGTGATATAGATCTGGTCATTCATTCCGACCGTCACAGTGATGTCCTTATCACTGTAGTTTTTTCTTTTTTCGAATAAAGATATCTGTGCCATTCAAATCTTCCTCCCAAATTAAACGTAATAAGCGACGCCCACGGTCTTGGCTCCTGCCTTCTCGGGATCATCGAGATAGAGCTCACCCTTGTAGAGATATCCGACTGTAAAATCGATATGAGCCTCCGAGCATCTGAAAAACCTTTTGCAATACTTCATGACTTCGTCATAGTCCGCGTCGATCTTGGTGACGATGTACTTCTTAACTCTGTTCTGGCTGGTTAAACCTTCATAAATCTCAAACTTTGCCATTTTCTGATTCCTTCCTTTTAGTGTGATATCTGCAGCTGTGTGACTTCCGGACAGGTCTGGGATGATTTATAACGACGTTACAGATTCCGTCATTCAAAAAGACCTTTTTGCTATGCTCGTGGAAGTGTATGCAGCTCTCGCAGTAATTGATCTGTTCCATAACTCAAAACGGTGTGAAGAGGTTGCCTGTCTCGATGCTCCTGCGGTCGAGGATCTCAACGGTCTGGGGCTGTCTCTTCTCTTTCTGGATCAGTTCGAGCTCCATCTTCACCCTTCTGTTATCTTCCTGAAGCTCTCTGATCGTCTGCGCGTCAATAACCAGTTCCAGGATCATCCCGATCAGGAACCCGATCGCCAGCGCTCCGATGATGTAGATAATTGTCAATGCTGTCATAAATTGCCTGCCTTTCTTCTTCTGTCATGCTTAAATCTATGTAGGTGACCAGGTAAACCGATTCGTATCTGGTCGGGAAGTTATTGACCTCTTCCATGGTCTCGACAAAACAGTCGACATGATGCCCTTTTACTGCGCTCCCGGTGTCCTCTGCGATGTATAGCTTTCTGTTATCCGGATCATCAGGATCCCCGACCAGAAGGATGTCGCCAAAACTGTGATAGTTTCTATCTATTGCGCATGTGGTCGGCTCGTCCCATTCCTCCGAGTAGTGAACCTCTTCGCCTGATGCCGTGATCCTGCAATATGTCTCTTCATCTGAATAACCAGTGATGAAATACGTCCCAAGATATTCAAATTCGAGAACGATCGAAGTCTGTCCGCAGGGCATTTCTGACTTTGTCCTTATCAGGTGGAGCTTGGGCGGAGGGAGTTCTCTGTCATGGATCCACCAAGGTATTGAGGGGAAGATCTTCAAAACGAGCTTCTTGTGTTTGGGACCGTCTCCGAATATCAGACCGGAGCAGAAGACCGTCAGAGCTGCCAGGCCGAGGATGATCTTCTCGGCGCGTGAGAGCTTCATTTTTTAACTCCCTGAAGGGTGTAAAGCTCACTATTGCCTTCGATGACCGCCCTCAAGTTTTCCGGAAGTCTGAACCCGAACGAGAAAAGTGTCGAATAAAAGGACTGATGTGCTCTGAGTGTTGCACCGCTCTTCACGAGGTCATAACTGACGAGCTTGTTCCTATAGGACAGTGCCAGCTCATACCAGACTTCGAGGAAGATCTTTTTGAGCGGATCGCTCTGCTTGTAAACTGCTCCGATGTTGAGGTCTTCGTGGATGAGTGTCCTGACGTTATAAATGTATTCGAAGTTCGATATCGTAGACTGATTTTTTTCCAGTATGTCGATGCAGTTCTTGAGCTTGTGCTTGTATGCGGTCAGCTCCAGGGCGTGGATCTCTGCCTGCGTGAGTTCCAGGATAAAACGAAGATATTCGTCACAGATCTCTGCACGGGCGTGCTCGAGTGCCTTGGCCTGTTTGTCGATCGCTTCCTGTCTCAGTTCTTCCTTTGTCTTGCCCTTTTCCTTCTTCTGCTCTTTGGTGATCTTCATCGCGAAGGTAATGCCGCGATAATTGTGAGAAAAATAAACTTTATCTTTTTTATGAGCTTCAGCTGCGTCTCTAATACGCTGGACGTTTTCCTCTGTATAGTCTTTAAGAGGAATGTCGCCATAACCAAATTCAGGAAGTCGCTCCCATCCTGTGCCACAAAAACCATGCATTTTTTCTTCATTATTCCAACCGACTTCGTCGAGGACTTTCTTGTACTTATTGAAATTAGTTTCAAAATTCAGCTCTTCAAGATATTTGTCGACCTCGTCAGAGAGCTCTCGGGAGCTGTCTACGCTTTCAAGGATCTTGTTGCGCTTCTCTACGTCCTTGACCTTGCTGAGCTTCATGAAGTCAGCGATAGAGAGCTGGAAGCGTTCCGATGCTTCTCCGAGTGTCTCCTCGTCGAGCTTGTTGATCTCGAGCCTTGACTTGATCGTCTTCTCTGAAAAGCCTGTTTTTTCTGCTATGGTCTCGACTGTGTCGCCGAGGTCGAGCATCATCTGGAAACCACGAGCCTGCTCGATATAGGTCAGATCTGAGCGCTGGATGTTCTCGCAGAGCATGATGCCGACCTGTTCCCTGTCGCTGAGTCCTTCGACCATGACACAAGGCAACTCTGTGAGGATTCCCTCCGATGCTGCGAAACGTCTGTGTCCGATCAGGATGCGGAAATGTTCAAGTGTGTCGTCTGTGGGTATAACGGTCAAGTTCTGCATGATACCGTGTTCACGGATGGACTCCCTGAGTTCTTCCAGATCTCCGAGATCTTTACGAGGGTTATCCGGATGCGGTTCGAGTTGTGACCTTTTCAAATAAATGATTGATGACTTGTTAAATCTTTCGTCTTTCATGTCAAACCTTCCTCAAATAAATCTGTTCTTTGCTTTGCCTGTCCGATCAGGATCTTCTCGCGTTCTGTGAAACCTTTGCGCAGTGCTTTCTTGACATAGGACTGGCTTCTGTTGATGACGTCGGCGATCTCCTGGGTGTTCTTGTAAACCTGATACAACCGGGGAAACCTGACCGAGTCCGGTCTCGTGGTCTTCATTTCTCGCCTCCGTGCTGTTGCGCTACTGCACGCATGTCGTCAAAAAAATAGACACCAACCTGATCGAGTGGGATCTCGAGAGCTTCAAGGGCTGCCTTCATCTGGCTCGCCTTCCAGTCTCCGCGCTTGAGCAGTCTGGAAACTGTTGAGGGCTCGAGGTTTGCGCACTCTGCAAAGGCCTTTTGTGTTTTGAACTTTTCGGCGATCGCATGCTCGAGTTTTTCCGTGCTGTACTTTGTCATTCAATTCCTCCCTTCCGTGCAATTTTGCACTTCTATGGAATGAATTTACCACTGTCCGTGCAAAAATGCAACAGTGCATTATTGCAATTTCGTGACATTCTTTTATAATCAAATTAAAGGAAGGTGAGAATGATGTCAGAGATAAACAAAAGAATACGCGAAGAGATGAACCGCCAAGGCTTAACGATGACAGATCTGGCTCGTCTGTCAGGTCTCAATCGTTCATCAATATCCAGGTATGTATCGGACACAATAGAGCCAAAACAGAACGCAATCGGTGCTATTGCGCACGCGCTCAAAGTCTCCCCTGCGTGGTTGCTTGGCTTTAGTTCAAAACCTGATTGCACCATCACAGACGGGAAGCATACCATCATAATAGATAACGATTCACTAACAGAGTCGAACCAGGCGCGTCTGCTCGCATATTATGAGGGGCTGATTGCCTCCCAGGAGGAAGGACATGGCAACACCTAAGTGGAATAAACAGAGGAAGCTCTGGATCATCCAGGGCCAAAAGAATGGAATAAAAAAGTCCTTTTATTCGTCCACTCCCGGAATGAAGGGCAAGCGTGAAGTCATCGACCTTTATGATGACTGGGTCGAGTTCGGAGGTGTGCAGAAGATCACAGTCGAGAAGTGTGTCGAGTTGTACCTCCGAGACATCGAGGCGCGCCTCGGTCGACGTGATACATACAGAGAGACAGAAATATACACCCGTCTGTATGTCCTTCCTACGCTCGGCCGCTGTAAAATGAATAATTTATCATTGAGAGACTGGCAGGCTGTCCTGAACGAAGCCAGACCGCAAAAACACCCATCTGGGAGCCTGAGCGTGAAAACTCTCACGCATCTGCGTGCCGTTTTGACTGGTCTGCATCGGTTCGCATATGTTAATTACTATTGTGATGACTGGCGTGGCTCTCTTTATATTCCCCAAGGACATCAAAAAGGTGTCAGGCAGATCCTGCAGCCCTCCGATATTGCGAAGCTCTTCGATCCGGTCCGCTGTAGTGCATTGTGGTACGTTAATGCGTTCCGCATCATGCTGCTCTGCGGACTCCGTCCGGGTGAAGCTCTGGGACTGCAGGAAGGCGATATCGTTGACGGTGTGCTGTATGTGCAGCGTGCTATCAATGACCAAGGTGAGATCACGGAAGGCAAGAACCGGAACGCAAAGCGCGCCATCCCCCTGCCTACACTTGCGAAGACGATCATCAACGAGACGATCGCCCGGAACCATAAAAAGAACTTCGGGACTCCGTGGATCTTCCCAAACACTGTCGGAGCTCCTGCATGTCAGGACAGCGTCAGGAAACAGTGGAACCGATTGAAGGCAGAGCTCGGGATCCCCGGAACGTTGTACTCACTCCGTCATACTTTCGTGAGCATCGTATCGAGCCAGACGCACCTCGCTGAAGGCACGATCAAGGAACTCGTGGGCCATTCCCAGAGCATGGACACGTTTGGAACATACAAGCATGCAGTCAAGGGTGAGCTGGAGACAGCTGCGGAAGTTATAAACCTCACATTTGAGCGCCTGAAAACTGCGGAAAATTAAAAAGTCAAGTAAAAAGTCAAGTACAGAAATAATAAAAGCCCCCGAAAGCCTTACAGCTCGGGGGTTTGTTTTGGTGGGGCTGGTGGGACTTGAACCCACTGCTGTTAGTTCACCCGTGGACTGAAATAGTCCAAAAACATTGTAAAATAGTGCTTTCTTGATTTCAAGCCTTGAAACTGTCCGCCCAGAAAAACACAAAAGTCAAGTAAAAAGTCAAGTACAAAACAAAAACCTGACTCATAAATGAGAAAAACCCCGAGGGTGCTGCGTAGCTCTCGGGGTCATCCGGAAATAATATAAGCAGAAAAGAATTATGTTTTTGTGATCCAGGCACAAGAAACGAAGCCATTAAGACCTTTGTAACATGTGCGCGCCCACTGATCTGATCCGTCGACATATTCACCGTCAACGATCTGATTAACGATGAGCTCCGTGCCGTTCGGGATCCCGATCAGATACATGCTGTCAGTTGTCGGAGCTGAGCGGAGTCTCAGGATGCCGCCGTTCGTTGTAACCTTATAGACTGCAGTCTTGGGAGCTGTCGGCTCCGGTGCAGGCTCTGGTTTCGGTTCTTCCTTGGGTTTCTCCGGCTCTTTGGGTGCTTCAACTTCGTCGCTAGCTCCCTCTTCCCAACCGTCATATCTTGGACGGCAAAAGCATTTAATTTTTCCGCCGATGTCTGAATATCTATATGCGTGAGTTTTTACTTTGCCGCCTTCGGTATTAAACTCCGTAATATAGATATAATCGTTGTCCCAGGCTGTGACACCGCCACAGTGGTACATCGTCCCGTCTTCCTTCTGAAAGATTGCGATGTCTCCGCGTTCAGGGTTGTTTGTAATAGCACCATTATCGGCAAAATACTGATAAAGGTATTTTACTACAGCAGCCATATCGCATTTATCACTCTGATAAGTGAAATAGTGAGCTGACCACTTGGCAGATTCAGGGTCTTCCTCATAATCAGGATATTTGACGGAGACATATATACCCCAACAAATTCCCGTTGTACAGAAGTCTAAGTTTTGTTTTTTTCCGCATCCCGTGAAGTAGTTGCATTTATCGAGCAGATCGGCAAAAATGTTCCACTTGTTTGGTCCACACTCGTAATTTTCCTGCGACTTCCACGCAGTTACGACATCTTTAGCCCATAAACAGCCCATTATTTCCCTCCCTTCAATTTTTTGGCGTACTGGATGGAGCTGATGCCAAGCAGTGCGCACGCGAGTGTCGTGATGGCTGCAAGAGTTGCACCGATCGGCTCGGTGTAGGGGATGCTCCAGATCTGTCCGATCGTGAGCCAGAACGCAGTCAGAGCCGGGAGCCCGACCGTTGCGATCCATTTCAAAATGTCATATGTTTTATTGCTCATTTTTGTCACCTCCTGACAGGAATTTTTTTTCGAACTCTCTTTTTATAAATGCCGAAGCCATTACTGTGAGCCCGTTCGAAAAATCTGGATGTTGCTCACAGTAAAAATCATATGTGTCGCAGTCAAGGATCTGCTGACGATAATATTCTTCGCTGTGGTAATCACTGCCGTGGTTCCTGAGATCATCCGCAAACCTCAATATATGAGTGCGCGCAAGAATTGCCTGGTTGCGTTCCTGATTTTGCTCGACTGCATCGATTCGCTTCACAATGGTCTTCTTCATGTCGTTCCGAGTTACAAAAAACTGAACAATGAACTGCAGGAACCCAAAAAACGCCTGACTCCCTAAAAACAGCGAAAAATACATAAAAAATTTGTCTTCCATTGGTCTCCCCTCCCTTTATATTCTCTACAATATGAATTATACCGAATTACCCTATTGGTAATTGATTTTTGTCGTATGTGTATGACTTATTCAGTTTGTACTTGTCAAACACACAAGGCTCTTCACCTTTTTTACAAGTGTAAGCGTGTTCACACATACTGCAATCTGTTTTAGTACATTTATCGTATTTATCACACTTCATACTTTCACCGCCTTTAATTTAGCCTTGCCAATTCAATCAGTATGTTCTTGACTATGCCTTTTGAACAGACAAGGCTCGAATTTTTATGAAATATATTTCAAATATCTGACACCTATTTTTCGTGTTTCACTAATCGCATTAGAAGTATAATTCACACTACTACGATTAAATGACTTTACTTTTGTTTGTCCGTTGCTCGTAAAGTAAACAACATAACCGACATATTTACTGTCTGACGTTAAATCTTTGCAAGCAATTACCATTATTTCTTGTGAAAATAATGTACCTTCGCCCGAATTATCCAAAGCGACATTTACTTCGGTATAATCAAGTGTTAATGCACTTGTCGTGTCCGCTTTGCCACTCAACCCACTATCAATATAGTCTTTCGTGTTCGTAGCAGAACCGCTTTCGATTGGGAGATTAGTTGCATCAAAGTCAGCTGTGTCGACTTTATCGTTGAGTGCCGTGGCGGTCTCGCTCTTCGTGTAATAGTTCGACATATCCGGAAGGTCAGACGTGTCTGCTTTCTGATCCAGGAGGTCATCCGTCTCGCTTTTATCGTAGTAGTTTGTCATGTCAGGAAGCTCTGACCTGTCAGCTTTTGGAGCGAGCGCATTGTTAACACCTTCAGACGTTACTGCGTAGCCGTTACCGTGTCCGGGGGTAGGAACTGCGTCAAATATAACGTTTGCAGAGTCATACTGCTCTGCGACCTCTTCGGCGACCATTCCACTGATCTGGCTGCGCAAGTTGTCGATCTCGGAAGCTGAAGCGATGCCGCCGTCTGTCGGATCCATTTCGACCGCCATGATAACATTCAACGAACCGATGTTTGTCGCACCCTTCTCAACACGCACCTCGCAGAGATTTGCACCTTTTACAGCTGTCATCTGCTCGGTTGTTACTACGTCGACATAACTGTCGGATGTGTTCGTTAATGTGCTTGTGACGATATTACCGTCAGGCTTGCGCACTTCAAACGTGATCGTCTCGGTTCCGTCGAGAGTGTAAGGCAGACCGCTGTCGTACAAATTGAAGCGGATGACTCTGCCGTCATCGTACTGAGAAGCGTGGCAGACAGGCGACTTCTTGCCCGGGACCATATCCAGGTTGATAATTTCCATGTGTGACTTCCTCCCTTCAGGGCATAGGTTCAATATTTAGAATAAACGCAGAGCCTCCGACTCCGTCGATCCTGAGCTTTGCGATGCAGCTCCCGGCGACGTCTGTCATGTTCTGCGTAGTTTCAAACAGCACGAGATCACCCGAGACGCTTGAGAGCATCTCAGCGACCACAGTGCCGTCTGGTTTCAGAATGTTAAGCTCAAGCACCTCCGAGCCATCCAGCTCGAAGCTCGAGCCGTTCTCGAAAAGTGCCAGGCATATCTCACGGCCTTCATCGTACTGTGAGAGGTTAACGACCGGGTTGATTCCCCTCGGTATCATATCAATGCTGATCTTTTCCATTGAGAAGTTCCTCCAGTTTTGTGACGCGTGCCTCAAGTTCCTTGATGACTGCCTGCAAGTATGGAATCATGCCGATGTAATCAAGTGACGCAGGAGCTTCGCCGTTCTCCGGAGTCACGAGGTTCGGAAGGACTTCCTCAACCTCTTCAGCTATGAAGCCGCGCCGATCGGTTCCCCTGTCTTTGTCCTTGAAGTCAAAGCTGACTGCATTGAGCTCGAGGATCTTCCTGGCATCTGTGATCGGCTTGATGTTTTCCTTGACCTTGCGGCTTGATGTCTGTGTCAGTGACACACATGTAATATTACCAGTGTGACCGAGCGCCCAGATCGTTGCCGTGTGGTCGGCTTTGAAGAGGTACATAATGCCGTCTTTGTTACCGGATCCAACAGAGAACTGCGCGACGCTGTTGTTCAAGTTGTTATATACATAGATTGCGCCGCCATCCGATGCTGCAACGTTCTGGACTCGTGTATCACCTGAGACGCTTTTAAGAAGTAAAGCGCCACCTGTCGAAGCATAATACAAACGAGCGAACTGGTTGCCTGATGAACCAGCTCCATAATACAGCTGTATTTCACTGCCTGCCTGGTTCGACTCGATGTATACCCTTCCTTGACCGTTTGCGTTCTTTAAGTCAAGCGATGACACATATGTGTCTCCTTCAAGTCTTGCATAATCGAGCAGCTTCAAATATGCCTGTGTAGGTCTTGAGTGACTAAGCTGTGCATAAATAGTATTATCTGACTCGATCAGGTCGAAGGATGAGATCGCTTTGAGATTTGACAATCTTGCGATGCCGTTCGTCATGTCGATCGTAGAGTTGCCCTGTGCGTCTGAAATCGTTCCGGCTTTTATCAGGTCCGCGTTGAGCACCCCGGTCTTGATAGCATCTGCCACGATCTCGCCCGTCGAAGTGAGGGCAAGAGTGTCATAGTCGCCATCATATCCGTTTGCAGAAAAGCCGAGGCCGTTCTGGTTCCAGCGCCATACATTGACAGCCGTATCGATGTCCGGGGAGTCCATGACGAGGATCTCGTCAGGATATCCGTCACCGTCACCGTCATGAAGTACGACATAGCCGCCGAGGTTTCCAGTGATGAGCTGCGTAGCTTGAGAAACTGAGTTCGAGAGCTGTGAAGTTGTCGGAGTGTTTTCGAGTTTTGTCTCCTGCAGCGATATCGTGTCGGCGATGTTTGTCCTGGCTTCTCCGAAGCTCGTGGAAGTATAACGCTCCCGGATAACGTCCCAAGTTGTAGAGATACATTTGACGGATGCAGATATTCCCAGAGCTTCAAAATAAATGTGGACGGTGTCGCAAAGATCGACACGCTCCTGCAGTTCCTTCAGCTGTACGAAGTCCAGCGTGATCGAGTTCCTGAGGTTAATCAGGCTCGAGGAGTTGCGTGAGATATATGCAGCTGCGAGAGCAGCAAGCTGATCGTATACAGGTCCGCCGTGTTTGTAGTCGATTTCGTTACTGAAGTCCATGACGATATCGTGAGGAACATCCAGGACTAAACCGGTTGCGACTCTGGGACCTGTGACAACGTCCTCGCTGTCGTTAGGGTTAACTGCATAACCATAGACACCTGTGACGAGGTTCGTCATGTCGAGCTCTTGCGAGAGCTGTGTGAGGTTCTTGCCGTATCGGATCTGCACGCCGCGATCGGTGCCTCTGGAAGCTAACAATGAGCATGTATAATTATCATATTTCCACTCACCGCCATAGATATCCAGAAGACTGCCCTCTTTTCCTCCGAACCATGAACGTGTCGGAGCCGGGACTTTTGTCCTGAAGACTCTGGTCGCTGATATGTTTGTGTTGATCGTGAAGTTTCCGCCGCCTCGCGTGGTTAATTCATAACACGCATTGACTGCGTTATTTGTGAAAATGCCAGCCGGTGCCACCTTGCCGCCGAGATCATACGAGATATGCTGACCGTAGCAAGTAAACCGGCCATTCATTTCTTTGCCTACTTTGTAGATCCTGAAGAGCTGAGGGGCGTCTGTAAAATTAGGTTTTGCTTTGATGAAGCTGTTCGGCTGGATGTCTTCGGCATGGATGCCGCTAGATGGATATTCTAGCGTAAGCTCATATTGACCGTTGCGCTCTTCCATAACAGTGCATGCTAAGCAATCAGTCAATGCTCCGACGCCATAATGTGACGGGACTGTGCCCTCTGTCAGGGTTGCGTATAAAATCGGGATCATTTTAGCCTCTTAAATAGTGAAATATCTGGGGACGATCGTCACTTTTGTGATCGTTCCCGATGTGATGATCGTGTTCTCACCCGGTGCGATCTTCGGAAATGTACCGGACACCGAGCTGTTAAGGTTCTGGCCTGCAAGTCTGTAGGCGTTCATCCGTTCAACGTCGATGTTGATATAATCTGTCAGGCTTGCAGTGATCTGCTCGCCATTGATCGCCAGGGTGACGGTTCCGCTTCCCTCGATATGAATGAGGGGCTTGGCTGAAAAGCGTGTGGAGTTCAGGAGCTTCGTGCCGTTCGACACGGTAACAGGAAGCTCGCCCTCTTTATAAAAGCGTTCAGCTCTACACATAAATGAGAGAGTTGCCTCACCGTACTGGGTGAGCTCGTTGCTGAAGTCTGCGCCGCCGTTGAAGTATGCAAGTCTGAAGACGTCAGGCTCAAAATTATCTTCGAGTCTCTGATAACCTTTTACGGAATTGAGCCACGCCTCGATCGCGTTGACCGATGCAGCGAGGTCTTCCTTGCCTTCAGCTGTTAACCAGACTTTATAAGGTCGAGCTTTGTCCTCCCAGGCATCTTCTTGGAATAGGACCACGCCGTTCCTTCCCGGAACGTTGTAGCTCGTCGACTTCCTTGTGGATCTTTCAAAGGCAGGAGCCTCAGCGACCACCATGCCATAGTCACTTGAGGCTTCGCCCCCGAATACAATCAGGCCACGCCTGTTTGTAACTTGATTAAATAACTCAGCCATTAAATACTGCCTCCCTTCTTCGAGTCATGTCCTCGAGCTTGTAGGCTACTGCCTGAGCCAGATCGTCCACGTTCTGACCTTCAGCGCCGTAGACGTTTATCGTCACAGCTCCGCCGTTATATGTGGAGCCTGAGCCTCCGAGCATCGCGCCCTGTGAAGCGTATGCCGTTACGTCTGCGGTCATCGAGGCAGTCATTCCCGTGAGACTGTTCTCCATGTCATCCTCAACGGCTCCGATCTCGTCAGAGAAACCCACGCCAAGACCTGCGGCGAGGTTTTCACCGATTCCGGCGAAAACCTTCGAAGGTGAGTGGATCCCGAAAATGTCTTTGACTTTGCTGATGAGCGTATTACCAAAGCCTTTAACTTTGTCCATGATCCATTCGACCATGTTGCTGATTCCGTTCCAAAGTCCGGCCATCATGTTGTGGCCTATAGCCTTGAGATTGTCCGGAAGCTGTTTGAACATGTTAACCGTGTTCGTTATGAAGCTCTTGATCTTCTCCACGATGTTCGAAATGCCTTGTTTAACGTTATTGAAGCCGTTTGTGAAGCTGTTTTTGAGGTTGTTGATCCAATTTGTAAAGGTGTTTTTGACACTGTTCACGAGGTTTGTGATGAAGGTCTTGATGCTGTCGCCCCACGATTTGAATTTGTTATAAACGTTCACAGCCCACTCTGTTATTTTGGGGATGATAAAAGCAAGCCCTTCAGCTACCAGGCCGCCCATCTGGTCAAACAGACCGATGACGAAGTCGATCAGGACCGGGACACAGTTGACCAGTGCCACAAAAATAGCACCTGCAAGATTCAGGACTGCACCCACGAGGGCCTTGATGTTCTCGGGACTTGTGAGCGCAAGGCAGACCTCTGTGATGATCTGGACGATCGCCGGGAGCAGAATTGGAAGGATCTCGCTGAACCGGTTCACGATGTCGACCGTGAGCTGTATGATCGAGTTGATGAAATTCGTGATATTGTCGTCAGCTGTCAGCCACTCGAGCAGAGACATGACCAGCGTAAAAACGCCGTCAATAATCAATGGAAGCGCCTGGAAGAGTGCCGTCAAAATGCCCTGAATTCCTGCAATTATCGACGGCATCATCTGGGGGATCATAGAGGTGACCGTGACAATAGCCTGGACAATTACAGAAAAAATCGAGCTGGCCAGTTGCGGAAGCATCGGCCCGAAGCCTGAGATCAGGGACATGATGAGCGTCTCCGCCAGTGAAAAGAACTGAGGCGCGAGCGCTGTGATGTTTCCGATGATGCTCTCGAGTCCGCTCGAGATCTCTTCTGCTCCGCCGTTCCCTGAAAAGACTTTTGACAGTCCTGTCATCACGGAAG
>Ga0310695_10006537_pt1 | contig 19189 bp, 17 predicted proteins | sample RumenRJG_04DNA_FD_203882 | JGI IMG/M metagenome (GOLD analysis project Ga0310695, IMG submission 203882) | Bovine rumen microbial communities from Lethbridge, Alberta, Canada - RJG_04 (v2) (version 2) | ecosystem: Host-associated > Mammals > Digestive system > Stomach > Rumen | place: Canada...
CGGACAGCTTATTTTTATAGACCTGCGTGACAGAACGGGCATTATTCAGCTTGCCTTTGACGATACAACCGACAAATCTGTATTTGACAAGGCTTTTACAGTCCGTTCCGAATATGTACTTTGTGCAAGGGGCGTTGTACGTGAGAGAAGTGCAAAGTCAAACAAAATCCCTACGGGCGACATTGAAATTGAAGTAAAGGAACTTCGTATTCTTTCCGAATCCGAAACAACTCCTTTTGAAATTATCGACAACTGCCCCACAGCAGAACTCACAAGGCTCAAATATCGCTACCTCGATTTACGCAGACCCGAATTACAGAAAAATATTATTTTCCGTCACAAAGTCGCAAAAGTCACCCGTGACTACTTTGATGAAAACGGCTTTATTGAGCTGGAAACTCCCATGCTCATCAAATCCACTCCCGAAGGTGCAAGAGATTTCCTCGTACCGTCAAGGATTCATAAAGGCTCTTTCTATGCCCTCCCCCAATCTCCCCAGATGTACAAACAGCTTTGCATGGTTGCGGGATTTGACAGATATATGCAGATTGCAAGATGTTTCCGTGATGAAGATTTGAGGGCAGACCGTCAGCCCGAATTTACTCAAATCGACCTTGAAATGTCTTTCGTTGATATGGAGGACGTTCTTCAAATCGGTGAGGGCTATATTAAAAGACTTTTCAAAGATGTTATGAATATCGACATTCCCACACCGTTCCCCAGATATACATATAACGAAGTTATGGAGCGTTTCGGCTCTGACAAACCCGATACACGTTTCGGCATGGAAATCTTTAATATTTCTGATGAAGTGAAAGATACGGAATTTGTCGTATTCAAAAATGCTCTTGCAAATGGCGGAAGTGTTCGTGGAATTACTGCCAAAAATGCCGTCAAGACCTATACAAGAAAAGAAATTGACAAGCTTGTTGAATTTGTAAAAGGCATTGGTGCAAAAGGTCTTGCATGGATTAGATGGACTGATGACAGCATCTCTTCAAGCTTTGCAAAATTCATGAGTGAAGACGAAATGCAGGCTATCCTTACAAAAGCAGGTGCCGAAAAAGGTGACGTTGTTCTTATCGTTGCAGACGGTGATGACAATACCGTTTTGTCAACGCTCGGTGCAGTCCGTACAGAATGTGCAAAGAAACTCAATGTTATCAAAGACGGCTATAATTTCCTTTGGGTAGTCAAGTTCCCGTTCTTCGAGTACGACAAAGAAAGCGGTGAGTGGCTTGCCATGCACCACCCGTTCACCTCTCCCACTGATGATTGTATGGATAAGCTTGACGGCAACAAAGGCGAAGTTTATGCAAAAGCTTATGACATGGTTCTCAACGGAATTGAACTTTCTTCAGGCTCTATCAGAATTACAAACCCCGATTTGCAGAAAAAAATGTTTGAAATGCTCGGTCTGAGTGACGAAGAAGCTTATGAAAAATTCGGCTTCTTAATGGACGCTTTCAAATTCGGTGCACCCCCTCACGGTGGTATGGGTATCGGTCTGGACAGACTTGTTATGCAAATGCTTAAAGCACCTACTTTGAGAGATGTCGTATTGTTCCCGAAAGTGCAGAACGCAAGCGAGCCTATGACAAATGCCCCCGCAGGCGTTGACAAACAGCAGTTGATTGACCTTGGAATTGAAGTCATAAAAGAATAAATCAAGAGTGGAGTGTGGAGAGTTGAGAGTGGAGCGTTTTTTTGTCATCCACTTTACACTCTCAACACTCCACTCTAATAAAAGTTGGAGATATTTTCTATGAATAAAAAAATCAAGTCCGACTTTTTAAAAGGACTTTTTGACGGCATACCCATATTTTTAGGCTATCTGTCGGTATCTTTTGGATTTGGTATCATGGCGGTAAGTTCGGGGTTAAGCGTTTTAGAAGCTTTTATGATTTCTCTTACAAACCTCACTTCTGCTGGTCAGGCTCAGGGTGTTGCAGTTATCGCCGCAGGCGGCACTTTAATAGAAATGGCTGTCGTGCAGTTCGTCATTAACATAAGATATGCATTGATGGGACTTTCCCTTTCACAGAAACTTGACACAAAATTCACTCTCCCTCACAGATTTCTTGCCGCTTACGGAATTACAGATGAAATATTTGCCCTCTGCTCCACAAAGGAAACTCCCCTTAAACCAAATTATATGTACGGTGTTATCGCTGTATCAACTTTCGGGTGGGTGCTTGGCACGTTTCTGGGCGGTGCAGCCGGTACGCTTTTACCTCAAAACGTCACTGCCGCTCTCGGCATTGTTCTTTACGGAATGTTTATTGCAATCATCGTTCCGCCCTCACGCAAATATAAAAGCGTTCTTTTTGTCGTGGGAATTGCCGCACTTTTCAGCGTGATTTTCAAATATCTTTTACCGTTCATATCGGGCGGTTTTGCCGTAATTATTTCGGCAATCCTTGCCGCTGTATGCGGTGCACTGATATTTCCTCAAAAGGACGGTGAAAATGAATGAGTATCGCCATTTACATAGCCGTTATGGCAATCGTCACATATCTTATCAGAGCGTTGCCTTTTGCATTTTTCAGAAAAAAGATAAAGTCAAAATTTATCAAAAGCTTTTTATATTACGTTCCGTATGCCGTATTGAGTGCCATGACCATTCCCGCAATCTTTTACAGCACAGGAAATATATATACATCTATTGCAGGAACTGTTGCCGCACTTGTATTAGCCTATTTCAATCTCCCTTTGATAGTCGTATCCCTTGCGGCTGCCTTGACAGCCTTCCTTACAGGACTTATAATGTAAGTGTGGAGTTTGGAGAGTGGAGAGTGGAGCAACTGCAAATCCGAATTTTTTGCCGAAAACAAGTCAACTTCACTCTCCACTCTACACTCTCAACACTAAAATGAAAGGCGGTATTGTTATGAAAAAGATGTTGAAAGTTTTACTCGGTGCATTGGCTGTCGCTGCCATCAGTGCCATTGTATTGAGTGCGTGTCATGTGAAGTCAGAAAGCCAGATTGTCAGATATGCCAACCAGAATTTCGGCAGTGCCGAACTTGTTACGACTGAAAATATGGAAGATGGCAGCAGAAAATGTATTATGCGTGATAAAGAATACGGATTTGAATACTATGTCAAAAGCGAAATGCACGACATCAATATTGACGGCTCTAAATTCGGCAGTACAGAAAGTACCGACAGCGATTTCGGTTCAAAATATACTGACCTGCTTACAAGCACCTGTCAGGCACAGTTTGATGAAATCGCACACACAGACCATATTGAGATAAGCTATGACGGCTCATTTGATTTTATGAAAATAAAGTGTACTGCCGAAAAAAGCAACTTCCTTGAAACTGCCGAAAAAATCTCTGATATGATAATTTCCTTTGATACGAGAAAATATTATAAAAATCAGTGTTTCGGCATTTACGATATGAATGATAAACGTCTGGGTGCATACTATATCCATGATAAAAAATGGGTTGATGTTGATGATGAATATGATTATATTTATATCAACGAGGCGAAACGGGTCAACCGCAAAGCCGAATTTGTGAGAAAAGAAAAAATGCTCTTTAAAGATACGGGGCTTGACCCCTCACAAGTAACGGTTTCTCTCGGTGAACCCGAATATACATACGAAACGCCCGTTCAGTATTACTATTTCACCGTTGACGGCAGGGAATTTTTTATAGCCGACTTTATCACCGATTATGACGCTTCTCTTATCAAGCATTACAGCAATTATAACGAGGTGTTCAATTAACGGAGTGATTTTTTTGGAATACACAAAGGAAATTTTTGCACAGTACAATTCAAAAACAATTCGTGTCTATCAGGCTTATAACTTTGAAATTGCAAGTCAAGCTGTCAGACTGCAAAATTTCGGAACCAATTTCAACACTCAACGAATGACTTGGATAAAACCGTCATTTTTATGGATGATGTACCGCTCAAACTGGGGGACAAAGAAAAATCAGGAATGCATATTAGCCCTTGATATAGACAGAAATTTCTTTGACAGTCTGCTTGAAAGAGCTGTTCTGACCTCACCCGATTCAACAATATTTACAGGCATTGAATGGGAGAAAAATTTCCGTAATACAAATGTTTACTGTCAGTGGGACCCCGACAGAAATATAAATGGTGACAGCATAAACCGTTCAGCCATACAGATAGGCATAAAAGAACAGGCTGTAACTGACTTTCTCAGCGGTGCAATAAAAAATATTGAAGATATTACACCGCTTGTCAGAAAATGGAACTTGAAAAGAAAATCAGGCAAACTTACTTTAAAAGACTTGCCGACTGAAAAAATTTATCCTATAATAGATAAAAATATCAGAAAAAGATTGAATATGAAACAGGAGAAATTATGATATACTTTACAGCAGATTTACATTTTTACCATGACAATGTGATTAAATTTGCAAACAGACCTTTTGAAAATTCCCGACAAATGAACAAGGCTTTAATTAAAAACTGGAATGACAAGATAAAACCAAATGATGAAATCTATATTTTAGGTGACTTTACAATGAAAGGTCATACATTGGCACAGGAAATCCTTTATCAGCTCAAAGGCAGAAAACATCTTATCAAAGGCAACCATGACGGATTTATCAACAGTCCGCATTTTGAAAATTACCTCTTTGAAAGCATTTCGGACTATAAAGAAATAAACTATATGAATACACAGTTTATTTTATTTCATTATCCCATTCTGGAATGGGACAGCTTTTTCAGAGGAAGTATCCATCTGCACGGTCATCAGCATAATCATGCAGATTATAATTTGCAAAATCTTCAAAACGGCATTAGAAGATATGATGTCGGTGTTGACGCAAACAATATGTCACCTGTCAGTGCAGATGAAATTATTGCTTTTTTCAGTACCATATAAATATTGACAAATTCACTCGTTTTTGCTATTATTGAAAAGGTTTTTTATAATTTTTTGCAATTACTACTTGATTGTGAGGGAAAAAGGTATGATAGACAAACTGAAAAAAATTCTTGAAGACGGTGAACAGAGAATTGCTAAAACCCTCTCCGAAACCGAACTCCAAGACGTAAAAGCCTCCCTTCTCGGCAAACAGAGCGTTTTTACGGAAGTAATGAAAGAAATGCCGAAACTCGACCCCAAACTTCGCCCCGAAGTCGGTAAAATGGTCAATGAGATAAAATCCAAGTTCACAACTCTCATTGACAAACAAAGGCTTGAAATCCAGCTTAAAGCAGATAAAATTGATGAAAGCTTTGATATTACCGTCCCGGGAATCGCCCCTGCAAGTACAGGCGGTCTGCACCCCATTACTCAAATGTGCTATGACCTCAACGACGCTTTTCGTTCCATGGGCTTTGAAATTTTCGAGGAAGATGATATTACAAGCGAACTTTATGCTTTTGACAAGCTCAACTTCCCCCCGAACCACCCTGCAAGAGAAAGCATGGATACCTATTGGCTTGAAGGTCACGACAAGGGCTGTTCATGCGATAAACTTTGCTTACGCCCCCATCTGACGGGCGGAAGTGTGCGTTATCTCCAAACACATAAACCTCCTTACCGCTTTGTATATCCCGGCAGAGTTTACAGAAACGAATCTACCGACGCAAGACATGAAAGGGCTTTCTTCCAGTATGAAGCACTCATTGTTGACAAAGAATTTACATTTGCTTCGGGCAAAGTGCTTATTAAAAGCATTCTCTCCAAAGTGTTCGGCAGAGATGTCCCCGTCAGAATGAGAGCAGGTTTTTTCCCGTTCGTTGAACCCGGTTTTGAAATAGACATGGGCTGTTTGGTATGCGGTGGAAAGGGCTGCAGTGTATGCAAACAAGTCGGCTGGATTGAAATTATGCCCGGCGGTACTCCTCACCCCAATGTTCTCCGTGCAGGCGGTCTTGACCCCGATGAATATACAGGCTTCTATGTAAACATCGGTCTGGATAGGCTTGTTATGATGAGATACGGTGTTGATGATGTCCGTTTGTTCCATAGTGCAGACCTCAGATTTTTAGAGCAGTTTAATTAAGGAGGGCTATTTTTTGAAAGTTTCACTTGATTGGATAAAAGAATATGTTGACCTCCCCGAAAGCATGGATTTGACAAAACTTGCTTATGACCTCACAATGTCAACCGTTGAAGTCGAGGGAGCAGAAAAATTGGCAGATAAATTTGATAAAATCATTGTCGGTGTCATAAAAGAGGTACTCCCTCACCCCAATGCGGACAAACTCCGTATCTGCAAAACAGACATTGGAAATGAAATAAAAGATATTGTATGCGGTGGCTCAAATCTGGAAGCAGGTATGAAAGTTGTCGTTGCGTGCCCGGGTGCTATGGTGAAATGGCACGGAGAGGGCGAACTCGTTGAAATTAAAAATGCCGCTTTGCGTGGCGTGCAGAGTTTCGGCATGATATGTGCCGCTGTTGAAATCGGTCTTGCAGACCTTTTCCCTGCCAATGATGACCATGAAATTGTTGACCTGTCTGCATTTGACGTGAAAGCAGGCACTCCCCTTGCAGAGGCACTTGACCTTGATGACATAATCCTTGAAATAGACAACAAGTCCATGACAAACCGCCCCGACTTATGGGGACATTACGGCATTGCAAGGGAAATTGCCGCTTTGTATGACCTGCCTTTGAAAGAATTTCCCAAATTCGATTTAACAGACGTTCCCGCACTTACCCTTGACATTCGGGACAGTGAACGCTGTCCGAGATACATGGGTACGGAAATCAACGGTGTTTATGTAAAGCCCGCTCCCTATAAAATTCAGCAGAGAATTTGGAAAGTAGGTATGCGTCCTATCAATGCCCTTGTTGACATTACCAACTATGTCATGCTTGCAACGGGCAATCCTACACACGCTTTTGACGCTGACAACATTAAAGAACACATTGTTGTAAGACGTGCATTTGACGGTGAAAAACTTCTCCTCCTCAATGACAAGGAACTTACTCTTTCAACAAATGATTTGGTGATTGCCGATACGGAAAGTGCTGTCGGACTGGCAGGCGTTATGGGCGGTGCAAAAGACTCCATTCTCCCCAAAACTCAGAGAGTTTTGCTTGAAGTCGCTAACTTCAATGCACAGGGTATCAGAGGTACTGCCCTCCGCTATGACAACAGAACAGACGCTTCTTCCAGATATGAAAAGGCTATCGACCCCGAAAGATGTGACCGGGCATTTGCTCTTTCTATGCAGATGTTTAAAGAAATCTATCCCGATATGCAGGTAATCGCTCACAGCGATTTCTACCCGAATAAACTCGTTAAAAATGAAATTGACGTTTCCATGAAGTGGCTGGAAAGCCGTCTTGGAAAAGTCATTGCAAGGGAAGATATTGTTAAAAAACTCTCCGAACTCGGCTTTGAAGTGTCTTTCAATGAAGATAATATGCATATAGTTGTTCCCACATGGCGTTCCACAGGTGACATCTCTATCAAAGACGACATCATGGAAGAAGTTGCCAGAATGTACGGCTATGAGAATTTTGAGCCGTCACCCATTACAACTACTTTTACGGGTGCTATCAATCAGCTTGAAATCGACCTTGAAAGAAAAATTAAGGAATATCTTGCTTTCAGATGTAATATGCGTGAGATTTTCACATATCCTTGGATGGACGACGAGTATGTAAATGCCGTTCTCCAAAATACTAACGGCATTCTTAAAATATCCACTCCCCCCTCACCAAATGAAAGTTATGTACGTTCTTCACTTTTGCCGAATATCGTCAAGGCTGTCAACAAAAATCTCCGCTATTATACGGAATTTTCCATTTTCGAGTGTGCAAAAGTCTTTTTCGACAAAGACTATACATCTCCCTATGACGAAACAGAAAAACTGCCTTTACAGCAGAAACATTTTGGCGGTGCATTTGTCGGCACTTACAAGAATATTACAGACCTTTTCAGAAAGTCAAAAGGCGTTCTTGAAAATATGCCAAGGTTTACCCACATGGAAAACTTCACTTTCAAAAAATCAGATAAGCCTGTATGGGCTGATGAAACCCTTTGGATGAATATTTTTGTCGGTGAGGGAAAAATAGGCGATTTTGCACTTCTTTCCAAGCAAATCGCTTTACAGTGCGGTATTAAAAATAATGCCGTCATGCTGTTTGAATTTAATTATGACGTTCTCAAACCTTTCAAATCCAGAACCAATACTTTCAGTCATCTGCCCGAATACCCCGTAAATGACTTTGACCTCTCCATGCTGATAGATGAAAATATCTGTTGGGCTGACATCAAAGCAACTATCCTTGACGCTAACAAAGACAATGCTTTGCTGAAATCCGTTTCTTTCGTTGAGGAATACAAGGGCAAACAGATACTTAAAGGCAAAAAATCCGTTACTCTCCGCCTTGAAATAGGCTCTGATGAAAAAACCCTCACTTCTTCCGAACTCGAAAAAATCGGTTTCGGTGTCGCAAAGTGCCTTGAAGAAAAATACAATGCCTCTCTTAGGGCGTAATCTCAAGCCAATCGTTTAATTGACATAAAAAACAGCCGTGCAGAAATCTGTACGACTGTTTTTTTATATATCAAACTTTCTGTATTTTTCTTTTAAAATCTCGTTTTTCCGCACCTATCTCTTTGTATGTCCTTATGATGAGAAACAATGCTATTGCAAATGTCAGTATGTCCGAAACAGGCATGGAATAAAGCACTCCGTCAAGTCCGAAAAATATCGGAAGCATCAAGGCAAGACCGACACCGAAAACTATCTCCCTAATGACAGATAAAACGGTTGATTCAACGGCTTTTCCCATTGCCTGCAAAAATATGAAACAGGCTTTATTCACACACGCAAAAATCATCATGCAAAGATATATGCGAAATGAGTGTACTGCAAAATCCGTGTAATATTGGCTTTCATTTGCCGCTCCGAAAATATTGATAAGCTGTTGAGGAAACAATTCTACAATAAAAAGTGCCGCAAGATCTACCGACGCTTCGGCAATCAGCAACTTTGTGAATAACTCTCGAACACGTTTTTTCAATCCTGCACCCATATTAAATCCAACTATCGGAATACAGCCTGCCGCCATTCCCACAACTATTGAAATGACTATCTGAAAGAATTTCATTACTATCCCCACTACTGCCATAGGTATCTGTGCATACTGTTCAAGCCCAAAAACAGAGTCCATTGCCCCGTATTTGCGAATCATGTTATTTCTGAAAGTTTCGGGATTGACCGTTCCGCCAAATACCGTAATAATGCCGTTACTGAAAATCAAATAAACGGCACACAAAATCAGACTGCTTACAATCGTGATAACAACAGAATTTCCTACACTTATTTTGGCTTTATCCCTTTCCCCCATGCCGAGCTTCAAACTGACAAATGCACAACAGCCGTCACCTATCATTACAGCTATTGCAAGGGCTATGACCGTCAGAGGAAACACAACTGTATTTGCCGCATTTCCGTATGAGCCGAGATAATCCGCATTTGCTATGAATATCTGATCCACAATATTATATAAAGCACCTACAAGCAAAGAAATAATACACGGAACAGCATATTTTTTCATCAGTCTGCCTATGCTTTCCTGTCCCAAAAACTGATTTGTTTCCATTGAAAATACCTCCAAAAATAATACAGCGTGCCGCTGCAAGCCGGATTTACGCTTTGAGCAACACGCTGTCTGATTTCATATTATAGTAAACGTTACTGAAAATTTCCTTTTGTCATTCTGAGGAACGAAGTGACGAAGAATCTTTCAAAGATTCCTCGCTTCGCTCGGAATGACATAGGGCGATTTATTTTGTCGTTTACTACAAATTTTAGTCAAGATATGAACCTACCGGACTGTAATTGTACTGCTTTTTGATTTTCATTATGACAGAACCGTCAGGCTGAGTGGTTTCCTCAACAATCTTGTATTTGGTGTTGTTTTTTGCCAGAGAAGATTTATATTTCTCGACCTCGTCTTTTACAAACTTTACCGCAAGATTGTGTTCGACATTTTCACTGAGCATAAAGTGGAGTGTCTGACAAATACACGCTTCTTTTATTCTTTTCACAATAATTCACCTCCAAAAATAATAAACGTGCCGCAAACAACCGGACTTACGCAGTAATTTGCAACACGTTAGTTTATTGTATTATATCATTTTATCCCGATAAAATCAAATGGTATTTTTGCACAAAAAACATCGTACCATACGGACAGCAAATTTTATACCGAAATCAATATTGAATAACAATAAAGAGCCTCTCTGCTAAGGAGCGGCTCTTTTTATATTGAAGATAAATTTTATTTATTCTTCCGCAGATGACGACTGTGATACGGCTATCTGTATAATTTCCGTTTCTTCGGAATTGTCCTCTATGGAATATCCGCAGCCCTCTGCCGTGCAGAATAAAACAGGTTTCTTGCCCTTTTTCTTGAAAAGCACTCCCCCACATTGCGGACATTTTTCGCTTGTCGGCTGATACCATGATATGAAATCGCAGTTCGGATAGTTGGAACAGCCATAAAACAACCTGCCTTTTTTGGTCTTTCTGACAACGACCGAACCGCTGCATTTCGGACAGCTTACATCTTTTAATATATCTATCAATTTCACTATGTTCTTGCAGTCGGGAAAGCCCGAACAAGCAATAAATTTTCCGTATCTGCCGAACTTTACCACCATAGGCTTTCCGCATTTGTCGCATACAAGGTCGGTTTTGTCGTCTTCCAGCTCTATTTTGACATCTTTCATATCTTCTTTCGCCTGTTTGAGAGTTTTGTCAAAATCCGTATAAAAATCCGTTAAAAGCTGCACCCAGCCGCATTCGCCCTCCTCAACGGTGTCGAGTTCCTGTTCCATTTGTGCCGTGAACTTGACGTTCACTATTTTCGGAAATCTCTCCTCCATGAGTTTCGTCGTCACTTCACCGAGTTCTGTCGGGTACAGAGTTTTATTCTGACGCTTTACATACTCTCTTGATGTGATTGTAGAGATGGTTGCCGCATAGGTTGACGGTCTGCCTATTCCGTATTCTTCCATGGCTTTTATTAAAGAAGCCTCCGTATAACGTGCAGGGGGCTGGGTGAAATGCTGATTGGGCTGCATTTCCTTTATTTTCACGGGCATATCTTTTGTAAGTTCGGGCAGTTCACTTTCTTTTTCTTCGTCACCATTGTCCGTACTTTCAACATAAAGAACCGTGTAGCCGTCAAAATCCACTACATAGCCCGATGCCTTGAAAATATAGCCGTTTACATTGATATCCGCCTGAGTGGTTTTCTGTATGCACTCCGCCATTTGACAAGCGATAAATCTTTCCCATATCAGCTTATACAATTTATACTGGTCATTGGACAAACTTGTTTTAATGCTGTCGGGGGTGAGAGTGACCGTTGTAGGTCTGATTGCTTCATGTCCGTCCTGTGCATTGGAACGGGATTTGAAATGCCTGTGACCGCTCGACGGCAAGTATTTGACACCCCATGTATTTTTTATATAATCCTCTGCCGCATCAAGTGCATCTTCGGAAAGTCTGAGAGAGTCCGTTCTCATATAGGTGATAAGACCGACCGCACCCATGCCTTGAATATCAATGCCCTCATACAACTCCTGTGCAATTTTCATCGTTCTCTTTGACTGAAACCCAAGCTTTCTGGAAGCCTCCTGCTGCAAAGTAGAGGTAATAAACGGTGGTGCAGGCTGACGTTTTCTTGTACCGTGCTTTACTTTCTCAACAAACGGCTGTGCGTCTTTCATCTCGTCAAGAATTTTTTCAGCCTGTTCTTTACTTGAAATCTTTATTTTCCCGTCAGCGTTTCCGTGAAATGCCGCTGAAAAAGCCTTTCGGCTGCCTTTTGGAATAAACTTTGCGTCTATACTCCAATATTCTTCGGGCTTGAAAGCTTTTATTTTTTCTTCACGGTCAACGATTATTCTGACTGCAACGGACTGCACACGACCTGCCGACAAGCCCTTTCTTATTTTCTTTGACAGAAACGGACTTAATTTATATCCCACAAGCCTGTCCAAAATACGTCTTGCCTGCTGGGCGTTTACAAGGTCTATATCTATTTTTCTGGGATTTTTCATACCCGTGCTGACACCTGTTTTTGTTATCTCGTTAAAAGTAACTCTGTTGGTATCATTCAAATCAAGCCCCAAAAGATATGCCAAATGCCATGATATAGCCTCTCCCTCACGGTCGGGGTCTGTTGCAAGATAGACATAGTCACTTTTTTCCGCAAGCTTTACAAGGTCGTCTGCAAGCTTTTCCTTGCCCTTGATTATCTCATATTTCGGTGTAAACTTCTTTTTTATATCGACACTTAACCTATTAGGGTTCAAGTCCCTTATATGCCCCATCGAAGCAACCACTTCATATCCCGTACCAAGATATTTTTTAATCGTCTTTGCCTTTGCAGGCGACTCCACTATAACAAGTTTCGACATAACTTCCTCCACAAAAAAATTATTTTCTTATATAACCCTGTCCTGCCGTTCCTTTTATCAATCCCATAATTTCCAGTTCTGTCAGAGCAGCTTTTACATGCTGTGCAGACAGCCCCGTTTTGTTTGATATATCATCGGAATCAACAGGCACATCTGAAATTGTATGATACACCATAAAAGTATTTTCTGTCAACTGTTCCTGCAAAATTTTATCGTTTTCCATATCAACTTTTTCTTTTGCAGGGATTTTTTCTTCTTCTTTTTTCTCTGTCGGAATATATTTTTCAAAGCGAATGCGATTTTTTATGACATAACCCGACTGTTCATACCAGTCAAGTATATCCGCATGGGAGATGACAGCTTCTGCACCTTGTTCTTTCAAGGCGTTTGAGCCTGCAAATCTTTCATCATATTTGCATTCCTCTATAAAAAACACCTTTCTTTTCAGTTCAAAAGCTTTATCAGATGTTTTCAAAGCACCGCTTGAAGCACCTGCCTGCACGACAAGAGTACAGTCCGATATGCCTGCAATTATCCTGTTTCTATGAACAAAAGTGTGTCTTTGAGATGACATATAGGGCGGATATTCCGAAATCACTGCACCGCTTTTCGCTATTTCGTTTCTCATAGGCTTGTTTTTCATAAGATAATTATGGTCAAGACCGCACCCCATGACACATACAGTCTTTCCTCCGCATGAAAGCGAGCCTTTATGTGCGGCAGTGTCAACGCCCTCCGCACCTCCGCTTACAACTATCACATCATTCAATGCAAGTCCTGCCGCTATGTCAAAAGCATATTTTTTACTGTCGGCTGTTGCTTTTCTTGAACCCACTATGGCAGTACAATAATTCTCTTCCAAATCGGGCATTTCTCCCTCAACGTACAGCAATAACGGACAGTCTGCAAGTTCCTTTAATTTACGGGGATACCTGCTGTCAAAAAGCGTCAGAATGCCGTACCCCCCGTTCATACAGTCCGTATATACTTTTTTTGCATATCGAAAGTCCTTTTGAAGTATCTTATATATTGCGTGCTTACTGAAAAGCCCCGAATTTCTCAAAGTTTCCTCGTCAGAGGTCACTATATCCTCGGGCTTTTCAAAAAATTCAAACATTGCCCTCGTTTTGGCATTCGCAAAACTGATACAGTCCTGCAGCCATATCCATAATACCGCCCTGTCCGTCAAAATACCACCCCACTTATCAATGTGCAATGAGCAATGTGCAATGTGCAATGATTTTTACTGCTGAAATCTGTATAAAAGTATTGCCGCCACTGCCTATCAATGAGCAATTAGCAATGTGCAATGTGCAATGACTGTTACTGCTGAAATCTGTATAAAAGTATTGCCGCTGCTGCCGCTGCATTCAGAGATTCCGCCCTGCCACGCATTGCTATTTTTACCCGCTTTGAACTTGCTTTTATCGTTTCCTCTTTCAGTCCGTTTCCCTCGTTGCCTATCAGCATAACTCCGCCTTTTGAAAAATCCACGCTTTCAATATTCTCTGCATTTCTCGGTGTAGATGCATATATCATTATATCCGCCTTTGCAAGTGAGGATATGTATTCCGTAAAGTCCTCCGCAATCATTACGGGCAGTCTGAAAACCGCCCCCATGCTTCCTCTTACCACTTTCGGTGAATATATATCGCAGCAGTCTTTTGAAAGAATAATGCCGTTTATCCCCAAAGCTTCGGCAGTTCTTAAAATCGTTCCCATATTTGACGGGTCCTGTATGTTTTCAAGCCCTGCATAATGCTGTCCAACCTCTATTTTATACGATAAAATTTTTTTGTCAAGGGTTTTGAATATACATAACAGCCCTTGTGGTGAGTTGGTATCTGAAATCTTTTTAAAAAGCTGTTCACTTATCTCATAACTTTTCTTTGAAACGGAAAAAATCTTCTCAAATTCTTTCGGATATTTTTCCATACCGTTTTTTGTATATAAAAAAGCCTTTATTTCAGCCCCCGACAAAACCCCGTCTATGCAAAGCCTTGCCCCCTCTGCAATAAAGCTTTCATTTTGCCGTCTGTAAGACGAACTTGAAAGCAGTTTGGAAACGTGCTTTATCATTTCATTATCCTTGCTTGTTATCATTCATATTCCCTCAATCTATCTCTTATATACAATGCCGTCTGAGATATTGTCAAATTTTTTTCCTCAACCGTTATATCCGCATATTTCTCATATAAAGGCACTCTTTCATTATATAAATCCTTTAAAGTCTGATTTTTGCGGATAGCCACTCCCCTTTGTTCGAGGTTGCCAAGACGGTGATTGATTTCTTCATACGGCAGTTTGATATATACAACTATTCCTATCTTTTTGAGATGTTCCATAGCCTCCCTGCCGTAAACGACACTTCCGCCTGTTGCAATTACACTTCTTTTAACATCTATTGACGCATTGACTTTATTTTCTATTTCTTCAAAGCCCTCTATGCCCTCCTGCTCGATTATGTCATGTAAAAGTCTGTTTTCGCTTTCCTGTATGAGCAAATCAGAGTCCAGAAACCTGTAACCCAATATTTTCGCCAAAACAACCCCTACTGTACTCTTTCCGCAACCGGGCATTCCTATTAAAACTATATTTTTCAAAATCTTCCCTCCAAAAATCATTGCTCATTGCACATTGCTAATTGCTAATTGAAAAATGCACCCAAGTTTTTGTACTCAGGTGCATTTGAAATTTCATTAAAGAGCAGCCTTAGCCTTTTCAACAAGAGCTGTAAAGCCTGCTGCATCAGCGATAGCGATTTCAGAAAGCATTTTTCTGTTGAGAGTAATACCGGCTTTCTTCAAACCGTTCATGAATGTGGAATAGTTCATGCCGTTAGCCTTGCAGCCTGCGGAAATACGGGTAATCCAGAGTCTTCTGAAATCTCTCTTTTTCTGCTTACGACCGATATATGCATAGTTGCCGCTTTTCATTACGGCTTCTTTCGCCATTTTAAAGTGCTTGCTTTTAGCACCCCAGTAACCTTTTGCAAGTTTAAGAACCTTTTTTCTTCTTTTGCGTGTTGCCAACGCACCCTTTACACGTGCCATATTATATACCTCCGATAGTAATTATTTGTAAGGAATAAGTCTTTTGATAGCTGCTACATTTGTCTTATCGGCAGCAACTGTCTTTCTCAGACCTCTTTTTCTCTTGGTGGTCTTCTTGTTGAGGATATGTGATTTATTTGCGTGTGCACGGATTACCTTTCCGGTTTTAGAGAGCTTAAAGCGTTTTTTTGCTCCGCTGTGAGTCTTGATTTTAGGCATTTTGATTGTCCTCCTTGTTTAATTTTGCTTATTTGTTGGGCTTCGGTGCAAGGAACATCAGCATACTGCGTCCCTCAAGCTTTGCAGGCTTTTCTACAAATGCAAATTCCTGACAAGCTTCGGCAAATTTATCCATAATTTCCGTACCCAGTTCGGGATGTCCCATTTCACGCCCTCTGAAGCGTATGGACACCTTCACTTTGTCACCGCTTTTTATAAATTTCTGCGTATGGTTGAGTTTCGTGTTAAAATCATGCGTATCTATATTAAGGGAAAGCCTCACTTCTTTAATATCGACAACGTGTTGATTTTTCCTCGCCTCTTTTTCACGCTTTGCCTGTTCAAAACGATATTTGCCGTAGTCCATGATTTTACACACAGGCGGAACTGCCTGCGGTGCTATCTTCACCAGGTCAAGATTTTTTGCAGCAGCCTTTTCGAGAGCCTGTGCGGCACTCATTATGCCAAGCTGACCACCGTTTGAATCTATTACCCTTACTTCCTTATCACGAATTTCCTCATTGATCTGAATTTCCTGCTTGCTAATTTCAACGCACCTCCAAAACATTTCTGAAACATAAAGAAAAGCACAGACTTTCTTTCATGTCCGTGCAGCCAACATCACCGAGCAAATACAAAAACCTGCCCGAAATAATATTGACCCGTAACAGACGATACCTTACAGGTGAAAGCCGAAACTTTACTTTGTTGTACCTGTATAATATATCATATTTCATTTCCTTTGTCAATAGACTTTTTTTATTTTTTCAAACAAAAACGACTGAGTTTTCACTCAGCCGCCTTTGCTCTATTACTGTAAGGTAAACTTGTTATTATTTATAGTGCTTATCTCTTGCAACATAAGAGGTATGCAGATAGTGATGTGATTTTTCTCCGCCCGGAGCTTTAAAGTACTCGTCATAAATCATCTTGATAATCGGGCTGTCATCACATACTCTGAATTCGGAAGCTTTATCCTGGTCATAGAGAGCCTTGGAACGAAGTGCCTTGTAGTCAACGAAGTTGCTGACGCTGTCACTTCTGGTCGGCTGACCGCCGCCGTTGATACAGCCGCCAGGACAAGCCATGATTTCTACCATGTGATAGTCGGCTTCACCGTTCTTGATTTTCTCAACGAGCTTACGGGCATTGCCAAGACCTGATGTAACGGCTACTTTTACGGTTACGCCTGCTACTTCATAGGTTGCCTCACGGACAACTTCCGGTCCACGAACTTCTTCAAAGTCAACTTTCTCAAAGTTGCCGTCAAGAATTCTTGCAGCGGTACGCAAAGCTGCTTCCAGAACACCGCCTGTTGCACCAAAGATGACACCGCCGCCTGTTGCCTTGTTGAACGGAGCGTCAAAGTCCTCATCGGGCAGGCTTGCAAAATCAAGTCCTGCACGCTTTATCATTCTTGCCAATTCTCTCGTTGTCAATGCAACATCTACATCATCAAATTCGGGATTGGAACGGAGCTGAGGACGTGTTACTTCAAACTTCTTTGCAGTACACGGAATGACGCTGACTACAAAGACATCTTTCGGATCGATATTATTCTTCCAGCAGTAATAGCCTTTAAGCACTGCACCGAACATAGCCTGAGGTGATTTGCAGGTTGAAAGGTGCGGTATCATTTCGGGATAGTAATGCTCAACGAACTTAACCCAACCCGGACAGCATGATGTAAACATCGGCAGAGTGCCGCCGTTCTTTATTCTCTGAACGAGTTCATTTGCTTCTTCTATGATGGTAAGGTCTGCTGTAAAGTCCATGTTGAAAGCCTTTACATTGCCGCCCAATCTCTTGATAGCGGCAGCCATTTTGCCCTCTACATTGGTGCCTATGGGCATTCCGAAAGCTTCGCCCAAAGTAGCTTTGATAGACGGTGCTGTAAAGAAGAAAACTTTCTTTGTGGGGTCTGCAATCGCTTCCCAAACTTTATCCTCCTGCGGTTTCTCATACAAAGCACCGACAGGACAGCTTACTACGCACTGACCGCAGCCTACACACGGAGTATCATTCAAGCTCTTATCGAATGCACTGCCAACGTGAACGGAAAATCCACGGTTCATCGCACCGATGACGGATATGCCCTGAACGTTCTTACAAGCTGCTACGCAACGCATACAGTTGATACATTTATTATCATCACGAACAATATACGGTGAAAGGTCATCTACTTCAAACATAGGTTCTTCTGTTTCAAAAGCGTCCTCGTCAACACCGTATTCAACAGCGAGTTTCTGAAGTTCGCAGTTCTGGTTTCTCACGCATGAAAGACATTTTTTATGGTGAGTGGAAAGGAGCAATTCAAGAGTTGTTTTTCTTGATTTGATAACAGCAGGGGTATTGGTGAATACTTCAAGACCTTCTTCGGCAGGATATGCACAAGCTGCCAAAAGTCCTCTGCGGTTTTTAGCCTCTACCATACAGACACGGCACGCACCTATACAGTTGATGTCTTTCAGATAGCAAAGAGTTGGTATTTCTATATTAGCCTCTTTTGCTGCCTGCAATATCGTATATCCCTTTGGAACTTCAACGGGAATGTTATTGATTTTAAGATGTACAGTTTCCATTAATACAGCCCCTCCTTATATGGCACGAATAGCACCGAACTTACAGTTAGCCTGACATACTCCGCACTTAATGCACTTGCTCTGGTCAATCACGTGCGGCTGCTTAACTGCACCACTGATAGCCTTAACAGGACAGTTTCTTGCACAAAGTGTACAGCCTCTGCACTTATCTTCGATAACTTCATATCTGATAAGTGACTTACAAACGCCTGCTTCACACTTTCCGTTATAGATATGGTCAATGTATTCCTGACGGAAGAATTTCAGTGTGGAAAGTATCGGGTTGGGAGCGGTCTGTCCCAATGCACAAAGTGATGACTTCTGCATATGCTCTGCAAGAGCCTCGATTTTCTCAATATCACCGTCTTCGCCCTTGCCGAGAGTGATTTTTTCAAGATACTTCAAAAGTTTTCTTGTACCCACACGGCACGGTGTACACTTACCGCAGCTCTCATCAACCGTAAATTCAAGATAGAATTTCGCAATATCAACCATACAAGCATCTTCGTCAAGTACAATCATACCGCCCGAACCCATCATTGAACCGATAGCTGTAAGGCTCTCATAGTCAATAGGTGTATCAATATATTCGGCAGGAATACAACCGCCCGAAGGTCCGCCTGTCTGAGCAGCCTTGAACTTCTTACCGTTAGGAATACCTCCGCCGATTTCTTCGATTATCTCACGGAGAGTTGTACCCATAGGAATTTCAACCAATCCGACGTTTGTAATTTTACCGCCGAGTGCAAATACTTTTGTACCCTTACTAGTTTCCGTACCCATTGAAGCATACCACTGGCTGCCCTTACGGATAATCTGTGCGATATTGGCATAAGTTTCAACGTTGTTGAGTACCGTAGGCTTGTCGAAAAGTCCCTTTACGGCAGGGAACGGAGGACGGGGGCGAGGTTCACCACGATTACCTGCAATAGATGTC
>Ga0310695_10006538_pt1 | contig 19187 bp, 12 predicted proteins | sample RumenRJG_04DNA_FD_203882 | JGI IMG/M metagenome (GOLD analysis project Ga0310695, IMG submission 203882) | Bovine rumen microbial communities from Lethbridge, Alberta, Canada - RJG_04 (v2) (version 2) | ecosystem: Host-associated > Mammals > Digestive system > Stomach > Rumen | place: Canada...
ATTCTCTTTACCCTCGCTTACTCGGAATTTTCGTACCTTTGTTCACGGAAAGGCTGAATGGTATGCCTCATATAGAGAAATAAAAGCTAAAATACGTATGAAACGACTCCTTATCCTCCTGGGCACAGCGCTGAGCCTTGGCCTCCAAGCGCAGACCACGTACACGAACCCCGTCTATGATGCCGACTTCCCCGACCCCAGCGTCCAGCGGGCGCAGGACGGCTATTGGTATGCCTATTCCACGGGCCAGAAAGGACTGCGCAGCACCGACCTGGCGAACTGGAGCAAGCTGAGCAATGTCATCGCACGCCCCACATGGAACGACTCCACCTACGTCGATGCCGACGGAAACAAGAAGACGGACCACTACAGTTTCTGGGCCTGCGACGTGAACTACGTGGACGGTGCCTACCTTATGTATTACGCGTGCGCGCTATGGGGCAACGGCACCCGCACCGGCATCGGCGTGGCCACCGGCACCAGCCCGGCCACCTTCACCGACCGCGGCAAGCTATTCCGCAGTACCGAGATAGGCGTGCACAACAGCATCGACCCATGCTACGTGGAGGAGTTTGACAAGAAATACCTCGTCTGGGGCAGCTTCCACGACATCTATATCAGCGAGCTGTCCGACGACGGGCTTTCGATAAAGAACCCCAAGGTGAAGACGAAGATTGGCGGCGGAGCCTTCGAGGGTGCCATGATATACAAGCGCGGAAGCTACTACTACCTCTTCGCCAGCGTGGGGTCATGCTGCGAGGGAGTGAACAGCACGTACCGCACCGTGGTGGGCCGCGCCACGAAACTCACGGGACCGTACCTGAACCGTCAGGGCGGCAAGATGTTCGACAACAACTACACCACCATCATCCAGGGCAACTCGCGCTGGAAAGGCCCGGGCCATAACAGCGAAATCATCACCGACGACGAGGGTAACGACTGGCTCCTATATCATGCCTATGACGCCAACAATGACAGCAAGGGCCGCGTGATGCTGCTGGACAAGATTACGTGGGACAGGAACGACTGGCCCGTGGTCTCCGACGGCACACCCTCGACCACTCCGCAGGAAGCCCCCGTGTTCTACAAGAACGACGGTTCGGTGCGCACCTATCGCATCCAGAACGCCGACCTCTCCAAGAGCCAGTGGAAGGGATGGACGGCCCGGGTCTCCGACGGAGCCACCACGGCCTCCGGCACGGGTTCGGCTTTCATGCCGCTGGCCTATGTCAAGAACGGCGGTACGTTCGACATCAGCCAGAAGATCTCCGGCATGTCTAACGGCATCTACGAGCTGGAGCTAAACACCTTTGACACGGAGGAGGCCGTGGACCTGTACATGAACAGGCTGCCCACGATGGCCCACGACACCACTCGCACCACCACGCCCCCCACCACCGAGGCTGCCATTGCCGCCACGTTCATGCGAGGCAATTACAGACGTAAGATATATGGCATCGTCTATGACGGCAACCTGACCATCGGTGCCCGCACGCGCACCCCGATGAGCAGCACCGAACGTTTCTATATGGCCAACCTCAAACTCACCTTCCGCTACCAGAACGAGGAGGCCACCAATACCGTAATCAGCCAGTACAAGGCGCTGGCCGATGAGATTGAAGCCAGCCACGCGCCCTACAACGCCAGCCTGCGCACCACGGCCGAGACAGCCTACGAGGCTATCCTGGCCGCCACCACGCCTACCGCCCGCTACACGAAACTCGTCTCCTATGCCAAGGCGGTGGATAACATACAGAACAGCGTGGCCGTGTACGACTCGCTGCGCCAGCAGATCGCATGGATGGAGGGCAAGATGGAGGAGGCCCGCCAGGGAGGCTACCTCAGCGAGGAGGCTACCACCGTGCTGGCCGAAGCCAAGGCCACGCTCTCCGAATGCGACTATACGGATGCCAATGTGCTGAAGCTCATCACCCGCATGATCACTGCCACCGAGGAAATGCCCTATGCCTTCCAGCAAGGCGACGGCACAGCAGCATCGCCCTACGTAATCTCCCGTCCCGAACAGCTGATGAACATGCGCAACGTGCTCGTGCGTAGCCAGATGACGTATTTCGTCATGGACGCCGACGTTGACATGCAGGGCTTCGTATGGGAGCAGCTCAACACCACCTCGTCCAGCTACCGCAACTGGATAGACTTCGACGGACGCGGCCACATAATAAAGAACCTCACCCCATCGACCAAGAGCGGCTATCCCAGCTTCTTCGGCACGCTGGTGGGCGCATGCCGCAATGTGGGATTTGTGGATGCCGACGTCTCCAGCACTGGTTCCGGTGCAGGCATTATCGCCGGAGCAATAGGCTCCTCGACGTACAAGGACGAGGAGGACAACCCGCTGCCCTGCATCGTAGAGAACTGCTATGCGACGGGGCGCATCACGAGCAAGGGATTTGTGGGAGCTGTAGCCGGCAGCGTGAACAATGTGCCCGTAACCATCCGCAACGTGTACACCAATGTGAACATCACCGGCAATGGCACATCGACCAACCATTGCGGTGGGCTCGTAGGGCGTGTACGCACGTCGCTCACCATCGAGAAGTGCTATTCGGCAGGCTCCATCGAGGCGCCGGTGGCTGCACCCATTGCAGCCGGAGGACAGGCTGACAACACAGAGCCCAGTCGCTTCCAGAATGTCATCGCATGGAACCGTCTCGTAAGCGGCACGTCGGTGGCTGTTCCCTTTGCCGTGACTGCCGAGGGCGACATTCTCGCCGGGACACACATCTTCGAGCAGATGCTGGTGAATGGAGAGCCGGCAGTGGGAGGCGAGACACATGCCCAGCTGCAGGAGGCAGCCCGCCAATGGGGTGCTCCCTGGCACGCCAATCCTGCCGCAGGCAACGGCTATCCCATCCTGCAATGGCAGTACGACCGCGGGGACTATGCCACCCTATGCGGCTTCCCCAAGGAGGATGGCGTGGACTCCACGACAGACAGGATTCCGGGTAAGACGGATGTCATCTACGACCTCAGCGGGCGCAGGATTCAGCCTGCCCATCGCACGCCCTCCCGCGGCCTCTATATCGTAAACGGCCGCAAGGTGCTCTACTGATTCTCCCTTCCCCCCCCAAAAAAAAAGCAGAGACGCGGCTCCCGGCATCCTCCGTCGGGAGCCGCTATTATCCCGAATCGGTCAATAGCGTTATGATGATAATGGCGTTTATTTTTGAGCAGATGTCTTGTTACTTTGAGGGCGCAATGGGGGTCTATTGTAACCGAGAAGTGGCGAGACAGATGTCACAAAGAAATCCCGTTTAGCGCATAACAGTCTATTGACCGATTCGGGATTATTTTCCGCTCAGGAACTCAATGATGCGGGGCAGATACTCCGTGCCGGTATGGCGACCGAGGTCATAAACGCGCTGCATCTTGCCGGCGTCCAACTCCGTACGACCGATGTTCAGAGGCTGCTGCGGCTGGATGAGCAGAATGGTGCCGCGGGCTGCCTGAGAGAGGAGATAGTCCAGCTGGGCATTGTACATCTCGTGGCGGCGGTTCATGGCCTCGACGATGGCGGGGTAGCGACGCATCGCCCAACGGATGACGGGCATGAGGCGCGTGCGGCGCTTGCGGAACCCTCGAGGCTGTGTCAGGATGACGACACAACGCTCGTAGCCCTCCCCCTGGAAGAAGCGCAGAGGAATGCTGTCCGAGATGCCGCCATCGAGCAACAGGCGTCCGCCAAGCGAAACGGGACGGCTCACCACAGGCATGCTGGCCGAGGCACGCAGCCAGTCCATCTCCACGTCGTCCATCTCGTCGATACGGTGATAGACGGGCTGCCCCGTACAGACATCGGTGCAGACGACATAGAAGGCCGACGCATCGGCAGCAAACGTCTCACGGTCGAAAATGTCCAGCTCGCTGGGCATCGTGTGGTAGCTGAAGCGGGCACCCACGAGGTCGCCCGTCGTGAGCCAGCTGCGCAGGCTGATGTAGCGCGGGTCGTTGCGGAAACGCATATTGTAGCGCAGCGCCCGCCCCGGCTGATGAGACTTGTAGTTACAGCCAAACGTAGCTCCTGCCGAGACACCGATGATGCCGTCGAAACGAATCCCCTCGTCCATCATCACGTCCATGATGCCGGCCGAGAAAAGGCTGCGCAGTCCGCCGCCTTCGAGTACCAAACCATGTTTCATGGCAGCAAATATACACATTTCTGTGCATACAGCGGCATCCTTTCCCGAATATTTTCATCACTCTGCCATCCGATGGATGGCGAACTTCTTCGACAAGCGAAGCGAGCAAGCTCGAATCCTTTCACTCGGCATGAAAAAAGAACGAGATTCTTTTTGTCCTGCTCTCGTTTTTTCATCACTCGACGCTCGCGTCGCTTGCACATCTGCAAGAACTCTGCCATCCGGTGGATGGCGAAGTTACTCCGTCTCGGCAATAAAAATAAATGGTTTTTATTTTGCATTGCTCTCGACTTTTCGTAACTTTGCACCAATAACCGATAAACTTTCGACAGAAGAACGATGATTTACAACGATTACAAAGGGCTGCAGCTGTCAGCCTTGGGCATGGGTGCCATGCGCCTGCCGTTGGTGGGTGGCAATGATGCCGACATCAACGAGGAAGAGACCCAGCGAATGGTGGACTATGCTATGGCTCACGGAGTGAACTATTATGACACGGCCTGGGGCTATCATGCCGGCAACTCGGAACTCGTGATGGGACGCGCCCTGAAACGCCATCCCCGCGAGAACTTCTATCTGGCCACCAAGTTTCCCGGCTACGACCTGAGCAACATGCCTCGGGTGAAGGAGATATTCCAGAAGCAGCTGGAGAAACTCCAGGTAGATTACGTGGATTTCTACCTCATCCATAACGTGTGCGAGCTGAACATCGACGCCTACCTGCGCGAGGAGCAGTATGGCATCTACGGCTACCTGATGCAGATGAAGGCCGAGGGCCGCATCCGCCATCTGGGCTTCTCAGCCCACGGGAGCTACGAGGTCATCGAGCGATTCCTGGAGCGCTACGGCGAGGGCATGGAGTTCTGCCAGCTGCAGGTGAACTATCTCGACTGGGACTTCCAGGAGGCTCGCCGCAAGGTGGAACTCATCCGCAGCCACGGACTGCCCGTCTGGGTAATGGAGCCCCTGCGTGGCGGCCGCCTCTGCCACCTGGAGCCCCGGCATGCCGAGCGGCTGGCCCGCCTGCGCCCCGACGAGACGCCTGCCGGATGGGCCTTCCGCTTCCTGCAAACCATCGGCGCCACGATGGTGCTCTCCGGTATGTCTGACATGGAGCAGATGCAGCAGAACATCGCCACCTTCGAAACCTTCCAGCCGCTCAACGAGGAGGAGATGAAGACCCTCCTCGCCGTGGCCGACGAGATGGTGCGCCCGGGGATGGTGCCCTGCACGGCCTGCCACTACTGTACCACCCACTGTCCGCAGGAGCTCGACATCCCCTCCCTGCTGGCCCTCTACAACGAAGAGAAGTTCACGGGCGGCGGCTTCATCGCTCCGATGGCCCTGATGACCTATCCCGAGGACAAGCGGCCCGATGCCTGCCTGGGCTGTGGCAGCTGTGCCGCCGTCTGCCCACAGCAGATAGACATCCCCGGCGCACTGGCCGACTTCTCCGAACTGCTCCGGAAGAGTCCATTCTGAGTTCTCCCCCCCGACTGATTCCAACCCAAGATCCATAATGAAAAAGACACTCCTATGCCTCATCTGCGCCCTGCTGCCGGCCCTCGCCGTGCCAGGCGCAGCCAAGCGCCGCGCCCAAAAGGGGAACGAGGCGCGTCCCGAGATTCCCATCCTGGCCTGGTACAGCATTCCGGCCGGACAGTTTGCCACCCAAGAGCGCTATGAAGAGCTGCGCGATGCAGGATTCACCCTCTCCTTCTCCCACATCTACAAGTACGAGGATGCCATCCGGGCACTCGACCTCTGTGCCGCCACCGGATTGAAGAGCATCTTCATGTGTCCCGAACTGGAGAAGGAGCCCGAGGCCACGGTGGCCAAGGTCAAGGACCATCCCGGGCTGGGAGGCTATTTCCTGCGCGACGAGCCGGGCAACGATGCGATGGACGCCCTGGGCGAATGGGCACGCCGCATCCAGTCGGTGGACAGCCTGCACCCCTGCTACCTCAACCTGCTGCCCGAGTGGGCATTCTCGCGCGAAGGCTACATCGAACACCTGCGCCTCTTCTGCGAGAAGGTCCCCCTGCCGCAGATATCCTATGACCTCTACCCCATCCTGAGCGACGAGAAGGGCAACATCACGCTGAACCACACCTTCTACGACAATCTGGAGCTGGTGTCGAAGGCGGCCCGCGACCGTGGGAAACCCTTCTGGGCCTTTGCCCTGTCCACCGCCCATACGCCCTATCCCATCCCCACCATCGCCCATCTGCGCCTGCAGCTCTATGCCGCCCTCTGCTACGGTGCCCAGTGCCTCCAGTACTTCACCTACTGGAATCCCGGCACCGAGACGTGGAACTTCCACGAAGCCCCCATCAAGCAGGACGGCCAGCGCAGCCCCGTCTATGAGCTGGTGAGGGAGATGAACCGCGAGATTCAGGCGCGCGCCTTCGTCTTCCTGGGCAGCCGCGTGGAGAGCGTCTGCCACATGGGCAAGACCATCCCGCAGGGCACCCGCCGACGCAGCACCACGCCTCCTCACTTCCGGCAGCTGGATTCGGGTGACGGAGGAGCACTCGTGGCCACCCTGCGCAATGGCGAGAAGACCTACGTGGTGGTGCAGAACACCTCGCCCACCGACCCCGTCCAGCTTCAGATAGAGACGGACGAGACCGTGACGATGATCCGCCCCGACGGCTCCAGCGTCCCGGCCCATCGCTACGGGCCGCTCTTTATCCTCGAGGCCGGCAACATCCTCGTCTTCTCCTATTAACCCGAATCGGATTCAACAGCGCTCCGTCGAGGACCGAGGTAGAAATAACCTGCATTTCCCTTTGCCATTTCAGGCGTTTACACTACCTTTGCCCCGATAAATAAAGTAATACATGCCAGAGATTATGACGAAGAGAATCTTTCTGCTGATGATGTGCGCGACAATGGCGGCCACCGCCTGGGCCGACGATGTATATAAAGATGTACGCGCGCGATGGCTGCAGACGGCCGAGGCATCACGGCCCCAGCTGCACTACGAGACAGTGCGCCCCACGGCTATCGTCCGAGCCGTGCAAGATACGGCAGCCTACCAGGGCTGGCGGTACGAGAAGACGGGCGAAGCAGCCTCGATCTACACCGCCAACTTCAATGCGCAACGCGAGGTGACGCTCGACTTCGGACGACATCTCGTGGGCTACTTCACCTTCCACGTGCGGGAGATGGACCGCTGCCAGGATGCACCCATCCGGCTCCGCTTCACCTTCGGTGAGGTGCCGGCAGAGCTGAACGTGCCGCTCGACCCGTGGAAGGCCGGACTGAACCGGGCGTGGATGCAGGACGAGGTGGTCACCGTGACCCGCGTGGACCAGCCCATCACGATACCACGCCGCGTGGCGTTCCGATATCTGAAGATTGAGCTGATGGGCCACAGCAGCTGGGACTTTGCCCTGGACGACATGTGGTTCCAGGCACAGTCGTCGGCCGGAGAGGTGCAGACGGCATTGCAAAGCGGATGCCCCGACATCGTGCGGCGCATCAACGAGGTAGGCGTCAACACCCTGCACGAGTGCATGCAGACCGTCTATGAGGACGGGCCCAAACGCGACCGCCGCCTGTGGGTGGGCGACATGTATCTGGAGTCGCTGGCTAATCGCTATTCGTTCCGCAACAATCTGATGACCAAGCGCTGCCTCTACCTCTTTGCTGCACTGGCGGCAGAGAACGGCGTGGTCATCTCCAACTGCTTCGAGGAACCGAAGCCCCATGCCCAGGACATCTCCATATGCCTCACCTACAGCCTGCTGTGGAACTCGTCGCTGCTCGAGTATCTCTGTGACACCGACGACCGCGAGACGGCTAACGACCTGTGGCCCGTAGCCCTGCGTCAGGTGGAGGCAGCCCTGCAGTATGTCAATGACGAGGGCCTCTTCGAGCGCGACCGCTGCCCGCTGTGGCTCTTCTTCGACTGGCGCGACGGACTGGACGTGGCCACCCCCATGCAGGGAGCCACCATCTTTGCCCTGCAGCAGACGCTGGAGCTGGCACGCATGCTGGGACGCGAGAAGGAGGTGGCCGACTATCCCCGACTGATAAAGCGGATGACAGCAGCCGCACGCAAGTACTGTTACGATGCCAAGCGCGGCGTGGCGCTGAGCGGACCGGACCGCCAGCTGAGCGTCCTGGGACAGACGTGGCTTATCAAGGCCGGAGTGCTCTCGAAGAAAGAGGGTGCCCGCGCCCTGCGCACCGCACTGTCCACCGAAGGCTGCGTGATGCCCGGCACGCCCTACGGCACACATTATCTCATCGATGCCATGCTGCTCTGCGACATGCAGCAGGAGGCCCGCGACTATCTCATCGAATACTGGGGCGGCATGGTCCGGAAGGGGGCCGACACGTATTGGGAGGCATACGACCCGAAGGACGACTTCATCTGTCCCTACGGCTATCATCCCGTGAACAGCTCGTGCCACGCCTGGGGCTGCACCCCCGTCTATTTTATCCACAAGTATCCCGAGGTATTCCAGAAGTAATAGCAGCCCTCCTTCTGAAGTGACTGAAAACGATTAAGCGCCCCGCCATCCACACGATGACGGGGCGCTCGTCTTTTACCCAATCGGCATAGCCCGCCTGCCTCAGCAGAGAGGTTTAGCGTGAGGATGAGGCAGAGAGCTATCGTGAGCAGTCGATGCATGGCATTGTCTGTCGCCGTTGATATCCGGTTACCGCACGAAGTTGGTCCAGAGGGTTTCCTCGTCCAGCGTGGGGAGACCGAATTGTTCCTTGCCCAGGGCGATGCTCTTGATGAGGAAGGCCATGTTGAGACCCAGCTGGCGCATCGTCTGCATGCCCTCCTGGTCCTCGACGGCCTGTCCGGGCGTCTGGCCGTGCACCTGATTCCAGTAGCGCGAGGTGGCGATGGGCATGTTGGAGATGCCGAAGTACTTGTTCAGCATGTCGTACGTAGCCGTGAGTCCACCGCGACGTGCCACTGCCACAGCGGCTCCCACCTTCATCATCTTGCTGAAGGGGGTGGAGAAGAACAGACGGTCCAGGAAGGAGACGAGCGTGCCGGCCGGCGAGGCGTAATAGACGGGGGTACCGATAAGCAGTCCGTCGGCCTCCTGGAACTTGGCCGCAGCCTCATTCACATCGTCGTCAAAGACACACTTGCCCAGTTCGCGACAGCGTCCGCACCCGATGCAACCACGTATGGCATGGTGCCCCACGTGCATCCACTCTGTCTCGATTCCCTGACTCTCCAGCGCCTGCTGCACCTCCTGCAAGGCCAGCGCCGTATTGCCCCGTGCCTTGGGGCTCCCGTTGATAATAAGTACTTTGCTCATTGATGGTGTCTTGTTTTGTGGTTTAACGTATCGCGTCAAAGCGCTACGCGGCCAATGCCTTGCATGTCGAGCGCCACCTGCACGCCCAGGGCCTTGAAGGCTCTCATCATGGAGGCGAGGGTGATGCTCTTTCCGCTCTCGATGCGGCACACCTGAGACCGCTGTACGCCCATCCTTTCGCCTAATTCTGCCTGGGTCAACGCCTTTGACTCCCTAGCCTGTTTGATTGCCTCACCAATGTGGTAGGCATGGAGTTCGTCAGCCAGTTTCTGCTCAAACTCGTCTCTCTTCGGTGTCCCGATGGGACCGATGTATCGGTCTGTCATTTCGTCCAACGTGTGAAGTTTCATTGCCATAACTGATTTCCTATTTTGAATCATAATACTTCTTTCGTAATGCCTCGGCGCGGTCACCTGAAAGCTGTTTCGGTTTGCCCGTGCCTGTGCGAGGATGAAGTTTCAGTTCTTCAATCAATGCTGTTGCTTTCAAGAAAGCTTTTGGCTCGTTTCTGGCCAGTGTCACCAAGTCTATATTGGCTTATTCCTTGAACTCAATGTTATATATCATAGCCTTGACGTTTCAGGTAAGCAGTTAAGTCTTCGCCGGGAAGCATTTGGTATGTCTTACCTTTCTTAGCTTCGTCAATGCGGGCATAAAACTGCTCTTTAGTCATCAAGGAAGGGTCGGCAGTCATTTCCTTAACAACCTTTCTTAGATACTTTGCCACGCGAATCATCATACCCTCATTCTCAGAGATGATTCCCATGTCACGCCATATCTGCGAATTCAGTGTGTTCATTTGTACGGCAGTCATACTTCCTCCTATTTGTTTCCGACGCAAATATATATAAATTCTTCGAGAACGCGACTCTATTGGTGGTAAAATGAGCCATACGCCTTATTTTTTCTCTTTCCCTTGCGCCTTTCTAATTTTATTTCGTATCTTTGCGCTGTCTTTTGGACGAAACCGCGCCGAGCGGTGGGAAAGCCATGAGACCAAGAGAGCGTTTCCGCTTTCATCCTTTAAAGCGAAATCTGGAAAATTTCAAGTTATAGAAGGATGACTGACAGGCAGACACTCACCTTGTATGTAGTTTGCGTGCATGCGGCTCACCGCCGTTGTGTGGCTACATATACGGCGGTGGGTATATTGTTTACAGTTCATTTCTATAATGGTTTTCCAGAGCCAGCTTTAAGATGAGTGAGGACAAATCCCCCGCTTTTCTTGTATATGTCCATTAACTATGTAGAGCCATGAGGGGGATGGAGTGGCGCAGAGAACAATTTATGAAAGCAAGGTATCAGAAACCGAGTGTGGTGGTGGTGCGCATACAGATGCAACACCTTGTGGCCGTGAGCGGCGGTAATCCTGGGGGTACGGGTAGCAACATTCCCTGGGGAGTAAAGGAACAAAAACTGCCAGCGACCAAGGATTTGTGGGCAGAGGAATGGTAAAACAGCATCAACTATGAAGAAGCTGATTATTCCCTGCATCCTGCTGGCGGTGCTGGCGGGATGTACCAACGAGAGTGAACTGACAGGCGGAAGCGACTATGTTTCCCGAGTGACCATCACGGCCAAGGACTTTGAGGCAGGCGACGCAGCGACGCGTACGGCCTTCGAGGTGTCAGCGAGCGGACTGGCGTTCAAGTGGGCCGAGACCGACGTCGTGGGTATCTATCCCAACGAGGGCGACCAGGTGAGCTTTCCCATGACAGCGGGGGCAGGCACTAACAGTGCCTCGTTCGACGGGGGCGGCTGGGCCTTGAAGGGTAACTACACCTATGCCGCCTATTTCCCTTACAGCGTGGATAACACGACGCAGGGCCGCACCTACACAGCCCTGCCTATCACTTACACGGGGCAGACGCAGTCGGCCAACAACTCGACGGCTGACATGGGCAACTTTGACTATATGGTGGCCAAGGCCTCCACACCCGCCTCGGGTAACGTAAACTTCGCCTTCGAGCATGTGGGCAGCGTACTCTACATCCAGTTGACGGCACCCGAAGCCGCAACGTTCACAAAGTTGACGATCTCTGCGGATGAGCCCATCTTCACGACAGAGGCAACGGTTAACCTCTCCGACGGCACGCTTACTCCGACCTCCACATCCAACAGTATTTCGCTTGCGTTGGATAACATCGCCGTCGAAGCAGGCAGCACGCTCTATGCTTGGATGCAGATAGCTCCCACAGATGCCAGCAGTAAGGCGCTGAAGGCAACACTTGTCTCTGATGAGTTTGACTTTTATGAATCCAACTTTGCCGGTAAAAACTATGAACAAGGAAAGGCTTACCAGTTAATTGCATCCTCCACCCCAGTGAAGATTATCCATGAGTATGTTGACCTTGGCCTTCCCTCCGGTACAATGTGGGCTACTATGAACGTGGGAGCCAGTTCTCCTGAAGATTGTGGAAGCTACTACGCTTGGGGTGAAACCGAGGCGAAAGTTCTTTACGGTTGGGAAAACTATAAGTGGTGTATCGGTAGCATGTACTCTTTGATAAAATACAATGTAAGTAATGATTATGGACTGATTGACAACAGGACAACTCTCGAACTGTCAGATGATGCTGCATACGTCAATTGGGGAAGCAAATGGAGAATGCCTACCAGAGCAGAATGCTTAGAATTGCTCAATCCAGAACTATGTTTATGGACATCCGAAACACTTGAATACACTACGGGGTTGAGAGTAACAAGCCTGATTAATGGAAACTCTATCTTCCTCCCTATTGCTGGTGTATGGGATGGGTATTCTTTATCTGTTGTTGGTAGTAGTGGTGACTATTGGAGTTCTTCGCTTTGCGAAACTCATCCAGAGTCTGGAGAAGCAATTAATATACCGTGGGGCAGTCCTCAATGGAGTTATCCAATTAATCGTTATGGCGGTAGAAGCGTGCGCGCTGTTCTCCGTTAACCCGTTCAGTCGGATTTGCAATCCTGCCGCATTGAATATAAGTTGCAATCCGATATACATACCCGCTCGGCTGGGTTCGTTGCTCTACACCCTGCTATATCATCATCCCCCTCTAACTCCCCCTTTCCAAGGGGGAGAATAGATTACCTCTCTTTCATGATTATCACGCTAATAACTACTATCGGAACATCAGTATAATTAAAAAAATCCGCATCAGCCATCTCCGTCCCGCATCTGTGGGACGGAGTTCTTTCTATTCACACGCCGACATAACAGCACGCTTCATTTCAGCTTTTTGTTGCACCACACTTCCACACGAAGTTTGTCGGGACATGTTCATCAAACAGGAAATGCTTTTTCCCGGAAACCAATGCAGCTAAAGGTGCGGCACGCCACCGAAGGTTTTGTGGAGTGCCACCAAAGTCGCCGCGGCACTCCACCAAAGTCGTCGTGGCAGTACCACGCCGACAGAAGCAGCTGCCTCCGCACGGAAAGATTATTACATGCAGACCGAGGCGAGGCCGCAGATGCAGTAAAGGGAACCCTGCCCGCGACGGACAGGGTTCCCTTTACTTTTACTGATGATATCTAAGCAGAGATGCGCCTTACTTCGTGGCTGGCGTCTTGGTGAAGATGGCGCGGATGCGGTCCATGTCGAACTTCGCGGTGCGGTCGTAGAAGTAGATGCCGTTCTGCTCCTGCTCCACGTCGGTGAGCTGCGTGTAGCAGTAGCCCCAGACGTTGTCGGAGATGGAGAGCAGGGCATCCACCTGTCCCTCGAGGCGGGCATAGAACTCCTCGAGCGAATGGGGCGGCTCGCCGTAGCCCCAGGACTTCTGGCTGTTGCCGGTCTCCTTGTCCTGACCCTTCACCCACTTGATGCCTCCGAACTCGTCGAGGATGTAGGGCATGGTGGGACGGTCATATGTGGGGAAGTCGAAGAGATTGTTGTCCTTCAGGCGGTTGAAACCCACGTTCTGGGTGCGTACGTCGATGGCCTTTCCGCCACGGACAAACCAGCGCTCGCCGTTATAGACCTGTTCCTTGAGCTTGGCAGGGTCCTGCTCGTAGGTGTGCTCCGTCCAGATGTCCGTCTTGATATGCACGCCGCCGCTCACGTCGCAGACGGGGCGTGTGGGGTCGAGCGACTTGGTAAGGTCATAGACATCGCTGACGAAACGGGGGAACTGGACACGGTCCGGCCACCACTCCTCGTTCATCGGCGTCCAAGTGACGATGCTGGGATGATTGCGGTCGCGCAGGATTTCCTCGCTCCACTCGTTCATGAAGTTACGTCCCACCTCGGGGTCGTTGGCATCCATACCCCACGACGGAGCCTCGCCCCAGGTGATGTAGCCCAGATGGTCGGCCCAGTAGTGGAAGCGCTCCTCGAACACCTTCTGGTGGAGGCGTGCGCCGTTGAAGCCAGCCTGCTTGGAGAGCTCGATGTCGTGGCGCAGTGCCTCGTCGGAGGGAGCCGTCCAGATGCCGTCGGGATAGAAGCCCTGGTCGAGTACGAGACGCTGATAGTAAGGCTCGTTGTTCAGATAGACACGGTTGCCCGAGACATGAATCTTGCGCATGCCCACGTAGGAGGCGACGCGGTCCACAGTTTCGCCCTGGGCATTCTTCACCTCATAGGTGAGGTCGTAGAGGAAGGGATCCTCGGGCGACCATAGTTTGGGCTTCTTCACCGGGAGCACGACGACAGAATTGTTCTGTGCCCGCACGGTCTTGGTGGCCACGGTCTTCCCTCCGTCGGAGAGAGTGACGGTGAGCGTGGCGTCACCCTGCTCACAGAATTGCGGCATCACGAGCACCTGATTCTGGTCGATGTCCGTGATCACCTGGGTACGCACCAGTGCGCCGGGCGCCACTGGTTCCATCCAGACGGTCTGCCAGATGCCCGTCGTACGGGTGTACATGCACTCGAACTGCTCCAGGCGCAGGTTCTGCTTGCCGGCGGGCTGCTTCGTCGTGCGCGGGTCGCTATAGGCATGCACCACGAGCGAGTGTTCCTTGCCGTCGGCGAGGAACTTCGTCACGTCAATGGAGAACGACGTGCTACCTCCGAAGTGGCGACCGGCCAGACGGCCATCGATGTAGATCTCGGAGTTATAGTACACGGCACCGAAGTTCAGCAGGATGTTCTTGCCGAGCCATGAGGAGGGGGCGGTGATGCTGCGCTGATACCAGATGTTATTGATAAAGTCGGTATATCCCACGCCAGAGAGCTTGCTCTCGGGACAGAAGGGCACCGTGATGCGGCCGTCGAAGCCGCGGCTCTCATAGAGTTTCTTCTCGAGACCCGAGCCCACGAAGTCGAAGGTGTAGGTCCACTCGCCATTCAGGTTCATCCACTCCGTGCGCTCAAACTGAGGCCGGGGGTACTCGGCACGGGGCTGTGCCGCGCGCAGGGCCACAGCACACACGATTGCCGTGGCAACAAAGAGAATCTTCTTCATCCGATTTAATTATGAATTACGCATTATGAATTCAGTTAAAGTCGCCGGCCTCGGCACAGCGCACGTTCTTCACCTCCCACGTAGCAGCCACGCCCGTGGCTTCGTCCGTGGTCTCGGTGCTGATATAGAGGAAGGCCACCACAACGTTGGTCTCGCCGGCATAAGCCGAGAGGTCGAGCTTCATGTCCGAGAAGTCCCATGAGGATCCGTCGGGCCATTCTCCTTCGACCTGTGCTGTGACGTTGGTCCAATGGGCAGCGGCCCGCTGGCCCTTGCCGGCATAGTCGGTACTCACCCATACCTGCAGATAGTCCGTCACGGGCGTGCCGGCATACTTCTGTGCCTGCTGGAAGGCGAAGAGTGGCGCCTTGGCCTTCTTGAGGTTCATGCTGGGGCTGATACACCAGCTGCGGGTGGCATAATAGGTTCCGCTCTTGTAAGCACTGGCGCGGAGGCCGTAGATGCTGCTGGCGTTCCATACGTAGCTCAGGTCGCCGATGCCTCCCTCGTGTTCGATGCTCCATCCGAGGGTGGCATAGACATCGTCCACATTCGTGCTGCTGTATCCGAGCAACGTCTGGTTCAGATAGTCGCCCTTGGCGCTCCATCCGTCCTCGTCGAGGGTGAAGGTGACCTCAGTAGCCTCCGGAGTGGCATCGACAATGGTGCTCAGCGTACCCTCGCGATACAGCTCGACAGAGACGTAGCCGTCGGTACCCTTACGGTCGGAATAGCATCCGGCGCTGCTGTACTGGGTGCTGTAAAGCAGCTGCTGGGAGGTGGCCACGTTCGTAATATCGAAGGTGCCGTCCTCGTTCCGTGTCACGATCCACTGACCCTGCCCTGGGTCGTCCACATCGTTCTCGAGGTCGTCCGTGTACTGGAAGGAGGCGTGCGTGCCGTCCATATAGAGGTACATGCCCTCGGCGTTGCGGATGGTGTAGTAGTCGCCATCCTTGGCAAAGGTGTAGAGATAGCCGCGAGCCGTGGCATCGGAGGCGATGGAGGTATCGGTGAGACGCGTCACCTGGTCGGGGCAGCGGCTGTTGCCACTGATATAGAGGTAGCCATAGCTGGCTCCGGCTCCACTGTGACCCAGCACCTGCTGCTCGCCCTGCGGCACCATGAGGTAGTCGCCCGCGGCAAACGACGTAGCGGGCACGTAGGCCGAGCCATTGACCGTGCTGTCGGCTGCCACGAGACATGTCACGACGATATTGCTGCCCTCTGTCAGGGAGTAGTAGCGGCTGCTACCCACGAGATTCAGCAACATGGAGGGCAGGTACTCTTCGGGCGTGATGTTGCCGCGGAAGTATTTCTTCTCGCCTACGCTCATGAGGTCGCGCCAGGTGGCACTGTCATCATCGGCACGCAGGGCGCGGTTTACGTTGGCCGTGTCTTTCGTCAGGTTCTCATAGTCGCTGCCGGCAAGTGTCAGGCGCACGGTGCTCACCTGGGTAGCCTGATAGAGGTCTTCCCGTGTGCCGAAGTTGTGTTCGGTATAATCCTCGCATGCGGCAAAGGTTAATGCCGACAGGGCGATTATTGTGATATACTTTGCTTTCATTGTGATTCTTCTTTTTCCGGTTTTACTGGGTGATTAGAATGTCATCTTCAGACGGATGCTGTACGTACGTCCGAAGTTATAGAATACATAGACGTTGTCGGCGCTGGCGGCCACGCTGCTCGTCGAGCTGTTGTATGCCTTGCCGATATACTGATAGTCCAGCAGGTTGTTCACCGTGCCGCTCAGAGTGGCGTTCACGCCCTTGCACACCATAAACTTGTACGAGGCGTGCAGGTCCACCTGGCTTGCAGCAGGAATCTTCCAGGGATCCTGCGGCGTGGTGGTGGTCCACTCGCCCGTCGTGCTGTTTTGCTTCACGGTGATATTGGAGCCAGAGAGCGAGTAGTAGCTGTAGTTGCGACCGTAGTAGGTCCAGTCGCCGCCCACCTTCAGGTCGTGCCCGTCGGAGAGTCCCAGCACGCGACCCAGCTTGAAGTCGAGGCCCACACTGGCCGTGGTCTGCGCCGAGCCGCCCACGCGTACGCCCTTCAGGTCCACACGTCCCTGAGCATGGTTGGCCGAGAAGGCCGTCACCTGATTGCCATCGGCATCCACTGCCTGGCCGTGCTCGTTATATACATAGCCCTCGCCGATGCTGTTCCACTTCCAGTCGCCCAGCGAGAACATACCCTTGATGTCCAACCACTTGGCGGGCATGATCTTGCCCTCCAGCTCGATGCCCATGTGCTTGGCGTCCACGCCGCCCATGTTCATGTAGCCCGTCTCCTGGTTGCCCATCGTGAGATACTTGGTCATCGTCTTGTCCATCCAACGGGTGAAGTAGCCGTTCAGCTTCATCTGTGCCCAGCTGCAACGCCATCCGTAGCCCAGCTCGAAGGAGAGAATCTTCTCGTTCTTGGCATCTTTGTTCACCACGTTGCTGGTCGTATTCTGCATGAAGGCACCGTTAAACTTCGGTGCACGCGAGATGTATCCCACATTGAAGAAAGCGTTGTGATAGTCGTTGAAGTTGTAGTTGGCTCCCGCCTTGATATTGCCGCCCCAGAAGTTCACGTTGTCGCTCTTCTCATGATCCTTGTCATAATAGAAACGGTCGCGACGCCAATAGGTGGTGTTGTTCAGCGCACCGCTCACGAAGCTGGAGAGCGGGCCACGATTGTACTCGGCCTGTGCAAAGGCACCCTCCTGGACGACGAAGCCCGAAAAGTCGCGATACACCTTGTCGCCCACACCAAGCTTCTGATACACCCATGTGGGGTTGGCAGCGTTGCGGTTATTGGCAGCGATGACACTGCTGCGGTCCTGGTCGTCCATGAAATACTTGCCACCGAAGAGGTCGGTGATTTCCGTGCTGTGGTCGCCCTTATAATAGCGGAAGTCCACACCGCCATAGAAATCCACATTCTCGCCGAAGCGGGTATTGTAGGTCGAGATGAGTCCCGTCCACAGATGGTCGTTCACACTCTTGCACATGGCCAGCACCGAACCTTCCTCGCTCGCAGCGTTTCGCGCATAGAGGGCATCGTAGTCGAAGAAGCCGTCGGTGGTGCGGAAGTCGTTCTTCACCAGTCCGTTGCTCGCTCCATAGAAGTCGGTGTACGTACCGGCACCATGGCCTTCGGCAGTCGAGCCGTTACCACGGCCGATGCTCATATAGAGGGCAGTCGAGAGGCTGCTCTTGTCATTGATGGTCCAGTCGTGGTTCAGCGAGAGCTGAGGCTTGTGATAGGCATTGCGGGCATCGTTGTACTTCTGCCCGTGATAGTATCCAAAGGTGGGATTGTAGCGATAGTCCTTCACGCCGTACTGTGCCTCCACCCGCTGCCACTCGGCGATGGTGAGGGGACCATAGTTGGACGACGATGTGCGCTGTCCGTGCTCCTGCTTGGTGCCGAAGCCTGTGAAGCTCAGGGTGTGAGCATCGTTGAAACGCTTGGCCACGGAGATGAACCACGTGTAGCCCGAGAAGTCGGTGCCGCGCACATAGCCATCGCCCCAGTTGTGGCTGCCCAGGACGGTCATGCCCCATCCCTTCTTGCTCATGCCGGTGCTGGCAGTGAAGGTAATCTTGTTCATGCCGTCGTTGCCCATCTGGTAGGTGACGCTCCCGCCACGCTTCTGTTCGAGCGTCTTGGTGATGATGTTGATGGTACCGCCCACACTGGGAGCACTCACCTTCGAGGCACCCAGTCCGCGCTGTGTCTGCAGGCTGCGAGTGACATCGCCGATGCCGGCCCAGTTGCTCCAATAGACAGTGCCGTTTTCCATGTCGTTCATGGGCACACCGTTCACCATCGTAGCCACGTTCGTATTGTCAAAGCCACGCATGTAGATTTCCGAGTCGCCCCATCCGCCACCTTGCTTGTTGGCATGAACGCCGGGTGTGGTCTTCAGCACCTCGGGAAACTCCTGAGTGCCCATCCGCTCCTCGATCTCCTCGCTCGAGAGAGTGCTCAGGGCCACAGGTGTCTTGCGGTCCAGACCCAGTGTGCCGACCACAGTGACACCTTCGAGATTGATATCATTGGGTTCCAGCTGGAGCGTACCCATCTGTCCCGACTTGTCGATTGTGAAGTTGGTGGTCTTGAATCCAATGTAGGAAACCGAAATCTCGCGCCGTTTCCTGGGGTTCTGGAGCGTAAACCCGCCTTCGACGTCAGTCACCGTATTGGTCTGTTCGCCCAGCAATTTCACATTCGCTCCGATGAGGGGCTCGCCTGTCTCGGCGTCCACCATGCGTCCTTTCACCGTGGTCTGCGCCATGACCATCATGCTGAGACCCATGGCGGCCGAAGCCACGAATAAACGTAGATT
>Ga0310695_10006540_pt1 | contig 19185 bp, 22 predicted proteins | sample RumenRJG_04DNA_FD_203882 | JGI IMG/M metagenome (GOLD analysis project Ga0310695, IMG submission 203882) | Bovine rumen microbial communities from Lethbridge, Alberta, Canada - RJG_04 (v2) (version 2) | ecosystem: Host-associated > Mammals > Digestive system > Stomach > Rumen | place: Canada...
CAACAGAATGTCCCAACCGGCGTAGTTCCGCGGCAAGGAAAATGCGATATGCCTTTTCAAGTAGCCCGCTCCCAAAACGGGAATGAATTGCAAATGCGGAATCAAGGACGTCTTTGCCTATCTTTTCAATATCCATATATTCTCCTTAGCGCACTTCGCGAACTTTGCGTGAGGCAGTATCGGCAACATACGGTGCGAGGAGGTTTGGCAGCTGGAGCTTGGCGAAGCGCCCGACCCACTTCCCGGGATCGAACTTCGCGTCGCTCATGCACCAGCACGTCATCATGCCGTAGAGCTCGCTCATGAAAAGATGCACGAGCGTATCTACGGGAGTGTTCTTCTTCAGCAGGCCTTCCTTCACCGCGTCGTTGAGGAAAGCCGTCAGGTGCCTGTGGTCGTATGCGTACTTGCCTCCGCACATGTCTCCCGGAGAGTCGGAAGGGTTGATCACCTCGCGCACCCACTGGCGGCAAAGCTCCACGCCGCCGCACGTCACGCCCTCCATGAACCCCTTGAAGTAGAACGCAAGCTTCTCGACGATCGTGCCCTTGTGTTCGCGCGCCTTGCGGTCCACGTCGCTGAACCACTCCTTGCAGCACTCGAACACGATCTCCTCCTTGCGCTTGAAATAGACGTAGAAGGTGCCTTTCGCCACGCCGCAGGCGCGCGTGATGTCTTCGACGGACACGTTGGCGAATCCCTTTTCCTCAATGAGCGAGCAAGCCGTCGTGTATATTTTCCGGCGCGTTTCCTGTGCGTTCTCCTGCCGCTTTGTCACTTCAAATCTCCTATGAGGATTAACAACGGCAGAAATTATACCACATCGCCGACCGCAAGTCAATGACCCGTGGTCAGTATTTAGCCTACAACCTCATCTACAATGCGGCCGTTTTCGTCTATGACGGAAAATATGTTGTCGTACGAGCAGGCCTCCGCCCCATCCCGCGTGCATCGATGTGCGCAAGCCTGTCAAGCGCCGTTATGGAATCCGCGCCAATCGCCTGTCTGCGCAGAGACTATATGTCGCTGGGCGGAATCTGAGACTGTCTTAATTAGTCTGCTTCGCCAACCTCCAGCAGAGCCAGGCGGAGAGTGTCTTGGAGTCAAAGATGGTGCCGCTGCGGATTCCGTCCTCTACTTCGGATTCCGAGAGGACGACTGGATAGACATTCTCGTCGGGATCCTGGTCTTGCGCGTGGGCTTTGTCTGAGATCTCCGCGAAGTAGAGGTGTATTCTTTCCTCGCAGTAGCCGGGAGTGCAGATGATAGTCGTGAGGAACTTGATGGAAGTCACCTCGTAGCCAGTCTCCTCGGCCGTCTCTCGCCTCGCGCCCTCTATCGGATCTTCGCCCGGTTCAAGCCCGCCGGCGATTACCTCTATCAGAGCCTCTTCCGCCGCCTTGCGGTATTGTTTCACGAAGACGAACTTCCCGTCGGGGCGGCGGGCGACGATGGCGACGGCGTTGCCGTGACGTATCACCTCTCGCTTCGCCTTGCGTCCGTCGGGCAGCTCGATGTCGAGAAGGTCGACGCTGATGATCTTGCCTGTGTACTTGCGCTCGGTAGCGAGTGTCTTTTCAGTTAAGTCTTGTTGCATTTTATGATTTCCTTTTGGGGTGGGAGTTAGCCACAAAGAGCAGGAGATGCAGAAGTGGAGGTTTGGGTGTGTGGGGTTGGGTTTAAGCCACAAAGAACAGGAGATACAGGAGAGGGAGGAGTAGGAGAGGTAGGTGGTGGAGGTTGGCCACAAAGAGCAGGAGGTTCAGGAGGAGAGAGACGAGGGCGAGCAAGTTTTCTTGACTCAAACTTGGGCGATCCGAAGTTTATCAACATGCCATAATCTATTTTCATGGCGGAAAGGTAGTTGATTGTCTGCGCTATGTGTGCATTCTGAAGCGCGGACACAGCTTTCAGCTCTATCACAATCCCGTCTACGAGCATGTCAACAATGTAATCTCCAATGACATAGCCGTCTTCATCGCACACCTTGATTGGCACTTGTGTCTTGACATTGAAACCTGCTTTTGACAGCCTATGGGCAAGACCATTTTCATAGACTTTCTCAAGATAGCCCGTCCCAAGATAAACATGCAATTCGTACGCGATTTGCCGTATCGCGTCACACTTCACTTTTGATTCTTCTTCCGTCATTTCTTCTCCTACTTCTCCTGTCTCTCCTGTTCTTTGTGGCTAAAAACCAGCTCTCCTACTTCTCCTGTCTCTCCTGTTCTTTGTGGCTAAAAACCAGCTCTCCTACTTCTCCTGTCTCTCCTGTTCTTTGTGGCTAAAATCCAGCTCTCCTACTTCTCCTGTCTCTCCTGTTCTTTGTGGCCTGAAACCTATCCTCCTCGATCCTCCTTACATCGCCAGGATTTGTCGGTGTGCTTGATGGCGTGATGAAAAGCGAGGAAAACTACGGCCGCCGGCAAGAGCGCAATCATGACAATTGCTCGTCCAGCTATAATTCCAACAAGCACAACCATTGCGGCAAACAGGATGGCCAACGCTGCTATCAAGCGACTATAGATCGGCGAGTAGGACTGCTCGCGCAGTTTTTGCATTGTTGCGTCCATCTTGGGCGATCCGAGCGTCGGCATGCTGTCCGCCGCCCTGAGAACTTCAACAGCCCTGCTTCTTGTCCAGATTCCAGGAGGGGAACGCTTGTATCCAAGCTTCTCCATATGGAGCAATATCTTTAGTATACGGACATTTCTAATTGCGGTGTAGCACCATCCTACGGCAAAGCAGAAGACAAATGCTACCACCATGCCTATGAGTGCGACGAGCGCAGGGTGGTCTAATAGTTCGTTCGGAGTCATGAATGCAGTTCCTTCCCGACGGAGAATGCGTTGGCGACGGCGTCGCCCATGATGCGATAGACGTGGGCGCAGGGGTCGAAGCAAATCGGCTTCATCTTCGCGGCGTCGGGCTTGCCGTCGGTAAGCGCCGATTCCTCGACCGCGCAATTGACGATCTTCCCGACGACGTTGCAGTTTTCATCGTTCATCGAGACAAGCTCGCATTCAAGGACGAGCGGCAGTTCGTTGATGACCGGCGCGTCGACGAATTTGCTCTTCGTAACTGTAAGCCCGCTCTTCGAGACCTTGTCGGGAGTCTTGTTGCCGCTGACGAGCCCCAAGTAGTCGCAGGCAGCGACCTTGTCCGCGGTGCCGAAAGCGACTGTGAACGCTTTGCGGGCGGCGATGTTCTCCCATGTCTTGTGCGAGGTATCGATACAGATCGTTATCTCGTCCTCGAGTGTGATTCCACCCCATGCTGCGTTCATCACGTCAGGTGTTTCATCTTCCCCGTAAGTGCCGATCATCAACACCGGCATCGGGAACATCCAGTTCTTCTTTCCAAGGTTCTTTTTCATCGTTTTGTCCTTTCTTTATATTGCTTTCCTTGCCACTGTTTGCCTACTGACCTCTCCTGTGTCTCCTGTCCTTTGTGGCTAAAAACAAATTCTCCAATTTCTCCTGTGTCTCCTGTTCTTTGTGGCTAAAACCTATTCTCCTCCTGCCAGTTGTCTATAGCATTCGTATGCTGCGATGGAGACGGCGTTTGCAAGGTTGATGCTTCGCGCATGTTCGCCGGGCATCGGTATCTTGAAGAGAGATTCTTTGTAGCGGTCGTAGAAGTCCTTTGGAAGTCCTGACGATTCGTTGCCGAACACAAGCGCGTCGCCTTCGGAAAAGCTGCACTCGTATAGTGACTTCTCTCCGTGCGTCGAGAGAAAGAAGAGTCGCTTGGGCTTTGCCGCCGCAAGATACTCTTCCCAGGTGTCGTGAATTGTCACATCGAGATGCGGCCAGTAGTCGAGACCTGCACGGGCTATATAGCGATCATCGAGAGCAAAGCCGAGCGGCCGAACAAGATGAAGCGGCACTCCCAGCCCTACACAGAGCCGACCTATCGCCCCCGTGTTGTGCGGGATTTCAGGCCGAAGAAGGACAATTGAAAAGCTATGCTCCATATTTGTTCTTGACTATCGTGCAGTCCTTGCCAAGACGTGGTCGTGGCCGTCGGGAGCGTATACGCGGTGGACGAACACATCAGGTTCCGTCTCGACGGATTCAACGCGCACCTCCTCGCCTGCAAGCGTCTCTGACTTGAACACGATTTCGAGCTCGTGGCACGGGCCAGCCGAATCTGGGCGTCCTTCCATCAGCCATTCGACATAATGGACGTTGTTGACGTGCCCGTTCAAGTCGATGTCGCCGCGTCGTGCGCGGAAGACGAGTGCGTCAGGGGACGCAACGCTACATTCCCAGCGTAGCTTCGGTAGCGGCTCGTCGCCGAAAACAGGTTCCCTAACCGTGTTCGCCGCCGCAAACACGGCTTCGGGAATCGCGACTACCTTGCGGGATGAAAGGTCGATGAGCATCCATTCGCTGGTGGCACGTCCGAGTTCCTCGCCGTTCGCGCCCGACAAGACGAAATCACGCCACGCGACAATCCGCCGTCCGCCGCGCGGAAACGTTAGTATCGAGACTGTCTCGCCCCACTTCGGGAATCGCGACATCTTCACCTTGAGGCGTGTAAGCACCCATGAGATGTTCTCGCCGGCAGACTCGAAGTTGGACTTCGAAAAGGACAGTGCCTCGGCGTTAAGACTTGCTGCCTCCTGCAGCCAGTTGCAGACGGAGGCCATCGTAGCGGCGCCGTTAGGACCGCATTCATAAGTCCTGACAGCCCAAGAGTATTCTCCAAAGGTGTCGCTCACTGCATTTCCCCCGCGTTAGTTTCTTCCAAAAGTTCAAACCTTTCCATGCGCTTGCCGTCTCGCTCGATTGTCTCGAAGAACATCTTTGCTGGACGCACCCATAGACCGTGTTCTCCATATAGCGCGCGGTAGACGACCATCTCCTCAAGTGTCTCGGAATCCTTTGCGAATCCCTCGAGGCGATAGAGGTTGCGCACCCTCTTGCGACTTTGCTTCGCAAAGCTCCTCGCGTTGCTCGTCGGGGAACCTGACGGCTTCGCCGCAGGTGCATCTTGAAGTGCCGAAACTCGCGGCCGATTAGTTTTTCGTGTTCTTCGTTCATTTTTGTGTTCCGCCTGCTGGGTCGGTGAGATCTGGTATGGCACCGCCGGCGACCATCCAGAAATAGAGACTTGCAATGCTGCCGCAAGGCGAGAGACGGCGGCGGTATTTCTCGAAAAGTTTCTTCGTGATCTTGCGATGGCGATAGACCATTCGCATCCCGCGATGGATTCCGAGGTCGCCATAGCTCAAGACGTCTGGGCGCTGCAAGGTAAAGAGCAAGAGCATTTCCGCCGTCCAAACGCCGATGCCGCGCAGGGAAGAGAGCGTGGCGATCACTTCAGCGTCAGGCATCTTGGCGACGGCGTCAAGGTCTAGTTCGCCCGACACGACCTTGGCGGCGAAGTCCTTGATGTATTCCGCCTTGCGCTGCGAAACGCCGCAACTGCGAAAGCCCTGTATGTCGGTTTCTGCAACGGCCTTCGGCGTAATCTCCCCGAGCAGTTCGCCAACCCTTGCGAGAATCGACTCAGCCGCCTTGCCGGAAATTTGTTGCGAGACGATGTTTTGAACGATGGCCGAGAAGAGATCGGGTTCGACCGTCCAGCTGATGCGCCCGATCTGGCCAATCACCTCCCCAAGCCGCCTATCCTGCGACTTAAGATACTCCATCTCCTTCTTGCCGTATTTGAAGTTCATGCTTTTCGCTGCAATGTTTTTATCGTGCTCTTTGCTTAACCTTGAGTTGAGGAATGTATTTTTAATTTGTGTCAATCTCTTGACCGCAATGAATGCACTGAATTGGCTGGCGGTTTATGATTTGCTTGAGACAATTGCGTCCTGCGGCATCGCGTCCCATCCACTTTGACATGAACGACTTCCCGCAGTGTGGACAGCGTAGATTCTTCGTGATGTTAAGTGCAATGATATTCATGATTACGCCAAGTGCACTGACAATGCCCACAATCCGAAGGCCGTCCCTACGCCCGATGTAGGCAAAATCTGAAGATGTTGACAAAATGGCAACAAGTACAAGCGCGAGGATCAGCGCACATGCGAATACCGCTTGAAAGCGACGCCATTTCCTGAACTTCTCGAAATCGTTTTTCATAGCTTATCTTACCTCTCCTGCCTCTCCTGTTCTTTGTGGCTGAAATCAATTTTCCAGCCGCCAGCCGAAGTCGTTGTGATAGATCATATTGCGTGTCATGCCACCATCAATGCAGATGTTCTCGCCTGTGATAAAGCCCGCCTTGTCCGAGGCGAGGTAGAGCACCATATTCGCGATGTCCATCGGGTTGCCAACGCGCCCGGCGAAGTGCTGTGAAGCGTCCGGTCCGTCGTAAGTCTTCCCCGTCGTATCAATCCAGCCGGGGGAAATCGAGTTGACGCGGACGCGTCCGGCGAGACTTGCAGCAAGCGCATGGGTGAGCGCAGCAATCCCGCCCTTGGCGGCAGTATAGCTTTCCGACTGCGGCTGGCTCATACGGTCGCGCGAAGAAGAGATGTTGATTATGGACGCGCCTTGAGAAAAATGCTCCTTGAAGAGCTTTGCGAGATAGAAGGGTGCTACGACTCCGACCGCTTGTGCGTATGTGAACTCTTCGTATGTGCATTCGTCGATGCCTTTGAAAAGCGGCATCGCATTGTTGACAAGCACATCGACGTGCCCGCTCTTCGCAATCACGTCCGCAGCAAATCTTTCGAGGGTGGCCTTGTCGGAAAGATCGCCCACAAACCACGGTCCGTCCTTGACGTCGATTACGTGGACCGTCGCGCCCTCGCGCTCAAAGCACTCGGCGCAGCACCTCCCGATGCCCTGCGCCCCACCAGTTATGACAACGACTTTGTCTTTAAACGTCATACTCAACTCCATGACATTGCATTACTTCCTCTTGCAATAACATCTCGATATGCGTTGATTGATATCATAGGATGTTTTAATCTTACCTGTCAACTGTGCGTTATTCGCAGACGGGGAAGTCGAAATATGTGTCTGGATACGGCTCGTTTGCCAGCGTGAAGTGCCACCACTCCTCTTCGAGCGGCTTGAAGCCGTGGGCAACCATGATCTCCCTGAGGAGCATGCGGTTCTTGAACTGCGCGGCAGATATGCCGCGATAGTCGGGATGCGATTCCTCTCCGAACCAGTCGAAGGTTCCGCCCATGTCGACTTCCTTGCCGGTGTTCATATCGAAGAGCGTGAGATCGACCGTGCTGCCGCGGCTGTGGCCCGAGCGTTCGGCGATGTAGCCCTGCTTGAAAAGGACGGACTTGTCGAGGTTCGGATAGAAGGGCGCTTTCATCCGCACATCGTCGACATCAGCCGCCCACCGCACGAAGTGAGCAACTGCCCGCTGCGGACGGTAGGCGTCGTATATCTTGAGCCGATAGCCGCGTTTGACGCAGTCGTCGCTCGCCGCCTTCAGCGCCTTTGCCGCCTCCTTTGAAAGAAGCGCGCACGGCTGCTCGTATCCGTCGATCCGTTCGCCCACGAAGTTGTAGGTCGAGTAGTATCGGATCTCCAAGATCACGTCTGGTATAGCTTCTGCGAGCGTAACAAATCCGTCGCGCTGCGTATGTATGCTCGCGCATCCCGCGAGCAACGCCGCGAAAAGGGCGGCGACAGCTCGCATCTTCGGACATTTACGTCTTGATCGCAGCATGGGAGTTTCAGCGGTACGATTCTGTGAAGATATTGATCACGTCGTCGTCGGAGAGCGGAATGGGATCGAAATCGAAGAGAACGCCAACGGCGGTGCGCGAGAGCTTTGCCATGCCGGGGAACTCGTCGGGCGTGATGCCGTAGTCGCTCATCTTGAGATTGTCGACTCCGCAGGCCTTCTGCAAAGCGGCGAGCGCGTCAAGGAAGTCTTCTGGCTTCGTCGCGTCTTCCTTGCCCATAAGCTTCGCCATCTCGACGAACTTCTCTGGGCATGCGCCCTTGCCGATCAAGTGCCGGTAGTAGGCGAGCGAGATCATGATAAGCCCCGCTCCGTGCGGGAGATCCTGGTGCTCGCCGGAAAGCGCATGTTCGAGCGTGTGCTCGCTTGTGCAGCTCGACGTCTCCATAGAGTATCCGCCCAGGGTGTTGGCGAAGGCGACGTCAGTACGCGCGGCGAGGTTCGTGCCGTCGGCCACGGCCGTCGGCAGGCTCTTAGCGATGAGCCGTATCGCCTCGCGTTCGACCATTGACGACATTTCGTTGCAGCGGTTGGAGATGAAACCCTCCGTGGAGTGGAAGAGCGCGTCGAAGCCCTGGTAGGCGGTGAACTTCGGCGGCACGGTGACCATCAAGGCCGGATCGACGACGGCGAGGACTGGGCAGGGGCCGAAGAACGCGGACTTCTCGTGCGTGACAGGGCTCGTCACCACCGAGCCGCCGTCCACCTCGGAGCCAGTTCCCGCGCTTGTGGAGATGGCGACGGTCGGGAGTGGCGTGGCGTTGAACTGGCGGTGTTCTCCTGTGCCGGTGCCCATGTAGTCCCAGACGCGCCCGCCTTGCTGGGGAATCATCGCGGCAATGACTTTGGCGCTGTCCATCACGCTTCCGCCGCCGAGCCCGATCACGAAGTCGGCGCCATGCTCGCGTCCGAATTCTACGCCCGCCTGCACGGTTGGCTCAAGCGGATTCGCCTCGATCTTGTCGAAAATGGCGTATTCGACACCCGCGAGTTTAAGTTCGCCTTCAAGCGTCGCGAGAGATCCGTTTAGCCGCGTCGACTTTCCGTTAGAGATTACGACGAGCGCCTTTTTACCGGGTAGCGCTTCCTTGTGAAGTTCCTTGAGTTTGCCGGCTCCGAAGAGAACCTTTGTTTTGACGTTCCAAGTGTAGGACATGTTCGCACTCCTTTTTGCTGTGTCTGTTGTCGTCTATTATACCACCTTCAGCACTTCGGCGACGGGCTTGCGGGGATTCTTGAAATAAGGCTGGGCGGATTTTCCGACTGCGATGACGGACGTCAGTATTTCTTTCTCTGGGATATTGAGTATCGCCTTCACCTTCGCCGTGTCGCGTATGCCCATGATGAGCGTGTCCCAACCGTGATTCTTCGCCACGAGGACGAAGTAGGAGGACGCAAGGCCACAGTCGTACGCACCCCACATCTCGCCAAGTTCGTTTGCGGGTGTGTCGCCCATGTAGCCGCTTTCGCCGGGAACGAAAGTAACGGCGACAAGTGCGGCGGCGTTCTCGGAGCTTGCGGCGTTGAACCCTGGAAGGGCGTCGCTCCAGATCTTCGCCTTGACGTCATCGCCTATCGCCGCGTAGTACCGAGTCGTTTCGGTATTCTTCCAGCTTGGGGCGTTAAGCGCCTCTTCGACGATCTTTGTCATCTCGTCTTTGGATATCTCCGCCTTGGCGTACTTCCGCACGCTACGGCGCGCCTCGATGAGTTCGCTGAACTTCATGTCCATGGTTTTCTCCTTGTGTGTATTTTCGTCAAAACATCCGACAACACCTGACACTGCTGCGGCTCCCGCCGCAAGCGACGCCTTCTTTACAAATGTTCGACGCGTGAGCATAGGTGTTATCCTTTATAGAAATGGTTGTCGCTTATTACGGCTTCGGCTTTTTTGCGGCCGATTTCGTAGGTGCGCTGCATCTGGTCTGGGTCGTGGCAGACGCGTGATATTTGGAGCGGTTCCTTCGGGGCGATGAGGATGGCCTTTTCGTCTGCAACGCGCGAGTCGATATACTTTAGCGTCTCATTGTACCATTCGTGCCGCGTCTTGAGCGCCTTGTAGACGGCTGGGTAGCGGCGGAGAAACGGCTTTGCGAGGCGGTGCTTCCACGAGGGGAACTTTCTGTAGCCGTGCGGGCGTGTCGTGATGACGACGTTGAAGTCGTAGCCAAGCGACTCGAAGTAGCGAAGGGGAATCCCGTCTGAAAGGCCGCCGTCGAGATACTCGTGGCCGTCAATTGCGACTGGCCGCGAGACAACCGGCATCGAGGCCGAGGCGCGTATCCACTCGAACGCCCTCGCGTCGGCCTTGTCGAGCCGCCTGTATTCCGGCTTGCCAGTCGTGCAGTCCGTGGCGACGATATGGAACTCCATTGGATTCGCCGCATACGCCGCGGCGTCGAAAACGTCGAGCTCCATTGGAAGCTCTCGGTAGCAGAAGTCGGCGTTGAAGAGATCGCCCGTCCTAAAAAGCGACGACCACGAGCAGTAGCGTGGATCGCGCGCGAAGCGTTTATTGTAGCGTATCACGCGCCCGACTTGCCCGCTCTTGTAGTTGCAGCCAAAGCATGCGCCTGCCGAGACGCCGATGATTCCGTCGAACTTCACGCCGTGTTCCATGAAGACGTCCAGTACGCCGGCCGTAAACAGCCCGCGCAATCCCCCGCCTTCAAGTACAAGTCCGCGTTTCACTGTGCCGTTCCTTGCAGATCTTTCGTCAGGTCCTTGTTCGCTCCACCATCGACATGCGAATATTTTACCATTTCCACGTGAATACGGTATATAGCAAAAAGCCGCCTATTTTTGGTATAATATCCACCCATGAGAGTTTTGACGGGAATACAGCCTTCTGGCAAGCTTCATTGGGGCAATTATTTTGGCGCGATGAAGTCGATGTTCGACCTTCAGGCGAAGGGCGAGGACATGTTCATGTTCATCGCAAACTTCCACGCCATGACGACTGTGCGCGACGGCGCCACGCTTCGCGAAGCCACGCGCGAGGTAGCGCTCGACTACCTCGCCTGCGGACTTGACCCGTCGAAGACGACGGTCTACCGGCAGAGCGACGTTCCCGAGGTGCAGGAACTCGCGTGGTATCTTTCGTGCCTCACGCCAATGGGCCTTCTTGAGCGTTGCCACAGCTACAAGGACAAGATGGCGCACGGCTTCGAGGCGACGCACGGGCTTTTCGCGTATCCAGTCCTCATGGCGGCGGATATCCTTATCATGAATTCCGACCTCGTTCCGGTCGGTAAGGACCAGAAGCAGCATCTTGAGGTGACGCGCGACCTCGCGCAGAAATTCAACAACGCATACGGCGAGATCTTCAAGCTTCCCGACGCCTACATTCCCGAAACCGTCGCGACAATCCCCGGTACCGACGGCCAGAAGATGTCGAAGTCGTATCACAACACGATCGAGCTTTTCGATCCTTCGGTGAAGAAGAAGATCATGGGCATCGTCACCGACTCTACGCCTATGGAGGAGCCGAAGGAGCCCGAGGGCAATTCCGTCTACGAGATGTACAAGCTCTTCGCGACTCCTGAGGAAGTCGCTGAGATGGCGGCCAGCTTCCGCGCCGGCGGCTACGGCTACGGCCACGCGAAGAAGGCGCTTCTCGCCGCGTACAAGAGGATGTTCGATCCGTTCAAGGCAAGGCGCGACGAGCTCGAGAAGGCCCCCGACGCGCTCGAGGACATCTTGCGCGAAGGCGCGAAGAAGGCGCGCGCCGCCGCCGCGCCGGTGATGGAGAAAGTTCGCGCAGCTGTTGGTTTGTAGTGCGCGGCAAATTCGTCGCGCCGTCAGATGTATAGCGGTGGCGCGTCCGCGGAGGGGATGTTTCGGCTTAGGGCTCGCTAGCTTTGCCGCGGATACGCGGCAAAGCTCCGGCGAAAAAGCCGGTGGCGACATCGATTTCGCGGCCTTTTACATTTTGCCAGTGCCGTCGAGCCTCTCGGCAAAATGGCGGCGCGTCGAAATCGGGTCGCTTCCGTCTTTTTCGTCGTCGCGTCGCATTGCGCCGAAACACCCCCTCCGCTCCCGCGCGACAAATTCGTCGCGATTTCGTCCGCGGGGCTGATTATTTGCTATAATATTGGCGTTGTCGGGGGGCGAATCTCCTCGGCAGCAAACAGATTTCCCGCGCAGGGAACCGGTAGGGCGCGATCATCGAGCGCGCCGCCATCCCTGCGGACATGGGACGCGTCAGGGTAAAGCCTAGGAAACTCAACCTGAAAGACGCACGAAGAGGACACTGCCCGTCCGTGCAGTTTCGCCTCCTTCGATGTATCTTTCAAGGTCCATCCTAGGCACCTACCCTGATGCATCGGAGGAGGTGTTTTGTTTTCCCGCTTTCTCCGATGTCTGGAAGGGTGTAAATCCTGAGGAAGACACAACAAAGAGGTGCGGGCGCATGAAAAGAATGGCGATTAGTCTTTTTGCATCAAGCATTGTCGCTTGTTGCATGTGCCTGTCTGCGGAGCCGGTGGGTGTCAGAATCAATACAGTCGCAAACACTAACTCCGTTTCGGGCCGCGTCATCTCCGTCGCCGACGGCGACACGATCACAATCATCGGCGACGGGAACACCCAATACAAGATCCGCCTCAACGCTATCGACGCGCCCGAGAAGTCACAGGACTTCGGGCAGAAGTCGAAGCAGCAGCTCTCGAACTACGTCTTCGGCAAAGACGTCACTGTAACGTGGAAGTCCAAGGACAAGTACGGACGCGTCCTCGGCACGGTCTTCGTCGGCGGAAAAGACATCAACCTGCAGATGGTGCGCGACGGCTACGCGCATCACTACAAGCGCTTCGACTCTTCTCCCGCCTACGCCGCGGCAGAAACCGAAGCGCGGCAAAACCGCCGCGGTTTATGGGCTGACCCCAACCCGATTTCACCAGAAGACTACCGTCACCGCGGCACATCCGCCGCGCCGCTTGCCGCGTCATCCGCCTTGCCGCGCAGTAGCGCACAGCGCGAAGGCGGGTCCCGCGTCGAATACCGCGCCGGCAACGCAATGCCCGTCGGCTCGCGTACCGCCGCGCCCGTCAACTCCACCTGGCCCGACACCGGATTTTGGCTTTCCACAAACAGTGACAAACGCCACAACCGCAAGTGCGAGAACTACCGCAAGACTCGGGGCTATCCCTGCTCCGCTTCCGAAGGCACTCCATGCGGCAAGTGCGGAGGGTGAAGAAAGGTATGTCATGAAGAAAACAGAAGATCAGGTTAGAACTGAGGCTGATATTACGCTTGGATTCAACGACGCGGAGCAACATGTAGTTCAAGGTGTAGGGCAGCTTACTACATTTAATAAACTTGGATTCAAAGGGCTAGGGAAGAACTGCAAGCCGGACGGTTGGTATCTACCAGTAGACTTGAGCCGCGCAGCTATCATTCTTGAAGTGAAAAGCTCGGATAAAGATTTATCTGCAAAGACTTGGGAAAATGAGACAACTCGTAATGTCGCTATTGCACGGCAAAAATACGCCCATGTTATTGGCATTCTCTACAACGGGACGGACATAAGGATATGGAAGGATGACACCGAAATTAAAAGTGGACTGTCAAGTAAACTTGAACACAAAACGTACTACACTAGATTATTTACACAGCAGGTGATAGATAAACAGCGTATATACGATGTGACTAAGCGAATTAATGATTCCTTGCACATTGATTTTAAGATGACGGATTTAACGGACCGCATGATTTTTACAGCTTGTGCATTGGTAGCCCAAAGATACAATCCGTTAAATGGACTTGCCACTCAAAAAGGACAGGGTTATGATATTATGCATGCGTGGGTGAATAAAAAACTTGCAGATGCGCTTGATGCTGACAATGCCAATGTGACTGTGCCGAATGGAAAACTGAATTTTCTTATTGAGGAATACAACAAGGTTGTACCGTCCGTCAAGGACAACAAGGAAGCACTAGACAAGATAATTGATAACATCTGCGAAATAGCGGAACTTGTCAACTCGGAATATTGGAACGGAGAAGATGTGATGGCGATATTTTTCAACGAGTTCAACCGCTATCGAAAGAAGAAGGAAATGGGGCAGGTTCTAACCCCTGACCATGTGACAAGTTTCATGTATAGACTTATAGGCGTTAATCAAGATGACCGAGTTCTTGACGCAGCTTGTGGCACCGGTGCTTTTATCGTTAAGGCGATGTGCAACATGATGCGAGAGGCCGGAGGATATTCTTCTGCGAAATCAAAAGATATACGGATGGGGCAACTGTTTGGGATAGAGGTTGATCGACGAGTGTTTGCTCTTGCATGTGCCAACATGCTTATACACAAAGACGGGAAGACGAATCTTGAACAACTTGACAGCCGTTATGAAGCTGCATCAAACTGGATTAAGTCAAAATCTATATCCAAAGTTCTCATGAATCCACCCTATGAACGCAAGTATGGGTGTATAAAAATCGTCGAAAACGTCTTGGATTCTGTTCCGTCAGGTACGCTTTGCGCCTTCATTCTTCCTGACAAAAAACTTGAAAAGGACAACGGATGGAAACTCCTGAAACATCACACTTTAAAGACGATAGTCAAGATGCCGGAAGATCTATTCTTTGGTGTAGGGGTGACAACTTCAATTTTTGTATTTGAAACCGGAGCGCCGCAGGGCGACAAAGACGTTATCGGATATTACATCGAAGAAGACGGTCTTGAAACAGTCAAGAACAAGGGACGCCAAGATGTCAAAAACTGTTGGCCAGAGAAAGAAGATTATTGGATAAAGGCGATTCAAAATCATGATGATTGGAAATACAAGACACGACAGGTCATTCGCCCGACAAAGACTTGCCTCTCGTACCCAATGCCGGAAAAGCCGATTGAAATCCACGAGGAGGACTTCATCAAAACAATAATGGATTACGAAATGTACAAGAGAGGCATCGACGTAAGGGATTTCAGCAAGGGGCTTACTAATAAAGTCCTTTATTCGTCTTTCGTAACGCATAAAGGGAAAACGATCACTATTTCGTTGGAGGTTTAAAAATGATGAAAATTGACACAGGAAAGTGGAAGTCGTTTGCACTTGGCAAGTTGTTCAAGATCGAAAAAGGGAAACGCCTTACCAAAGCTGATATGCGTGAAGGTGAAATCAATTTCGTTGGTGCAAGTGCGATGAACAATGGGATTACTACGAAAATCGGGAATGCCGAGCACCTGCATCCCGCAAATACTATTACTGTCAGTTACAATGGGTCGGTCGGGGAAGCGTTCTACCAAGATGCACCATTCTGGGCATCTGACGACATCAATGTTCTTTATCCGAGATTTAAGCTCACGAAGGAAATTGCTTTTTTTATGATTCCATACATACGTGCCATTGGTAAGCGTTATGCTTTTGTTGACAAATGGCAAAAAGAAGTTATGGAAAAGGATTGTATCTTGCTTCCCGCCATTGACAAAGACACTCCAGATTACAAGGTAATGGAAGAATACATCAAATTGCGTGAGGATAAAGTGAAGTCACTTGTAGATGCGTTACAATTCGTCGTAGGAAATACTATGTCCCATAGTAGCGGTGGAGAACCGCGATCTCGGACGCTCGTGCAAGATGTACCGTCGCGACGACAACAACTCCAGCGGCAATCGCGACTGGTGCACGAAGGAAGGGAAACCTTTTTGGGGGTTTCTGGAGTAATATGAATTTCTAAATACACGAAAGGAGCAAACCATGAACAAACTAATAATGACAATTGCGATGGCGGCAACCAGTGTCGCTGTCCTCAACTCTGCTGTTGCCCTGGCGGCGAACAGTTCCGATCAGGCGCAACAATCCACTCCCGAAGGTGCTAATGCCGAGATGCAAGTTCGCATCAGTGCTAAAGAGCGGTTGAGCGATGCATTTAGGGGGTTTGCGGAAGAACTTGGAATTGAATATGGCGCTTTTAATCGAGGAAAGTTCTACAGCAAGGGACAGAGCCCCGTTCCTGCTTCGGTTCAGTCTCCCGATTTTGTCAAGTCGTGTTCGATGGCGTATGAGCGCGCGTTTCTGTCGGCTGTCTCCCAATTTGTGATGGATTTTTATGGGCAGGAAACAGCTAAGAAAATATATAACTACTACAATGACAGCTCAAGTGACATAAATGAATCACCGGTCGCGAGAGCGAAGACCATTGCGGAAAAGGTTAGCTTGCTTGCGGACGCCAAGTTGGATAAGGCGCTTGAGAGTGAAGGCGTGCCTCCCGAAAAATATTCTGGAGAAAGTATCGTAGCAAAGCGCAAGATATTTCTTGATGAAATAGTCAACAAGTCTATTAAGACGGCAGTTCATGCTTCGAGCGGATGTATACCCGTAAAGACCTTCCTGTCTATAGGTGATGATGGGAAATATTACGTTGGAGTAGTTGTAAGATACGATTCGTCTTCCACGGAACTTGCGAGGTGTTTCAAGCAGAGGCGTCGCCCAGGACTCAAGAAGGCTGGGGGGCTTAAGTTGAAAGATGCTCTTCCTCCCAAAGAAGAGATGTGCATGAATTTCGGTGTAAGACTTTATTATGATGACACGGGATATCCTTCTCTGATTTCGTTTGGTCAGTATGGTGCGCATTTTGCTGGCAAGAGCGAATTGGCTGTCGAAAGGGCGGAAGAGCAAGCGCTCAAGCAGGCGCAGGTGCTTGCCGATGGCGCGATGACAATGTTCATTAATAGCTTTGTACGCATTGGTGAAGAGTCCGAGATGAGCGAAATATCTTCGGATGACATCGCATTTTCTGAGGACGGGAACCCGACACCAGAAAGCGTTTTGAAGACAATTGACAAGTTTTCTCAGAATATTGAACAGCAGGGAACGGATAGGTTGAGAGGTCGGAGCACTGTGTTCAGTGAGATAATTAAGCATCCGAGCGGACAGAAGGCGGCGGTCGTTGTAAGACGCTGGAGCTTTGAAACGTTTGATGCCGTTCAGGCAATAGACTCTAAAAGGGAAAAAGAAGAGGTCAAGACTACAGATTCTGTGGAACCCGCAAAGGGCGGGGTTCTCAAAGGGAAGACCTTTGATTTCTAAGAAGGCACTCAATCAGTTTTCGTGAAAGGTTGTTAACATGATTAAATTTATCAAGATAATTCTTCTCTGTGCGATAGCTCCGATGTTATTCGGAGCAGCGCCCACAGAGAAGAGTGTTGAGGTCATTGGTAAAGGTGAATCCGAGGATGCAGCTTTGCTTGATGCGTTTCGCAGCGCGTTGGTAAAAGCTGGATTTCTTGAGATATCTACCAAGCAAAGCCTGGTTGACGGGGAAATGGAATATGACAAAGTGTCTGTGACGGCGAAAGCTTACGTTGAGTCGTACAAGGTGCTTAAAAAGGGCAAAGATCCGAAAACGGACGAGAACAAAATTAAAATCAGCGCACTTGTCAAGAAGTCATTACCAAACACAAAGGTCGTGGCCAAACCCGTTGAGCTGGTCCGGTGCAAAAAGTGCAAAGGCGAGGGGAGGAACTGGATAAAGACAACGTGTGGGCGGTGCAGAGGTGAGGGGCTTCTTCCCGATGAGTTCAGAAGGGGCATAGGTGGTCGACTGATGCATAAAAGAGGCGGGACGTGTCCGAAATGCAAAGGAAAAGGGTACGAGGAGCACATGGAGACATGCAAGGAGTGCAGGGGCAGAAAATATGTGCAGGCAGACGAAGTCATAGAAACTGAGGATAAAGGAGAGGAAGATTCTGATTCCAAGGAAGATTGAGGTTTCGTTATATAAAATATTCGTGAATGAAAGCGGCTGCACAAAAACAAATGATCCGCCTTCATCGAGTCGTCATCCGACGTCTCGATGAAGGCGCTCAAGTTTTCATTCGCTTGTTGATGTGTGTGCTGATAGGAATATCTACCTGTAGTGGAGCTCTCTCTGATGGAAATGCAAGGCGAAATAGTCCGGACGCTGAGGCACAGGCAATAGAGATGCTTGCGTCGATCGGGTGCAAGCCAGGCTTGAACCTCGCAACAAAAAGGTATGCAGTGATTGGTGTGTATAAATGTTGTATAGAGACAGGCACGCCACAGGAGGATGTCGACCGGATTAGGAATAAAGGTTTGCGCAGCGCTCTGCTAGATGCAAAAGGTCGCATAGCAATGTTCTTGGCTGGGCATGAGACAACAGCGAAGCATCTTAACGAGAGCGAAGATGGTTATACGGTGCGAATAGTATACAAAGCGATGGCTGAAAGGAGATTGTCTTGTTGCAAGGAATTTCCCTTTGCCGAGTCGTGGAATCCTTCTTCTCGCATATACACTGTGGCCGTTCCGGTCGTGTACAACAGAAGCTGGAGTGCAGCGGGGAAAATAGTCTCCGAAGAGTTGAGCGACAATGATAGATGCTATCTCGAAGTGACAGTCAAGTGTTTGCCAACTGATCGTAGGACAGGTTGCTTCAGGGTTAGCAGGGAGGACGGAACAGAATATGCCGTGGCATTTGGTTACGCTAACATAGATGGGATAGAAGGAAAAGCCTTGAAAAGGAAGATGCAGAGCGCACGGATAGAGGCTCTCGGAAACATGGCGTTCTGGCTGAAGTCTGATGTTTGCGTAACTAGAATTGCTGAGGAATTTATGAAAGTGCAAGGGGATGATGCAACATCTTGGTCTGAATTCTGCAACAGGGTAAACGCTCAGTGCAAGTATAATGGCATGCCAGTACACGAGGTCGGATTTGGTGAGACAAGAAGCCGCATCACGAGAAGGAAACAGTATTGGTGGGCTTGCGGGGTTAAACTTGTAGGCGCGAATTCAGGGGGCGCTAATGGTATGGATTTGTTTGAGCTAATTGGCAATAGGAATGCCGGAAGAATCGGCAAATCTGGCGCGGCAGAAGTGCCACGGAGGAGGTAAATTAAAGAGCGTGACATGAGGAGATAGACGATGAACCTTGAACAACGAGAAAAAGTTTACCGTAGCATCCATAAGCTGGAAGGGCTTTTGGCGTATGCGGTTCGGCATGGTGACGAGGCGGAGGCCTCGCGCATCCGCGCCGAGCTGCATAAACTGATATCGGGGCTGTAGCGCGGCAAATCCGCCGCGGAGGAAGAGGGGATGTAGATGCTTGTATCGAAGATAGTTTCCGGCGGGCAGACGGGTGTTGACCGCGGCGCGATTGCCGCGAAGTAGAATTTGAAAACGAGAGGAAAACGAAATGAAGAGAATGATGGTGATGGTTGCGGTTGCGCTTGCGTCGGTGATGGCGTTTTCGGCTACCGTGGAGTTTCTCGGCGTCGAGGTCGGCGGGACATTGGACGTCCAAGACGCGAAGGTGCGCGAGAAGATCGGGGTAGGGGAGCCGGTGACGGTAGTTCTCGCCAACGAGAAGTTCACGTACTGGCAGTGCGACTCGAAAGCGCCGAAGGGCGGATATGACGAATTCGGCGTCATGGTCTCGACGAACAAGGCCGTTCTCGGCGTTTCCGCCTCCGTCAACTGTCCCGACGAAAAAACTGCCGCGGAGAAGAAGGGGAAGATCATCGCCGAGTTCAAGGCCAAGTACGCCGACCGC
>Ga0310695_10006542_pt1 | contig 19182 bp, 17 predicted proteins | sample RumenRJG_04DNA_FD_203882 | JGI IMG/M metagenome (GOLD analysis project Ga0310695, IMG submission 203882) | Bovine rumen microbial communities from Lethbridge, Alberta, Canada - RJG_04 (v2) (version 2) | ecosystem: Host-associated > Mammals > Digestive system > Stomach > Rumen | place: Canada...
ATATAGTATAATATATCCTCAAACCCAAAAGAAAGAAAAATTGGAGATAAGTCAAAAATGGCAAAGCGCGACATACCCCTCGAAAGAGTGAGGAACTTCGGCATCATGGCCCACATCGACGGCGGCAAGACGACGACGTCCGAGCGTATACTTTACTATTCCGGCAAGAACTACAAGATCGGCGAGGTGCATGACGGCGCCGCGACGATGGACTTCATGGTTCAGGAGCAGGAGCGTGGCATCACGATCCAGTCCGCCGCGACGTGCGTCCAGTGGGGCGACTACCGCCTCTCGCTGATCGACACTCCCGGACACGTGGACTTCACGGCCGAGGTGGAGCGCTCGCTGCGCGTCCTCGACGGCGCGGTGGCGCTCTACTGCGCTGTCGGCGGCGTCCAGCCGCAGTCCGAGCAGGTCTGGCGCCAGAGCGAGAAGTACAAGGTGCCCAAGATCGCGTTCGTCAACAAGATGGACCGCGTCGGCGCGAATTTCTACGGCGTCATGGAGCAGATGAAGAGCCAGCTCGGCGCGAACCCCGTCCCGATGGTCATCCCGATCGGCGCGGCGGAGACGTTCGACGGCGTCATCGACCTCGTCAAGATGAAGGCCCTCTACTTCGACATGAAGAGCCTCGGCAAGACGGTCATCGAGAAGGACATCCCCGAGGAGTACGTCGAGAAGGCGAAGGAGTGGCGCCAGAAGATGGTCGAGAGCGCCGCCGAGCAGGACGACGCGCTCATGGAGAAGTTCTTCGCGGGCGAGGAGCTGACGGTCGACGAGATCAAGAAGGCGATCCGCAAGGGCTGCCTCGCGAGGACCATCACCCCGGCGTTCTGCGGCACGGCGTTCAAGGACAAGGGCATCCAGCCTCTCCTCGACGCGGTCTGCGACTACCTTCCGTCCCCGCTCGACACCGGCGCGGCGGTTTCCGCCGACGACCCCACGCAGAAGCGCGAGCCGAGCGACAACGAGCCGTTCTGCGGCCTCGCGTTCAAGATCATGAACGACCCGAAGTCCGGCGGCAAGATCACGTTCGTGCGCGTCTACTCGGGCACGCTCAAGCTCGGCGCGGAGCTTCTCGACTCCACGATCTCCAAGGAGCAGCGCATCTCCCGCCTCTTCCGCATGCACGCCGCGAAGCAGGAGCCTCTCGACGAGGCCCACGCCGGCGACATCGTCGCGTGCGTCGGCCTCACCGACACGCGCACTGGCGACACGCTCTGCGACCCCGACCATCCGATCACGCTCGAGTCCATCGACTTCCCGGCTCCGGTCATCTCGGTCGCCGTCAAGCCGAAGAGCCGCGGCGACAACGAGAAGCTCGGCGCGGCGCTCCACGCGCTCGCGATGGAGGACCCGACGTTCGTCGTAACCTTCGACCAGGAGACGAGCGAGACGATCATCGCCGGCATGGGCGAGCTCTACCTCGAGGTCATCGTCGACCGCCTGAAGCGCGAGTTCAACGTCGACTGCGACGTCGGCGCCCCGCAGGTCGCGTACCGCGAGACGATCACGACCTCCGTCGAGAACGAGTACAAGCACGTCAAGCAGTCCGGCGGCCGCGGCCAGTACGCCCACGTCTGCCTCCGCCTCGAGCCGCAGGAGCCCGGCAAGGGCTTCGAGTTCGTCAACGAGGTCAAGGGCGGCGTCATCCCGACGGAGTACATCCCGGCGGTCGAGAAGGGCGTGCGCAAGGCGCTCGAGTCCGGCCCGCTCGCGGGCTTCCCGGTCGTGGACGTCAAGGCGACGGTCTACTTCGGCTCGTACCATGAGGTTGACTCGAACGAATTCGCGTTCATCACCTGCGCGATGCAGTGCTTCAAGCAGGGCTTCATGAAGGCGAAGCCGCAGCTCCTCGAGCCGATGATGGACGTCGAGGTCGTCGTCCCCGAGCAGTACATGGGCGCCGCCAACGGCTCCATCAACCAGCGGCGCGGACGCGTCGAGGGCATGGACGACCGCGCGGGCGTCAAGCTCATCAAGGCGACGGTCCCGCTCGGCGAGATGTTCGGCTACTCGAACGCGATCCGCACCGTGACGCAGGGCCGCGGCTCGTTCACGATGATCTTCAAGCAGTACGAGGCCGTTCCCAAGAACATCGCCCAGGAGGTCATCGAGAAGCGCATCAAGGAAGGCAAGGTCCGTCCTTCCGCAGAGTGATCTGTAAATGACAACCAGGTCATTCAGGCCGTCCGCGCTGGTCGCGCCGCTATTCGCGGCGCTCGCCGTCACGCGGGCGGCCTTCGCTTTGAATCTGCCGTCCGCGCCGTCGCCGCGCGTCAACATCGCCGGCATCGCCCACCTGCAGTTCGACGCCGCGGCGTTCGTTGAGGGCGTCCCGCTCGCGGTGAAGGGGCTGGCCATAATGCGCAATGCCGCCGCCAGGGAGGCGAAGCACAACGCCGAGCTCGCGGCGAAGGGGATCGCGGAGGTCCCGATGTCCCGCGCCGCCGTGAAGTACGACCTCGACACCCACGGCCTCGGGGACTTGCTTTTCGACGACTGGGGCGAGCTGTACATAGACCGCCGCTTCGTCACCGACGAGGAGATGAAGACGATACAGGAGATCGAGGCTTTCGTCTGGAACCACATCCTCGGCCCCATGCAGCAGGCGGGGGTCCTCCCCTCGCAGCCGAAGGGGGCGAAGGGCAGGCCCGGCGCCGCGCCCGCGGTGCGCGCAGGCGTCCGCAAGCCGCGCTCCAGCGCGGGCGGCAAGGGGCTCCCCGTGTTCCGGGGCTTTGAGGACGCCCGCTACCAGCAGCACGACGCTCTCATAGCCAAGATGACCGCCGAGTTCAACGCCGACAAGGCGAAGTGGTGCGGCGGCACGACGAACCAGGCCGCGAAGATCGCCGACCTCACGCCCGCGCAGGTGAAGTCCCACATGATCGAGGAGTCCGGCGGCAACGGCCCGCGCTCCAAGGCCGCGTGGGCGGTGGACCCGCTTCAGGTGAACGTCCCGGGCGACTGGGGGCGCGAGAAGGAGCTCGTGGGGCTCGTCAAGCCCGCGAAGCGCAACGAGGGCACTGCGGAGCAGAACGTCCGCGCCGCCATCATGTACCTTTCCCGCAAGGGGTTCGGCGCCTCCGGACGCCCCGCCTCCGAACGCCCAAAGGGCTTCTTCGACGGATGGCAGAAGGCCCTCCAGCGCTACAACGGACGCCGCGACCGCACGGACACCGACCGCTGGTACAGCGACGAATACGCGGACAAGATCATCCGCCGCGCAAACAACCCAGACCTGTTCGTCCCCATCGAGATCAAGCTCGCGGCGAAGAAGGCGAATTGAGGATGTGTCCGTCTGTTCGCAAACCGCAAACGGGAATTGTCGCCGCAAAAGCCATCGAGACGCCCCAGCCAATGAACAATTCCGCTATTCCGCTATTCCACAATTCCACAATTCCACAATCTCAAACGGGAATTGTCGCCGCAAGAGCCATCGAGACGCCCCAGCCAATGAATAATTCCGCTATTCCACAATTCCATAATTCCACAATTCCACAATCTCAAACGGTGATCCTCGCCGCGGGTTCGTTTCCCCGCAAGGGCGGCGTGCCCTGGCGCATCCTCGCGTCCGCCGGGCGCGTCGTCTGCTGCGACGGTGCCGCGGACGCCTACCGCCGCCGGTTCGGCAGGGAGCCAGATGTTGTCGTCGGCGACTGCGACTCCCTACGTGGACGCTTCCGCAACGTGGTGAAGGTCGCCGAGCAGGAGACGAACGACCTCTGCAAGGCGTATCGCCACTGCGTCTCAAATGGCTGGGCCGACTCAGTCGTCCTCGGCGCGACCGGCAGGCGCGAAGACCACACCCTCGCCAACGTCTTCCTCGCGCTCGACCTGGGACTGACCGTCGTTACGGACTATGGGCGCTTCGTCCCAGTCGAGGGCGACGCCGCGTTCCATGTCGGCGTCGGCACCCCGATCTCCATCTTCGCCCCAGACCCTGCGACGCGCATGACCTCCAGGGGCCTTGAATGGCCGCTTGACGGACACGTCTTCGCAAACCTCTATTCCGCCGCCCTCAACCGCGCTTCGGCGGATATTGTGGAGCTCGTCTCTTCGCACAGGGTGTATGTGTACGTGGCGTTCACCTGAAATCAGCTAGGGATTTTGTTTGCGCGTTGTGCAGACGCAAAGGCTCTACTAGGCCTATTCCCTCGTTTCCCTCAATTCCTCTATTCCATAATTGCATAATTCCACAATTCCATAATTTCAAAGTGTTGCGGGGTCTGTCCCCACGGGGTTGGCTCGGCGTAATAGTACAACGGGCAGCCTGCCCTTTGCGGTGAACGGGCTAGCAGCCCGTTCTACGTACCTTTCACTGTTTCCACATAAATTATGCCGTGCGCTCAAGTTTTATTATTTCGACAAATAATCCCTAGCGGAAATTGGATGTTTGTGGTAAAATATTCATCATGAAAACGAATACAACAATACTTGTCGTTGCGACCGCGTTGACAGCGGCGGTCGCGTCCGCCCAGGGAGTGGTCGTTCCGGCACCCGTAGCGCCGCATCCTGTAGCGCACAGGACCGTTCTGCCCAACGGGACGGTGATGCCCATCGGCGCGAAGATATGTTCCCACTGCGGAGGCACTGGCGTGCGTGAGCACACCTTCAAGAGGGATACTAAATGCCGCCACTGCGATGGCTACGGCTATCGCATGAACGATTCCGTCGTGGTAGTGCCGCCCCCGCCCCCGAAGCCGGCGGTCGTCGTCCCGCCGCCGCCGAAGCCCGTGGTCGTCGCGCCTCCCGCTCCAGTCGTGACGCCGTCGGCGCCGGTGGTCGTTGCGCCTCCGCCGCCGCGTCGCCCCGTGGGGACGGTTCTCCCCAACGGGACGGTTATGCCCGTCGGCGCGAAGATATGCTCCCACTGCGGCGGCACCGGCATACGCGAGCACACCTTCAAGGACAAGAAGTGCCACCACTGCAACGGCTACGGCTACCGCACGAAGGACGACTTCGACGAGCCGAGTCCGCACAAGAAGCACTCTAAACACCACCATTGATCCAAAACGCCATGAAGTGGACTAAGACTCTCATACAGACGCTCCGCGAGAACCCCGGCGACGCGGAGATAGATTCGCACAAGCTGCTGATCCGCGCCGGACTCGCCAGGAAGGTCGCCGGCGGGCTCTACGCCTACCTTCCGCTCGGCATGAGGTCGCTGAAGAAGATCCAGCAGATCGTCCGCGAGGAGATGGACCGCGCGGGCGCGCAGGAGATCGTCTCGCCGATCCTCCAGCCTGCCGAGCTGTGGCGCACCACGGGGCGCTGGGACACGATGGGCCCCAACATGTTCAAGCTGCGCGACAGGGGCGAGCACGAGTTCGCCCTCGGCCCGACCGCCGAGGAGGTGTTCACCGACCTCGCGAAGGGCATGATCAGCTCGTACCGCCAGCTGCCCGTCACCATCTACCAGATCCAGTGGAAGTTCCGCGACGAGACGCGCCCGAGGTTCGGGCTCATGCGCTCCAAGGAGTTCCTGATGAAGGACGCCTATTCCTTCGACATCGACGCCGAGGGGGCTGACAAGAGCTACTGGACGATGTACCGCGCCTACGAGCGCATCTTCGCCAGGTGCGGGCTCAAGGCCGTCCCCGTGCAGGCCGACGGCGGCGACATGGGCGACAGCCTGACGCACGAGTTCCACGTCCTCGCCGACGCGGGCGAGGACGGCATCGCGTTCTGCGAGGGCTGCGGCTACGCGGCGAACCTCGAGAAGGCGGAGAGGAAAGTGGGGAACGGGGAATGGGGAACGGGGAACGGGGAGGCTGTTGAAGAGATTCCCACCCCCAACGCGAAGACGATAGAGGAGGTCGCCGCGTTCATGGGCCTGTCGCCCGACGCCTTCGTGAAGTCCCTCGTCTACCTCGCCGACGGCAAGCCCGTCATGGTGTGCGTCCCCGGCGACCGCGACGTGAACGACGTGAAGCTCAAGCACTTCCTCGGCGCGAAGGCCGTCGCCCTCGCCGACTTCGGGACCGTCCTCGCCGCGACAGGCGCGAACGCCGGGTTCGTCGGGCCGGTCAGGCCGGCGGACGCGTCGCTGCGCATCGTCGCCGACGTCTCGCTCAAGGGCGCCAGCGGGCGCATCGTCGGCGCGAACAAGGACGACTTCCACCTGAAGAACGTCGACCTCGCGCGCGACGCTAAGATCGCCGACGCCGACTACGCGGACCTCACGACCGTCAAGGCTGGGGACGCGTGCCCTCACTGCGGCAGGCCGATGGTGATCAAGCGCGGCATCGAGGTCGGGCAGGTCTTCAAGCTCGGCACGAAGTACTCCGCCGCGTTCAACGCGACCTACAAGAACGACAAGCTCGAAGAGCACATAATGATCATGGGCTGCTACGGCGTCGGCGTGAGCCGCACGCTCCAGGCGGTCATCGAGCAGAGCCACGACAAGGACGGCATCGTGTGGCCGGCCTCCGTCGCGCCCTTCCAGGTCTGCATCTGCCTCCTCGACCCCGCGGACGCGGGCGTCGCGAAGGTCGCGGAGGACCTCGAGGCCGCGCTGGAGGCGCAGGGAGTGGACGTCATCGTCGACGACCGCGCCGAGAGGCCGGGCGTGAAGTTCAAGGACGCCGACCTCATCGGCTTCCCCGTGCGCGTCGTCGTCGGCGCCAAGGGGCTCGCCAACGGCGGCGTCGAGGTGAAGCGCAGGTCCGAGGACAAGTCCGCCACGCGGATTGTCGCGCCTGCCGACGCCGCGCAGGCGGTCGCGGACCTTCTGAAGGTGGACGCCGGGGCGTAGCCGGGGGGACGCTGAATGGCACTCAAACGACAGAGCGACGAGCTGAACAAGCCATCGAGCGCGTTCGACGGATTTGTCGGGCAGGACAAGATCCGCGACAGGCTGATGCTTGCCGTCGAGGCCGCGAAGGCGAGGGGCGAGTCGCTCGACCACGTGCTGTTCTCCGGCCCGCCCGGCCTCGGGAAGACTACGCTCTCGTACATCCTCGGCGAGGCGATGGGCGTGAACGTGAAGACGACGTCCGGCCCCGTCATAACGAAGCCGGGCGACCTCGCCGGGCTGCTGACGACGCTGGAGCCGGGCGACATCGTCTTTGTCGACGAGATCCACCGCATGGCGAAGACGGTCGAGGAGTACCTTTACAGCGCGATGGAGGACTACGCGATCGACATTATGATCGACCAGGGCCCGAACGCCAGGAGCGTCCGCCTCGAGCTCCCGCGCTTCACCCTCGTCGGCGCCACGACGCGCATCGGCCTCATCGCCGCCCCGCTCCGCGCGAGGTTCGGCCTCGTCAACAGGCTCGACTACTACGAGCCGGACAAGCTCTCGGAGATCGTGCGCCGCTCGGCGGTGAAGCTCGGCGTGGACATCGACGACGACGGCGCGCTGGAGATCGCGCGCCGCTCGCGCGGCACCCCGCGAATCGCCAACAACCTCCTGCGCCGCGTCAGGGACTACGCCCAGGTGAGGGCAGGCAACTTCATCACAGGCGACGTCGCGCGCGAGTCGCTGGGCCTGCTGGAGATCGACCCGAACGGGCTCGACGACATGGACCGCCGCATACTAGAGACGATTTGCGTCAAGTTCAGCGGCGGGCCGGTCGGCCTTTCTACGATTGCGGTGTCCGTCGGAGAGGAGTCGGACACCATCGAGGAGGCGTACGAGCCGTTCCTCATCATGGAAGGGTACCTTGAGCGGACGCCCAAGGGCCGCGTCGCGACGCGGAAGGCGTTCTCGCTCCTCGGGCTCTCGCCGTCGGGACGGCAGGGAGAGCTGGGGATCTGACGGAAAGGGCGTAGAACAGGGGGCGGACGGATGGACACGATAAGCAAGGAGAAGCGCTCGAAGGTGATGTCCGCCATCCATTCGCGCGACACCTTGCCAGAGATATGCGTCCGGAAGATGCTCTGGCGCGCCGGCTATCGCTTCAGGGTGTGCGACAGGCGGATTGTCGGCCATCCCGACATAGTCATACCGAAGTGCCGCGCGCTTATCGAGGTTAGGGGATGCTTCTGGCACCGACATGGATGGGAGTGGGACGGGCGCAAGCTTGTCGAGACTTCGCATTGCCCTACGGCGACCATGCCGAAGTCGAACTGTTCGTTCTGGAGGGAGAAGTTCCGCCGGAACGTCCGGCGCGACGCGCAGCACGAGCGCGACTGGGCGGAACTCGGCTGGAACCTGATCGTCGTGTGGGAGTGCGGCCTCGCCAAGCCTAAGGACCGCGAGAGGACATTCCGCTTCATCCTCCGCAATCTCGCGAAGTGGGAGAGGAAGTAAGCGAAAAGACAGAGTGAATCCCCCCTCCAGTGTCACTGGCAGTTGCATTCACATTGTCTTTTCATTGTGTCAAAATTTTTTTCGTTTTCGTTTCCATTCGCCCGCGCTGTATGGTATAATACATCAATATGGAATTTGAGAATACCATTGGACTTGAGACGCATGTGCAGCTCAAGACGAAGACGAAGATGTTCTGCTCGTGTCTGCTGAAGACAGGCTGCGAGCCGAACACCAACGTCTGTCCCGTTTGCCTGGGCTATCCTGGCGCCCTCCCCGTGATGAACGGAGAGGCGGTCAAGCTTACCGTCATGAGCGGCCTCATGCTCGGCTGCGAGGTGAACCGCCACGCCACGTTCGACCGCAAGAACTACTTCTACCCTGACATGGCCAAGGACTACCAGATCTCCGAGAACGGCAGTCCGCTATGCATCGGCGGCGGCGTCGAGATCACGCTGGCCGACGGGTCGCGCAAGCTCATACGCATCAACCACATCCACCTCGAGGAGGACGCCGCGAAGATAAACCACTACGCGACGACCTCCGGCGTGGACTTCAACCGCGGCGGGACGCCATTGATGGAGATCGTGTCCGAGCCCGACATGGCGTCGGCAGACGAGGCGATAGCCTACCTGACGGCGCTGAAGGAGATGCTCGTCTACGCGGGAGTGAGCGACTGCAACCTCGAAGAGGGCAACATGCGCTCCGACGTCAACATATCAATCCGCCCGGTCGGCGAGACGAAGCTGGGGACGAAGGTCGAGATCAAGAACATGAACTCCTTCAGCGGGATCCACGCCGCGCTCGTGTACGAGGCGCGCCGCCAGAGGGAGTGCATGGCGCATTCGATCCCCATCGTGCAGGAGACGCGCCGCTGGGACCCCGAGGCCCTGGAGACGGCGTCCATGCGCTCGAAGGAGAATGCCCACGACTACCGCTACTTCCCGGAGCCGGACCTCGTGCCGGTTGAGTTCTCCGACGAGACGGTGGAGGAGTGGCGCAGGCTTCTCCCCGAAAAGCCCGAGTTGCGCAGGGCGAGGATGGTCGAGCAGTATGGAATCGCGGAATACGACGCGGAGGTGCTTTCCCAGCACAAGGAGAACGCCGACTGGTTCGAGCGTGCGTGCGCCTCGTTCGAGTCGAAGGCGGAGGGCGGCGGAAGGACGTTCGACAAGAAGCTCTCCAAGACGCTATGCAACCTGTTCATGTCCGACGTGATGGCGTTGATGAACGCGAGCGGGAAGACGATCGGCGAGAGCGCGATGGAGCCGTCCGCGCTGGCCTCTCTCGTGAGGCTCTCCGCGTCCGGGACGATCAACGGCCCGACGCTGAAGGAGCTTCTGCCGGAGGTGTTCGAGAAGGGCGGCGACCCGGAGGCGATCGTGAAGGCGCGCGGCCTCGGGGCGGTCAGCGACGAATCCGCGCTGGAGGCGTTCGTCGACCAGGCGATCGCGGCGAACCCGGGGCCAGTCGCGGACTTCAAGAACGGCAAGAAGGCCGCGGCGGGGTTCTTCGTCGGGCAGGTGATGAAGCTCTCGAAGGGCAAGGCCGACCCCAAGCGCGTCGGCGGGATAGTGGCAAGAAAGCTGGCTGCGCTATGAAACTGAAGACTGCAATGCTCGCGGCGGCGCTCGCCGCCTTCCTCTCCGGATGCAACACGTTCACCCTCACCCAGACGAACGCCTTCGTCGACGACGACGGAAACGTCCTGACGGTGCGGTACGGCCGTCTCGAGAAGGAGCGCAGCACGACCGTCATAAACCCCATGACCGGGAAGAACATCGACATGAAGTCCCGCCTGGCGGTCTCGCTCACCTTGCCCAAGCCCAACGGCAGCGAGGTGATGGCGTACCAGTGCATGAACCTGCTGCCCAGCGGCACGATGTACAGTTCGTCGGACGGCAAGTGGCTTTTCCACGCGAACGGGGTGGCGTCGGCGGTTTACCTGGCGAACAAGGAAAAGACGGACTACGTCCTCGTCTTCTCGGGGGTCATGGCCGACGGGCCGAAGAGGGAAGACGCGAAGTGAATCCGCTGGACAACATACGCGTAGTGCTTGTCGGCACGCTCTACACCGGGAACGTGGGCTCCAGCTGCCGCGCCATGGCGAACATGGGCATACGCCATCTCCGGCTCGCGGCGCCGAACCTCCAGAACTCGTGGGAGGAGGGAGAGCGCATGGCGGTGCACGCGACTGACGTGATGAACGCGCGCGAGGAGTTCCCGTCGCTGGAGGAGGCCGTCGCGGACTGCGTGGCGGTCGTTGGCACCACCGCGCGCGAGGGCCTCTACCGCCAGCACTCGAAGACGCCGCGCGACGCCGCGCCGGAGATACTCTCGCTCGCGGAGACCGGGCCGGTGGCGGTCGTGTTCGGCCGCGAGGACAAGGGCCTCCTCAACGAGGAGGTCGCGCAGTGCACGCATCTCATACGCATCCCCGTCGACGAGGGGTACACGTCGCTGAACCTCTCCCAGGCGGTGATGGTCACGGCGTACGAGCTGTTCACGTCCACGGGCCGCTACGAGCCGCCGCACGAGAAGGCGCCGCCCGCGCCGCAGGCCCAGAAGGCACAGCTCATGAAGAACTGGTCGAGGATGCTGTGCGACATCGGCTTCATGAAGGAAGTCCAGGCGGACCACTTCATGCAGGGTTTCCACAGGGTGTTTTCGCGGGGCGTGTTCACGAAGGACGACGCCGCGCTAATGCTGGGCGTCGCCAGGCAGGCGACGTGGGCAGCGAAAGGGGGCGCCGCCGTGCGCGACGGGAGGGAAGATGGATAGACTGGCCTATCTGGCAAGGCGCGTTCTGCTGCTTGTGCCGACATTTATTGGTATAACGATCGTCTGCTTCTGCCTGACGCGTTTCCTGCCGGGCGGACCGGTGGAGATGAGGCTGCTGAAGATGCGCGGCATGGGCGGCTCCGGCGGCGAGGTCACCCAGGCCGCCGCGCAGGGCAACGGCGCGAGCGTCAGCGACAAGTACCGCAAGGAGCTCGAGGAGCAGTACGGCTTCGACAAGCCGCTGCACGTGCAGTACTGGAACTGGCTCGTCGTGAACCGCATGGGCCTGAAGCTGCCGTCGTACGACTACCCGAACAAGACGGCGTGGCAGCTCATAAAGACGCGCATCCCGGTCTCGATATGGTTCGGTCTCACCTCGTTCATCCTGACGTACATGGTGTGCATCCCGCTTGGCATAGCGAAGGCCCTACGGCACAGGCAGGCGTTCGACGCCTTCTCGAGCGTCGTCGTGTTCGTCTCGTACGCGATCCCCAACTTCGCTCTCGGCATGGCCCTCAAGATGATGCTGTGCGGCACGGTGGACGGGCTCTGGGACGCCTTTCCGATCGGCGGCATCTCCAGCAAGTTCGTCATCGAGCCGACCTTCTGGCAGTGGTTCGCGGACAGGGCCTGGCACATGTTCCTGCCCATCGTCTGCTACGTCTCCAGCGGATTCGCGATGCTGACGCTGCTGATGAAGAACTCGCTCCTCGACCAGATCTCGGCCGACTACGTGCGCACGGTCGTCGCCAAGGGCGGCACCCGCCGCCGGGCGATCTGGTGCCACGCCTTCAGGAACGCGCTCGTCCCGATCGCGACAGGCATCGGCCCGATGATAACGCTGCTCTTCGCGGGCTCAATCATCATCGAGACGATATTCGAGATCCCGGGGATGGGACGCCTCTCCTGGGACGCGCTCATCGGACGCGACTACTCAGTGTTCCTCGCGCTTCTCGCGCTCACCGCCAGCTTCCAGCTCGTCGGCAACCTCATATCCGACGTGCTGTACATGATAATAGACCCGAGGATTGACTTCTCCAGGAAATAGACGCCTATGTTCTCCCCACTGACAAAAAAGAGGTTCCGGTCGTTCAGGCGCATGAAACGCGCCTGGTATTCGCTGATTGCGCTCATAGTCGTATTCCTGTTCTGCAACGTCTACGGGATAGCGTCGCTGTTCCGCCCGTCGTCGCTGAAACCGGTGGCGCCCTCCTCGCTGGAGAGGTACAGGAAGCCGCAGATCGAGAAGGTCTACGACGTGAAGACGGCGCGCTTCAACGTGGACGCAGGCGGCGAGATATACGACTTCGAGGGCCCGGCCGACGTGAAGGGCAGGATCCCCGCGACGGGCGGCGCGGACTTCGCGTCCGCGATGTCCGCCGCGTTCCCGGAGTACGGCGTCAGGGTGACGCCGCGCGACGGGTACACGCGCGTGTACATGGAGCCCAAGGCGCCGCCGGCCGTCTCGGAGATTACGCTGCCCCCGCCGGAGGTCAGCTTCCCGTTCGCGCCGTGCTGGAGCCATCCGTTCGGAATCGACTCCGGCGGACGCGACGTCTTCGAGCTCGTCGTGCTCGGGATGTGCATCGGCCTCGACTTCGGCATCGTCCTCGCGTTCTCAGGAATGCTCATCGGACTCGTCATAGGCGCCATAGAGGGGTACTTCGGCGGCAAGACGGACATCTGCTGCCAGCGCTTCATCGAAATATGGAGCGCGGTCCCGTTCCTGTACGTCATGATATTCATCGGCTCCACGATCGGGCGGAGCTTCGGCGTGCTGCTCGTTTGCTACGCGGTCTTCAACTGGATCTCCGTCAGCTACTACATGAGGGCCGAGTTCCTGCGCCTCAGGACGAGGATGTTCGTCGAGGCCGCGAAGTGCCAGGGGTTCTCCGCCGCGAGGATCATCTTCGGGCATATCCTGCCAAACGCGCTCACTCCGCTCATCACGCTCTTCCCGTTCCTCCTGATGGGGGCGATCGGGTCGCTGGCCGCCCTGGACTTCCTCGGGTTCGGCCTCCCTGCGATGACGCCGAGCTGCGGCGAGCTGATGCACCAGGCCCAGGGCGACCCGTCGGCGTGGTGGCTGATCGTGTTCCCGGCAGCCGCCCTGTTCATCGTGATGATGCTCACCGTTCTCGTGGGCGAGGGCCTCCGCGACGCGTTCGACCCGCGCCAGAAGTCGAAGCTGGAGTGAAATGGCCGCCGAGCTCACACCCATGATGAGACAGTATCTCGCCATGAAGCGCGAGATACCGGAGGGCGCGATTCTGATGTTCCGCCTCGGCGACTTCTACGAGATGTTCGCGGAGGACGCCCAGCGGGCGTCGCCCGTCCTGGGCGCGACGCTGACGCAGCGCAACGGCATGCCGATGTGCGGCGTGCCGTACCATGCGCTCGACTCCTACCTCGCGAAGCTCATCCGCGCGGGGATGACCGCCGCGCTGTGCGACCAGGTCGAGGACCCGAAGTTCGCGAAGGGCCTCGTTCGCCGCGAGATAACGCGAATCGTCACCCCCGGCACCGTGACTGAGGACGGCATCCTCGACGAGACGGCCACCAACTACGTCGCGGCGGCGAGCGGGCTTGCGCTCGCGCTCATGGACCTGCCGACCGGCGAGTTCCTTGTCGAGGAGTTCCCGAACGAGGAGAAGCTCGCCGAGGCCCTCGAGCGCTACAGCCCGGCCGAGCTCGTCGTCTCCTCCGACCTCGACCCCGCCGCCTTCCCCGGCGCGACGCGCGTGGACGCCTGGACGTTCTCAGTCGACGCGGCGACGGAATGCCTCTCCCGCCAGTTCGCGGTCCTCTCGCTCGACGGCTTCGGCCTCGCGGGGCGGCCCGCGCCGGTCTCCGCCGCGGGCGCGCTCGTCCACTACGTCGGCACCACGCTCCGCCACCCGCTCGGGCACGTCAGGAGCATCCGTCTCGTCGAGCCGGGCGACGGAATGACCCTCGACGCCGGTACGATCCGCCACCTGCAGCTCCTTCCGTTCGGGGACGTCCCCAGAAGCGCGACGCTCCTCGGCGTCCTTGACGTGACGAAGACGCCGATGGGCGCGAGGACGCTGCGCAGCTGGATAGCAAGGCCGCTCGCCAGATCATCGGACATCAACGCCCGCCTCGACTGCGTCGAGACATACGTCAGGGACAGGGCGCTCCTGCTGAAGTCGCGCTCGCTCCTCTCCGGCGTCAGGGACATCGAACGGCTGGTGCAGAAGGCCGGCGCCAGGCGCGCCGGCCCGCGCGACCTCAAGGCCCTCGCCGACTCCCTCAGGCCGGTCCCGGAGATAAAGGTCCTGAACGCCGCCGCGCCGCAGTCCGCCGCGCTCGTCCCGGAGCAGGCCCTCGTCGACTTCCTCGACCGCGCCATCGCGCCGGATCCGCCAGCGCTCGTCGCGGACGGCGGATTCATCGCGCCGGGCTTCGACGCGGAGCTGGACGAGCTTCGCGGCCTCTCCGCCGATGGGCACCAGCGCCTCGCTGAGTTCCAGGCGCGCGAGCAGGCCAGGACCGGGATCGCCAAGCTCAGGGTAAAGCACGTCTCGACCTTTGGCTTCGTGATCGAGGTCCCCAAGAGCTTCGCCTCCCAGGTGCCGCAGGAGTACGAGCGCCGCCAGACGCTTACCACCGGCGAGCGCTACACAACCCCGGAACTGAAGGAGTACGAGCGCAAGGTCCTCGGTGCGCAGGAGCGCGCCGTCGCGATAGAGCAGCGGCTCTATGGCGAGATCCTCGACCGCGTGGGGACGAGGATCGACGGCATACAGCGCACTGCCGCCGCGATAGGCGAACTTGATGCCGTGATGTCCCTCGCCGACCGCGCCCTCGCCGCCGGATACGTCCGCCCCGTCGTCGACGACTCCGACGCGCTGGACATCGAGGACGGCCGCCACCCGATTATCGAGCAGCTCCCCGACGCCGAGCCCTTCGTCCCCAACTCCGCGCACATGAACTGCACAACGGACCAGATCATCCTCATAACCGGGCCGAACATGGCCGGCAAGTCCACCTACATCAGGCAGGTCGCGACGATCGCCGTCATGGCCCAGATGGGCGGGTTCGTCCCGGCGGCGTCGATGCGCCTCGGGGTGATCGACCGCGTGTTCACGCGCATAGGCGCAGGCGACGACCTCTCGCGCGGTCGCTCGACCTTCCTCGTCGAGATGCAGGAGACCGCCAACATCCTCAACAACGTGACGACGAAGTCGCTTGTAGTCCTGGACGAGATCGGAAGGGGGACGTCAACCTTCGACGGGATATCCATCGCGTGGTCCGTCGCGGAGTATCTCCACGGGAAGAAGGAGGCGAAGGCGAAGACCCTCTTCGCGACGCACTACCACGAGCTAGCGGACCTCGCCGATGCGCTGCCGGGCGTGAAGAACTTCACCGTCAAGGTGAAGGACGAGGGGCGAAGGCTCGTGTTCCTGCGCAGGATCGTCCCAGGCGTCGCGGAGAAGAGCTTCGGCATCCACGTCGGCGCGATGGCGGGCCTCCCCAAGGAGGTCGTGGAGAGGGCCAGCGAGATACTCAGGAACCTTGAGGCAAACGAACTTGACGTGAACTGCCAGGCGAAGGTCGTGAGGCGCCCGAGGCGGCGCATCTCCGAACTGCCGGGGCAGATGACGTTCTTCTGAACGGGGAGGCAAGATGAAATTCGAGGAGAACCTGAAGACCCTGGAGGATCTCGTGAGGCGGATGCAGTCCGGCGAGATGCCGCTGGACGACATGATCAAGGCGTTCGAGAAGGGGCGTGAGCTCGTGGCGAAGTGCCAGGCCGAGCTGGAGGCGATACGCCTGAAGATAGACAAGGTGACTGCGTCCGGCGTGGCGCCCGTCGAGGTCGTCGAGACCCCGGCAGGCGAACCGGACGTCAAGCTCTGATCGGAGGTAACATGGGCAAGCAGATATACGTTCAGGCGCAGGCCGACCACATAGCGTCGCTCTCTAAGGCGACGCCCGCAGCCGCCATCGAGGAGCTGGTGTGGAACGCGCTGGACGCCGACGCCAGGGAGGTGAAGGTCGACCTGGTCACCAACGCGCTCGGCGCGGTGGAGGCGGTGCGGGTCTCCGACAACGGCACCGGCATAGACGTGCTGAAGATAGACTCCACCTTCGGCTCGCTCGGCGGAAGCTGGAAGATGGACGGGCGCGGCACGGGTCTTTTCCACCGCCGTCTGCACGGCCGCCACGGCCGCGGCAGGTTCAAGGCGTTCGCCCTCGGCTCCAACGTCGAGTGGCGCACGACCGTCAGCATAGGCGGAGAGCTGCTTTCCTACAGGATATCCGGCGACATAGCGTCGGCAGGCGTGTTCGAGCTGGACGCCGTGGATGGGGCCGGCCCCGCCTCGGGCACCGAGGTCTACGTGACCGGCATCCGCTCATGCTGCGACAGCCTCCTGAACGCGGCGGAGACCGTGCAGACGCTCGCCTCGAAGTTCGCGCTCTACCTCAGGAGCTACCCGGACGTGCGCATCTACTTCAACGGACTCCCCGTCACCCCCGTCATCGTCCAGCGCAGGGTCACGGACTACAAGCTCACGTTCCCCGGAGGGGTGGAGGTGAAGCTCGAGATAATCGAGTGGAAGCGCAAGTTCGCCGGCTCCGGGCGCATCGTGTTCTCCGGGCCAGACGGCTTCCAGCTCCACGAAGTGCCCGCCCTGGTCCGCCCGGGCGGCGCGAGCTTCACCGCCTACCTCGTCTCGTCTCGCTTCCCCGCGCTCGCCGCCGAGAACCTGCTCGTCATGGACGAGCTCAACGCTGAGGTCCGCCGCTACGTCGACGAGGCGCGCGGCGTTCTGAAGGACCATTTCGCCCAGGTCGGCGCCGACCTCGCGTCGGAGCTGGTCGGCGGATGGGTCAGCGACGGAATATACCCGTTCGACGAGGATGACACGTCGAAGGTGCGCGAGCGCTTCGACAAGGCCGCCATCGAGCTAGCGGGGCGCTTCGAGTCGTTCTCGACGCTCTCCGCCGCGGAGCGCGGAATACTGCTGAAGCTCCTCAAGGCCGCCATGCCGGCGTCCGGCAAGGCGACGCTGAAGTCCATCCTTTCGTGAGGGGAATGTGAAGAGGCGCCTCCCTTTCGAGATCGTCTACGAGGACCGCGACCTCGTCGCAATCGACAAGCCCGCCGGGCTTCTCTCGACGCACACCCGCGTCCAGGGGCGCATGGCGCGCGAGGCGCAGCCGACCGCCGAGAACATCCTCACGGACTACCTCCGCAAGGGACAGCTGAAGAGCCGCCTGCGCGCCTGGATCGTCCACCGCCTCGACCGCGACACGAGCGGCGTCATGGTGTTCGCGAAGACGGAGGCACTCGCGCTCGCCCTGAGGGAGCGCTGGAACGACATCACCGAGAAGACATACGTCGCCCTTGTCGCGGGCGCGATGGACACCCCGGAAGGGGTCTTTGAAAGCTACCTCATGGAGGACGCCGACGGATACAAGGTTCGGAGCGTTCCGCCGCCCGGGAAGGGCGCCCCACGCGGCGGCGGCTGGGCCGCGCCTAAGCTTGCGCGCACGGAATGGCGCGTCCTCTCCAGAAGGGGGGCGGACACCCTCGTGGAGGTGAAGCTCAAAAGCGGGCGCAAGAACCAGATACGCGTCCACTTCTCCGAGGCCGGGCATCCCGTTGTAGGCGATGTGAAATATGGCGGGCGCAAGTTCCGCCGGCTCTGCCTTCATTCCGCTTCGCTTGCGCTGCTGAATCCAGTCACCGGGCGTCAGCATCTCTTCGTCTCCCGTAATGCGGGCGCTCCGCCGTTCTGAGCGGCTAGTCCTCTGCCTTTCTGCGTCCGCGCGTGAAATCGGGAACCACCAACGGCGTCGAGCCGCCGTCGGCAGGCCCTTCGGAAAGCCACGAGCGGCAGCTCCACGTCGCGGCGTCGTAGACGTCGGCGTCCATTGGGAGGCCGTTCATCAGGCAGTGCGACCAATGTATGTCGATGTCGCCGTCGGTATCGCCGGGCGGCACATCGGGTTTCTTCGCAAGCGGTATCAGGTGTCGGCGTGTCCGTTCCGCAGTTTCGACGAGCTGCCAGCACTCTTCGATGGTAGTGGCGCATGGTAGCTCGACGGCGCAGTGCCTGCCGGCTTCCAGCGCGTATACGGCGGCGCGGAAGTGAATTGGCGTCGGTGCCGTGACGTATACGAGGTCTACCTCCGGGTCGTCCGCGACGGGCCTGAACGACTCCGGCCCGAGGAATGCGTGCGACCTGGGCTTGCCCATCTTCTCCAGCTCGGCGTTCCCGGCGTCAAGCCCGCGTTGCTCGATGTCCGCAATTGCCGTTACGACGAGGCCTGGGATGTTCGAGAGCCGCCTGATGGCCTCTATGCCGCGTTGCCCGATGCCACAGACGCCGACGCGTACGCGCTCCATCGGATCACACCTGAAACCATGCATGGAACCCATTGACTTCTTCCCCTGTTGGAGTTGGTGTAACGTGACGAGCTTTACTCTTCAATCCTGATTTCGGCGAGTGAGGCGAACTCGCGTCCGAGATGCTCGTTGAGCCCTGTGAAGCGCCAGAAGCGGACGGGGACAGTCCCCGCAAACGCAAACGTCTGCGCGGCAGTCGTCGCCTTCAGCTCGCCTGCGACGACTTCGCGCCATGCCTTGCCATCCTCCGAGACTTCGAAGCGGAAGCCCTTGACGTTGCCGTTCACACCGTTCTGCCGCTGCCAGATCGTCACACCCTTCGCCTTCGCAACGCGCCCGAGGTCGACAGTCACCGCGTGCGGGTACTTCGTGAGCGTGACGCCGTACTGCGAGTGCCAGATGGTCGAGAGGTCGCCGTCCACAAGATGGTCTGCGTCGCCCTCGCCAGGCTCGGCGGAAGTGCATGCGACGACCGTCGGCACGATGTCCTCGCCAGCGCGAACGTCAGGCGGCAGTTCGGCGGAAGGAAGCATCGGGAACTTGGTCTTGCCCTTGTCTGGAATCCCGATCATGAAGTCAAGCTTGAACGTCTTGTTGTTTCGCACGATGTCCCTGCCCATCGGGCCAGGCCCACACGATGCGCCGCCGAGCCCGCGCACGGCCGCGTAGATTCCAAGCTCCGTCTTCGTGGCCTCGGGCAGCTCCTGCGGATGCATCGTCTTCACAAGCTCCGTCGGGGAATACGGGATCGCCGCGAACGAGAACG
>Ga0310695_10006544_pt1 | contig 19179 bp, 14 predicted proteins | sample RumenRJG_04DNA_FD_203882 | JGI IMG/M metagenome (GOLD analysis project Ga0310695, IMG submission 203882) | Bovine rumen microbial communities from Lethbridge, Alberta, Canada - RJG_04 (v2) (version 2) | ecosystem: Host-associated > Mammals > Digestive system > Stomach > Rumen | place: Canada...
TATCCTTGCAGATATATGAAGCATTCTTTTCTTTGAATCTTTCCATAAACTCAGCAGCCTTGGGATAAGCAGTTGCTTTATAGTCGGGGCCGTCTCCGTATTTCAACCCGATCACCATGATTGCCCCAGATACAGCACCACACACTTCTCCTTTTCTCACGCCCCCGCTGAAACATGCTGCCACTTTCATAGCCTGATCTACCGTCAGCCCATAATCATCCGCGTATGCTCCAAGAACTGCCTGCGAGCAATTGAATTTTTCATAAAATATCTTCATTGCTTTTTCTTTGTGTGTCATAGATCTTGACTCCTCTTACTATAGTTTTTTCTGCATCCATAACAGATCATACCATCTGTCAAATTTCTTACCTATACGGAGCTATTTATCTTCCGGTATAACGTGTCAACATATCACCCAGACAAATCTGGAATTTGTTTATTTATAGAACCATCAACAATGTTCCGGCCCCGATCAGGATGCATCCAATCATCGACTTTGCAGTAAACTCTTCATGAAGGAAAACAAATGCCAACACCAGAGTGATAACTACGGACAGTTTATCTATCGGCACTACTTTGGAAGCATCTCCCATCTGCAATGCCTTGTAATAGCATAGCCATGAAGCTCCCGTTGCCAGCCCGGACAGGATCAGGAAAATCCAGCTCTTCTGACTGATTGCTCTGATACCGCCTTGCTGATGCGTAATAAATACCATTCCCCAAGCCATTATAACAACTACCATCGTGCGTATAGCCGTAGCAAGATTGGATTCGACTCCTTCAATTCCAACTTTTGCCAGTATTGATGTCAGTGCAGCAAAGACTGCTGAACCGAGTGCTAACCAAAACCACATCACTATACCCCTACAAATTCGATATTTGCCATCGTCTATAAAACTGGAAGATAATCTTCCCACGGCTAATCTTATCCTACTCGCAAGGAACTTCGATTTAGTATAACAAATCTCCCCGGGTTTATACAGACGCACATACCTAAAAAGGCAAACAACATCACCTGTCATTTGCCCTTTCATACTTCCGGAATATTCCATTGTGCAGTGATCAACTGTACTTGCTAAGCGAACCTCTTGCTTCGTTCATAGCTTTTTCCTCCATTCTTTCTGTTTGCAGACGAAAAAAAGACACTCTCTCCGGAAATCAATGTTTCCTAAGAAAGTGTCTTTAATCCTTTTCCCTATTGAATTTGCAACTGACTACATCACAGTTTTTGTGTTTTTGTGGTCAAACTGTGGTCAAAACGGTAAAACAGCGTTCTAAAATGCAGTGTCTGTGCGGTTTCCAGCTTGCCGGCCCCCACTCGCTCCCGGCGCTCGTATACGGGGGCGTAAAACGTCCACCGGACGTTTTACCCTATCATCCAGTCGTACATCTCTGTGTATTTTGAGGCGGAAACCTTCCAGGAGAAGTCCGCTTCCATGGCTCTGTCCACGATCTTGTTCCAGTCACGCTTCCTGTCGTAGTAGATCCTTTCAGCATATCTAATGGCTCCCAGCATTTCGTGGGCGTTGTAGTTCGTGAAGGAAAAGCCCGTGCCGGTGCCCTCATATTCGTTATAGGGCTCCACTGTGTCCTTCAAGCCTCCGGTCTCGCGGACGATGGGAACCGTACCATAGCGGAGGGCCATGAGCTGGGAAAGTCCGCAGGGTTCAAAAAGTGAGGGCATCAAAAAGGCATCGCTTGCAGCATAGATCTTGTGGGAAAGCTCCTCGGAATAGTAGATGTTTGCCGAAACCCTGTCGGCATATTTCCAGTCAAAATACCTGAAGGAGTTTTCATACTGTTCTTCCCCTGTGCCTAAGACCACGATCTCCACATTGTCCTGGCAGAGCTCGTCCATGACATAGTTTACCAGGTCGAAGCCCTTCTGCCCCGTAAGGCGACTGACCATTCCGATCATGAACTTCTTTTCATCCCTTATCAGACCCAGCTGCTCCTGCAGAGCCAGCTTGTTCTTTGCCTTTTCCTTGCGGAAATTCTTCTGGTTATATTTGAAATCTATGAACTTATCCTTTTCGGGATTGTAGTCCGTGTAGTCTATGCCGTTAACAATACCCCGCAGATCATGCTCCCTGGATCTTAACAGACCGTCCAGCTTCTCTCCGTAAAACTCGGTCTTTATCTCTTCGGCATAGGTGTCGGAAACCGTGGTGATGGCATCCGCAAACACCAGTCCGCCCTTGAGCATGTTGGCATCCTTGAAGGCCTCCAGCTTGTCGGGAGTGAAATAGTAGTCGGGAAGCCCCGAAAGGAACTTAACGGTCTTAACATCCCAGGTTCCCTGGAACTTAAGATTATGGATGGTCATTATGGATTTTATATCCCTGAAGAATTCCCCACCTCTGAAGGAATCCTTCAGATAGACGGGGATGAGTCCGGTCTGCCAGTCGTGGCAGTGGATTATGTCCGGCTTGAAGCCGATTATGGGAAGGGCTGAAAGGGCTGCCTTGTCAAAGAAGATGAACTTTTCAAGGTCAAACCTTAAATCGCCGTAGGGCGCATCACCGCTGAAATAGTATTCGTTGTCGATGAAATAGAACTGTATCCCGTTCACCTTTGCCTTAAGGATCCCGACGTAGGTGCTCTTTCCTGCATAGTCCATGTAGAAATGATCCACATATTCCATCATGTCCTTCTTGTCCTGATGCATGCACATATATTTCGGCATGAGGACACGCACGTCAAAATACTTCTTATCGAAACACTCGGGCAGGGATCCCACCACATCGGCAAGTCCTCCGGTCTTTATGAAGGGAACTCCCTCGGATGCCACAAAAAGTATGTTTTTCATCAGCAACCTCCTCCGTAATAAGTATTTGTAACCCCATAAAATTATATCTTATTTTGGCTTTTTTCTCAACTTTCAGGCCGTAATTCCTTAAGCATTTCAGTCTTTAAGGCCAGCTCTTCCTTAATGTTTTTGTTGTAGTCCTCAAGGGTCTTAAGATACTGACGGTGGTCGGTGTCATCCTCCACCTTGATCTGAAAGCCCCTCTTTCTTTTTCCGTCGGTCAGGTACTTGACCCTCATCCGGTAGATCCTGGTGTTATAGTCGATGTAAATGTCATGGGTGACCTCATCCTTCATAAAGTCCTCTGTCAGAGCTTCGAACTCCTTTTTAAGCACCGGATCCGAGATCTCAAGATCCGCCCTCTCCTTTTCAAGAGTTGGGAACAGCCTTTTAGCTGCAGGGGTTGCCGCCAGGAACCTGCCCTTCAGGTCAAGGCTTACATAGCCCGCTTCCCCTTCCCTCACAAGGATCTCACTCACGGTGTCCCCTATGTTATAGAGGGATATCCTGTCGACTATGAACAGATAGATTATTGCATCGAGCAGAAAGGCCGAGGGAGCCCACTCGATGGCATCCGTCACCTTCCTGCCTATGAAGAAGGAAAAAACGGTGTAAACAACGGTTATGAAAAGAAGGAGGAGATTCTTTCTGGATGCTTCGTTCTTTTTTTTGAAGGAATATACAAGAGCAGCAAAAGAAAGAAGGAAATAAAGGATGATCATGGGATAAAAAAATGAATGCAAGGGTCCGTATTCCTTCTCCACAACTGTGGTCCCGTATTTTTCCACTATCCTCTGGTCCTTGTAGAAAACGTCACTGAAGCCTGCGGTGAGAGCTGAGAAAAAGACAAAAAAGCTCAAGGCCGTGGCAGAAAAGGTGATCCACCTGGACAGCCTGATCTTTGAAAGGTGAAGGATCGTAAGCAGGGCAAAAAGACTTAAAAAACAGCCTCCGAAATAGGTGAATTTGATCCCGCAAAGGGCGTTTCCCACGTCCTTTGAAAAGGCTATCATCACATATCCCGCCGCAGTCAGGGGAAAGAGAAAAAACATCATGGAGAAATAGAATTCCACATGCCTGTTCCATTTGAGGAAAAAGATCATGGAGCAGATGGATATCAGGACAAATATGATCAAATAGTATGCTGTCACTATCATGCGTTCACCACCCTTACAAAATCCGTGAATGTATTCTGGGGTATGGGCTTTGAAAAGTAGAAGCCCTGAAGATATTCACAGCCCAGGTTTTCAAGGAATATCTTCTGCTCGGCAGTCTCCACTCCCTCAACGAGCACCTTATAGCCCATCTCATGCATCATCCTCACGGTGTTGCTGATCAGCAGCCCGGCATTCCTGCTGGCAGGACCCTTTTTGGGATCAATGGCGCTCCACAGGATGGTCTTATCCAGCTTTATTATGGAGAAGGGTATGTCAAACATGTAGGAATAGTTTGAATAGCCCGTGCCGTAGTCATCCAGTGAAAAGGAAAAGCCGGCCTCCTTAAGGTCACCCACCGTGGCCAGAAGGGCATTCTTGCTGCCCGCTGCCGCTGACTCGGTTATCTCAAGGTTCACGCAGTCTGCGGGAAGGTTGTAGCGCTTTATGGTCTTAAGGAAGCTTTCCGTAAGCTCCCTGTTCATACACTGGACCACCGAAAGATTGACCTCCAGGTAGTCGATCCCCAGGGATTTTAAGTCCTTTTCCTGATAGAAGCGACAGACTGAGTCAAAGACAAAGGCACCGATGTCTATTATGGATCCGTTCTGCTCGGCTATGGGGATAAACTCATCCGGCGGGATGCTCCCAAGCTCGGGATCCGTCAGCCTTAAAAGCGCCTCCGCCGACCTGACCTTTCCCGTGGCTGTATCATAGATGGGCTGATAGTAGACCTTGAAGGCTCTGTTTTCCAGTGCCTCGTTTATGAGCCTTTCAACCTGGACCCTGCGTTCATGTCCGCTTAAGACCTGTCTTACATCCAGATCCTCGGAATGGTTTTCCTTAAAGGCCCTGTCCACTATGAGCATGAGCTTTTCCATGGAGCTTATGTCCCCGGGAATGTGCATGGCACAGACCTGGACTGAAAGCAGGGTTCTGAAGACCCTCTTTCCGAAGGGCTCGTTGAAGCGTCTGAAGACCTCTCTTTTAAGGTCTGCCACCCTTTCCCTGTCCATGTGGTCCCCCAGGAGAACAAAATTTCCGTTTAAGCAGTCATAGCAGGCCAGGTCATCCCTTCTCTTATCCAGCCAGCCTGCCACCTCCCTTAAAAGCTCATTTGTGTAGTAGACCCCGATGGCGGAGTTATAGTACTGGATGTTTGATATCTTGACCGCAAGGGCAAGGCCGCTGTTTTTTTCGATCCGTCTTTCTGAAGCCTCAAGAAAGGCTGATCTGTTGTAGACCCGGGTCACGGGGTTTATGATCTCGCCCCTGTCTTCCAGGGTGAAAAGCAGTCCCAGCAGTCCCAGCGACTGGCAGAAGCCTTCGATGGGGACATAGGGGAAGACAGCCTGAATTATGACCGGGGCTATGCTGGATGCCATCAGAAAAACAAGTATGGCCCGCTTTCCCCTGCTTAATTCCACCCTGTACTTAAAGGCCAGAAAGACTGCACACACCAGATAGAATACCGCTGCGGCATAGAAAAGTATGAAAAGCTTTCCCCTGACGTAGTTTCCCTGGGAGTCGTAAAAAAATGCCAGTCTTGTGAAGGGATTTGTCAGGTTCAGGACAAGTCCGCAAAGAACCGGGATGGCGGAAAGGAAGAGCTGAAGCTTTCCTATCCTTGAAACGACCTTGAGCTCATAGAGCAGGTAGATCACCACAAGCCAGGGCATGAGGATATGCACGGACATATAAAAGCCGTTGAAGAAGTCCTGGAGGAAGTGATTTTGGGGATCATGCCAGGTGTTGACATAGGCACAGCAGATGTCCGTCACCGATGAAATGAGACAACTTATCAGAATCAGAAAATATACCTTGTTCGTGTGCCGGGCCAGTCCCTTGTTGCAGAACAGATAGACTGTCGCAAAAAGGAGGACCGCTATGGCTGCAATGTTAAAATCAATGTTATAGAGCATTTCGTCACCGCTTTTCTTTTGTTTTATGTAAACCTTCCACTTCTCAGCTCTTCTTTTCTATCTTATGTAAACCATTTCCTGTTTTTCCACCGCTTTTTTGATCCTTACTATGCCTGACCAGACAAGTCCCGATGAATAGATCCAGACCGCGGTCCTTAAGTACTTTATGAATATCAGGCAGAGCACGGCTATCACCAGGTTGAAGCAGCCCTCAAAAAGCTCCTTTTTGTAGTCCGGAGCCTTATACATGATGGACTCCCTGGCATCCAGGATATCCACCAGTCCGGTGAAGGCGTGGACTGTTGCCAGATACAGTATAACATAAACCTTGGGCACATCATTTAAAGACCAGGTAAAAAAACCGAACTGGAGGAGGATTATGCTCCTGTAGAGGATGAATTTCCCACCCACCATAAACCTGGCCATGGTTATGAAAAACCACATATCCCTAAGAGCTGAAAAGACCAGAGTGGCTCCTATGAGAGTTATGATCCAAAGGTACCCATCCTCCGGTGAAAAGCTGATCACTGCCGCCATGACGATAAGAACAAGTCCTGCCACTATGTTTGATATCCTGTTAAACCTGCTCATTGAGCTGCCTCCTGTCCCATGACATCTTTCAGCTTTTCAAGGTATTCCATGTAACTCTTAACGCTCCTGAAGCCGTTTTCATAATATTCAAGGGAATAGCCCGCAAGCATGTTGCCCGACCTGAAGATTTCATCCGTGACCATCACCTTGTGGTCTATGGCAGCCTTTATGAAAAGACCCAGAAAAGTCTCATCCTTTTTCGATCCTTCGGCTGTCATATATTCATCCTGATATTTATCAAGGTTGAAATCCTCGATCTCCTCACCGGAAAGCTCCCTTGCAAACTCCTTCCAGTCTGCGGAGGCATTAATCTGCCTCTTTTTAAGGATCCCCTCTATCCTTTCCCTGTACTCTGCAATGTTTTCGGGTTCATACTGTCCGGGCTCGAAGGTGTCGCTTTCCTCCATGATGTATTTCAGGGCACAGACCATCTGGCAAAAGGCCTTCATATAATCCTTAGGGTTGTCCTTTATGAACTCTTCATAGTCCCCCCAGGCAGGCATGTATTTGTAGCGGGCAAAGGAATAGTCCGGAAAATGCCCCGCCCTGCCGTGTCCTAAATTCATTATGCTGTTTTCGTTATTCTGATAGAGGCTGTTGGTATATATCCCCTTTTCAGGGTCATCGGGACTAAAGGCTTTATGCCTGAAATGCACCTGCCTCTCTCCCTCATCAAGAAGTTCGTAAAAATAGTCATCCGTGTTGTTGATCACCAGGGAAGGGGTTCCCGCAAAATTCATATGAGCCCAGGTATCCGCCAGAACATGCATGGCGATTCCCGCTGCCTGCAGGCTCTTATCCTTTGCAAGCTCCACGGTCTTTTTTGCAAGGTCTCCGTCGGGTCCGCAGATCAGGCGGTATTTTCTCATGTATCGTTTTGTCTTCTTCTTTTCCGTGCAGGCATAAAGGTCCCTGGGAAGGAAGTGGAAGGCAGACCAGATCCGGGTGATGTCCTGCAGACCCAGTGTGTCGGTTCTTGCATCCATAAGCTCCATCTGAAGCTGGGTTGTGGCAGCTATGAGCGGACCCTTAAGCCTGATCAGGAGGGTCTTTGAAAACAGATCCACAAGCTGTGCGCTGTAGCAGACAGTCAGGCTTTCTTCGTGATTATAGCCTGCCAGGTATGCGGCGCAGTATGTTGCGTAATAGTGAAAATCCTCCTGCATGCAGGGTTCTCCTTATCAGGTCTTTATCCCATTCCTTTTTATCAGCCGGCAGCGCAGAACCGATACCAGGACCATCTCTCCCAGGATGATGGAAAGCATCAGGTCGGCAAAAAAGGCTACAATGGATGAATCCGAGGACTCATTGTAGATCCTGCTCCAGTCCACACTGAATTCGTCCTCATCTGCCGAGCCCCCGTCATCTGCAGCATTTTGTGATGGTTCTTCCTTTATGTTTTCCGAAACAGCGGAGGCTTCTTCCTCGTATTCGCCGTCATTTTCGATGAGCTCCTGGGTCTCTTCGATCCTTTCGGCTATCTCCTGTTCATTGTTTTTTATGAAATAGTCAGGCAGATCGGAGGCTGTAGCAATAAAATACAACAGAGCTACCACAGCATACACATATTTCGTTCTGTTCCGCCTCCCCGCCTTTATGGCTGCATTGCCCAGGAGAAAATGGAAGAGAAAGGTCAGTCCTCCGCCTAAAAGGGCAAACGAAAAAACCCACAGGTTTATCATCCATGCCGGATCATCCTTGTCATAGACCTCATGATACTGAGGCAGGGAAAGGAGGATCAAGGCCATTGTCTGAACAACGCTCCAGAAGCCGAAGGCAATGACTCCCTTTCCGCAGACTATCAGATCACTGTTATATTTTCTCAGCCTTTTACCATCGTCCATTTTTCCGATCTTTTAAGCGGCTTGCCTCTTTTCTTCCTTCCGCCTGTCAGACCTGCATGGCAAGCTTTTTCATCTCTGCAGCATTCTGCCTCACCGCATCGGTGATCTCCGCCCCCGAAAGGAGTCTTGAAAGCTCATCTATGATCTCGTCTCCTTTGATCTCCCTTACCGTGGTCTCTGTGCTCTCATCATCCGAATCCTTGCGGATCAGGAAATGATGGTCTGCCATGGCTGCTATCTGGGGCAGATGGGTTATGCAGATGACCTGCCTCTGCTTTGAAAGGAGCCGCATCTTTTCGGCAACCTTCTGGGCTGTCCTGCCGCTGATGCCGGTGTCGATCTCGTCAAAGATCAGGGTGTCTATTCCGTCCTCATCGGCAAAAACCGTTCTTAAAGCCAGCATGATCCTCGAGAGTTCTCCTCCGGAGGCTACGCTTTCGAGACCCTTAAGCTTTTCTCCCCTGTTTAATGATATCATGAATTCGACTTCATCATAACCCTTTTCCGTAATGTTTTCAGGATCCTCCCTCACCTCGATCTTAAAGCTGACGTCGTTGAAGTTGAGATCCAGAAGGGCATCCTCCATGAGGGCTGAAAGCTTCTCTGCCTCCGTCCTTCTTATGTCTCCGGCTTTTTTACAGTTTTTCAGAAGCCTTTCCTTTACGGCATCCTCTTCCTCAAAGAGCTTCTGCCTGATCTCGTCCGTTAATTCAAGCCTTTCAAGCTCTGCCCTCTTTTCTTCAAGGCTTTTTTCCATTGCCTCTATGGTGTCCCCGTATTTGGACTTGAGATGGTTTATGAGATCCAGGCGTTTTTCCGTTTCGTCAAACTGTTCCTCGGAATAGTCAAGGCTCCTGAGGGCTTCATCTGCCCCGATGGAGAAGTCGCCTAAAAGGGATTCGATCTGGGAAAGCTGGTCTATGAGGTCATCTGTCCTGTCATCCAGCCCTTCCGATTCCTTTAAGGCAGAGATCGCACTTCCCACAAGGCTGACGGCGTTCTGGGATTCGCTGACGCTCACCGCTCCCAGAGCCCTTGAGATGCTGCTTACGATCCTTGAGGTGTTTTTCATTCTCCTGTAGGCTGCCTCGATCTCTTCATCCTCTCCTTCCTTAAGACCTGCCTTTTCGATCTCCTCCACCTCAAATTTCAGGAGGTCGATCTGCCTTGTCCTTTCTCTTTCATCGAGAGGAGTCTTTGCAAGCTCCCTTTTTATCTCAAGAAGCCTGTTGTGGTCTTCCCTGATCAGGGGAAGGATGTCACAAAGCCCCTGCTTTGCGAAGCTGTCCAGGATCTTCAGGTGGTTTTTCTTATAGAGCAGGGACTGATGCTCGTGCTGTCCGTGGATGTCGATCAGCAGCTCGGATACGGCTTTAAGGACTGAGGCTGTCACGGTCCTTTGGTTTATCTTTGCTATGCTCCTGCCGTCCCGGATGGTCCTTCTTAATATGACAGGGTCATCCTCCGACACAGGTATGTCAAGTTCATTCAGAGCCTTTCTTGTTTCTTCGTCATCTACCGAAAAGACAAGCTCCACCTCGGCTTCCTTCTCGCCGTTTCTTATGATGTCCGCATCCGCCCTTTTTCCCAGGGCAAGGTTAACGCTCCCCGTCATCAGGGATTTTCCGGCTCCCGTTTCGCCGGTTATGATATTTAAGCCCCGGCCGAACAGCAGCTCAGACTGCCTGATCAGAGCCAGGTTTTTTACATTTAAGCTTATAAGCATTTATTTTTCCTTTCTGAAATAAGTACGCCGGACAAAAGTATCAGACTCCCCCTGCCTTCGGCAGGAGTCGGTCTAATACGATCAGTGTTTTTCTGATGAAAAACACTGATCTAGGAAAACTTGTCGTGGAGGACGGTCAGGAAACTGTCGTCCTTAAGGCGCAGGATCTTTGTGGTTTTTGAAGAGCGCACTATGTGGATCTCCTCTCCCACATAGAGGGGGAGGGATATATGGCCGTCAAAACTGGCATAAACATCGCTGGTGTCGGCACAGATCCTGATGCGTTCATCCGAGGACAGGACAATGCTCCTGGAATTCGTGGTGTGAGGACAGATGGGGGTGATTATCATCATCTTTGCCATGGGCTCCACAATGGGACCTCCCGCCGACATGGAATAGGCAGTCGACCCTGTGGGAGTGCTGACTATCATGCCGTCAGCCCTGAAATCGTAGAGAAATTTATCATTTATGTAAACCTTATAGTTTACCACCCTCATGTCTGCCCCTCGGTGTATGACGATGTCATTTAAGGATCTGTTCTTGTCATGAGGGGTTCCGTCCTTTGCAATGATCTCCCCGCTTATCATCATCCGCTCTTCTATCTTATATTCATCGTTTACAAGGCAGGTCAGGGACTCCTCTATGTCCTCCACCTCAACGTCTGCCAGGTAGCCGATCCTGCCCAGGTTTATGCCAAGGAGGGGAAGGTCCCGGTCTGCAGTGTCATGGGCTGCCTGGATCATGGTCCCGTCGCCCCCCAGGACTATGACACAGTCCGTGCCTTCGGGTATGGAGTCCTCATCCGTATAGCTGTTGCCGTGATTTACATCAGCTATATGGGTTAAAAATGCCAGTCCCCTCGTCCTGAAAAAATCCTCTATGCGGCCGGTGATCTTAAGATCCCTGTCTCTTGTTGAATTTGTTATGATGTAAAAGCTCTTCATTTTTCCTATGAATTCGTCACATCCAGTACTTGGTGTGCCAGGGCGACCAGATTTTTAATCGTTTCAGGATTATGTAAACCATTCCCATCTTCGAGTGCTTGAGGATTATGTAAACCACTCCCATCTTCGGGTGCTTGAAGATTATGTAAACCTTCCGTCCCATCCTTAGTCAGATACATCAGGTATTCGATGTTGCCTTCCGGTCCCTTTATGGGCGAATAGTCAAGTCCCCTGACTGTAAACCCCGCATCTTTCGCATATCCCAGGCAGTTTTCCATGACCTCTTCGTGAACCTTCGGATCCCTTACAACCCCCTTTTTTCCGACCTTCTCCCGTCCCGCCTCAAACTGGGGTTTTATCAGGCAGACCATTTCGGCTCCTTCTTCAAGTATTTCATATGCCACCGGGAGAATGAGGTTTAAGGAGATAAAAGACACATCCACAGATGCAAAACCGGGTCTTTCCGACAGGTCGCCGGATTTGAGAAATCTGAAATTCGTTTTTTCCATGCAGATGACTCTTTCATCCTGCCTGAGTTTAAAATCCAGCTGGCCGTAGCCAACATCTATGGCATAGACCTTCGAGGCTCCGTTTTGAAGCATACAGTCCGTAAAGCCTCCGGTTGATGCACCGATGTCCATACAGATCAGACCCTTAAGCTCTATGGGAAAGACCTTCAGGGCCCTTTCCAGCTTCAGTCCTCCCCGGCTTACATATTTAAGCCTCTTTCCCCTGTATTCGATCTGTGCCGTTTCCTTAAAGAGGCTTCCCGCCTTGTCTTCCTTCGAACCGTCCACATACACAAGTCCCTCCATGATCATGGCTTTTGCCTTCTCCCTGGAGGGTGCTATATTGTTTTTTACAAGCAGAACATCAAGTCTTTCTTTAGACATATATCAAGAAATTATGTTAACCATCCAACCGGATCCGCAATTGTCCCCTGACAGGAGACTGCAGATATAAGGGTCGGAGATATTTTAAATCCGGTTTTACCCGGCCCGGTTTCTGTATCAGACCAGCTTTGCGAGTATCTGCCTGACCACGCCCTCGCTGTCGATCTCAAGCTCCTGTTTCAGGATATCGGGATTTCCGTGCTCCACATAATCATCCCAGATGGCTATGTTCAGGATCCTGACATCCAGCCCGGCTCTTTCCTTATATTCAAGCACCTTCTCCCCGTATCCGCCGCTTAAGACATTTTCCTCCATGGTCACGATGAGGAAATGCTTTTCGGCTGCATTCATCACAGCCTCTTCGTCTATAGGCTTTGCAAAACGGGCATTTATGAGTGAGCAGCAAAAGCCCTTTTCCTTGAGCTTCTGTCTGACCTCCTCGGCAGTCTTTACCATGGAGCCAAGGGCGAAAAGCGCTATGTCCTTTTCGTCATAGATCACCTCAGCCTTCCCGTATTCAACAGGGGCTCTGAATTCCTTTAAGCCGTCATAGGCTTCGCCCCTGGGATATCTTATGGCCATGGGTATGCTGACCTCTGCTGCAAATTTCATCATGTCCGACAGTTCCCACTTGTTCTTGGGAACGCAGATGTGCATGTTGGGTATGGATGAAAGGTAGGAAAGGTCGAAGATCCCCTGGTGGGTCTCCCCGTCCGCTCCCACGATCCCGGCCCGGTCTATGGCAAATATCACGGGCAGGTTCTGAATGCAGACATCATGCAAAATCTGGTCATATGCCCTTTGCAGGAAGGAGGAATAGATGGCTACAACAGGTCTTAAGCCTCCCGCCGCCAGACCCGCCGCGAAGGTCACGGCGTGCTCCTCGGCTATTCCCACGTCAAAAAACCTGTCGGGATATATGTTCCTGAAACGCTTTAAGCCCACACCGTCCGCCATGGCTGCGGTTATGGCTACGATCTTTTCATTCCTCGAGGCCAGCTTTATCATCACGGTCTGGAAAACATCGGTGTAGCTGGCTTTTGCCGACTTTGTCGGAAGACCCGTCTTTATGTCAAAGGGACCCGTGCCGTGAAATCTTGCCGGATGCCTTTCTGCGGGCTCATAACCCATGCCCTTTTTGGTGCAGACATGGATCAGGACACAGTGGCGGATCTTCTTTGCCTCGTCTATGGCCCGCCTGACAGCCTTTATGTTATGGCCGTCAACCGGTCCCAGATAGGTTATTCCCATATCCTCAAAGAACATGCCCGGCACGATGAGCTGCTTAAAGGAGCTCTTGAAGCGCTTTAAGGAGTCCACAACCCTTTCGCCCTTTTTGGGCATATTCTTAAGAAGAAAATCCTCCAGTCCCAGCTTGAAGTTCTGATAGCCCTCCGCCGTCCTGATGCTCTGAAGGTAGGTCGAAATGCCGCCCACATTTTCAGAGATGGACATGTCGTTGTCGTTTAAGATTATTATGAAATTCGACTTCAGCTTTGAGGCATTGTTCAGAGCCTCATATGCCATTCCGCCGGTTAGGGCTCCGTCGCCTATGACCGAGACCACCCGGTAGTCCTCATGGTTTAGCTCCCTTGCCCTGACAAGACCCAGCCCCGCGGAAATGGAGGTTGATGAATGTCCCGTTTCAAAGGGGTCGCAGTTGCTTTCTCTTCTTTTGGGAAAGCCGCTTAAGCCGCCATATTTCCTGAGTTCGTCAAAGTCCTTCCTGCGGCCGGTTAAGAGCTTGTGGGTGTAGGACTGGTGTCCCACGTCGAATATTATCTTGTCCTTTGGAAGATCAAGCGACAGATGGAGAGCCATGGTCAGCTCCACCACCCCGAGATTTGATCCCAGATGGCCGCCCGTGACGCTTATCTTTTCGATGAGAAACTGCCTTATCTCATCGGCAAGCGCGGGCAGATCTTCGGGATCGATCTTTTTTATATCGTTTTCCCTGTTTATCTTTTCTATGTACATATCCCGTATCTGTTCAGAATATACTCAGGCTGTTTTGTGGTTAAACAGCGTTTTTGTCCCGGATCGCGATCCTTATCAGCTTAATATCCATGAGCAGGATGGCTCAGTTTTTTTTGCACGGCTGATCCGCGGAGCGGAAAACTGACGGTTACTGTTCAGTCCCGAGCCACGAGCGACTAAGCATGCTTTGGAGTCGAGTAGCTACGGGCAAATATGTAAATTTAGCAGGTTCGGCACTATTGCCGAAGGCAATTCTCATGTGCCGAACCCGTTACTGCTTACGTGGTCTGGTTGACCACGTAAGCAGTAACAACTGACGGAAAAACCCCGGACAAAGCCGGATCTGATCCCCCGGTATCCCCGGGATGAAGGTGACGGCTTCCGGGATTTTATGACTGGCATCGACGACCGACGATAACGCAGTGTATGGGCAATCAGACAAGTGAATGTGCCAGTTAATTATTATTCGGTGTGCTGAGCTGGCGCAAAGTTTGCAAGGATCCCGTTTACAAAGGAACCTGCTCCCTCCTGCCCGTATTTCTTTGCCAGATTGACTGCCTCGTTTATGGCTACTCCCGCAGGAATGGAGTCATCAAACATCAGCTCGTAGACCGCAAGCCGCAGGATCGAAAGTTCGGTCTTTCCGATCCTGTCTATGGTCCAGCCGTTGCTCTTTTCGGCTATGAGTCTGTCGGCCTCATCCTTTTTTTCGCAGACAGCCTTATAGCGCTTTTCTATAAATGCCGCGCTTTTTTCGTCAACCGCCTCGGGAGATTCCAGAAGATAGAGCTTTGCCTGCTCCGGCATATCCTCCGGCGAATTAAATTCAGACTCAAACAAAAGCACAAAGACCTTTTCCCTGAGCACACTCCTTTTCAGCATTCTTATGCCCTTGCCTCGGTGTTGACTCCGGCTACCCTTATGTTCACATCCGTGACCTTAAGCCCCGTCATGTTTTCTATGGCGGTCTTTATCTTTTCCTGTATCTTTGAGCAGGTTTCCCTCACTCCGTAGCCGTATTTAAGCTTGGCAGTAAGGTCGACCCTGACCATGTTGTTGACCACGTCCACCCTGACTCCCCTGGGCTGCTTTGCCTTAACGGAGTTCATGAGCCTCGTGGAGTTTCCCTCGAGCTCGTCAAAGCCCTCCACCTCTCTGGCTGCCAGGGCGGCTATGGAGGATACGACATCGTCCGCTATCTTTACCTCCCCCGTTGTCCTTGAATCCAGGGTGTATATCTTGGTTCTGTCATCAGATGTTTTCTTTGACATAGCATTGCTCCTTTGTGCGGCAATTAAAAATGCCTTTTTAAACAACTGTCTATAATTATACACTTAAGCACAAAAAGCCGCAACCGTTACTCCTGTCCGCGGAAGTTTGACACCCAAAATGATAATTTTTCAAAGTAAATGCAATAATGTGTTGCATTAAGTCTGACGGGGATTTTGTTGCAATAAGTCTGAAAGGATATAGAGTTCAATGACTTTGAAGTAGTTATAAAAAAATACTCCTAAGATCATCTGATCAAAGGAGTATTCTTTGGGTTAGCCGTAATTAAAACAGGTCACTATGGGTTCCGGTTTCAATAAGATACAAAACAAGCTGGTTCTTATCAACCTTGTAGACGAGAAGCCAATCAGGGCTTATATGGCATTCCCGACACTTTTTTATACCTGCCCGTTTCCCGTTGAGTTCGTGGTCATGGTATTTAGGGGCTAATGGGCGTTGAGCCATCAGTTCACCTAAAACATACTCAAACTCATTCTCGTCATAATAAGGCTGCTTCTTAACCGCTTTATAGTTCTTTTTGAATTTCGATGTAAATTTAACCTCAAGCATCTAAAGCTGCCATGACTTCCTTTACGGTATGATACGGTCCTTCTGCTTTGCCTTCTTCACATTCTTTGATGGCATCTAATAACTCTTTTTCATGCATTTTCTGTCTTGCATGAAGAAAGTCAATCAGATTATCAACCGTCATCTTATTCTCGGCAGTTAAATCATCATAATTCGTGCTCACGTTAATTACCTCCGCCACGGCTTTCCTCCTTTCCAATTTCAGCAAGATACCAAAGCATGGAAAGGGCTACGGCTATTCCGTTCCCATGCTTTTTGTATCCCTTGATACGCTACATGGGAACGAATCCCATTTTTCGCTTTTCACACTAAACATAAACTAATATGTTATAGTGGTTACAGAAATAAAATTTTGAACGTTTTCTGATTGCCAAATATACCTGTTCAAGTATAAGTGAGTGTTTCCTGCATACAGCAGGAGGTTCTTTATTCGGGATATCCTAACCGGATTCCCCCTATGGATTAAAATATAAAAGAAAAATATTTATATGCTAATTATAAGGTATTAGGCGGATTTTATCAATATTCTTATAAAAGAAGAACGGTGTCATCGACAACAGATAAACTTTCAGACTTAACGCAATACTTTCGGCTATTGCATTTACTATGACAGATCCTTGACCGGGTCTTGTTTAGCGTGTCTGAATACTGTTTTTTTAATCGAAAATGACCTCTTTTCCATGAATTTAAGCGAAAACCGCCCAGATTTTGGCACTGTAAAGCCTTATCTGAGCGGATTTTGTTCACTTTTCATATTTGTTGCATTTAAGTTGAAAATTTTGCACCGGGCAGGAGGATATCCCCCTGCCCGGTCTTATAACCTGCTCTGCCTTACTTAACCCAGCGCATCGTTCCCTTTACTATCCTGAAATTAAAGGTTTTGCTTCCGGTACAGGCTGTGCTGCCCTCTTTGGCATTTATGATCACCGTTGCCTTTCCGGCCCTTACATTGTTGGAATAGCTTACCGTGTAATCAGTGCCCTCTTTAAGTACCGCCGTAGGGTTCTTTAAGTTCTTTCCGGTATATACATAAAGCTTATAACCGCTGAATTCGTCTTCCCCGATCACCACGGGCAGTCCCGTAAAGGAAAGCTTTGTAACCTTCTTATAGCTGCTGTCACCGTCTTTACAGATCATGACCTTAGCCTTTGAAAGATTCACTGCCGCCGTATCCGGTCTCGTTACGGTATACGAACAGGACGCGCTTCCCTTATAGTTAGCGTTTGCCTTTGCCGTTATCGTAACATTCACGCTTACGGATTTTCCGACATCAAGGCTGTACTTTGAATTCTTATCTATAGCGCTTCCGGCTGAATTATAGCTTACAGTGTATTCCCGTTTACTTACCTGAACACCGGAATAGTCGGCTGCAGGCACGGAAAGCGGATATTTGCCCGAAGCCCTTGTGACAGCCTTATCCTGCGCAGATATGGCTGCGCTGCGTAAGTCAGCCTGCTCTATAAAGAACTCCTTATTCTTGCTTTTTATCTTTTTATAATTACCCTTAAAGGCGACAGTCGCGGTCGCAGGCTTATTTTTATTTGCGGCACCGGCCTTTTTGTTATTTTTATAGGTCACCTTGTAATCCCTGCCCGCGATGAGTGTTTTTTCACTTCCGTCCTTGAATTTTACGGTGACATTAACTGCCGGGGACACTCCTGCGGGATCATACACAAATGAAGCATAGGTTTTTCCGTCTGCTGCTTTATATGTATCACCGGTATCGTTAAAGCTTATGCTGACACTTTCTATTGCATCGGATTCTTCTTTAGCCGCTTCTATCTTATAGGACTTGCTGTAAGAGCCCTTATAGTCTCCCATTCCGATGATCCCGACATTGACCTTACCAACGCTTGTTATGTCACTTGGATACGAGATATAGTAATCCTTATTCACCTCAAGTATCTTGCTGCTATCTGAAGCATCTGCAACAATGATCTCATCTGATGACAGGGGCTGGGGTTTACCGTTATAAAGTCTCGCTTTCGGAGTAAAGGACTTAACCTTTATCCTTGACATCTTATTTATCTCTGCCTTGCTCTTCACATTTACCCACAATTCACGCTCTCCGGTAAAGTTTCCACTGCCGTATACGGTTATCGGGCGGCTTTTATTGAATTTAGTCTTCTCATACGGATTATCGAAATTCTTCGGGGTGTAATAAGAACCGTACATATCCGCGCCGTTTTCATTTTTTCCGATATAATATGTCTCCCATCCGGCCTTTGAGCGGAGCTTTTTCCCTCCGAAATAGAGTACGGGGGATGCCGTCTTTCCGGGAGCTATATTTATCTCCTGAACCGATACCAGCTCATCATCCCCGATGTCTACAGGCAGAATGCGGAATGTTGCCTCCGCCTTTGCAGCCACCGTTTTTCCTGTCACAATCGCTCTTGCAGCTTTTTTATCATCTGTGCCGTCACCTGCGTTTACATTATTCTTATAGCTTACCGTATAATCCGTACCACACATCAGGCGCTTTCCACGATAGTATACATTTACGACCGGCTCTATGCCTCTTCCCGTATAGGTATATTCGGAGCCATCCGTAAATTCAACATAAAGGGCATCCTTGCTGTCAAACACAATGAACGTCAATGCCGCTGTCTTTGAAGTATCCGATACTGATTTTGCCGTGATCGTGACCTTACCGGCTCCGACACCTGTTACAACTCCGTTTTCATCTACTTTTGCTACTGTCTCATCAGAACTCTCCCATACGATTCTCTTATCCGATGCATTATCCGGCGCTGCCGTAGCTGAAAGACGGGTGCTCCTTCCCGTGACGAGATAATCATCTCCTCCGTCCATATTTATCGAGATCCCCGTTACCGCTATCTTTTTTACCTCAAGCTTTATGGAATACATCTTCCCGTCTGTTGTTTTTACGGTGATCACAGTCTCTCCGAAACCATTAACAGTGACCATACCCGTAGAACTGATCTCAGCAACATTTTTATCAGAGCTTTCCCATGTGACTGTCTGATCTGTCGCATCATAGGGCTCTATTTCAGCAGTAAGCCTGAAGGTATCACCGGGCTTTGGATTTTCTTTTAACGATAAGGGATCAATACTTACACCTGTCACTTCCTTTTCGACCTTCTTTACAAGGATCGTTATTGCTGACTCGGCCTTACCCGATGCAGCAGTGATAGTTACTTCAACTGATGAAGCGCCTCCCCAGTCTATCCCATTTTCAGGCTTTACCGTCACAAGACCGCCCGATACGGTCGCCACCTTTTCATTTGAGCTTTTCCATGAAAGTGATTTAGCGCTTGCATTTGAAGGCATAAGCACCGCTTCGATCTGCTGGCTGGCTCCGGGCACCATCGTAGTGCCGTTTACTGCCTTTAATCTTATCGATGTGATCTCTATTTCAGTGATCGTAACCTGCACAGACTTAGGTTCGGTATCAGTATGATTTCCGTCTCCCTTAACCTTATACCAGACATAGTAGGTTCC
>Ga0310695_10006547_pt1 | contig 19176 bp, 15 predicted proteins | sample RumenRJG_04DNA_FD_203882 | JGI IMG/M metagenome (GOLD analysis project Ga0310695, IMG submission 203882) | Bovine rumen microbial communities from Lethbridge, Alberta, Canada - RJG_04 (v2) (version 2) | ecosystem: Host-associated > Mammals > Digestive system > Stomach > Rumen | place: Canada...
TTTCTCCGACAAGGGCCAACGGACTCGTTTCGATGATAGCGAGGATTAAAGAACTTGCCGAGTCATATTCCTCGCCAAAGGAGGACGAGGTTTTGACAGCCGAGGACGCTAAGGAATTGGCTCCATTGTATGATAATGTGGTACTCGCTCTCAAGCAGGTCTATGATCCTGAGATTCCGGTCAATATTTATGATTTGGGGCTGATCTATGAGCTCGTCATCAACAAAAAGCACGAGGCTTTCATCAAAATGACATTCACGGCCCCGACCTGCCCCATGGCAGACGAGGTGCTTGCGGAAGTCAAGAAAAACGTCGCGGATGTGCCTGGAATAAAGGCTTGTGAGGTCGAGTTGACTTTTGAGCCACCGTGGGATCAATCAATGCTCTCAGAGGAAGCGCGGGTGGAGCTCGGCTTGGACGGGTAATACTGGAATATTTGAATAATAACTAATAACCACATAACCATGAGAAGGATATTATTTTTGATCACTTTGATTCCGCTTCTCGTCACTGGGTGCGGAAACAAGGGAGAGAAAGACAGCCAGGTAATTAACCTGATAATGGAGACGGACATCGGGAACGATGTCGATGACGCCTTGGCGATGGATTTGCTCTACAAGTACCATGACGCCGGAACAATAAATCTTCTTGCGGTTTGTATAAATAAAGAAGGTCCCGCTCCAGGAGAGTTCACCGATATTCTTAATACATGGTATGGTCATCCCGACATTCCTATCGGCATCATCCGCAAGGGGGCGTTTTGCGAGAACGACGGTGTCAACTATGCCAAAGCGGTTGTAAACCTGAAGGACGAAGAAGGGAAGCCGTTGTTTGCCAGATCATTAAAGGAATATGACAATCTTCCGGAAGCGCCGGAGCTTTACAGGAAAATCCTCTCTAAGGCCAAGGATAAATCGGTGACGATAGCCTCTGTCGGGTTCTCAACCAATCTTGCCCGGCTCCTTGAGACCGGCCCGGATGAATATTCAAAACTGGACGGAAAGGCCCTTGTCGAGAAGAAGGTCAAACTGCTTGTGACAATGGCAGGGCAGGTTTCGGATCCGAAGTATCATGAATATAACATAATCAGGGACGTCCCCGCGGCGCGGAAGGTTTTCGCCGAATGGCCGACGCCCATCGTAACGTCTCCTTTCGCCGTCGGATGCGCTGTCGAATATCCGTCCAAGAGCATAGAGAATGATTTCGGTTGGGCCGGCCCACACCCGATGATAGAGGCTTATAAAGCATATGCCCAGATGCCTTATGACCGTCCGACCTGGGATCCTACGGCAGTGCTTTACGCGGTCGAGGGAGATAAGTGGTTCACGGTTTCGGAGCCTGGTAACATAGAGGTAACGGAAGAGGGAGGCACAATTTTCACCCCGGATCCTAAGGGTTCGAGACGTTATCTCGAGGTTAACCAAGAACAGGCGGATGCGATCCTGGCTCATTTCATTGAGATGATCACGTCCCGTCCGGCAAATAGGAAATAATTGATTATAATAAACTTATAACCAAAATGAAAGGCAAGATTCTGGTGATTGGAAGCACCAACACCGACATGACAGCATTCTGTTCCAAGATGCCTGCTCCCGGAGAGACGGTGCTTGGAAACGACTTCGTGATGGGTCCTGGAGGAAAGGGAGCCAATCAGGCTGTCGCCGCCAAAAGGCTTGGCGGTGACGTTAAGTTCATTTGCAAGGTCGGAGACGATATATTCGGAGAGAATACCATCCGCCATTTCAAGGAAGAAGGTCTTGACACATCTGGCGTCATGGTCTCCGGTAAGCCTTCAGGAGTGGCTTTGATAACTGTTGATGAGAGTGCTGAAAACAGCATTGTGGTCGCTTCTGGAGCCAATAATGATTATTCGGTCGAGGATATTCATGGCTGCGCTGAAGCGATTAAGGAATGTGACATCCTGCTTATGCAACTTGAGATTCCTGTTCCTGCGGTCGTAGAGGCCGCGAAGATAGCTCATGAGGCAGGAAAGACCGTGGTACTCAATCCTGCTCCCGCCCTTGATCTGCCGGAGGAGATTTTCAAATACATATCCCTGTTTATTCCGAACGAGAATGAGCTTGAGAAATATTCCGGACTTTCTGTAAGTGATGAGGCTTCGGCCGCACAGGCGGCTTGGGCGCTGATGTCCAGAGGTGTCGGGAATATAATAGTCACAATGGGCAGCAAAGGATCCTTGATTTGCAGGGAGAATCAGGCAAGTTTCGTGGCCGCGAGAAAGGTGGAGGCCGTGGACACAACAGGAGCAGGGGATTGCTATTGCGGGGCGCTTTGCGTGGCTCTCTCAGAAGGAGAGACCCTTGAGGCTGCGGCGGAGTTCGCGACGAAAGCCTCTGCCCTGGCAGTCCAGCGTCCCGGAGCACAAAATGCCATGCCTTATAGAAAGGAAATCGTTGATTGATAACAAGTTTGATGGATAGAAGAGATTTTTTGAAGAATTCGGCTTCAGCTGCCTTGGCCGGGGCGGCGATGACCATTCCTGGTATCGGAGCGATTGGGGCCCAAAAGCCTGGCGAAGAGGAAAAGACCCCCTCTGACGGCATTGCCCACCGTCTGAAATACAATAAGGACGGCAAGATAAAGATAGTCCAGTTCACCGACACACATTACGTCACCGGTGATCCGGATTCCGAGCGGGCCCTAAAGACGGTCATCCAGACCTTGGATGCGGAAAAACCTGATTTTGTGATACATACCGGCGACATTGTCTTCGGGAAGCCTGCTGGTCAGTCCGCAAAGGAGATTCTCCAGCCTCTTGTGGAGAGAAGGATTCCCTTCGCTGTGGCCATGGGCAACCACGATAGTGATTTCGACCTTTCAAGGACGGAAATGTTCAAGGTTCTGCGCTCGATTCCCGGTAACGTAAACACCGTGGATGACGACGGAATATCCGGCTGCTCCAACGACATCATAACTATTTCCGGAAGCAAGGGAGTTGACAGGGTCCTGTATCTCTTCGATTCCGGCAATAGGGAAGAAGTGGGCGGCGTCAGCGGCTGGGGATATGTCCACCAGGACCAGGTCGCATGGTATAAGAACCATAGCCGAGAGTTCACTAAAGCCAACGGCGGCAAGCCGGTCCCCTCGGTCGCATTTTTCCATATTCCTGTACCTGAATACAATGAGGCTTTGAGGGATCCTTCAAAGGTGCTTATGGGCAACATCGGAGAGGAGCCATGCTCTCCGTCGGTCAATTCGGGCCTTTATCTTGCCATGAGAGAGATGGGCGACGTGCAGGCTATCGTCACCGGGCACGACCACAACGATGATTTCGTCATGAAATGGCGGGACTTCTTCTTCATTTACGGCCGCTTCAGCGGTTGCGACACTGTTTATAATGACCTCAAACCAAACGGGGCGAGGGTCTTTGAGTTTAAGGAGGGAGACGACGGGTTCCGCACATGGGTGCGTCTTTACGGAGGCAAGATCGAGCAGGACCTGTACCTCTATCCCGGAATGAAGAATCTGACAACACCACGAGAATAATCCTTTATGAATATGAGAACACGCGTATTATCAATCATTTCCATTGCGATGCTGGCTGTGCTCGCAAGTGCTTGCGGTGATAAGCCCGCTAAACCTACAAGCCTTCCTTCGGAAGTCACTATCTCCAAGGAAAAGCTGATGGACAAGATTAAAGGTGGCTGGGCAGGCCAGATGATCGGCTGCACCTACGGCGGCCCGACTGAGTTTGTCTATAGTACGCTGATTAACGACAACATCCCGATCCAATGGCCGGAGCACCGGATAAAGTGGTATTATGACAAGGCTCCCGGACTGTACGACGACATCTACATGGATCTTACCTTTGTGGAAGTTTTTGAGAAAGAGGGACTTGACGCTCCGGTTGAGAGCTTTGCCAAAGCTTTTTCCACCGCTGGTTATCCCCTTTGGCACGCCAACCAGGCTGCCAGGAACAACATCCGCAATGGCATCATGCCTCCTGAGTCCGGTTTCTGGAAAAACAATCCCCATTCTGACGATATCGACTTCCAGATCGAGGCTGATTACGCCGGCCTTATGGCTCCTGGAATGGTCAACGCCGCGACTCATTTCACGGACGACATCGGCCACATGATGAACTACGGAGATGGCTGGTACGGCGGAGTCTATGTCGCCGCCATGTATTCTCTCGCTTTTGTGACTGACGATGTGGAATATATTGTCAAAGAGGCACTTAAGACCATCCCTCAGCAGAGCAAGTACTACCAGTGCATGGCTGACGTCATTAAGTGGCACGAAGAATATCCCGACAATTGGGAGCTCACATGGGCCAGAGTTGAGCGCAAATGGGGCTTCGACGTCGGTTGCTCTGAGGGAGCTTTCGGCACCACTAATATTGACGCCCTTATCAACAGCGCCTACATCATTATGGGACTCCTTTACGGTGAGGGTGATTTCTACAAGACGATCGATGTCTCGACCCGTTGCGGAAAGGACTCCGACTGCAATCCGGCGTCCTCTGGCGGTATCCTCGGAGTTATTCTCGGGTATGAGGGAATCCCTGATTATTGGAAGAAAGGCATGGCCGAGGTTGAGGACAGGAATCTGGCCTACACGGACATATCCATGAACAAGGCTTACCAAATGTCTTTCAATCAGGCGCTTAAGGTTATCGAGAGATATGATGGCAAAGTCGGTTCCGACGAAGTCACGATTAAGACCCAGACTCCTGAGGCTGTCCGTCTGGAGCAGGGATTTGAGGGTCATTGGCCTATCAAGAGAAATGAGATCAGAAAGCAGATAGCTGATTGCGGCGAGCAGGAATTCAACGGCAAGGGAGTTGTGTTCACTTATCTCATGCCGATGGACAAGAGAGATGCTCCGACTGGCTATGTCGCTGAGGTTGAGGTCTATCTCGACGGCGCTCTGGACCAGACGGTGAAACTCCCCGCCGACAACAACAGCCGCAGGCTCGACCTCTATTTCAAGTATGATCTTCCTCTCGGGAACCACAAGGTCTCCTTCAAGGTCAAGAATCCTGACAAGGCCCATCCCGTTGAGGTCCGCTCCATGATCATCTACTCCGACAAGCCCGCCGCGATTCAGCACCAGTAGATGCTCGCTCCCTGAGCGGAGCGTCGGGCAAGGTCTAAAAATAGCCTTTCGACCTTGCCTCCCTAATCGGCTTCCCAGCACCGCCAGGGCCACATTCCCCAGGCAAGGTCTCCCACCCAAAATTAGACCTTGCCTGTTAATCGCAACCCATCCGGTCCCTGAGCAGAGTGCTGCCATGAGCTTGTCGAAGGATTGAAGGGCCAACCCCTCCGGTCCCTGAGCGGAGCCGAAGGGCCGACCTGTCATCCTGAGCGCAGCGAAGGATCTGAAAACGAAAAGGTTCCGAGATATTCCCGGAACCTTTGTTAATAATGGAAAAGCTGCGACTAAAATCGGTAAGTCAAACCTACGGTCCAGGCGTACTTGTCTTTTCCGTTGACTTTACCCCAGTCGTCTCCGACGCTAAGGGAGAAACGCTTGTAATCCACACCGACCGCGGCCTTGAAGAAATGTCCGCAACCATTATCGGGATATGGAGTTTTCATAGTTTTCAGGGACTTTGTGTAATCTGCCAAAAGGCCGGCCTTCAAGTCAATGAATGGACTGAAAGTTTTGTTCAATAGACTATAACGAACCTGGGCAAAAACAGGAACAAGAAGGGAGTTCACATCTTGAACAGAGAATTTCTGGGTTTTGAACCCGACTCCGACACCAGTGAACAATCCTGGCAAGACGTTATAGCCGGACGACACCGACGCATAACCTCCACTGAATCCTTGGTTGAACATTGTCCCGACTTCCACTATCCCCGCAGGGCCTTTCTTAAAACTAGAGTTCACGGCTTCTTGAGCATTAGCCATCACGACAAAGCACATGAAAATCAATGAAATCGACAATTTCTTTTTCATTTTGTTAAAATTATAAATTAGAATCAATATTAGAAGTTATACTCAATCACAGTCCCCCTTATTTCATTATCTCTTACTGTAAGCCCGAACAGTTTCTGGTGAATAACATGGAAATTTCCATTTACATAGTCTTTCCCTGCGGTGTAACCACCAAAGGGAACCACGAATCCCATTTCAATTTTAGGGTCTGTTTTCTTTTCAATATTATATGGGAATACAGTGACGGCTTGTGTGTTGTTTATTATATATCTTACAGCATTCGCATTATTGCTGTTAGCTATATTCTTAATTGTAGGGTCTGTTACGGATCTTAAAACATAATCAATAGATTTATTATAAAAGTCATATCTATTCACTACGTGATATTGTTTAGATCCGTAGTAAACAGTGCTTACTGTTTCGTTTGGGAATTTTGCTTTATTGGGAAGCTCTTCGAATAGAGACAATTCAATGATTCCGGCTTCCATGTCTCCTGAGATTTTATCCCAATATCCCAAAGCCCTCTTTTTCATGGTTTTTGTTTTTAAACCAGTATCTGTTCCAATACCATAATCTTGATGGTAAATTTTAGTATCATTGCAATGTTTTCCATCAGCGAAGAATTGTTTTTGATTAGAGGCGGATGGTTCGGTAAAAGTTTTATTCCAGAAATACCTCCAAAGTTCATTTTCTCGAACTTTGAAACCAACAGAAGCTGCAGTTATTTGCTCTTCGTTTAGAGAACCGGACAAATTGTTGTACCCGCTTCTTGTCTCTATATATGATGATTCAGATGGTTTCTCTATGATTTTGAAAGTATCATATAAATAGATATCTTCATAACCTTCGATCTTGTAAAAATTAGAATTTGAGAGCGGCGCATAGAATCCCCGTGTTTTACAAAGATCAGGAAGGGTCTCATTAATTGCGAGAGAACGAATTTCATCTGCTTTTTCGGCGGGACCGTAAAGGATTCCATAATGAGACACATGAACGAGATTATTATCAAAGATGAGTTCTCCGTCTTTATTTAATATAGAACCAAAAGACTCGCTTAAAATAGCATAAGGTTTGTCGTCATATTCCGGTTCGTCCATTACAGTTTCTAAATATGAGACAAAGCTGTCATTTGAGCGTGTTGTTATATTCTTTACGCCGTTATTTAAAGCCGCAACAACATCTTCAGATGTTTTAAACCTCATTATTGAGGTTCCCTCATCATATGTGACAATGTTCTCGGATTCATAAGCTTCCTTTTCGCAAGCAACAGTTACTATAAACGAAAGAGCCAAAACAAAGGCTTTCACTAACTTTTTTTTGATCATAATTTGGTTTTTTTATGTTTGTTGAAAAATATTTAGTATTACTATACGTCTAATTCGCAGAAGTACTTTTTATTCGATGGTAAATAGAAATATATTATATAATGTCCTGGCCCGCCAGAAAGGGGGATAATCGCTGATAGATAGGCGGAATTAATGGAGCCCGTTTCAATGTGTCCTGTTGATGTGTTCAAGATTTCAACTTCGATTACTCCAAAGCTATTGAGAAAAGAGAGTTGGACTGAACAAATAGAGCGATTGAAGGAAGCCGAAATGGGAATTCGGATAGGAGCTTTAGGAATAGTTGTCTGTGAGCTTTTATTATCTGGTTTTACAGATATAATACTATCCGCAGACTCTACTAAATAGTTCCGCGCATGAGAAGGAGAGACAAAAAACAGTGCTCCGAGAAGGGAGAGTAAACAATAAAATCTTTTCATAATGAAGTCATTTTTTTCGTCGCGAAGTTCGGGAGATTGGACAGAATAAAAGCATAAGTGTGGCGAAATGGCGTGACCGAAAAGAATGATAAAAACGGCCCTACAGGTGGGTGTGGAGCCGTTTTTAATGCTTTGTCACGTCTTTAGCGTGACCGTGACGAGAGGTAGATTGATAATTTAAGAGTGTTTCTCGAAAGTTGAGATGTATTTCTCTTTGTTCAGGATCACGGAGTCAAGAATCTTCTTTTTCAGTCGACTTTTCCTTTTACGGGTGGTCTCAAGGTTGGGCAGTCCCAGGATCATCATCACGGTAGTGTTGTCAAATCCGGCGAAATAGTAACTGGCCAGTTTGAACTCGTCCTCGGAAAGGTTGGGATAGTCTTGCCGGAATTGGCTCATTATCCCGTCCAGATCCTTGTCAAGCATTCGCTCAAAGTTGGACTGTGCCTTATTATCTAAGCGCAGGTCTCCAAATCGGGACTTAAGACTAGCAAATAATTGATCTTTAGATGATTCCTCTGTGTTTGAGAAGCGGTAAACCTCTTCGTAGACATCAGCCATGAGGGTAAATTTGGCGGTTCTCTTCTCGTTTTTCATCTCTTGAATCTGCCGGTTTAGAGAATCCACCAAGCGGTTCATCTTGTCTCTCTCCTCGAGTTTTGATTTCTTCTTTATGGTATTAAGTAATACGCCTGTCAGAATGCTGATCAATAAGGCGAGAACAACAATTGTTATCAACTTTCGCTGGTTGTTGATCTTAAGTCTTGAGGCAATGTCTTTTTGCTCAAAAAAGACTCGCTGGGCATTAGCTGCTGATGTAGCGAGCGTCGCCGTCATAGCGGAATCGACCGATTGAGTAGCTGCCCATAAAGCCCTGTGAGCCGTCGCATAGTCTTTTTCGTGGAGCGCCAGTCTATATCGCCAGTAAACGTCTGAAGAATAGTCGTATTTTCCTTCTTGTTTAATTTGGTGCAAGACTTTCTCGGCCTCTTCCTCTTTCCCTCCTACTTTTAAGGCATAGGCATATCCATATAAATAATCAATATTATCGATTATCCCCCCATCATTAATTCCGCGAGTATAGTATTCCAAAGCTTTTGTATCGTCAGAAACTGGTTTTGTGAGGAGATAGTTGGCATAAGAGAGTTCAGCCGTTGCTCTTAACGTAATAGAGATTGAGGTGTCCGATAATAGATCCCGATAAAGGCTATCTGCTGTTTCCCATTTTTTTAGATTTGACATTTGTTTGGCGGTCTGAGTTTTAGACCAACCTTCAAAGTCTTTGTTTCCGCTTTCTTTAAAACAAGCGATGGATTTATCAAAAAATTCTGCTGCTTGTAAGAAATCATTCGTGTATCCGTAAGTCCTTCCGATCCTCGTGTACAGGATCCCTACAAGCTTCTGATTATCAACCTCCGGTACGCTTTCAACAGCTTTGTAATAAGACACGATCGCATTGCTGTAGTCTTCGTTATTAAACTGAGCGGTGCCTAAGTACATGTAGGCCTTCAGACGATCCTCTGGGCTTCCGTGCCTGTCGTAATAATCGACGGCTGGTTCCACGATCCTAGTATCAGTCGTGATGAAGTCGTTCTTGTCGAGGGCGGCTGCGAGAAGAACACTGTATTTGGCTTTGCTGGCTTTTGACTTAAGTATCAGAGTGTCAATAGATTTAAGCTCATTAAGAGCGCTGTCCGGATGATCGTCAAGATACGAGGCGATGTCATTGAGTCGTGTTAAAGGCATATTCTTTTTCCCTCCGCACGACACTATCGCTAAAACACAAAGAATAAGAAGAAGTTTTTTAGTTTTCATGGCGCGAAGATAGCAAAACAATTCTTTCGAAAATAATGACTATATTCGCAGTAAGGCGCTGTTCGTTATGAGAAAAATGTACTCTATTTGCGTCCTGCTGGCGATTATTTTGGCGGGATGCTCAGAAAAAAAACAGGAAAACAAGGAGGTCTCCATGAGCCTCTCTCCGGAAAAGGTGGAATGGTTCAAGGAGGCGAAGTTCGGGATGTTCATCCATTGGGGACTGTATTCAATTCTTGAAGGGACCTACAACGGCCACACGATGCCGGACACGACTTTCCCGCAGGGGAACAGCTGGTACGCGGAGTGGATCAAGCCTCGCCTTGAGGTTCCGGATGACTATTACAACGGTCTTATCAATGAGTTCAATCCCGTTAATTACGACCCGGATTTTTGGGTGAGGGAAGCGGCCAATGCCGGCATGAAGTACCTGGTAATCACCTCTAAACACCATGACGGGTTTGCCCTCTGGGATTCAGATGTCTCGGATTTCGACATAATGAACACCCCGTACAAGAAGGACCTTATCGCCCCGCTCGTCGCCGCCTGCAAGAAATATGGCCTGAAATACGGTTTCTACTATTCCCACTGGCAGGATTGGGAAGATCCTGATGGAGCGATGCCCTATTGGTACCCTTGGAGGCCGGACGAGGATTTCGAGAAATATTGGCAAAGAAAATCCCTTCCACAAGTTAAGGAGTTGATAGAGAAATTCGATCCGGATCTCCTCTGGTTCGACACATGGGACTGGAAGACCCACATCACCCCGGAGCGCAGGGACGAGCTGATCCGCCTTGTCCGTTCACTCAGTGACAAGTGCTTGATCAACGGAAGAATATGCTATGACAATCCAGGGGACAACATCGACTTCCTGGAGATGCACGATAACTCTTATCCTAAGGAGATGCTCTCGAAACCTTGGCAGACTCCCGCTACCATGCAGAATTCATGGGCATATCATGGAAAGGATTATAACTGGAAGCCTTCTTCCAGGATGCTCCGCTATCTGGTGAATAACACCTCGATGGGAGGCAATTACCTGTTGAATGTAGGCCCCAAGGCTGATGGCACTCTTCCCGCGCCGGCGATCCGTAGGTTGAGGGAGATGGGCGCTTGGCTCGGAGCGAACGGAGAGGCGGTCTATGGCGCTGTCCCTTCAGGCCTCAAGGTTGATGATCCGGATGTTTACCTGACAGAGAAACAAGAAGGAGACAAGAGATTCCTGTATGTCTTTATCGCAGAGGCAAAATCCTCTGTAACAATACCTTCCGTGTTGTCAAAAGGAGTTTCTTCCCTTGAGACCGGGCAGCCGTTGGAGTGCGTTTCCGCTGATGGAGCCACCAAGGTCTCGCTTCCGGAAAACCTTTTCAAAGACAAGTCAATAGTGGTGCTTAAGGCGGAGTTGTAGGATGGTGGTGAACGTCTATTTCTCACTTGGAAGCAACCTCGGGGATCGGGAAGCCAACATCCTTGAAGCTTTGCGCCGGATGGATGAGGCTTTCGGGGTTCACTATTCAGCGTTATCCCGTCTGATTGAGACTGATCCGGTGGGGTTCTCCGGCGGGAAGTTCCTCAATGCGGCGGTTCTGTACCGCATCCCCGCAGAGAGCCCACTATGGACGCTGTACATGATAAAATCAATCGAGCGGGAGATGGGACGGATGGATCCTCCGGAATATGACTCCGAGGGGAAAAGGGTTTACCATTCCAGGATTATCGACATAGACATCTTGTTTTACGGAAGAGAAAGGATTGATATTCCAGAACTTACTATACCGCATAAAGGCATTGCGGACCGGCCTTTCGTCATGGTTCCTTTGCGACAGATCTCCAGGCGGTCTTTGCGAGACGCGTTTCCGGAATATTTTAAAAAATTAAACAAATGAGGAAGGGGATTTTATTCGCTGGATTTATTATCGCGTTGATGGTTTGTTCTGGGTGTGGCCCTTCGACAGGCTCAGGGACCGGAATGGAATACCAAAAGGTGGCGTCCGGGGTGTGGAAGGTTGAGGTTGGAAAGCCGGACAAGGTGAACCTGCTCAGCGAATTGGAGTTCACTCCGAAAATTGACGCCATCAACACCATCGAAGAGGTTGATCTACCGATTGACAAGTCTGAGATCACGACGGAAGTCTTTGACGGAAAGACATATATTCGTTTCCCCCTGGAAAAGGAAGAGAAAATATATGGCCTCGGGCTTAATTTCAAATCTGTTCAGCAGCGTGGCAGGATAACAAGGCTCCATGTGGACCATTATGGAGGTTCGGACAACGGGCGCACTCACGCTCCGGTGCCGTTCTTCGTGTCCAGCAAAGGTTATGGGGTGCTGATCAATGCGGCGAGATATATTGATGTCTATGCGGGGACCTCTGTCCGGAAAGACTCCAAGAATCCCCCGAAACTCCAGAACCGCAACACTGACAGGGACTGGAATCCCCAGCCATATTCTGACAATCTCGAGTTTCTGGTGCCTGCTGAAGGGGTCGAGCTGGTGTTTTTCGCCGGGAAAAATATGCTCGATGTAGTTCGGAGATTCAATCTCTACAACGGCGGCGGTGTCCTTCCTCCGAAATGGGGACTCGGCTTCTGGCAGAGAGTTCCGACCTTATATTCCGACAAACAAGTTGAGGAAGAGGTTAACGAGTTTAAAAAGAGAGACTTCCCGCTTTCGGTAATCGGCCTTGAGCCGGGTTGGATGACCCGGTCATATCCCTGCACCTACCAGTGGGATCCGGGAAGGTTCCCCTCTCCCGACTCGTTTGTCAAGAATATGTCCGCTCAAGGGATAAAGGTCAATCTCTGGGTCAATCCAGGAGTGGCCCCCGACTGCGACATAGCCTCCGAGATCGAGCCGTTCACCGGCACTCACACCGAGTGGAACGGGATGCTTCCGGACTATTCGATGAAAGAGACCAAGGGGATCATGGGACGGCATTTCGAGAAGAATGTCATCAGCAAGGGTGTCAGCGGGTTCAAGATGGATGAGAATGACGGCTACGACTCCTGGGTCGCCCCCGATGTGGCCAAATACCCTTCCGGGATCTCCGGAGAGCAGATGCGGCAGATTTACGGCTCACTTATGCAGAGCTTTATGACGGGACTCTACAAGGAGAAGAACGAGAGAACCTATGGCCTTGTCAGGGCTGGAAATGCCGGCACAACTTCCTATCCCTTTGTTATTTACAATGACTATTACAACCATCGTGATTTCATCACGGCCTTGATAAACAGCTCTTTCATCGGAGTTTTATGGACGCCTGAAGTCAGGGCCTCCAAAACTTCAGAGGAATGGCTCCGGAGGATGCAGACCGTCTGCTTCTCCCCGCTAGCCATGCTCAACGCCTGGGCTGACGGGACGAAGCCTTGGTCATTCCCGGATGTCGAGCGGCAGGTGAAGGAGGTGATGAAGCTCAGGATGAGCCTTATTCCTTATCTCTACACCGCATTCGCCCACTACGCCTTCGATGGTATTCCTCCAGTGAGGGCAATGAACCTGGAGCCTGGTTTTGAGATGGAAGCGACTTATGATCAAGGGGTTCTGGATTCCACGGACAATCCTTACAAGATGGCCCGTCGTCAAGAGATGAAAGACCAGTTCATGGTGGGAGAGAGTCTTCTCGTGGCTCCCCTTTTCGCCGGGGAGACAGAGCGCGAGGTTGTGCTTCCGGAGGGGAAATGGTATGATTTCTACACCGGAAAACTGGTCGGCGAGAGTGAGAAAATCACAGTCAAACCTGGCTTGGACAAGATTCCGGTCTTTGTCAGGGAAGGTGGCATGATTCCTATGTATGAGCCGATGACAGCGGTTCCGGAAGGCCAGGCACCTGTGATCGTTCGCCATTACGGCGTCAAGGCCTCTACGTTTGACTTGTACGACGACGACGGCCAGACCTACGATTACGAGAAGGGTGCCTTCACTTGGATCAGGTTGAGCGCCGATCCGGCCTCGGGAAGTGGCAAGGCCATTGTTCCGGAAGGCGGAAATGTCTGGTCCTTCAGCGATTATAAATTTGAATTCATGACAAAATAACCATAGTTAAAAGAATGAGAAATTTTTTGATTATCACATGCGCCCTTCTGGCCGGTAGTCTGGCCTTCGCGCAAAACCGCGGCGACATCGTCAAACAGGCCGACGGTTACGAGTGGCCGACCGATCCACAGGTCCTTGAGAAACTTGACCAGTGGCAGGACCTGAAGTTTGGAGTCCTGATGCACTGGGGCGTTTATGCCACCCAAGGCATGGTCGAGTCTTGGGCCATCTGCAACGAGGAGTGGATCCGTCGTCCGGAAGGCTCTGTCTATGAGGATTATAAGAAGTGGTACTGGGATCTCTCGAAGGAGTTCAACCCGGTCGATTTCAATCCGGACCAGTGGGCTGATGTCTTTAATAAAGCCGGAATGAAGTACATGATATTCACGACGAAACATCATGACGGCTTCTGCATGTTCGACACCCAGTACACCGATTTCAGCATTGCTAAGGGTCCCTTCGCCAGCAATCCCAAGAGGGATGTGGCCAAGCACGTTTTCGACGCTTTCCGCAAGAAGGATTTCATGATCGGCGCGTATTTCTCAAAGCCGGATTGGCACCACCATGGCTTCTGGAATCCCTATTACGCTACTCCTGACCGTCACCCCAACTACAACATCGAGAAGCGTCCCGAGTGGTGGAAGAGCTATGTCGATTTCACCCAGAACCAGCTTCTTGAGCTCACTACCGGGAAATACGGCAAGATCGACATCCTTTGGCTTGACGGAGGCTGGATCGAGGGAGATCAGGTCGGACTTAACGATGTCCTAAAGAAAGCCCGTGCCTATAGCACCGGAATGCTCAGCGTTGACCGTACTATCCAGGGCCCTAACGAGAACTACCAGACCCCTGAGCAGAGCATCCCCAAGGAGCAGAAAAACCATCCCTGGGAGTCCTGCATAACCTTGACCCACAGCTGGGGCTGGTCTCCGAATGTCACCTTCAAGACTTCCCGCAAGGTTATCGATATTCTCGCTGAGATCACGGCCAAAGGCGGCTGCCTCGCTCTTGGTGTAGGACCTACTCCTCAGGGACTTATCGAGGACAGGGCCATTCCGATTCTCGAGGAGATCGGCGAATGGCTCGGCCGCTGCGGTGAGGCGATATATTCAACCCGCATCACGAAAAATTACAACGACGGGAACATCTGGTTCAACGCCTCCAAGGACGGACAAACGCTCTATGCTATCTATGCTCTTAAGGATGAGGAGGTTCTGCCCGCTACCCTTAGTTGGAGCGGCAACCTTCCTAAGGGAGGAAAGGTCACGATCCTCAATAATGGCAAGAAGGTTAAGGCGACGGTCAAAGACGGAGTTGTGACAGTCAAGCTTCCTAAAGGCATGAAGCAGGAGCCGGTTGCCTTGAAGTTCGGCATCTAATCCTCTGGATTTGTTTTATAAAATAAAATGCGGGATAAAAAGTCCCGCATTTTATTATTTTATGGGTGCCATGGTTTATATTTGTATAAGCCACAATGGATTTCTTTTATTTTTAGAATATAAAACACATGAAGAAAGTTGACTATAAATGGGTCATGTTGGCGCTGATTTCAGCGGCGTACTTCCTGGCCCAGGGCAGCCGTCAGATATATGCGGCTGTCCTTCCGGACATTAAGGCCGCCCTTGGCGGGAGTGTCTCAGACACTTCCTTGGGCCTTGTCGGAAGCGCCTTCACTTGGGCTTTCGGAATTGTGATGCCATTCGCTGGCCTGGCGGCTGATTTCTTCCGCAGAAAGTGGATCCTTGTCGCCGGCAGCCTTCTGTTCTCACTTGGCATCCTGTTTTCAGGTTTCGCCTCGGGAATAGGCCTTCTTCTTATCGCCTACGGCATTATGAACGGAGTCGGCCAGTCTCTCATGCCTCCTTGTAACTCTTCCCTGATCGGGCAGTTCCACGACGATACGAGAGGAACCGCGTTTGGCATTTATCAAGGAGCGATTTACCTGGGAATCGTGGTTTGTTCGCTGGCGGCTAGCCGTTTGGCTGGAACTTCCGCCGACGGATGGAGAAAAGCCTTCTGGGTCTTTGGTGTGATCGGCTTGCTCTGGACCCTAGTGCTGGTCTTGTTCCTGAAAGACACCCCGAATGTGGGAGGAAAGGGAGAAGTCTCTGTGAAAAAGGCACTTGCGGCGTTTTTCTCCAAGCCCACAGCCCTATGGATGATGGCCGCTCTCGGTTTCTATTTCTTCGCCCTTTACGGAGTCAAGCTTTGGACTCCGGTGTTCATGATGAGGGCTTTCCCCGAGATGGCTCCCTTGACAGCGGTGTTCCATGGTGTGTTCTGGTTCTATCTCGGAGCTTTCATCGGGGTGACTCTGGCCGGAAGATATTCCGACAAGATGAAACCGAAGAAACCGACTATCAGGTTCATTGTCGAGCTTGCAGGTATCTTGCTCTGCATCCCCTTCATCCTGATTATGTCCAGGGCTACTGGACTGACGGTCATGATTATCACTATCCTTCTTTTCGGCTTCGCGACAGGCGTTTATGACTCTAATCTTTACGCCGCGCTCCTGGAAGTCATAGATCCTAAATACAGGGCCATGGCTACCGGAATATTCGGCAGTGGCGGTTGCCTTTTCGGAGCGCTCGGACCTCTCGTGATGGGTGTGTTGAGCGACGCTTTCTCGATCAGGACAGCTTTCGCCTCTCTGGCAATTTTCGCTCTCGCTGGAGCGGTGTGTATAATAATCGCCTTGGTGTTTACCGCCAAGAAAGACATGGTGACAACTCAATAATTCTATACGGAAATGTTTGATCTTAAAGGAAAAACGGCACTTGTGACCGGAAGCGGACAAGGAATCGGCAAGTCCACTGCCCTGCTTCTTGCGAAGCAAGGTGCCCGGGTTATAATCAATTGGCGGTCCAACGACGAAGTCGCGGCCAAGACAATCGAGACTCTCAAAGCTGAGGGCGCTGATTTCCTGACATGGAAATATGATCTCTCGAAACCTACGGTCAAAGAGGATTTCGAGGCTTTCATGAAAGAAAACGACCTTACGGTGGACATTCTCGTCTTGAATGCCTCGGTGCAGATCAGGAATGCTTGGGAGAATATTACCGTGGATGAGTTCGACTTCCAGATGAGGGTTAATCTTTACTCCACGCTCGCGCTTATCCAGGCTTGCGTTCCTGGAATGAGGGAGAAACATTGGGGCAGGATCGTCACTATCGGTAGCGTCCAGCAATACCGCCCGAACACTGCGATGGCTGTCTATGCGGCATCAAAGGCCGGAATACGCAACCTGGTGCTGACCCTTTCCGTCCAGCTTGCGGCGGACGGGATCAACATCAACAATGTGGCCCCAGGGTGCATAGAGACCATCCGCAATGTCGCCGCGTTGTCTGACCCGGCCTACCGGAAGAAGATCGAGAACTCCATCCCGGTAGGTTATATCGGCCAGCCGGACGAGATCGCGGCCACAGTGCTGCTTCTCTGCTCTGCCGAAGGTGGTTATATTACCGGTACGGACATTCCCGTCGATGGTGGCATGTCAATACCTTTTACTTGATAAATAGTTGAATATGAGCAATATTGATCCACAAAACCTAAAAATCACTGACATTCGCTTCGCCGACATCGATGGGGCTCCCAAAAGATGCACGTTGCTGAAGATTTACACCAATCAGGGCATTGTCGGTTACGGCGAGGTGCGAGACGCCTCGAGCAAGACCTACGCCCTGATGCTCAAGAGCCGTCTTCTCGGGGAAAACCCTTGCAACGTAGATCGTTTGTTCCACAAGATCAAACAGTTCGGAGGACATTCCCGTCAAGGTGGAGGAGTTTCAGGAGTGGAAATCGCCCTTTGGGACTTGGCCGGAAAAGCCTACGGAGTACCTCTCTATCAGATGCTTGGCGGCAAGTACAGGGATAAGATCCGGGTATATTGCGACACCGACGCGGACGGCAAGGACAATGACGGCCACGCTATGGGTCTTGCCCTGAAGAAGAGGATGGAGATGGGCTTCACCTTCCTTAAGATGGATCTTGGAATAGGCCTGTTGATGGACGAGCCAGGGGCGATCAACGCTCCCCTTGGGTTTATCGACGACATGAAGGAATATGCCCCACACATCCTGAATGTGCAGAGTGGTTCCGTGACATCTGAGATGGTCAAAAGGCAGAGAAGCTACGACATTGTCACCACGGCCCATCCTTTCACCGGCATCCACCTTACCGAGAAGGGCCTCGACATTCTTGAGAAATATGTCAAGGATGTGAGGGAAGTAATTGGTTATGAGGTCCCTCTGGCGATAGACCATTTCGGTCACGTGTGCGTTGAGGATTGTATCCGTTTCGCCCGCAGGGTCGAGAAATACAACATCGCCTGGATGGAAGACATGATCCCGTGGATGTACACAGACCAGTACATTCGTCTGAAGAACTCCACGTGCGTTCCTGTCTGCACCGGAGAGGACATCTACCTTAAGGAGAATTTCGAGCCGCTTATAAAGGGCCACGGGGTCTCTGTGATCCATCCCGACATCCTGACATGCGGCGGTGCGCTTGAGCTCAAGAAGATCGCCGACATGGCGGACGAGAACGGAGTCGCTGTTGCGATTCACATGGCCGAGAGCCCCGTCGGTTGCATGGCGGCTGTTCATGCGGCCGCGGCGATGCACAATGTCCTTGCGATGGAACTTCATTCCGTCGATGTCCCTTGGTGGCAGTATCTTGTGAAGGGTCTTCCGGAACCTCTTGTCAAAGACGGGTTTATCACCGTTCCTGACGGTCCCGGCCTTGGAATAGAGAGTCTCAACGAGGAGCTTATCGCCGAGAAAATCAACCCTGACATCCCTGGACTTTGGGAGCCCACAGACGAGTGGAACAAGGAATTCTCCAACGACAGGATCTGGAGTTAAATCACTGAATCAGTGGAGGTTCTCCAGGCCTTCAGTTTGTGAGATCTTCCGGTTGATCCTGGAAGCACAGTCAAGAACGCTATTCAAAATGGCGTTCTTGTCTTTTGCCCTGTACGCCGGAAGGTAACAACCTACGCTACCGACCACATGGCCGTTGGCGAACAGCGGTGCGGCGAAACCCTCAATGTCATTCCGGTCGATGAAGATCTCGTAACCGTTACGGCGGATGGATGCCAGCTGGTTCATGAGTTCTCCGGAAGGATTGTCAGAAGCGTAGATTTCCGGCCATTCATTAGGAGTCGGAATCCCGTTCCTGATGATGAATTTTTCCTGGTGAGCCGGGGAATAATTGGCCAATATCACCCGTCCGGTGTTAGCGGAATATATTGATTTGGCGATATTTGTCTTCACGACCACTTCCCTGTTGGGTTCGGTGCTGAATAAGACTACCCGCTTGTCGTTCCTGATGACGGAGAGAATCGCGGTCTCGTTGAGGAGATTTCCAAGCGCCATGACATCTTCCCTCGCGATCTTCGTGAGGTCATCGTTGTTGACCGAAGAGTTGGCCAGGTTATACACCATGTAACCAAGCTTATAGCCTTGTCTCGGGCCAGTCTGTTGGACATATCCTCTCGAAGCGAGGGTTTTGATGATGTTGGCGCACGTGCCATGGTCCATCTTCAGGGTGTCGGCTATCTCTCCGAGCGGGAACTCCTTTCCTGTGTTCCTCGCCAAAAGTTCCAGGATATTAAGGGCTTTTCCTATTACGAGTATCATATTCTTCTTCCAGTTGAAATCCAA